>Ga0255765_1002211_pt1 | contig 22428 bp, 16 predicted proteins | sample 041ome_8_FD_179965 | JGI IMG/M metagenome (GOLD analysis project Ga0255765, IMG submission 179965) | Coastal salt marsh microbial communities from the Groves Creek Marsh, Skidaway Island, Georgia - 041407BS metaG (version 2) | ecosystem: Environmental > Aquatic > Marine > Intertidal zone > Salt...
CTGCTGCGTCGCGAAAGGAACGATGAATGCGTTCCTGTTGTTGTTATAAAAGTTGTTCTTTTTTACCGCTCTCGTCAAAGCGTGTCGTTGTGACGTCAGAAATCCGCTTTTTCTTCGTCGCTCTTCTCCGAAGAAATTTTTTTCCCACGTCGTCGTCATCAGAAAACAACGACGCGACGACGAAGAAGAAGAAGAAGAAGAAGAGGCACAAGCAGCAACCGCACTGCGGAGAGGAGACGACGACGACGACGACGAAGAAGAAGATAAAGAACACCTCTTGACGAAAAGCCTGGAGGAGGAGGACGAGGTTGAAATCATCGTTTTTTATGCGTATGTAAGTGTGTTCGTGCGTATCGCGCGCGCGCACTGATGTGAGTGAGTAGGGGATTTCTGTCGTCTCTTCTTTCTCCTTTTCCTTGATCACAAAATGCAACCCTAAACGCACACGAGAGGGAAAAGAAGCAAGAAAAGAAAAAACGGCAAAAGAGGAGAGAGGAACCAGATGGAAACTCTCAGCAGCACCGCGACTTTGTCCTCCTCCTTCTCCTCTTCCTCCTTCACTAGTCGTCGTCGTCGTCGTCGTCGTCAACGTCGTCGGCAAAACGCGTTCTCTTCGTCTCTGCGCAAAGCGCTGTTCGTTGTTGTTTTTGCCACCGCCGCCGCTGCTCTTGGTTTTCTAAACTTGGAAATTAGTGCATCAACGCCGCGCTCTGATTCTGGTCTCATCCACTCGTCGTCGTCGTCTTTCTTTTACGCGCGAGCGGCAGAGCTCGATTCGCAAAACAGTGGTGGTAGGAGTAGTACCAGTAGCGGTGGTAACATCAACGATGGGACGAATTCTATCGTGAACTTTCACCGGCACCATCGGGAGGTGAGGAAGCGTTTGCGAGAGCAACGGCGAAAGAACGGACAAGCAATAGAAAGAGCGAGGGAAGGAGAGAAGGAGAGGAAGAGCGCTGGCGCGGGTTTTTCTTCTCCTTCTTCTTCGTCGCATCCGTCGCCGCAGGTTAAAGAAGAGAGAAAGTATGCTGACGAAGATGACGTCTCCTCTATCGTCATCGATGACAAAGAAGAGAAGACTACTGGGGAGCCTTTGCGCGGGGTCAACGAAAAAGGAGGATCCGAAGAAGAGAACAATAAATTAACCTCCCTGTTCAAAGCGATCAGCGACCGACGGCGACACGAAATTTTAGCCGCAATGACTGATTTCGCAAAGATAGAAGCGGAGAAGAACGGAGAAACATTCACGGACATGCGACAGAATTTGCCGAGTTCGACTGTGCGACACGCGGAGCGGGAAGAGAAGAAGCTTAAAGAATACGCGAAAGATCCTTCGATCGAACGGAACGCATTGATTGAGAAAGCGAGGAAGGAGGATCCGACAAATCCTAACGTACAACCTCCAATACGATCGGACGAAGATTCAATCATTAGGATTGAGTACGGGACGTACGATTCGTGTGACACGTGCGAGTTATGTCATTTAGGAGATGCGCCCGTGGACGGCGTAGAGGTGAATAAGCACCAAGAGATTCGAGGTAATCCGGGCGTGAGCAAAGAAGATATGGAGGATGAAAATAACGCAAGGAAACCGGTGCATTGCAAGGAATGTTACGGGTGCAACGTGCGCCTCTCTCGGATTATAAAACGGACGGAGTTTAGAGGAAAAATGGTCCAAGTCTTTAGCGGGGCGAGCGGCGCCGCGATTTTAAAAGGGAAAATTTTGAAGAAAGATTTTCTACTCTCCGACGAAGACGACGACGGCGCAAACGATGGTGATGGAAAGGACAAAACAAGCGCTGGCGTCAACCATCACGAGGAGTTGGAAGAAGCGGACGCAGAGATGACCGTCTTTGTGAAAGCGTGGTGTAACTTTGGGAGATATGCCCAGAATCCCGAGAATCCAAAGTCGGGCGTGCCGTCCATGTGCGGCGAATTTAAGAAGGGTTACGATGGCAAATGTCACATCCAGGGAGGGCGTTACGGATTCGGCGATTGTAACTTTAATTTCATTTCCTCGTTGGATAAACTCGCCCACGCGGCTAATTTATCCTCCGTCGTTCCTCGATCGTGGACCGTGGAGGTGAAATCGTTCTTGCCGTGGGACGGCTTCTCCACGGCTGGACATAAATTGCAAAAAGGTGTGAAAGCGCAATTCTACGAGAAAGCCCCGGGCGTTTCTATCGAAGCCGTTTTGGGTACTTTAGACCCGATGGTTAATTTTGCCGCATTCAAAAAGATCTCTCACGATAACGTTATTCGCGCGGCGACTTTCGATCTCCTTTTCTCCGAATCCGATCGCCATGGACAGAACGTCTTTTTCAGCGACGAAGGCGAAATTACTTTGATCGACAGCGAAGGTACTTTCAGCACCTCAAACTCCATGCTCCTCCCGGGCCATCAAAAATACGAAATAAATCGAATCGGATTCACGGCTATAACCGGATGCGACGGAAACTGTCCGGGCCAGCCGAAACCGTCGGTCAGCCCGATGGTCACTTTGGATTATCGATGCCACGTCCCTGGTCAATACGTTGGTTTTGATTTCCCATCCGGCGTGGAACCATTTTTGAAAAAAATTCAGGGCATGTCCGCAAAATCTGTCGTCGAAAAGTTCAAAATGAATCGAGAAGAACACGCGATACACTTGAAGAGAACCGTGGACGAAATGCTCTCCCTCGGTTTCGAAGGCGCCATGCTCTCCGCGCTCGCTCGCCAAGAAGGAGGCAACGGCTACCCTATCGGTAAATACGGCTTAAAATACTGGTATCCAATCACCAAGGCGTGTTGCGGCCTCGAAACGTGCCCAATACACACCACTCGCATGAAAGAAAGGATGATTCGAGACGATTCCGTGACGTTGAAGAGGGACGACCCGGGCATCGAGGCGAAGACGTTGTGGGGCGACCGTTTCGAAGCGCACGCCACGGTCGACCCTGAGCTGGGGTTGGAGAGATTGAAGACAAAGATATTGTCTAAAAAACAATAACAGCTTCACGAGAAAGAGAGAGAGAGAGATAGAGAGAGTGGTCAGGTAAAACACTGTAGCACTTTAGCACTTTTAGCAGCACACGATAGCGCGGTAAAATTTCTTGTTTTGTATTTTTGCATCTCTCTCTCTCGCAAGGAATTCTCTCTCTCTCTCTCTCTCTCTCTGGTCGCAGTGCTCTCGTTGGATCTCTGCATCTCTCGGATCTCTGCATCTCTCTTTTTGGCAACACCACGTATCTATTCCTCCTTCACCTCAGAAAAACGACAACAGCACATAAGTTATTATTATGTTTAGCGCGACTACCACTACCGCGCAACAGAGAGTGCTCTCGTCCTCTCTGACGAGCAGTTCGAGACGCAGCAGCAGCAGCAGCAGCATGTGCAGCAGCGGCGCATCGTCTTCGATGTCGTTCTCTTCTTCGGTGTTCGTGGGAAGAAGAAGTGAAGCGATTCGTCGTCGTCGACAAATGCATCATCATCAACAGCGTCGTGGAAATAAAGCGTCGTCTTCCAAAAATGTAGTCTTAACCTCGGCAAAACTGGCACTCATTCCGTCGTATTCGAACCTTCCTCACCCGGCGAAAACGGCCAAAGGCGGCGAAGACGCGTGGTTCATCAAACCGGACGTGAAAGGTGGAGGAGTTATCGGCGTTGCCGACGGGGTTGGTGGTTTTGGCGATCAAGGGGTGGACCCGGGACTGTACGCCAGAGTGTTGGCGTTTGAGTGTTTGAAAGCGCACCAAGTGTCCACGAATCCGTTGTTTGGCGGAAGCGATCCGAAAGCGATGATTTTGCAAGCGCAAAAGGAAACGAAGTTACCCGGGGCGTCCACTTTGTGCGTGGTGGAGATTGATAAGAGCGGGCAGTTGCGCGCGGCAAACGTCGGAGATAGCGGGTTCAAGGTTATCCGAGGAGGAGAGGTGGTTTTTGAAAGCACACCGAGTCAGCATTATTTTAACTGTCCGTTTCAGTTGGGATACATGCCTTTGAGCGCGGACGCGGACGATGCGAACGAGTGCGCGGAGCAGTATTCGTTCAAAGCGATGGAAGGTGACGTGATTATCGTGGCGAGCGACGGCGTGTTTGATAACGTGTTCAACGAAGAGTTGGTCAGAGTGGTTGGGAACGGTTGCAGTCAAGGTTTGTCCTACGAAGCGATGGCAAAATGTGCAGAGGACATCGTTCTCGTGTCCAGAGCGCACGCGGAAGATAAGACGTACGCGTCGCCGTATTCTTTGGAGGCGGAGAAGTACGCCAAGGAAACCGGGACGAAAGTGAAAGTGCCGAGCGGCGGCGGCGGTTTGTTTGGAGGATTGAACAAGATGATGGGCAAAGGTGGTGGTGGAGGAGGGAAGATGGACGATATCACGGTCGTGTGCGCGTTCGTCGGACCTACGGCGGAGGCGCAAGAAGAGATTTTGAAATCGGTGCAGTTAGCTGCCGGCTTGTACGATGAGCTCATGCAAGCGAGAAATAAAGCCAAGGGAGAAGAAGCGAAGACGTTGAGAACTGTACAATTGAGAAAACAAATGGACGAAGCGTTCGAGGAGTCGAAAGCGAAAGCGGATTTGGCGAAAAAGCAAGAAGCCGCGGCACCGCCGGAGTTTTCAAAGGCGCAAATAGACGCCATGGATTCGGCCACTGTCCGACGGTTGTTGCAAGAGAGAGGCTTGCCGACGAGCGGAAAGTTGGAGCGGTTGAAAGAGCGTTTGGCTGGCGTCAAGCGCATGTGATAATTGTTATTGCGCGGGTTCAGACGTGAACCAAAAAGAAGAGTAGCGTTTGTTGTGATTTAAATTAATACTTACTCTGCGGTTGTGTACGTTTACGCTTTTGCATATACATGCGGTCACTATCATGTGTGTACATTTTGTTCTATATACATATGAGTTTTACGCCGGAGCAGTCCTCGGCAGTCTCTTGTCATAAAGAGCTTTCATCATCAAATGATCGTGATAGATCCGCCATTTATACTGACTTGCTCGAGAAACACGAGCGCAACAGTAGCTGCATATGTTCCACTCACGGCGCCAAACGCTTCCTCTTCCCCACCCGTCGGTGTGAACTGTGCCAAAACGTTCTGCAGACCACCACCACCGATAATCTCAGGTGGTATCGGTCCTTGTTGTAGAAGTACGCGTCGCCTTCGGCGTTGGTCTGCGCCATTTTCAACACACAACCCGTCGCCGTTTTCACAAGAAGCGGTATCCGGCCTATATGAATCTTTCCAAGCGCGAACCGTGTCGTTCGTAGAAATTGGCTTCACATACTGCGATAGTTCCGTAACGTTGATTGTTGATGAATCACCGTCTCCGCTTTGCGCCTCGACTGATTCATCGCCTTCTGCGCCTCGTATTTTTTCGCTTTGAATGGCGTTCACGGTGTCGACGATTTCGGTAATTGCTCCGACAATTTCAGTCGCGTCATTAATCGCCTCGGCAATCGCTAAACCTTTGCTCGCAGATCCTGCTATCGCATTTGCCGTCTCAAAAGTTGAAGCAACATCAATCGCTGCGTCGTATCCGTGCAAAACAACTTGGCCCGTCCATTCCACTTCACTGGCAACTTCAGCCGCGGTCGTACCGCGACCGGGTTCAGCGACGCCAACGAGAGCTACTATGATTTCAATCTCAATGCGAATTTGAGGATCAACGATGGTTTCTTCGAGAAGCGCGAGGAAATTGTCTCTGATAGTGATCGGTAAAGCGTTAGGAAATGAATCAAACCATTCAGTCGTGAGAGCTTCAACGTCGTCGAAAGTCACATTTCCTTTCCTGGTATCATCGCCGTTCTCATCTTCGTCGTTTACGATTTCTTGCAACCGCCTTCGCTTTTCTTCGTCGTTAAAAAAAGATGGATGTTCCGAATAGTCGTTTTGTTGTCTTGCGTGATGTCGGTTAAGAGTGTGTCTCGCAGCCGCACGTTCGATAAATTTAGGTACCTTGACCCTCTCGTGAACGAGAATTTTCTCAACATTCTCTGGCATCTTCCTCTTTTTCAGATCATCCTTCGTGAGTTGCTGTAACTTTCTTCCCCGCCGTCTCTGAGCAGCATTGTCTTCTTCTTCTTCTTCTTCTCCTCCTCCTTCTTGGTCGCCTTTACGAAACATCGTCGTGTTTGTACAATTTGAAAAATCGTTCAAACTCTCCGCGGTCTCGCTCGTCATCGCTGTCCCGTCGTGATAATAGAACGTCTCGTTGAAATGATAAAACGTTCCATTTGTATCGCTGTGGCATTCCATGAGTTCTTCCTTGAGCTCGCCGCTGAGTGGATTTGGCTTCAAAAACTGGGCAATTGCCGCCGCGGCGTCACCCGTGACTTCGAAGCCGACTCCGAAAAACTGTTCCAGGCCGAAAGCTCCGCCTACCACAAACTCGCTCGCTTTGGCGCTCGTAAATATACTTTCTCCATCGATGACCCACTCGTTCCCGATAGAACTCGAACTCGATACACCTTGCGAATAATCTTGCACGACACCAGCCGCTAAAGAGGCGAACACGTTCGAAAATCGCGTGAGCGCCAGCTCCGTATTCAACACCATTTGAAGGAATCCTGCGGTGGGATTATTAAGCGCAGCGTTTTGGATTAAGAGAAGCGCTATCCTAAGAATAGTGGTCGGCTGTATGATGGGGTTCCACACGGACGCTCTCGCCATCGTCGGTCCGCTCTGTGCCGTCGCTTCGCTTTCGGCTTCCTCTTGCAACAGCGCGCGCCTCGATCCCAACGACGACGACGACGACGACGACGACGACGACGCCTCGAAGAGAGAAGAGAGAGGAAAACTTTCACCTCTTCCTCGACCGCGTGCGTCATCGATATCTTCTCGATTAAAAGAACCGCCAACGTCGAACGCGACGAGGCATCCGAGGAGCGTCCACGACAGCACGATGGAGAGGAAGATGTACGATTTGATTTTTACTGGCGGTGGATGAAGCGTATTCATCTCTCGCTTTGTTTGCGCGCGTATTTTTTTGTATCTTTTCTTTTTGTGTTGTGTGTGTAAGTGTTGCTGATTTTGCCTCGATTATAACAACAAAGATGTCTCTCATTAAATTTCTCACCGTCGCTTTCTCTTTCTTTCTCTCTCTTTCTCTCTTTCTTTCTCTCTCTCTCTCTCTCTCTCTCTCTCTCTCTCTCTCTCTTTCTCGCATCGTTTGCGACACTGAAATGTGCTTTACTCTTGCATTTGCTCATCCACCGAAGTCGCTTGCCCCGCTGGTGCGGTGGCGACTACGCGTTCTTTCAACTCCTTCTCCGTAGTCTTTTCAAATTGCGGCATCGACTCGTCCTCCTTCTTTTTACCGAGTTGCTGTTCTGGCGATTCCCAGTGCTGGAACAACGCGAGAATGTCCACGAGGCTGACGCACCCGATGGGTTTCCTGTCATCGTCCACGACCCAAATTCTGTGCACCGCTCCCGTGCTCATGAGTTCCAAGACGTCTTCGAGTTTGTCTTCGAGTTTGCAATAGACTCTCCAGGAATCATAGAGAGGATTTTGGAGAGCGGCGTCGAAAGCGTCTGCGCCGGCGAACACGCCGTGGGTTATTTTTGGTAACGCGTTGTGACGGAGGAATAGAAATTGCGAAACCGACAAACCGAGCGCCATAGCAAAGTCGGGATCCGCAAAATAGGAGATGTCCGTCTCCGAAAAGGCGCCGAGAAGCTTCCCGTCCTTTTCGCTAACTATCGCCACGGCGGAGACTGAATTGTTACGCATGACACGGAAAGCATCAATGCACGACGTCGATGGCGTGACCGAAACGATCCCGTACGTAGAAAGTGGCTTTTTTTCGGATGCCGTCTTTTCGGAGGTAATACCTCCTCCCTCCACGCGTCTGGACAACGCCGATCTTCCCAAACCGAGATCGGCGAGGGAAGCGCCCATGAATTCCGGAAAAATTAAGCTCCGATTTGTGTGTAAGTACATCACCAAATCACTCTGACAGACAATTTCTGTAATTTTGTTCGTATCTTGCGTTTGTACCGCGAATCTGTGCACGGCTTGCAACAACTCCCCGTCTCCCGGTTTCGCTTTTGACGAAATCAAAAAACAGTCGTTGATTGTCTCGGCCAAGTTCTTATCGCACTGGTTCTCGAAGATCACCGTCCCATCGAATCGACTCGGAATAGTGTCCAACCTCGATTGCGCGAATTCTCTCCCCAATCTCGCCAAGGCGGCACAGCGTCTCGATTGGTCCGCTCCTTGTACATCAAAATACGGACTCCCGTCTACTTTCGCGACTAACGCGTCCACCAGATCGCCCGCGGCGAGAAAATTTTGTGGCTCGTAGAGCTGATTGGAAGGGTGCATCTTTACGATTGGCAGAGCTTGCACCGCGAGCTCTCCCAATCGTTTCATCGCATCCGAGGTGGTATGCGTGGTCGAAAGAATGGAAACTTGCGAACCTGATTTATGCGCACGCACGCGTAACGAGAGAGAAAGTGATTCAGATACCGCGCTCTTTGTCGTGTTCACCGAGAGAAGCGCGCGAGCGCTCTTCTCCTCGATCGCTCTCGCGGGAGGAAAGAAAAAAGAAAAGCGATCCGCGCGCGCGCGCGATTACGACGCACCTCTCGTAGGATCACCGCGCTCTTCCGCCTTCACGGCGAGTTCTTTTCTATCTCTCAGATAGACCGACAGCGGCGATGAGGCCAGGAACTGCATCGGAGACGAGTAGCTTTGCGACATGATGGTGAGTGTTGTTGATTGTTTTTTTGTATCTCTCTTTTCGCTTTTCGCGTATTTTTTGTGAAAGAACTAATTCTGTGTTTTGAAAAGGTACTCTTTCTCTTCTCGCGCGTTATTCCATAACAACACAAAATGTATATCTCCTCTCTGTTTTTTTAAAATCTACGATTCTATCTTTCTTTTTTCTCCCTCTTCTCTGTGTTTCTATCAACTATTCTCCTCCGTTGAAATACTGCATCGCTTTTTGTTTCATCTCCACGAGCTTTCGAACTTTGATGCGAGCGAATCTTAATCGTTCGGGAGTCGCGTCTTCCATGGCTCTTTGCACGGCCCGATGCATCTCGCGCTTCGCCTCGAGGAGTTCGTCCGCGACCGGGGATTCGGATACGGAGGAGTGCGGGGAGGAGCGCGGGTTACTGTATCTTTCGTCCGCGCCAGCCTCGTGAGAGGAGCGAAAATGCGTCGGCGGCGAGTAGAAATCTTCGAGAACGTCGTCGTCTTCGAGCATAACTTTGAACGAGACGGATTTCCTCGCTGCCCTCCTCTGGTTTTTGTGCACCTTTCGGCGCGAGCTATTTGCGTTTTCTAGGTTTACTGCTTCTTTATCTTCTTCGAGAGGACTGCGGTGGTAATACGCGCTGAAGTCGTCCTCGTCCTCGTCGCCGCTCGAAAAGTCTTCCGATCGCGCGGTCTTGTAACTGCTCGCTTGCGTGGAATTCGTTTTTGCTTCTGAAACCGGAGACGTCCCCGAAGTTGGCGACTTTGCTTTTTGCTTCTTCAAAGAAGACCGAAGTGTTGTCGTTGGCGTCGACGTGTGCGTGGGAGACGGCGAATTGAACTGCAACGTTCTATTCGCGCTGGGAGTTGAGAACGTTCCCGCTACTTCGAGCTGTGCACTGTCGTTATTACGCATACTCGAAGAAGGCGTCGATACGTCTTCGAGTGTTTGCTTTTGTGATTCCCGCGCTGAAAGCGAGGTTTCCACGTGCGCATCAACTTCTATTTCGTTGTCTTCCTGGTCATCTTCCTGGTCGTCTTTCTCGTCAAAGGCGGCTCCTCGTGGTGAAGGTACAAACGTCGAAATACTAAATAGCCCATTTGCATGTCCGTCTCCTCCTTCTCCCGCTCGCCGTTTACGATACTTCTTCCTCGCTCGTTCTGCATGATATCGCGCGCAAACGTCGCGCAAATAATTTCCAAAAAAGCGCGCATTTTCGTCGCTCGCATTTAAATACAGATTCTCGTACAGCGCGTCCATGACTAATCCGGAATCGTCGCGAAATAACATCGCGGACGCTATCTCTCTGCTTTGTGAAGACACTGGCACGCCGTCCACGGATTTTAATCGACTGTCACCGAAAGCGAATGCAAGCGCAGCGACGTGATCGTATTCGTAATACTCTGATCTTAACACGAGCGGATTATCCGCCACGCACACGTGTTCGAGACGCGGAAGCAAACGTTCGTCGCCGAGGAACCGAAACTCTGCGACGACGGAAATATCGTTAGAGGAGAGGTCAATCGTCTCCAATCTATCCATGTACCGCATCCTCTCTCCGGCTTCCGATAGCGAAGAAATCGCGTTATTCCTCAAATTCACGCACTTTGCGTTTGCAAACAAACCAGTCGTCGTTAAGTCTGGCACGTCCGGGCCTAAACCGTTATTCTCCAAAGAGACGTGCATCAGATTGGGCAAAAAAACCGCCGCGTTTGTTCCCGTCACCCTCCTCGCGAAGAAATTTTCCCGTTCAATCGCTTTAGTCTCCTCCTCTTCTATCTCGCATCCATCCATCCACCCGCACCCGTCCAGTTTCACGCGTTCCACTCTTTTCGGCAGCACCGTCTCTCCTCGCCTCACGCTCTTCCCTACCCTCGTTTCGCTCGCGTCGAAATACTTCAGATTTTTGAACAAATGTAAATCTACGATCGCCGTCAAATGCTTATTTTTCGACACGTTCAAGTATCTGACGTTCGAGAACAACGAGTGCGAGTTGTGCGGAGAAGACGGAGAAGACGACGGAGACGAGAAAAACCTCACCCGGTCTCTCAACAAGTTTCCGCTCAGGTCTATAATTTGGAGATTAGTAACACCAAACAACAACTTTAGGGGAATCTTTCGTAAACCGAGTGAAGAGAGAAGAATCCTTCCTTTTTCGTCGAAACCATCACCAAAATCACCAAAATCATCATCAACAAAGACACCGTTACTCGTCTCTTCGTTCCTAATCACGCGCATCGTTTCCCTTCGCGTGTCTCGTTTCTTTCTTTCAAGCTTCTCTTCTCACTTTGCGCGCGGGGAAATTTTATACAAAAAAAAAACGATGCAATGTGTTTTGTGCGCGTTTTTTGTTAGTTAGTTAGTATTACTCTCTCCGTCGACGAGCACAAAAGACCAGCGCACACGCATCGTTGTCGTCGTCATCACCGTCTCATTTTACGGTGCTACTACTTATTACTTTTAATCACTAAAAGTAGTACCACACATATATATATAGTATACGAATAGGGGATTTTTTGCTTTTTGTGCGATTTTCTTCTCTCCTTTTTTTTGTAAAACTCGAAGAGTTTAGGGTTTAGGGTTTAGAACTAGAACCCATCACATCATCATCATCATCAAAACACAAGAAGAGAGAAGAAAATAAAGAAGTGCACGAGCAGCGCGCAAGACAGGGGGCGAGAGGAGAGAAGACGCATCAATCAATCGCGCGGCGACGAACCACAAAAAAACGACACGAAGAAAAGAAGACGACGACATAATGAGCAAAAGCTGCAAAGGCATGCTGGACGAGATGGTGAGATGCGTGGAACAGTCGGAATGTTGTTGCGCCACGAGAAAGACGACGACGACGACGACGCTTGGTGAAGAAGAAGGGGGCAAAAGAAAGGATTTATTAGAGTTTTGCGTGAACGCGTTGATGCATTCGGACGACGAGACGAAGGTGACCGCGCTTGGTTTAGACGAGTGCGTGGTGAAGAAGCAGGTGTATTTGAAGTGCAAGAGAGGACAGATGGACATGCGAACGAGGATACGAGGTAATAAAGGGTACTGAGTTTTGAGAAGAACAAAGCATCGCGAGAAGAGAGTATGATGCGTTCGTGTCACGAGAAGCGCAGCAGCGCAAACAACGCGAGGACCGACTGGTGGTTCACGTCGTCGAAAAAAAAGGCAACCGCCGCGAGAAGGAGCGCTTCGGCCGCCAGATTGCTGACGCCGAAAGCCAAAGTTGGCGCGAATTATAATTTTGCCGCCGCGCGAATGATATCCGTCGACGTCATCTCGGACGAAGGGCGTGATTTGCGAGCAGCCGCGGCGGCGTTGCGGGCGACGTGTTTTCGAACGTCTTTCGCGAAGCAGCGGCAGCGGGACGAGGCGGCGCGAAGAGACTACTTCGAGAAATTAGTGGAAGATGAGTTGCAGAAAGACGCGCTGTTGCCGGCGCGCGCGGAAAGGATAGCACTCGTCGTCCCGAGAAGTGCTTTTATTTCACAGTCGTCGTCGTCGTCGTCGTCGTCGTCGTCTTCCTCGTTTTCTTCTTCTTCTTCTTTTGAAATAGAGGAGGAATATTTAGTCGCCGCGCGAATAGTAAATGAATGCGGAGAAGAAGCGCAAAGGCAAGACCAAGATGAAGATACCGTTATGGTTGCGACGTTAGACTACGTCATCGCGGACAAACTTCAAGGCGAACTTTTATACGGCGATAAAGGAAATGGACAAGCGTTCGATAGCGAGAAGTACGCTTTCAACGAAGCGACGCAAACGTACGAGTTTATGCCAAAACCGATTGAAAGGGCCTATTGTTTCAACGTGTGCGTTTTACCCAGGTACCGAGGCCGAGGATTTGCACACAGATTGATTCGTGAAGCCGTTAGAAGACTCGCGTTGAACTCGGTCAGATTCTTGTACGTGCACGTAGAATTGAACAACGCACCGGCACTGCGTTGCTATGAATCGTTTGGATTTTTGGAAGAGAAGAAAGAGAGCGAGTGGGTAGCCGTGAACTTTGGACGCCCGCCGCGAAAATTGCTTTTCGTGTCAGTCGCTCCCGTTGCCGAAGCGTGCAAATAATAGTTGTGTTTGTTGTAGAGTTGTGGCATAGTTTGGTAGTAATAGTACAGAATAACAATCTCGCTCTCTTTTTCTACTTTTCTCAAGCTACTTGGTCGAATAAGCTGAAAATCGGCTCGCTTCAAACTGTGCCTCTGGCTTCTGCGCGTCTTCTTCCGTCATGTATCTCGACGGTGAGCCGACATTCCCGCGTCCTCCGGTACAGTTCAGAGATTTTCTCGTGTTCACGCCCGTCGTTGGATTCGTTCCGGTCGCAATTTTGCATAACTTCATTTGCATCGTATTATCCAGCAAGGCGTCCGAAAAATCCGCGTTCGTAATAATTGCTCCGTTCATATCCGACGATGTCAACACGACTCTCGCTAAAATAGCGTTCGTAAAGTTCGCGTTCACGAACACGCCTCGATCCATCAACGCGTCGCTCAAATCCGCATCAGTAAAATCGGCGTTCGCAGCCACCGCTTTCATCAAATACGCGCCATTCAGCTTCGCGCCAACCAGTTTCGAGTCTCTCATTTCCGCCGCGGTGAAATTCGATAACCGTAAATCAGTGCCGTACTTTTCGCTCACGTTGGTCGCCCTCAAGTCATACCCGCCAAACTGTTGCGCACTTCCTCGATTAAACTCCCCGCCTTGATTGGCTTCTCGAGCGTTCAGTTCCGCGAGAGCGAGCGGAGGAGAAGAAATTCCGGACGCGACCAGAGCTGCGGCCACGGATAAAGCGCAAGCGCTCGTCGCGACGTTTTGCATCATCGTCGACGCGAACGAGGAGGAGGAGGAGGAAGACGACGACGACGACGACGACGACGAAGCAGAAGTGGATAACCAACTGTCGTCGTCGTCGTCGTCATTTCCAAAACTCTGACGACACACGATACGTCCTCCAGCGCGCTCAGACCGTAAAAATAATCGGCGGCGTTTTTGATGCAAAGCATTCGCCCGCAAAGACGCGCGGCGGCACTTCTTCTCCGCGCGTTTTACGACGGGGGAAAAAGAGGAGAGAAGAAAGGTTTGTTGGGGCGATGCGTTTATCCACGTCATGGTTGTTGTGATTTTTGTTTGTTCGTCTTCTTTTCTTTCGTTTGAGATTATTTAGAAATTTATTTAGGGTTTCATAAAAAATTTTCAAAAAGTTGGTGCAAAGTTTTTTCTTAACGCGAGCGTCTTCATAACAACAACAACAATAACGTAGAAATCATTCTCTTCACACCGAGTCATATAACACAAACCGCGGCGCGCGAAGAGAAACACGAAAACTATGTGGGTGATGGTCCCGATCGTCGGCGGGGCGGCGATCGCGAAGAAGATCACGAACAAAACGAAAGGAAGGAGAAATGATGATGATGATGATGATGATGATGAAACATTTTCAAATCGGAGGAACGCTTTGGGGAAGAGGAACGAGGGAAGAGAGGAAGATGATGAAGAAGCAGGGAACGAAAACGAATCGTTTCTCTCTTCTCCGTCGTCGCGTCGTCGACGTCAGCTTCAAAATCTTCACGAAGAAGAAGGAGAAGGTGAAGACGAAGACGACGAAGAGAACAACAGATACAACAATAAGAGCGGAAGAACGCCAACGGTGACGAATAACAACTACTACAACAACAACAACAACAAAAGACAGCCGTTCGCGGAGAAATCAATCAACCAATTCCTACCGTCCATCAACGTTGAAGAGATGCTCTCGACCTTGAAAAAAGAAAACTTCGCGTTAGAGTGCGAACTCGGGATGATGTCGGCGACGTTGGAAGAGGAGACCTTGCGAGCGGATGCGCTGGAGGAGGATTTGAACAACACGCGGCAAACGTTGCAAGCAGTGGTAGAACGAGACACTCTGTCGGAGACGGGAAGATTGCAAGATAAGTTGGCGTTGGCGCAAGACGAGTTGATCTTGTTGAACGCGACCGTGGAGGAGGAATTTAAGAAGAACGACGAGTTGAGAGAAGAGTTGAAGAGCGTTCAAAATACATTAGACGAAGTCGTGAAGAGAGAGATGGCGACGGTGAGAGAGAACGAGGATTTGTTGCGACGGTCAAAGTTTGAGATCAACGAGGAATTGATGATTCAAAATAGAAAAATCGAGACGCTCGAGCAAGCGAATGAACAGTTAGAAGGAAAGTGCGCGACGTACGAGACGAGAATTGAAAATGCGAAAATTGAGTTTGAGGCAACTCTGAAGAAATATTCCGAGGCAAACAGAGTCAATTTGGTGAAAGTAGAGAACGAGAAGAAGAAAGAGTTGGTCGCGATGTCGAAAGAGTTGGAAGAGACGAAAGCGGAATTACTGGAGAGTTTGAAAGTGATTGAAGAGCTTCGGGAAGATTTAGTAGCCGCGCGAGCAATTGCGGAAAGAGGCGGCGGTGGTTCAATGAATACTACCGCGGACGAGAGAGATAGAGAGTCAGAGCACGCTTTACACGTCGCAAATCTCGCCGAATCACTCGAGGAGAAAGAAGACGAGATCCAATCGTTATTGGCGGAAATTTCGTCCTCAAAGCGTCGGGAGGAGTCCCTTCGTGAAAGAGTTGTCAGTTTATCCGCCGAGAAGGTACAAAGGGAACAACGAGGAGGGCACATGAGACCAGTGGAAGACTCTTTCGATGATTTATCTTCTACAATCGACGAAGAAATGTTAAAGGCAGAAAGCTCTAAAGCTGTAAACTCGGCATCGAAAGCGTCCTCATCCAAGGGAGGTGAAAATCCCAGCGGCAGTCCGACGAGAAGATTTAGTGGATTGTTCGGGCGCAATAACAACAACAATAGCAGTAACAGCAAAAATCCAACCAGTGCGGATAGAGTAGGATCAAAGAATGCATCTTCTTCTTCTCCTCTGTCCGAGTTTACGAAGGATGCGAACGAGACGCTTCTTACGCCGCCAATCTCAGCAATGACACCTCCAACGCCTCCAAATGTTGGAAGTAGCGCCACAAAAAGGACGAGCGTTTTGCCATCTGAAATGAAAGAAATGCAGCAAAAAGTGCAAGAATTAGTTGCGAAGGTTGACGGCGCTACGACGCCGCAAGGTATTAGCAACGCTTTGCGCGAGTTGGAGGAGTTGCAACGTAAATTGTCTGGTATTGAGTTTACTCCGGACAGTCCTCCTCCTCCTCTTCCTTCCTCGACGAAAGGCGATGTAATGGTCACGCCTCCACCAACGACGTCTTTCAACGTGAACATGTCGCCTTCACCGCCGCGTTCGACGCGAAAGTCGGATGGAAAACAACAACAACAGAATCGTTCGGTGGATAATCGCGACAAAAGCGCTGATCTTGTTCCTGCGTCGGTAGCATCGGAGATGTCGCCATCGTCAACAACCAAAGAAAGGACTTTAGCGGAACCATGGTTAGGAAAATCTCCGACGAGTAAAATCAAGCCTCTCAAAAAGTGCATCGCGTGCCAAACCGGTTTCCCAGAACCTGGAAAACAGTTTTGCATGCATTGTTTGACACCGCCCAATAAGCGAGGTATCAATCAGGCAAATAACGCGACGACACCACCTAAAGAAGCCTTGGAAAAGAAGAAGAAAAAGATGAGCGCGTTGAAGATGTTCTCTCCGAAAGAGAAGAAGTAAAATATATTGTATTGTGAAACTGCTATAAACTTAAAGCATCTGCACCTCTACCTCTCGAGTTGACGTAAACTAAGCGTTCTTTGTTTCTACCACCTTTTGCCCATCGAATGATTTCCAAACTTACTGTCGAAGACACCAAAAAGGACAACGAAGTATCCGTACACTTCGTCCACGCGTACTTTGAGTTTGCTCGATTCACTTCCACGATACCAACTTCATTATCTCCAACAACACCGCATCGAATGGCAAAATTGGCTTCAATTTTAGGAATCGAAGCTTTCGTAGTCGTCGCGTTTTGACTTTCGCTTTCATTCTTTTTTGCAAACGGCGCATCACCTTCCACGTGGACGATGATGTCAAATTTATTGTTCTCTTCTTCTTTGCCATGACTCAAGAAATATGATTTCGTCCAGGGAAACCTCTCGTTTAATGCCATAGCGTTCGCATCGTTCTCGCATTCACTCAAGGTAAACATCGGATCGCCAGCACACGCGCTCAAAAGTGGGTGTCGAGCTACTCTCGGCAAATTAATGTTTCGCGGGTCCGACGCGTCTCCTATCAGAGCAATTTCTGAAACGCCAATCGAGGCGAAACACATCGCCAACGAAGCCGTTAAGATACCCGAACCTACAATGGCAATTTTACACCGTTTTCTGATATTTTCTACCGCATCAAAACCAACGTGCTTCAAAATCGCATCTCTTGGATCATCTTCCATCGCCACGTCGATGCCATCCGTCGTGATTGTTTCGTATCCAGCCTCTCTTGTTCCTTCTTCTTCCGAGACAAAATCCTTCTCGACCTTTTTCACGCAATCGAAGATGTCCAAATGCGTCCACTGTTCCGCGCCTGTTATGCCCGTTTTTGAACGCGCTTTTTCTTCGTCCTTCTTCTTCTCTACATCCTGCTTTTCTCCATGTTCGCTCACGTTCAAGCTACTCATTACCATGTTCAAGTACGCCTCTCGTCTTCTCTTTACTATTTGTGTCACCGCAAATGTTGCCGTATGTGCAACGAGGAGAGCCATCGGTAAGAACACGCTACTACTGCTACCACCACCACTACTACTATTACCACTACTAAGCCCAATACCATTATTACAACGAGCACTGGAATCTCGTTCTCGCACGATCGTCGCAGACGCCGTCGAGGATAAGAATTTGTCTTTATTCTTATCCCCGGACCGTTCGCTGACTGCGTGCAACAACGGCGTCGCCTCGGGTGTCTTTTTCAGAAACTCCCAATGCAACGCCGCTCTCCGCTCTCTTCTCCGTTTTTCGTCCTCGTCCACGTTTCCTGCTCCAGCTTCATCTAACGCATTTGCAAGCAACGCGGTAAACTGCGGCCGCAATGCGTCGTACAAAGATTTGCTCGTCATATCATTCCCGCTACTTTTTTCAGCTTCATCGACATCGCAACCGCTTCCGTCGTCGATGAATATCGTCCCAACATCGCCTCCACCACCACCACTACTGCTATTACCACTACCGTGGTGTTCTACGGTGCAATACACGAAAATCGGCCGTTGTTTCAGTTGTTGGCGTTGATAATCCACACCGTTCTCTTCTTTTCCTCCTCCTCCTCCCCTCTTGCGCAGTCGCTCGTTCGCGTTGCACGCCACCGACAACGGTCCAGCGCCGTCGCAGAAAAACATCACATCGACTGGAGGCATCGTCGACTCTCCGAATAAAAAGCAATCCTCGGCGACGTCGATGATGATGTTCTTTCCGTTCTCTTCCTCCTCTTTCGTCGCCGAAGAAGAAGACGAGGACAAGGACGATACGCGTGCTCTCAACCGTCGACAGAGCGCGATAGATTTCCGGTCGCCGATATCGCTCGCGAGAAGAATCCCACCGGAAAGCGCCACGTCCTTTTCCGTCACAAAACTGCAAGCATCGTTCGCTTCTTTTCTGTTCGCACCTTCACCACCGAGGCCCGGCGCAGCAGCAGCACCGACGACGACGAGCGCATCGCACAGCGTGATTTTCGTCACGAAACATCCCTCCTCTCCTTTTCCAAACGATGTCGTGCGTTTGTCTTTCTCATTCTCGTTCTCGTTCTTGTTGTTGTTCTCGTCGTTCGAAAGTAATAGCAGAAGGAGAGAGAGCTGCGCGGCGACGTGCACGCCGAGCCCGTTCGACAGGCCGCAAATGCACGCGTGCATGTGTTACGTGTGTTATCGCGTGTTTTGTGCGGTGTCGTACAGAAGTTTTTTGTTTTTTTTCTCTTTGGGACACGCACGCTCGCTGCTCTCTCGTTTCTTTCTTCATATTTTATATATTCAAAAGCACTCTCTCCGCGTGTTAACCCCCCCTCCTCTTGAGAGCGAGAGAGAGAGAACAAACACATGCGAAGCTTGACGCTGGCGAGTAGCACACTCACCACCGCGCGCGGCAGATTTTTGTTTTTGCAACGATCGAGACGACAACAACAACCCACGACGCGAACGTGGACTTTGAAAAGAACGACCGCTTCGGCTGCTTCTTCCGAAGAAGGAGAGATGAAATTTACGGTGACGTATAGTAAAAACTGAGACGGCGGCGGCCAAGAGTTTGAAGCGGCGAAAGCTGCAATCTTGGCCGTGGTGAAAAACGCGAACGTCGTGCCGAATCGAGTGGACGTGTATCCAATCACGGTGACCATCGAGGAGGAAAAGTTAGGGATGATTTATAGCGGGAGGCAGCAAGGCTTTTTCGGGAAGAATGGACGACCGGCGATGAGAGAGGTGGAGGAAGCGCTGAGGAGTAAGCTGTAAAAACGGGAGAGAGAGAGAGAGAGAGAGATGAAAAGAACGCGCGCGCGCGCGAACGAAAGAGTGAATCGCTCGGCTGAAATATTTCCAGCCGTGTCGACGATAAAATCGGAACGCGCGCTCGAAAGTGCTTTTCTCCTCTTCTTATCCAAAAAAAGGTGTGGAGGGTGCCTTCGAAAACACACAAAATAGAAACAACTAATATAAACGCGTGCGTATACATACGTGGATGATTTGTAAAAAGAATAGTTATGTATACACACATACAAATATAAATACCGCTATTAATATATAGAATGCATATAGGCGAGCGTGCGCTATTGTTGGATGCGAGAACAGATAAAAAAATAGTCATCTTCGTTCATCGCGTCCCTCGGTCTCTCTTTCTCTGATAATAATATTAATGCTTCTTCTTCTTCTTCTTCTTCTTCTTCTTAGTTATTCTCACTGTCAATATCGTCGTCTTGCTCCTCGGTGACGTACTTGGAGAGTTTCAACACGGCGGTATCGCGTTCAATGCGCATCTTTTCCAAGCGATCTTCCATGAGCTCAACCTCTTCTCGCATCAACGAGCACTCTTCCATGATGGCGTTTCGGATTTCTGTCATATCACCGGCTTCTTCGAGCTCTTCTTCGAGCTCTCGAATTCTCGAGAGAGCCTCCGCACTTGGAAGAGAGGCATTGCTCGTCTCCGCTCCTGCTGCGTTTTCATTGAGCTCATCCAAAAGCATTTGAACTCTCTTTTCTAAACTATCGCTTTTCTCTTCTGCGAGCGCGAGCATTTGTTTCGCGCGAATTGTTTGCATTTCGCTTTCAATCAAATCTTCTTGCAAAGCCTCCTCGAGATGTTCCATAGCTTGCTCCAGGGTTTCCGCGCGAATTGTCGCTTCTTCGAGCAAAACGGCCGCAGAATCTTCGCTATTCACGCGTTCCGTCAACGCTGAGATGGCGTCGTTCGCATCTTTTAAGTCATTTTCGAGCTCAGCTTTTTGCCTTCTCAACGATTCCGCGACTTCGTCCCGTTCCAAAGTTAATTTCAATATCGCCGATTCTCTCTCTTCGAGTTCCTTCTTCAATTTGGCGACGTCGCTTGCGTGCGTTTTAAGCAGCTCCTCTTTATCGAGTTCCAACGCGCTGATTTTCGTCTCCATCTCCCACTTGATGTTTTCCACGGCTTCTGTATTTTCTTTGATTTTCTCGTTCAACAACTGCTCGTCTTTGATGGTTTCTTCCTTCAACTCTTGCGTTTCAACTTTCAAAGCGTTCAAGGCGTTTTGCAGCTCTTTCGATTTCGTGCGTTCCGTTTCTAAGAGCTCTTTCGTTTCTAACGCGATATCTTCGCTCTTGGCGAGTGCCTCACTTCGTTTCTCGGCTACATCCTCCGCCTCTTTCAAGGCGTTTTTCAACGTCGTCGTAGTTTCTTCCTCTCGTTTCTTTAAACTCTCAATCTCGTCTCGTCCCGTCTGGTCTCTTTCCTCGAACGCGCTCTTCTCTCTTTGCAGCAGTTCGCTAATCTCTTTCTTCTCCTGTTCAACTTTGAATAATTCCTCTTCTCGTATTTCTTTTTCTCTTCGTAAATCCTCGGTTAGCATTTCTACCTGTCGTTTCAATTCTTCTCTGTGTTCGCTCGATTCCAACCTCTCCTCTCCGCGTCTCTGTTCGGCGATTTTCGCTCGCGTTAAGATGCGCTCGTTTTCCAAACGCAGCCTTTCATTTTCTTTTTGCATGCGCGTGATTTCGTTGATGGACGACATCAAGTGTTCCGTCGGATCTAAGTTGATATAAAAATCGTCGTCTTCATCTTCTGGGGAAGACGAGGATGCAAAAGTTGACTCATATTTCGCCTCCTCCTCCTCCTCCTCCTCTTCCCGGTCATCATCGTCCATCGAGGCAGAAGAAGCGGAATCAATCAAAGCCTGCCCTAAAGTCGCCGCTGCTACCGCGCTGTCGACATTATTATCGTTCTGTCTTACCACCGGTTCCGTGGCGTCCAAAAGCTCTCCGAGGAGAGCGTTATCCGCGTTCATCACCGCCGACGATAACGCGTCCCCGCTACTCTCGCGGTTACTATTATTATTGCTGCTATTGCTGCTATCGCCGCTTCGACTCGCCATCGCCACGGCTCGCGGCAGAGGTGAAGAACGAGAAGACGTTATGGAAGCTTTCTTTTCTCCTTGCGTGGCGGTGGATGAGGAGGAGGAAGAGGAGGAGGTAGCCGCGCGCGTCTTCGTCGTTGTTATTTTCGCGCTTCCTCCACTACTAGAGGAAGAAGAAGTGCGCATCGCTCGTCGTCTCGGTCTCGTCGTCGTCGCTATCGTCGCACCACCACCCGCGACGGACGCCTCCTCTTTCTTCGCTTTCGTCTTCTTCCCTTCGCTGCTCGCGCTCTTCTTCTTCCTCATCGGTGGTTGTTGTTCAGCGGAGGATAACACGGTGGTGGTGGAGGATGACGAAGAAGAAGAGCGCGCGACGACGACGACGAAAGACCTTCGAGAGAGAGGAAGAAGAAGACGCCGACTGGACGAAGACGTGGTGGAACACATCATCGTCGTCAGATTCAAACTCTTCTTCTCGTGCTCGGAAACCCGCCGCCGCCGGAGAGAAGACGCGAAACAACAACGCTTGTTATTATTATTAGCAGTGGTAGTCTTTTTCGTCGTCGATGTCCTCGTCGTCGCCGGGCGGACGTGGTGAAGAGCGCTCGCGCCGAGCATCTTCTTCTCTTCTTCTCTTCTTCTCTTCTTTGTGTGGATAGATTTTCTTTTTTTTTTTCTCTTTTTGTGTTTGTTTTGTTTTTTGGCGGGAAAATTTTGTACTCTCTCTCTCTCTCTCTCTTTTCGCGAGCGGGCGGAGCAAACGCGAACAAAAAAAAACGCTTCGAGCCAGACGGATGGGTGTTAATGTTACGACGCGGTGTCGATGTTGTTCGTTGTCGCGTTTTATCGTATACATTTAATTTAAATTAAAAGAATTCTATAAAGGGGAGGAGGCGGAAAATATCGAGTGACTTCCCTCCTCGCGAAAAAACAAAGTGGCTGCGCTGCTACTAATATTACGTGGGACGCTATGAGGCGTTTGTCTATCTGTCTGTTTCTTTTCTCGGTTCTTTTTATTCTTTTCGTTGATATTCTGTCCGGCGGCCACTAAGGCTAAGGCGCGTCTTCAATCATACCGAGATCATCGTAGCTGCTCTTCTTCTTTCCATCCCGTGGTGACGTTTGTTTTTGCTGCGTTTGCATCTGCTGCATCTGCCGCATCTGCTGCATCTGCTGCAATTGCAACTGTTGCTGCTGTAACTGTTGAATTTGTTGCACGATGGCGGCATTCATCGCTAAAATCTTTTGCTGCTGCTGCTGCTG
>Ga0255765_1002213_pt1 | contig 22419 bp, 14 predicted proteins | sample 041ome_8_FD_179965 | JGI IMG/M metagenome (GOLD analysis project Ga0255765, IMG submission 179965) | Coastal salt marsh microbial communities from the Groves Creek Marsh, Skidaway Island, Georgia - 041407BS metaG (version 2) | ecosystem: Environmental > Aquatic > Marine > Intertidal zone > Salt...
GTTTTTGCAATTCAGCTCCACGTTCGCTTGGTTGTCGCGAATGGATTTAAAATCAATCGACGCTTTCCACTGCTCTTGCGGCGTCTTTTCCTTCGCGACGACGACGTTGTTAGTCGCAGCAGCAGCGGCGGCGGTGGAAGAAGAAGCGCAGACGTATCTTCTCCGTCCGCCGATGCTGTTATTAGTGGTGGTATTCCATCGTCTCGCGGCAGCGGCAGCGGCAGCGTGAGCCGCTCTGGGGAAAAAAGACGAAGAAGAACTTCTTCGGGTCGTCGTCGTCGTCGTCGTCGTCGTGCAGCGGTAGTACGACGAGGACGACAAGACTTTGTTAATAATCATCGTCGAGGTTCCGTGGTGCATTCTGAGCATTATATTTTTTTGATTCGAATAGACGAGCTTCGTTCGCGTTTGTTTGCTTGCGCGCGCGTGGTTTATCTCGCTTTCGCGCAATGAGGAGATGACGTTTTAGGGAAAAGGAGAAAAAAATGGAGAAAAAATGGTGCGACGTGTGTTGCTCTGACGACGATGACGGTGACGATGATACAACTCTCTGTTATTTTTTCCTGCCGCTGCTCCTCCTGGTCGCCACCCCAATCTTCTCGTTCGTAGTTTTAGTCGTCGTTGTCGCCGCCGCGTTCTTTTTCGTCGCTACTACTTTTGTCTTCTTCTTCGCGGGGGCCGTTTGCGCTTTCTTCTTCGGGGCGAGCCGTCGTCTCGCGGCGGATTGCTTCGCGACGGCGTTCTTCTTTTTCGTGTTGTTGTTTTTGTTCTTGTTCTTGTCGATGACTTTTTTCTGCGTCTTCTTTTGCGCGTTCGTCTTTGCACTCGTCCCGCTCTTTCGCGCGCTCGTCGCGTTCTTCTTCTTCTTCTTCTTCTCGTTCTTCTTCTTCTTCTCTTCTTCCGCGGCTGCTTTTTTCTGGGCGAGCGCGGTCTGTTGGAGGTGGGCGAGCAAAACGTCCATGACCTCGCGCGCGATGGTTTTCGTGTCGCACATTGCGCCTACCCCGGTGTCGCCGCACATCAACGTTTTTTCGATCGGGTCTAAGAATCGCACGCCGTCTCCGAATAGCTGTTCACCGTGATGTCTTTTGATCGCGTCGATGTGCGTCTTCGTGATCGGGTGTTGCCACATGTGCGTGTTCATGGCCGGCGCGATCAACAACGGTTTCTTGAAATCCCAAGCGCGGATGATCGACGTCGCGAGGTTGTCGCACATACCGTTGGCTATTTTTGCGAGCGTGTTTGCCGAACACGGCGCGATGACGCAAATGTCCGCTATGTTTCGTAAATCGATGTGCAGCACCGGGTCGCCTCGTTCTCGCCACGTGTCCCATTCCTCGACGTCGCTGTAATATTGAAGGATGACGTCGTTCTTATCTTTTAAAATCCATGGGCCCCAATGCACCAAAAGCTCATCGTAAGACCATCGACAGTCGGTATAAAAATTATCGTGATTGTTTTGCTTGATCCGATCTAATTCAATCTCAACGTCTACATCCACGGGTTTCATGGGAACGGTGTTGATAGTCAATTTCCCTTCGTCTACCGATTCCATGGCAACTTCAATGAATTTCGTCGCGGCCTTGGTCGCCACCACGTGAATATACAGCGTCGGCTCCGGTTGTTGCCTACGTCCTCCTATAATCCATCTCCCCCCCCGCGGTCGGATCTTCTCGAGCCGCTTTCGAACGCGCGCGTATTCCCGCGCTATGTCGTTGCGCAAGTCGTACCATTTTATCGCCGCCACCGATCCCGTCGCGATGACGAGCACGTGAATTCCTCCTCGATGCTCATAATCATCACCGAAGCCTCCTGGTCTTCTTTCACGTGCATCCGATTTCGGATTTACGCGACGGTGTCTTCTGTTGCTCTCCAACCTATTATAGTTCGTCCGCTCCACAACCTCCTCCTTTCCGCCGCTCATCTCTCTCACACGCGCACAAAACAAACACTCTATTCCTCCTCCTCGTTCTTCAAAACTCTCCTCTTCAGTCGATCTTTATACTTCTCTCCTCTCTCTCGGTTTATCTTCGCCTTGAACAGCTTTTGCGCTTTCAAACACTTATCCAATTCCCACTTTTGTTGGTTACAAATCCCGGTCCACTTTTTATACCACGGCTGCACTTCGTGACACCGTTTTAACTTTTGGACGAGTTCAGCGCACAGCGGGTGTTTGGAAAGCGTCAGAGGCGGGTGCATTTAACTTAAACAACGACGTTTTTCTTTCTTTCTTCGCTCTTCTTTTTTGGTATCTTTACGTCGTCGTTCAATTTGCGCGCAGCGCTTTTCTTTTGGGGAAAACGTCTTTTGGAAATGAAGCATTTTGGAAAATGATGAAAAGAAATAATACGCGAAGAGGATCGATCGATCCCCCCTGTTGTGATCACGACGCCGCAGCGCACCTTATTTTGTCGTCGTCGTTAGCGGCAGCGGCGGCGGCAGGAGCAGCGCCAAAAAGAAGAAGAAGAAAACGAAACAGAGAGAGATGAAGAGATCTGATATCATCGATAGATACCACATCGATGATATCTCGTTTTCTGTTCTCGTGGAATGTGCGCATCTCTCTTTTAATAAAAAGAGAGAACAGAGAGAGAGAGAGATGTACACCGCGCGCTTCTGCTTTCTCTCTCTCTGTTCTCTCTGGAAAGAAAGAAACCCAACGAACGCTCTTCTGTTGTTGGCGCGAGACGAGAGAGAGAGAGAGACAGAGAGAAGAAGAAGGCATCACATCGTCGTCATCGATCGTCACACATCGTTCTCTCTGATCTCATTTTTTCCAAAATCTTCATTTTTTTTTTCTTCGTGTTTTGTGTATTTTGCAGAAAGAAAAAAGAAAAATGATGTCGACGCCGAAGAACAACGCGACGATATCGACGACGATTAGAAAAAGACGCCTCCTCTCGTCGCTGATCCTTCTCTCGGTCGTCGTTTTCGTCGTGCTCCTCCTTCCGAACAGCGCGGAGTATTCCGTCGTTCGGAAGAAGAACAAAGTCTCTTTGTCGACGACGCGTGGTGCTTCTTTTTCTTCTTCGTTGGATTACGATTTCGAGTTTGACGAAGAAGACGGCGAAGATTACTGGGAGGAGGAGGACGAGGAGGACGAGGAGGGAAGGAGAGGAGAGAGCGACGGAGGAGACGTTTCCTCTTCGGTTTCTCACCACTCTTCTTCGGTGGTCGCGAAGAAGAAGACGTTTTATAAGAAACGAATGGGAAAATTTCGAGACGACATCGAGTCGATTTTTGTCCTCGAAGAAGATAACGAAGACGACGATGGATCGTCATCATCTTCTTCTTCTTCTTCTTCTTCGACAACGTTTGACGACTTCGAAACACCACTCAACGCGAGGAAATGCGTTCGATCGATCGCGATGAAACCATCCAGACGATTGTTTAACGACGCGGAGAGCGAGAATAAGAACAACAACGACGACAACGCGTTTTGTTTCAACCGGAAGAGCGAGAGAGCGAAGCACGAAGATTTCCCGCCGGTCGCCGTGGTGGCGGCGATACACGCGAGATCTTTGATGAAGATTAAGTCGAAATCTCCCGAAGCGATGACGGAATTCACGGAGAATTTACGGATGGCGTTTGGGGACGAGCGAGATAAGAAGAGCGAGATGCACTCGGACGGGGAGTTAGTGTTGGTCGCGTACGGCGTGAACGAAGAGACGGAGTCGGTTTTAGAGGATTTAGAGAAGCACTTCTTTCGCGAGAATGATTTCTTCTTGGCGGTGGTGGACGGCGACGAGAAAGCGCTGAATGAAATATCCGATTACGACGACGCGATTGCGCGAGGCGTGAAGTTTACGAGAGCGAAGTTTGTCATCGTCGCGGATTTGAACGCGATCGTTCCGTCCGCGGAGTGGACGAGCATGGCTTTAATGAAAGTTTTTCGAACAGAACCGACGATCTCGGCGGTTTTGTTCGGCGGTAACGAAAACGTGAGTGGATTCGAAGGCGCGAAGCGACCGGCGATGGTAGTCAGAGCTTGGGAGGCGAAATTCGCGCTGACTTCGGAAGACGATCGATCCTCGGGATGCGCGAAAACCGAGAAGAGTTTAGTCTCGTACATGGTGGAGAAAGGCATGGAGTTTAAGCGATTGCCGAGGAAGCTGAAAAGAATCGTCGCGTCGTCGAGAACAGGTAGCGGTGGCGATGATACTAATGATAATATTAATAATAATATTAATAACATGATGAAAAGCGATAATAGCGATAGCAGCAGTAGTAGTAGTAGTAGCAGTAGCAGTAGTAGTAGTAGCAGCAGCAGCACTTTCAACAGAAGACTGCTTCTCGGAGAAACGTCGACGTCTGAACGAAGAGACGACGTAGAGGAAGAGGAACTGTACATCATGGACGGTAAATGGGAAGCAAACGCAAACCGCGGCGGCGTCGACGGCGCATTTGATTTAGGATGCAAATCAGCCTCGAAAAGAAACGAAAAGAGTTTGTTTTGTCCCTCTTCTTCTGCTACGAATAATAATAGCAACAGCAACAAACGAAAAAGGAGAGTTCAGGCGACGTTCATCATGCAATACTTCAACAGAGCGAAAACTTTGGGTGAGATTTTCGACGCGTTGGCGAAGAGCGTCGAGCACTCGTCGATATCTTCGACTTCCTCGTTTACGATGGAAGTGTTGGCGAACATCGATAGTGGGTATAAAAAATCCGACAAATGGGTCCAGCGCGCGCTGGAATTCAAGAAACAAACCGGTAATCACGATTCACCGTTCGTGTTGTCGTTTTCTAACGACATTCATGAACTCCGAGCGTATAATCGATTGGCGCACGTCGCGACGGCTGAATTGCTCGTTTTCGCGCAAGACGACGATAAACCAGACGTGACAGACCAGAGCTCTTTATCGTGGCTTTTAGATGGATTATCGCTAATGCGTCGTCACAAAGATTTGGCTCTGTTGGGCGCCTACCGAGGCCGTTACGACGACGGTTCCCGAATGAAGAAATCATCCAACCAAAACGACGGCTCGAAATTCGGCGGTAACTTTGAATCCGACCGCGAGACTCGCCCGATCGCGTACGTCGACAGCGAACTCGGCGTTCCTTTCCTCTGGATGTACAAAGTCAACATGGGTCCCATGTTGTTTAAAAAGTCCATATTCTTAGCCTCCGGAGGGTTTCACGATCAATTCTCGTGCGCCGGAGAGATGGCGCAAGGCTTCGATTTCGAAATTTCCGTCCGCATGTGGGCGGAAGGATTCAAAGTCGGATTGTACGATCCAAAATGGAAACATCGAATCGATAAGGATTTAACGCAAATCGGGAACCAAAATCGTCATCGAGACGTTCAAAAGAAAGAGTTGACGGATAAAAAAGACGAAGCGACGAGGAGAAACAACCAGAACATTTACACCTTGTTCGCGAGCAACAAAAATTTTCACCACGAGAAGGGCACAAAATTAGCCAAAAAAGCTTTGAAGGAAGATTTAGCGAAGAAGACGTTACTGTGCGCTTTGCCGAAATCGCACGAGTTGTGCGCGAGTTCGTTTTTAGACACGCCGAGAGATACGGTGACGTGCATGTCCGCGGACCGGAAATGTTTCCAACGCAAGTACATCGAAAAGCACAACGTCGCCGGCGCGAGCGACGAAGAAGCGAGAAAGTCGCTGCCGAAAGACGAGAACGGGGACATCGACGTTTCTAAAATTCGATTCACGAAAGGCGAAAAAGTGAGATTTAAATACGAGTGGTTAGAGCACGACGGCGCGCAGAGAGTATGGAACGAAGCTTTGGTGGAAACGCAAAAAGTGGCGCTGAAGACGGCGTCGCGCTTGCAGAAGAGGAAGAAGGGCAATGTTCCTTCCAGCGGCGAGAACGAAGACGAAGGAGACGAATATCTTTCCGTCGAGGATGCCATAAAGCAATGGCTGAACGAAAACACGCCCGCGATAAACGAAAAAGTCGAGCAAGTGCGTTCGCAGCTCGCGAAAGAGGCCGAACCGGAGTTGAAACGCGCGGAAGAGCTCGCCTCGAGAGGTTTGATTTACGGCACGGGTGGCGCCATCAGTGAAGAGGAACGGGCGAGACGCACGAAAGAGGCGAAATTTGTGGATAAAAAAACGAGAGATCGCGTGGTAGAACTCGCTGGGATTAAAGCGTTCGAGGAAGGCAAGGAAGACAGAGCTGCGTGGGAAAAATAAATGTTTGAGATTCTCGAAGGACGTTTCTTTCTTTCTTTTCTTTCTTTCAATAAAATAAATAAAAAATATGTACACGTCATTTTTGTTCCTTCTTTGTTCCGTCGTCGTCGGTCGTCGTCGTCTTTTTGATCGCCGTAATTTAGGCGAGCAAAGCCGCCGCAATGGTTGCGCCGGCAATTGCGAGAAGCGCCTTGGTTGAAGCTCCTCCAGACGTACCAGTGGTGGTAGTCGTCGTGGTAGTCGTCGTGGTAGTACTGGTTGAGCAATCGTCCCTCGCCGTCGATCCAACGTGATCGGTAAAACAGAGCGTTTTCTCCACGGTTTGCATGCAACTCACGCCATCTCCGCACGTCCACTCGCTCGCGTCGTACGAAAGCACCGACGGCGCCGCGATGATCGCTCGCTCGGTGATAGTACCCGTGTTGAGACCGTTTGCGTCAAAGCAAGGACAATCGCGGTCGTAATTGAATGTTTTTTTCGTGCCATCCGGTTGCGGCATGTCCGTGAACGTTTCCGTGCCGTCGCCGCACTCGGTATATAACGCTCTGCATTCGGCGACGGTAACCAAGTTTGTACCGTCGCCGTAACAGCCGACGCCATACGGCGCTCTGTCTTGCACGTGGTAGTGATACACGTCAGTGGCAGGAGAATCCGGAGTCTTCCCGATGTGCGCGCCGCACGCGTCCAAGTGCGGCAACTTCTTGTTCGTGAAATCTTCCCACTTCCCGTACATTATGTACGGTCCAACGTCACCAATTTTTGTCGAATGCGTACCGGATTGCTCATACAAGCAGTGATACCTCCCGTGAAAGTGATAATCGTTTGTGTGTCCGCCGCACGGGCCGACGCATCCGCGATAGCTGCCATCCGATTGAACGTTCGGAAAGGAGTAAGCGGCGGAATCGTAGCACAATTTCCTGACTTTACTTTCCGCCAAGCCGAGATCCAATCCGCCCGCGGTGTCGTAAAAGTCGCTCGGCGTTGAACATCCCCAACCGGAAATTACACTATCTTGCGAACTCGAAAAACCGGCTTCGAAAGAGTTGTAGATGTGCGCGTTTGTGCTCACCGCGCTCCCACTAACCTCATACGTCAACGTTTTCGTCGTTCCACCTGCGCCGGTGTCGGTATACGTTTCCGTGCCGGCAGCGTACGTACATCCGTTGTCATTTCGCAAGTCCGCCGCCGCGGGAAGCGAAGCGAACGTCGGGTTAGAGCACGACGCCGCCCCGCCGCCGCCGCCCGGTTGCGCTTCCGCTGAAAAGGGCGAAGAAAGTGCTAAAATGCACGCCACCGTCGCGAAAATCTTCTTCTTGTTGTTGTTGTTGGTGGTGGTCGTTTTCATCGTCATCATCTTCAAATAAAATAGAGAGCAAGAGCGAGTATTTTTTTCTTTCTTTCTGTTGTTGTTGTTCAATCACACACGAGGGACAAAAAAAAGAGGAAAATATCTCATTTAGGGTTTAGAAGCGGAACGAACGCGATCCTCGCCTTACCCTAGGCAGGAGAAGAGAGAGAGAGAACGATGCGAGAAGAAGCTCACACAAACGGAAAGGACAAAAAAAAAACGACGACGAGACGGACGAAAAGAGAGAAACGCACTCACCGAGGGAAAGAAAGTGCGTCTGCGCGCGTGTGTTTTGTGTGTTCGTGTGTCTGCGCACCGACAAAAAGAGTCAATAAAAAGTGATGTTTTAGATAAATTGGAAAAAACAGTTGCAACTGAGAAGGGTTTAGGGTTTTTTAACTTTTTCTTCGTTTTTCTCTCTTTTTTCTTGCTTTAGAGCAGCCGTCACTCTTTTCTTGGGTGGATAATAAGTAATCCACACGAGCGAACAACGAACAACGAACAACGAACACGCGCGGACACCAGATCGAGAGAAGAAGATTATCTCTTTATCTCTCTCTCTCTGTGTGTGTGTGCGTGTGCGTCGCCTCTTTTTCTTACCTTAAGAGGTTGTTTTTTGGTCTTTTTGTTTTCCATTTAAGAGTGAAAGAGTACGAGAGAGATTTCTTGTTAAAAACATGGGCGGCTCATCATCATCATCATCATCCGAAATATTCACGTTAACGATCGCCCCAATCCTGGGATTTTGCCTGGCCAACTTCATGTTCTTCTCCTCGTTACCAGAACTGAGACGATACAGAGCGAACGGAGAGTGGGGGGGGTTGAACGCGCACCCGTACCCGATCGTGGTGGCCAACTGCGTCGGCTGGATGATGTACGGGTCGGTGATACAGGACTATTGGGTGTACGTTTCGAATTTCCCGGGGGTGTTGGTCTCGGTGTACGCGGTGATGACGGCGATATCTCTGGCGAGAAACGAGGAGAAACGAAGAGAGCTGGAGAAAATGGTGCTTTTGAGTTGCGCTTTGACGAGTGCGATTGGGTTCGTGTTGGGCGTCGTCATGCACGACGAGGGAGAGGCGAAGCGGCGGTTCGCGTCTGGGATTTTTTGCAACGTCGTGTTGGCGGTGTATTACGCGTCGCCGCTGTCGGAGATGAGACAGATAATAAAGAACAGAGACGCGTCGAGTTTGTCTTGGCCGATGAGCGTGGCGATTACCGTGAATGGGTTTTCTTGGGCCGCGTACGGGTTCGCTTTGAAAGATTGGTTTTTAGTCAGTCCGAACTTTTTCGGCGGCGTGTTGGGAGTCGTGCAGTTGTCGTTTTTGGTAATGTTTAACGGCGGAAGGAGGAAGAAGATTGTCGGTGGTGGTGGTAGTGGTGGTGGTAGTGATGGTGGAGGAGGAGAAGGAAGCGGCGCGGCGGGAATCGTCGCGAACTTATCGAGCGAAGATTTGATCGTCTCTGGACAACCGCGGTCGTCGTTGTAACTAACGATCCATCTCCGGATCCGTCGCGTGTATATTAAAGAGAGAGAGAGAGAGAGAGAGAAATAGAGAGACAAAGAAGCGGCAGGCGGCGTTTATATTCGAGTTGTTGATGTTGTTTTGTTATTGATAAAAAGTTGCTGTAATAATGTGATACTTGTGTACTTGTTCTTTTATTTAAAAAAAAAGTAACGTATAAATCTTCTCTCTTTTCTTCTCCTTCTCTCTCTTCTTCTTCTCCCGTCGTCGCTCGTTCGTTCGTCGTTCGTCGTTCGTCGTTCGTTCGTACTCTTTTTTTATCGTCTAGATGAACTTTGCGTCTCCGAAACGACTAATCCGGTCGCATCCGCGCCTACTTTACCCAAGTTGCAGACATCGCACAAAGCGTCTTTCTTCTCGACGACGTACTTTGCCCCGCAACACGAGCACGAGACATCTTTGGTGCCTCTGTAGATTGGCGTCAACGTTCCGGAGCAGACGACGAAGGGATTGCGCGAATCGTAGTTCAACTCCACGGCGTCTTTGTTCTGTTTCTCGCAGACTTGCAACACTTGCTTCGCTTGCGTGGCCACGTTCGCCGGCGGGTTAAGCTCTAACAATCTTCGGGAAAACCCAGCCGCGGTTTGGAAATTTTGCATTTTGTAAAAGATGGTCATCGCCGATCTCAAGGACAACGAGGCGTGAATCGGTTGCAAGTTTTGGTGCGTGAAATACGCTGCCAATTCCGCGGCTCGGTTCGGATCCGTCTTCGCGACTTCTTTGCGATTCAACTCGATTCGCAACGCGACGGCGTAATCTCTCGCGATCGCCATCAACTCTTTCACTTCGTCCACCTCGCGTCTGGTCTCCACGGATAACAAAGTAATCGAGTGAATAATGTTCACGAACAAGTTCAACGCGTCCGAGAATTTACCTTCCGTGACTTTTCTATACGCTTGCTTCAACTTCTCCTCGAGAATTGGCAACGTGCTCAACAAATTCGGCGGTTTGACTTGGCCGATCGGGTCGGACGAGTCCCAGTTTCTAGATAAGATAACTCGCATCTTCGCGGCGTCGCCTTCGGATAACGAACCCGGTAACGCGCCGGTACTCGCAAACGCGCAATCAACAAACATTTGTTTCAACGGTTTGAAGTTTACGATGCCTAACTGTCTGGATAAGAGCTTCATGGCGCCATCGAACTCGCCGGCTGCTACGTGTTCGCCGGCGACGGCGGATTTGGCGGTCCATTTTTGTCTCGGATCTACGCCGGCGCTCGGCGCGACAAACATTTCTCCCGCTTGGATACCCGTCGGTGATCCCGGTTGGCTTCCGCCGACTAAATCTGCCGCTGGTAAATCCATGTCTTCCATATCCCAACCGGCGTCTGAACCGTCTTCGGACTTGTTCTCTTCGTCGTCTCCGCCGGGTAAAATGTTCGCCAATGGATCGTCTTTTTCCATCTCATCGTCGTCGCCGCCGACGCCCAAATCCAAATCGTCGCCGTCGCCCCAATCGCCGCCGACACCCTCCATCTCGCTCTCGTCCATTTGGTATTGCGAGGCGGAAACTTCGCCCGACAAAACCCCTTCGAAGAATCCTTTGGATACTGTCAACAAAGGCCAGTTATCCTCCTTCAAAATCGGTTCCGGTGGCGTCAACAATTCTCCGACTGAAGCGTCGATATCCGGAACCTTCGCGCCGGCTTCTCTCAGCTCCTCCGCTATTCTCTCCGCGTCGGTTTCTAAACCGTGCGTCTTTGCCGTCACGTACGCTAACGGATGGTGGCCGGCAGACTCTAGGATTTTAACGCGTTCCGAAACGTCGCCTAAGTACAACGCGTTGTGGAATTGGCCCATGACGTCCGCTCGCATTTCAGAAATCTTGAGCATCTTTTGCAGTTTTTCAATGTTCCCCGTGATTAAATACAAAAACGATAAGCGCTCGAAGTTCTTCGTCTTTTGGTACGCAAACTCGACGATTTGGTGGTTGCCTTGTCTCAGCGCTTCCACGCCGAGCTTGTGCCACGTTTCTTTCTCATCCAACGCTTGGGCGGCAGCCAACGCGACTTCAATGTTGCCGCATTCAACCGCCAACGCGAATCGAGTTTGTTCGTCCTTCACAAAGTGCAAAGCAATTTCCGGGTACCCTTTCTTTTGCAAATAAGCGATGATCGATTGGCCGCACAAGACGTTTGATTTGATCATCGATAAGACTTGATCGAATTTGCGTTGCACCAGAGCGAGTTTGAAGACGTACTCCGTCGAATCGATTTGAATGCGTCTGTTTTTACCATCTCGGTCCAAGCAGTGGACGACGTTGCCGATGACTTTGGTCACGTACACGGCGTTATCCAACGTTCGGATGATACCGGAATCACCATTCGGTAACGCGTATTTGATGTGGTTCAAGGTGGTGTAAATGAACACGCCTCTGTCGTCCCAGGCGCCGGATTTCACGCGAATGGTTTCGTGCACCGTGCACGCGTGACCGAGCTTTCTGTTGGCGATAACAATCGCGTGTTTCGACAACATGGCGACCAAAGACATATCGTTGGACCAAATGACGTATTTGATCATCGGCGTCGTGATTTCCGCCATCGCAGCTCTTTGCTGAACGTCGAACAAAATCATGCGATCTTCGGCGCGGCACAAGAGAGATCCGGTGCCGGCGTAAAAGATGGCGTCCACGGTGGAATCCGGAGGAACGCACTTCTTCGTGACCTCATTCTTCAAGTCTTTGATTAAGATTTGGTGCGTGGATTTGTCCAAAACGGCAAATCTGTTGCGCGCGATGAAAGTTGCAGACACGCCTTGACCTCGTCTCGGCTCGTTGCCGATTTCACCCGAGCGACCTTCGTCCTTCGGCAAGACGTGCAACTCGTACGATCCGCCTTCGCTGTCCGAGTTGATCAACACCGCATTCTCGGCCGGGTTGTAGCTCAAGTTGCGGAAGCCAGAGTTGTTTCCACCGCCCGGAGGTCGTCTCACGGACACCAAAGGATTATCTCTTTGACTTTCAAACTCGAAGGAACGCAAGTATCGATCCTTCACGTAATACAACATGTTCGCGTGCGACGCGTACGCCGGTCGTTCTCTTTCCAACTTGAAAACAATCATCCCGGAGTCGTGCCCCGCAGCCAACAAGTTCAAGTTCGGGTGCGCGGACAAAATCCAGAACCGATCGTTTTCTCTTCGAAAGGTTTGCGCGCCCGAGCGTTTACTCATATCCCAAACTCGAATAGATTTATCTTCAGAGTTGGAAACGATAATATCTTGTCTCGCGTGGAACATCACGCACGACACGTTGTTCACGTGACCTCTCAACGTGTCCACTTCCCAGGCTTTCGTGTCGTTCATGCGCCATAATTTCACTTGGCGATCGTCCGCGCCGGAAACAATCAACGGCAAACTCGGGTGAAACGACGCCCAATTGACGCCGCGATCGTGGCCTTCCAACACGTACTTCACCACCGCGTCGCCGCCGCCAAACAAATCCGCATTCATTTGCGGGATTTTCAAATCCAATTCGCTCGGTCTTTGCGGCCCTCCCGGCGAGGCAACTTTCTTTCTCAACGCGACGATATCCCACACTCTCACGGTTTGATCCAACGACGCGGAAACCACCAAATCATCCTTCAAGTGAAAAGAAGCGCACATGACGTAATGGTTGTGCCCCGTCAACACCGAGATGCAATTTCTCGACTGCCAGTTCCAAATTCGAATGGTTTGATCGTCCGAGGCGGAGACAATCCACGGATGCTCCACGTGAAACTGCACCGTACGGATGTAATCGAGATGGCCGAGCAACGTAAACAAGCATCGTCGAAGCTTATAGTTCCAAACCTGTGTATTTATTATTATTTTAGAGAGAGAGAGAAGACGATTTTGAAAAACGTTAAATAAAATATATAAAGCCGCGCGCGCGCGCGCGAGCGTAAACAAAAACGGAAACGACGCGGGGTGTTTGTACTACGAGCAGCGCGCGCCGCGAGATAGAAAAAGAGAACGCGTGCACACAATCTCTCTTTGCGCGTTGCTTTTCTTCTTTCCCGGGAATAATGGAAAAGAGAGACGAAACGCGAATCGATTCTCGATCATCGCGGCGTCTTCGCGCGAAGCGCGTTGCTCTTTAGTTAGACCCTCTCTCTTACATATTTTTAACCCAATCGAAGAGAGAGAGAGATCGATCGGTTCAAATTCACCGCGCGCGTTTCTTTTCTCTTTCATCTCTCTCTCTCTCTCGATTGAAACGCCGATAATCAAAAGATAATCAAAAATCCTACCTTTATCTTATAATCGTCCCCGCCGGAGACGAACAGCGGTTGATTGCTGTGAAAATCCACCCCTCGCACGGGTCCGTCGTGTTCGTCGAATCTATCGATTAACGTCCCCATGCGATAGTCCCACAGTTGGACGACGCCGGAGTGCAACGAGGCTAAAATCCACGGTCGTTTCGGGTGGAAGGATAAACCTTTCACCCGGTTGGATTTCGTTTCGAACTTGGTCAGCATGATGAATGATTTTTGCGCCGTCGCTTCTTCTTCTTCTTCTTCTTTCTCGCGCGCCACACTCTGAGGAAAGCCGCACGAGAGAGATTTGAGAGATCGGGTCTCTCTCGTTTTTCTAAACCCTAAACCCTAAATGACGTCTTTCTCCTTTTTTTTCTTCTCGTCTCTTCGCGAGAAGACGCACACACAAAACACAAAAAACAACAACAACAAAAAGAAGAAGGGAAAGAAGAAAAGAGGAGACGTCGTCGGTTCTCTCTCTCGTCTCTTTCTTTTGGTGGTGGTGGTGGTGGTGGTGCATCGTCGTCATCGTCGTCATCGCGCGGCGTGGTGGTGGTGTTTTTCGTTAAACTCTCTCGCGAGAAGAGGTGGGGGAGTCGTTGAGTGTTACATTTCTTTTTGTTTTTCCCGTACTAATAATAAGAATTTGTCGTCGATAAGTTAACTACTTCTTCTTCTCTGCTGCTGCGCGCTGTGGTGGGGATACACACACACACACGCGCGCGCAATATCAATCACGCGAGAGATGTCTTTATCGTACGACTCCTCTCGACGCGAGTCCTTGACGTCTTTGCTCGACGACGATGTGAACAACAACAACAACAAGAACAACGCGGGAAAAGTTTTAGAGTTAAAGTATCACTTTAACCGAGCGAACGACGTTCGAGAGCAACCGAAGCAGTGGAAGTACAAAATAGCCGTGGTCGGGTACGGACACGTGTACGCGGAAGAAGGAGAAGACGGAGACGAGAAGAAGAGCAATAGTAATAGTAATACTAATAAGAATAATAATAATAAACAGAAAGAGATGATATCGACGGATAAAGATAAACACGGGTACCGGTACGATTCCGTCGCGTTAACGAACGGGTTGATTGAAAACGGCATCTACGCCGTTCGCGTGGACTACAAGCCGCGGGAACACGACCGGTTCGCCTCGCACGTGAAAGAGGAAAAGTTCGACGCGATTTTAGTTCGGATTAACCCCGGTCAGATCACGCCGTACGAGAATCAGGAGAAGTTCGACGATTTGATGGAAGAGTTGGAGAATAAGACGGATATTTTGGTTTTCGGGAACAAGGCGAGTTTACGAAACATGGGATCGAAAATCGCGCTGGTGAAAATACGCAAGTTAGCGTGCGGGCTGCGAGATACCAGGGCGTATTACACGAAGAAAGAGATGGAGAGAGGGTTGAAGAAAGGGTTGAAGGTGTGGCCGAGAGTTTTGAAACAAAATCGAGGGTCGACTGGGTGCGGGATTTGGTTGGTGTGGTTGAAAAACAAGAAACACGATCGGATCATGAACGGGAACAACCACGCGACGACGACGACGACGACGACGACGACGACCAGTACTAATACTAATGATCGGATAGATAGCAATAGCACTAGTGGTAGAAATAGTAGCAGCAAAGTTGGAAAAGGAAGAAACGATGCCGAGGTGGACGACGAGGAGGAAGATTTTGAAATCAACGACGATACGATAGTTGTCTGTCAAGAGATGAACGATAATCACATAGAAGAGCACACGTTCAAGGAGTTGGTGGCGTTTTGCGCGCGCGGGAAGGACGACCCAGACGCGGGCGGGAATTGGACGTCTGTTTCCGACGGAAACTATTTACAGGAAAAGCAAAAGCAAAAGCGCGACGAGGATGACGATAGTATCACCAACAACAGCAACGATGAGAAAAAAGAGAAGTTTGCTTCGTCGTCTAAAAACGCCGCGCAGTCAAAACAAAGTCAACTTCTCAAAGGCGCTTTCGTCGTCGACCAACGCCTGCTCCCTCGAATAAGCGAAGGCGAAATACGCATGGTATTTGTCAAAGATGAGTTGTTCGAAATCATTCACAAGAAACCCGTCGGCGAGAACGGCCGTTCGGCGGTTGCGTGGAACAACGTGACGACGTTTTATAAACCGGAAGAGCCGCTGTTTCGAGATTTAACCGAGAAGTTTCTCAAGAACGATATTCAGCGCATCGCGAAGAAGTTAAACCTGGCGTATAACGCGTTGCCTTTGCTATGGACGGCGGATTTCATCCCCATGGATGACGAAGAAGAAGAAGATCCCGATAGAAAAACAGAAGACGTCGTCTTCAAAAAGAAGAAAACGCGATACATCCTCGGCGAATTCAACTGTTCCTGCGTCGGTTTAACCAAATTCCGCGCCGCGTGCGGCCCGGACAGAGACATGTCCGACGTCTCCGACCAAGATTACTTCGACGGTGCCAAACTGTGCGATTTGATTGGCAAACGGTGCAAGTTGCGTCTGGACGAACACAAGGAAGGTTTGCGGAGGAAAAAAATGGTCGATCGCATCCTTTGGGCCACGTTCGGTGGGTTCATCGCTTCCGTCGCTCTGTTAAAATCGTCGGCGTCGTCGTCCAATAGATGAACATTAACACGTGTGTATATAATATATGAATGAATACTTTTAGTCGCAGTTTGTTTGTTTACGCGCGCATCGCCTCTCTCTTTGTCAAGGTATTTTAAGGTTTCAACAGATTTTCAAACTTTTCCTCACAAAAAAAAAACGAAAGAAAGATGTTAGCAACCGTCGGGTGGGGTCGTCGCGGCTTCTCTGAGATTAAACTCTTCTCTCGCGATGATAACGATGATAACGATGATAATAACAACGACGAAGAGGAGGAGAAACTCTCCTACGCGGAGACGAAAAGTTCCATCAGCAACAACAACAACAAAAGCGGAGAAAAAGGAGAAAAGAATTCAAAATCTTACCACTCGTCCTTCTCTTCTTCTTCCGAGATTAACTGCATCGAGTGGTCGAAATCGAACGGCAACTGCGTGGCGTGCGGCACCAGCGATGGCAGAGTGGTCGTTTTGGACAAAGAGCTGACGTTTATCGGCGAAGTTAAGGAAGAAGAAGGAGAGAAGAGAAGGAGGAGGAGGATTGGTGCGATTTCTTCTTCGTTGACCACCACTGGTTCTTTAAAAGAAGAAGAAGACGTGATGAACGATTACGACGAGTTCGAGGTGAAATCGATGGATTTTCACTCGTCGTCGAGATATTTAGCCGTCGGTGGGACGTCTGGCGTGGTGAACGTGTGGGATCTAAAGACGAGGCGCGTGTCGAGGCGACTCGACGCGACCGCGAGGAACAACGGAGATACCGCCGCCGGGATAGTAGTCAACGCGGTGAAGTTTAACAGAGACGATCGCGTGATCGCGTGTGGAACCGAGCAAGGAGAGATTGTGTTGCATAAAGGAGGAGAGCGGTTCGACGAGGAAGAGGAGGAGAAGAGCGAGACAGATCGCCGGTGTTGCTCCTCAGAGCCTCCTTTGAGCGCGTTTGACGTCAACGAGTCCACCTCGGTGAATTGTTTAGATTTTTCACCGCACAGAAGGATGATGTTAGCCGCTGGGACGTCCAGCGGCGATTTAAACGTGTACGATTGCGAATCGGAATCGTTGGAGACGAGATTCCGTTCTTCGGACGCGAACAACATCATTCGCTCGATTGCGTTTTCGCCAACGGCGCCTAGAATTATAGCAGTAGCCAACGACGACGGATCCGTTTCTTTGCGAGATGTCGCTATGCATCCGAAAACTGGAGTGTGTTTACACATACCCAATCCGAATAAACGATGGATGCAATCGTCGTCGAAGAACGGTGTCATTTTTGGTACCGCCGGCGCGGCGTCTTCCGTCTCGTGGCATCCAAGCGGTCAAGCGTTAGCGGTCGGGTACAGAGGCAACGGCGTCGTTGCTATGTACGATTGTCGAAGCTTGAGAAGTCACATGGACGAGAGGAAGAACAATAATAGTAATAATAAGTATGGTAGAAGAACGAGCGGTAGCAATAACGATAGATTTGATAGCAGCGGTAGCGAAGAGTATCCGAGAGCTTTGTTCGAAACTGAAGCGCACGAAGGCGGGAGAGTGATTGCTTTAAAATGGCAACCGCCCGTGGCAAAGACGACGAAAACGAAAAAAACAACAAGTAGTAATGCGAACGCGTACTACGACGGCGGTAGCGACAAAGAAAACAAGATTGAGAACAACATCGAGCAGAAGCAGCAGAAGAAGAAGAAAGCGCATCCGAAAGAAGCAGAGGAAGATGCCACGGAAGCGATGCGGAAGTCGCTCGAGAACTTGAACGCGAAGACGACGACAACGACGACGGCAACTCAACAACAACAAATGATGATCACCGCAGACGCCATCTCGGATGAAGTGTGCAAGAAGACTAGAGAGGTCGTCAAAGTGTGTTTAGAAAAAGAAGTCAAGTCGTTGCGAGCGGATGTGAGAAATTTGCACGTCGAACTTTTACGGGCGCAGGAAGAAAACGCGTCGATGTTTCGAAAGTTGCACGAGCAACAGTTGGAGTTGATGGATGCTTTGAACAGCAGTAGTCATAACAAGATTAATGGCAAGACCGATGCCAAATACTAGAAACAATAATAGCAACGCGGTAGTTTTGTTGTACATAATCTAATTAATAATACAGTTTCGACTCTAACGATCATCTCTTCTACCCTTCTCGCGAAGCTAAGACGATGGTATGATTTTGCCCACATCGAACGTCTAAAACTTTCGTCGTTCGATCCTTCCATTTTACTTCGGTCGGTGTCGGGTAATCGAAATCGTTCCCTAATCCGAGCTGCCCTGCGGATGACTCCTCGTCCTCGAAATGCGACCCGACCGAACCGGACCAACCCCACGTGAACAATCGATTGTCGCTCGTAATCGCTGCGCAGTGTTTGTACCCGCTCGAGACTTTAGTAAACGTGAGGTTAACGTTCGCGGGTTCATGTTTAACTAATCGAGGTTTTAAACCGTATTTGGAGTCCGCTTCTTGATCGTCTAAAGCCGCGCCCCAGGTGAACAGCAGGCCGCTTGATTTTGCAACGGCGACGGCGAAATTGAAACCCAGCGAAACGTTTTGAAGTAAAACGTCCTCGATCGCACCGAACCCGTTCGTCGCGGCATTTTTATCTTCTCCTCCTCCTCCTTCTCCTCCTCGCATTTCTCGCCCTAAAACTTTCCCAGACGTCGTTCCAATCGTAAACGTTTTCCCGTTTGCGTCCACGAACGCCGCGCAGGCGTCCGAAACCGAGCAGTTGACGATGTTTCGCAAACCAGGAATTTTTCGAAACGAATTCGTTTGCGGTAACTCCGCGGTGTCGGTGGATGTTGAGTCTGGAAAGAAGAATTCTTTCACGTGACCAATCAACGAAAATCGTTCGTCTTTATCCGTCTTAATCTTTCCGCTGTAATATGCGTCACCGTTTGCGCTAATAAGAAGCGTCGTTTCCCTCCCAGTCGCGCCGTCTACGATGATAACATCTTCTTCTTCTTCTTCTTCTCTTGATTCGAACGCAATCAGCGTCCCTTCCTCTCTCTCTTTCCCATCGAACGCGCCTCCGATGCCTAACTGTCCTCGATCGTTCTTCCCGAACGCGAAGACTTTTCTCCCACCTCGAGCGATGCACACCGAGTGACTGCTCGCCGGCCCAGATATCACCTTTTCGATTTCAACTACGGACGACGACGACGACGACGACGACGATCCCGGATCTCGGAACTTTACTCGCATCCATCCTCTCACGATGTCGTTCATGATGGCGCCATCTTCTCCTCCTTTGTCTTCTTCTTCCGGTGCAATCTTAATACCGCACTGACCGTATTCGTTCAGACCAGTCGCGAACACTTCCCCGCTTTCCGTGACGACCAGAGAGTGTGCGCCTCCCGCCGCGATGGAGGCGACGTTGTTGTCGGATAAGTGCACCGGAACAAACGTCCTCTTTGATAAAGAAGAAGAAGATGATGAAGATGATGATGAATCCTCAATTCCTAACCGGAAGAAATCGCCGTTTCCAGCCACGTACGCGTCCGTCTTCTTCGTAGGCGTCGTCGTCGTTGTTGTTCTTTTCGTATTCGCATTCGTCGACATCCATTTTATCTTTCGTTCGATGTGATTTTGTCGCCGGTTGTTGTTGTTGTTGTTAGTAAACGCGGGGAAAGAAGAAGAAGAACACGAAGAAGAAGAAGGCACGTCACCCGCGAACGACGACGAGAACGTCGCCCACGAGACCTGTCCTCGTCTCAGAGAAGAAGAAGAACAAGAACAAGAAGAAGACAAAGAGGAAGATAAACGACGAAGAAGCGCGGCGGAAGTCATTCTCTTTTTGTGACGCGACGAGACAGTTACGAATAAAATCAGAAGAAAAACTCGAGCAGATATTAAAGAATACGTATATTTTTGATGATATGATCACACACACACACACACAACTCTCTCTCTCTCTCTCTCTCTCTCTCTCTCTTTCTCTGTATCTTCTCTTCTCTTTCTTCTCCTTCTTCTTTTAATATAATTTGTTATCAAACCGCGACGGGAGCGGTCTTCGCCATGTTATCAATCTCCTCGGATTTCGGCTTGATCCTCAAAACCTTACCGATGGCGATGGTTTTACCTTCGTCTCTCAAGGTAAACCTTCCCAACTGTGGGACGTCGGAGAACTTTTCTACGCATATTGGACTGGCGATGGTGATTCGAACGACGCCGATGGATCCAGCTTTCAAATATTTACACTTGCTTTCTTTCGGTTTTCGGGTTTTCGGGTCCATCTCGCTGATGAGTTTCTTGACTTCGATTTCCTCGGTGACGGAGTGGATGTGAATGACGGCGTTGTATCCCGTGGAAAAGATGGATTTGTGGTCTAACAATTCCACGATGGCCAGTTGGCACTCGATTTCTTGCGTGACGTGAGCCGGTTTGTTCGGCGGGCACAAGACCATCCCGGGATGGATATCTTTTTCGTCTACGCCGGAAAGTTTCATTCGCACGTTTTCGCCGCACTTGCAAAGGGAAACCTCGTCTTCGTCTTGCCAAAGCTTTTCAATTTTACAATCGATTCTGCCGGGCATCAACGTGAGCTTTTGACCGACTCGACACGCCCCGGATTCGGTTTTCCCCATGACCATGCACCCCATCTCCGCGTATTTGTCCATCACCGGCATGCGAAAAGGCGCGTTCGGGTCTCTCTCCATCGGTTCTAAATCGTCCAACGTGTCGAAGAACGATTTGCCGGTGTACCAATCGCACTCGCTTTTCGGGACGAGATCTTTCACGTTCGTGCCTTTTAACCCAGAAATCGGGACGAACGTGATGTCTTTCTCTTTATAGCCGCACGTTTTCAAAAACGGAATCAGTTTCGTGTGAACTTCGTCGAATCTTTTTTTATCCCACTTGACGCTCGGGTCGTCCATTTTGTTCACCACGACGACCAACTTTGTGACTCCTAAGGTTTTCGCCAATTGCGCGTGCTCTCTGGTTTGACCGCCTTTTTCAAACCCAGTCTCGAATTCGCCTTTTCTCGCGGCGATGACTAAAACGCCAACGTCGGCTTGCGCGGCACCGGCGATCATGTTTGGCACGTAATTCTTGTGTCCGGGCGCGTCCAACACGGTGTATCTTTTCTTCTCCGTCGCGAAATGGGCTTTACCAACCTCGACGGTTTTCCCTTTCGCTCTTTCTTCTTCGGAAGTGTCCATGATGTACGCCATGTACCACGAATCTCGATTTTTATCTTTCGCCTCTCGTTCGTACTTTTCGATGACTCTTTGATCGACTTGACCGGAGAGATACAAAATCTGCCCGCCGATGGTTGACTTCCCGGCGTCGACGTGTCCAATAAACACCAAGTTCAAATGCTCGCGGTTATCCACGTCTTTACTATTCGCCAATTCCTCCATCAGTTGCTTCTCCTCCTCTTCCGCTTCTTTCTGTCGCTCTAAATCTTTCCTCTCTTTTTCCGCCTGTTGCAACCTCTTCGCCTCTTCTTTTTCTTCCTTGCGTTGTTGTTCTTCTTTCAACTTTTGTTCGCGTTCGGCCATTTGCGACAACGCGGAATCCGAGCCAGAGTCCCCACCAATGGTTAACGTTTTCGCAACTTTTTGCGCCACCGATGTTGCCCCTTGTTGTTCGTTTTCGTTTTCGTTTTCGTTTTGTTGCTCCGCGGTAGTATTATCGTTCTCACCCGCGCCGGCGCCGGCGGCGGGAGCACCAGCAGGAGGAGGAGGAGGTGGAGCGTTTGGAGACGAGGCGGCTGCTGCTCCTAATCCTCCTCCGGGCACGAACGCCGCCGCGCTCGGTTTAAACTCGAACGGTTTCGCCTCCGCGGCGAGCGTTGAAGACGAAGCGGGCGGTGGTACTGGTGGTGGTGCACCCGCCGGTGGCGGCCGCGGGGCCCTATCCGGAGGCGGCGCAGACATCATCTTCTTCTTTCCTTTTTTATCATCCTCGAAAGCGTCGAATAAGTCCGACATGTTCTCTCTCGTTTCGCGTGGTGCGTTTTATTATGTCTCTCTCTCCTCCTTTTCAATAACGATCTCAATCAAACGAGAGAAAACAAAATGCGCCGTGGGGTTCTTCTTCTCCTTCTTCGCCAGTGCGTTCGTGTTTTTGTACTCTCAACTTGACAGTTTCCGTCGCGAGCGCCAAAAGAAGAAAGATTTGCGTGTGGGGAAAAGACGACGATGGATTTTCTCTTCTTTACGTACGAGTTTTTGTGTGCTGGCAGAAATGTGACAAAACGACGAAAGAGCGCACGACGCGATGAGGTTCATTTTTTCTCTATTACAACAACAACAACAACAATAACAATAACAACGATGAGAAGAGGAGACGAGAGAGAGAGAGAGAGTTTTATACGCGCTCTTTCTTTTATCTCTTTCTTTTATCTCTCATCGCTCGCGCACGCGTACGCCCGGTATTAATAAGAGCGTAACACACTTTTAACGACGCGTTCTCGATATCGAGTCCAAGAGTAGCATTCACTACTTCTGACGCGCGCGGCGTTATCACTCAGAACGTCGAGCGTAATAATACAGCTCTCCAACCGTTTCTTTTTGTCTTTTCGTCGTCGTCTTCTCGCTATTTTTTATATCATTATTGACCGATGTAACCGCTGGTCACTC
>Ga0255765_1002214_pt1 | contig 22406 bp, 10 predicted proteins | sample 041ome_8_FD_179965 | JGI IMG/M metagenome (GOLD analysis project Ga0255765, IMG submission 179965) | Coastal salt marsh microbial communities from the Groves Creek Marsh, Skidaway Island, Georgia - 041407BS metaG (version 2) | ecosystem: Environmental > Aquatic > Marine > Intertidal zone > Salt...
TAATTTTTGTGTGCGCGATCAATTTTCTTTTCTTTCTTTCTTTTTTTTTTGGCAAAAATTTTGCATAAATCACGCGTGGCAGCTTTTTTTACGTTAGTTTTACACACACGCACGAGTACGTAGTTTTGCAATGCTCTCGTCGTCGTCGGCGGCGTCGCGATGATGATGATGATGTCGTCGTCGTCGTCGTCGTCGTCGTCGCCACCATCGACGGAATTGTCGGGGAAAGAACTCGCGGAAGAGTTGCACAGAATAGTCTCCTCGGACGTTTTCTTGAACGAATTGGCGTTCGTGCCGCCGTGGAAGAGTTTGCGAGAGTTGTTGGGGGAGGAAGAAAAAGAGGGGGAAAACAACGAGAACAACAACAAGTTTTATCGCGCGTTTTGCGTCCGAGAGCACAAGCTGGCGATTAACGCGCGCGTTTTGGTGCCGACTTTAAATTACGTGTATTCTCAAATGAGGAGAGGAAAAGACGACGCGGATGATTTGAAAGTACTTTTGTGTGTGCTCACTGGAGACAGTTTATCCGGTTGGAACGTGAGAAAAAGACGAATCTGCGAAGCGCTGGAGGAAGACGAAGGTGGAGAATTGAACGAAGAAGAGAAGAGGACGAGACGAGAGCGCGCGCTAGAGCGAGAATTGATGTTTGCCACGTTCGTGCAAACAAAGTTTCCAAAGTCCACGGCGGCGTTTGCGCACCGAAGGTGGGTGATTATGAAATGTTGTTTTCGCGGCGGCGCGGAGAGAAGAAATCACCTAGCGTCAACAACTACAATGAATGGGGAAGAAACGATGAAGACGAGGACGACGACATTGTTATCAAAAATATACGAACGAGAGAGTCTTGCGTGCGAACAAACGTGCCGAAGGAAGCCGAGCAATTACGCCGCGTGGGCGCACAAGTTGTTCGTGTTTGAACTCGTGCATTTGAAACAAAGCGTGAACGAACCGGATGCGCTCTTGGAACAGTCAAAGTGCGTAATGCGAGAATCGAAATCAAAAATTTCCGCCTCCGATCCGAGTGCGTGGCATTTTCGACGCGCCGTTATCCGTTCAGTTTATGATCATCTCATGAATCGCGATGAGATAAAAAAGAGATTTTTCGATGAAGTAATCGTCGACGAATTTCGTTTCGTGCGCGAAAAAATCGCGACGTTTCGCGGACGGGAAACGCTTTGGCACCATCGCAAAACGTTATTGGCGCACGTCTTGCTCAAATGCTCTCAAGACGACGTTCAAAATGATATCGTGCAGGAGGAAATAGAATTTGCCGCTAAAAACTTTAATGAAGGAGTCAATGTTCGAGACGTGCCGTGGGCGACAAAGTACGAAGACGGGGACGAGGCTCGTCTACTATCCTCCTTCAGCAAATACGTGTGTACAATACACAAACGTTTCTTTCGCAAAAAGATATAGTGCAAATGTAAAGTTAGTATGCTAGATAGGTGTAAACTATAGAGATGTTAGCAATATATAGAGGGTATTATGGTATTATAGTATAACAATTGTTTTGTATTTAACGCGCAGCCATTTCTCTGGCACCGTCCAACCACGGGTACTTTTGCGATCGCTCGATTTCAAACTTTGCGATTTGGTCGTTCTTCAACATCGTCAATCCAACGTCATCCAAGCCGTTCAACAAGCAGTGCTTGCGGAACTCGTCAACTTGGAAGGAAATCTTAGATCCATCCGCTCTAGTGATGGTTTGCGCCTCGAGATCAATTTCCAACTCTTTCATATCGTTGGCATCTTGCATCAACGTTCTCACCGTCGGTTCATCCAAAACAATCGGCAGCATGGAGTTCTTGAAGCAGTTGTTGAAGAAGATATCAGCGAAGGAGGTGGAGATGATGCATCTGATGCCCAAATCGTTGATGGCCCACGGCGCGTGCTCTCGGGAACTACCGCAACCAAAGTTATCGCCGGCAACTAAGATTGAGCTTCCTTTCCATTCTGGCTTGTTCAAGACAAAGTCTGGTCTTTCCGAGCCGTCGGCGTTGAATCGCATTTCGTAAAAAGCGCCGACACCCAAGCCGGTTCGTTTGATGGTTTTCAAAAACTGCTTCGGGATGATCATGTCCGTGTCAATGTTTTGTAAGTCCAACGCAGCGGCTTTACCTTTAAGCTTGGTAAATGTCGGCATACCACCACTACCGCCGGATGATTTCGCTTGGTCCACTCTCGGTTTCGGCGGAACGATGGATTGGTTCGTCAAAAAGTCCTTATCGACTTTTTTCGGGACATCATCGCCAGTCAAACCGGCACCAGAACCGAGCTCTCTGACGTCACATAACTTCCCGGTAATAGCTGCCGCGGCCGCCATGGCCGGCGACACCAAGTGCGTTCGGCCACCGTTCCCTTGACGACCTTCAAAGTTTCTGTTCGAAGTCGAAGCGCATCGTTCTCCCGGCAACAACTTATCCGGGTTCATGGCAAGGCACATAGAGCAGCCCGGTTCTCTCCAATCAAAACCAGCTTCGATTAAGACAGTATGTAAACCTTCCGCTTCCGCTTGGTCTTTGACGATACCAGAACCCGGAACGACCATGGCGTACACGGAACTGGCAACTTTCTTGCCCTTGGCCACGGCAGCCACGGCTCTGATATCTTCAATTCTCCCGTTCGTGCACGATCCAACAAACACTTTGTCAACCGCAACGTCCTTCATTTTAGTTCCCGGGGTTAAACCCATGTATTCCAACGATCTTCGCATCGCGTTCGCTCTGGATTCGTCAAAATCATCCGGGTTTGGAACGACGCCCGAAATGCCAACGGTATCTTGCGGCGAGGTCCCCCACGTGACGGTCGGTTCGATATCCTTCGCGTCAATAACAACAACCTTATCAAACTTGGCATCCGCATCGGTAGACAAGGTCTTCCAGTACGCAACCGCTTTCTCCCAAGTTTCACCACTCGGCGCCATTGGTCTACCTTTCAAGTATTCGTAGGTGATCTCATCCGGCGCGATCATCCCGGCTCTCGCGCCGGCTTCAATCGCCATGTTGCAAATACTCATTCTCGCTTCCATGGACAATTCGCGAATGGCTTCGCCGGAAAACTCGATGACGGACCCGTTACCACCCGCGGTACCAATCTTGCCGATCACGTGCAAGACTAAATCCTTAGAGGTCACGCCATCCATCAACTTGCCGTCGATTCTCACGTTCATATTCATACTCGGCTTTTGCAACAACGTTTGCGTAGCCAACACGTGTTCGACTTCACTCGTCCCGATGCCAAACGCTAACGCACCAAACGCACCGTGCGTGGCCGTGTGCGAATCTCCGCACACAACCGTCGTGCCCGGCAGCGTGAAGCCTTGCTCCGGCCCGATGATGTGCACAATGCCTTGTCTCTTGTCGTCCATCCCGAAATACGTGATGCCAAAGTCTTTCACGTTCTCTTCCATCTGCACGACTTGGACTCTCGATTCCATCTCCTCGATGAACGTTTCCACGCTTTCGAACTTGGATCGGTCCGTAGTCGGCACGTTGTGATCCACCGTCGCCAACGTGTTGTCCGGTCTTCTCACGTTTCTCCCGGCTAAGCGCAAAGCCTCGAACGCTTGAGGCGACGTGACTTCGTGCACCATGTGTCTGTCGATGAACAACAACTTTGTCCCGTTATCTTCCGTGGCAATCGTGTGATCGCGGACGATTTTATCGTACATGGTCATCCCAGCCGCGGAGACTGAAAACGTGACCGATCGGCGAGAGCTGCTCGCGTTAATAATCGCCTTGGCGCTGAGCGTCTTTTTTCCACTCGATGCGGCGATGGATCTTCTCGAGGACAAGAAGTTCGTCGTCCTCGTCGTCGTCGTCGTTTGAGCGAGAGAATTCATTGCGACGAGATTATTGTTACGTGTAATGAATGCCGTATCAAGTATATATATATATATATAAAGTGCGGCGACGTAAGTGATGCGTGCGCACGTTTACAAAAGTGTGAAGATGAAGAAGAAGAGATTCTCTTTTTCGCCGAGTGGCGTGCAATCAAATTCGGCGGCGGCTCTGTGCTGACGAGGAGGAGGAGGAGGAGGAGTGTCTTCGCCAAATTTTTTTTTGTTTTTGTTTTTGTTCCCGAGGGAGTCAGTCCGGAGTTTAGACGCATGTACAGAAATATCGATCGATCTCGTCTCTCCGATGATGTCTCTCGACCACCACCAACACTTCGTACTCGAGAACAAAATTTTTGAAAGTGTCTCTCTCCACTACACACCACACACACACAAGCACACTTACACACAGACTCTGTTACGCGCGCGTCTTCCCACGTTTTCTGAAGAGCGATGATGACGACGACGACGACGACGAGGATGACGTGCGCGCCTCGAGGATCCGCGTTGGTCGCCAAAGCGCCCTTTCGCGACGATGGGAATGGAAGAAGAAAAACCGTGCGCGCGATGAACGCGAGACGAAGCGTGGAAAATGCGAATATCTATTCTCTCGGTCCTCCTTCGAAGACGATGAGAGCGAACGCGCATCGACAACACTGGCCAAACGAATGCACGGAAATTGTGTGCAATGATGGATCTTCGCTGTATTGCTTTGTTGGCGTCGTGAGAGCGGCGGCGAGTTCGTCTTCTGATGGTGCTGGAGTTGGTGAAGATGATGTTGATGTTAAATCGGAAGAAGTATCTGAGAAGGAAGATACCAGCGCCAACACCGAAACAGATTTAAACGCACGATTGAACGCAATCACGAATTCCTTTCGCGAGAAGAGACAGACGACGGATGCACCCTCTCCATCGTTATCTGTATCGAAGGAATCCAACGAAGCGATGGTAAACGCCGCGATTCAAGCGACGGCGAAGAGATCGCAGGAGTATTGCGATACGTACGCGGAGGAGGAGATGAAAAAGTTGCGAGCGGAGGAAAAAGGAGCATCTCCACCCGCCGAGGCGGTAGCGGTCGCCAAAGAAGCAGAAGCGGAGGAGGAAGTCGATATCCAAGAACGACTGGACGCGATCATTCGCGAACACCGTAAGAAGCAAAAAGACATCGTGAATGCGAGTGCGTCTGCGTCGTCTGTATCGGAAGCTAGGCAAGAGGAGAAGGACGGAGAAGACGACTTGTACGCTCGATTGAACGCCATCGCGGAGGAGTTCAGAGCGAAGAAAGGCGAACCGAGCAGACCAAATTTAGCGATTCAAGGCAAGAACGGAGGCATGTCTGGCATGGCATCGTTTTATTCCGCACCTGGATACGCTGGATTTTCCTGGGTAGGCGAGGAAGATGTCGAAATGGAAGACGACCACGACCACGACGACGATCATGATCAACACGGAAAAGAAACGCGCGATGACCACGCTGGTCGAGTTGGGAAGACTTCCTTTTATTCCTCGGCTGGGTACGCTTCGTTTGCGTACGAAACTGATGCCGTTTGGGACGTGTTAGTCGTTCCTCCAACCTCCTTCTCCTCCTCCTCTTCCTCTTCCTTGTCATCGTCAAACGACATAGCGAAAGTGTGGGGCCAAAAAATCAGCGATAACAACACTTTAGTCTCCACATCTGGTATCGCTTACAAATCAATACCAGCCACGCAATCGTCTTCTAGCATCATAGCTGAATCCGTGAGCAGGGAACAGACGGCGCAGATTAAAAAGGCGTGGAAGCGCGTAGATGCGAGGTTTGATTTGCCCGGGCCTCCGAACATGTGGACTCGCATGGACAACGAGGAAAAGTTTTTAGCGGTCGCCTTATCAGTCGCAACGTCTATAATCTGCTATCAAAACGCACCGCCGGTCGTGAGAAAACCGGTTCAAGCGGCAACGTCGTCGGTGAAAAAGTTGGCGCACATCTCGCGCTCGACACAACCGCCCGCCATGCCCATGACGAAGAAAGAGAAGAAAGCTGCACAAAAAGCCGCCGCTGGAAAAAAAAATGCGAAGGTTGCGTCGATCAACCAAGCGATTGGAGACCTTTCCCGTGCTAAGAAGCGCGCTGCGAGCATGACACCAGGCGATGATGTAGCCCCAGGACAATTTCTTGCCATCATCCGAGGGGACGGTACCATAGATTTCACGCTGCGAAACGTGTTTTTCCTCGTAACATTTTCGTTTTTTGCTCGAATTATTTTAAAGCAGTTCGATATCACGCCTCTTGGGGCACTTAGCGGCGCAGCGCGCGCCATTGGATCAACCGCGAATGCTCTCGTTAACACAGGATTCAAAGATGAGGAAAAATTTGCCGCCGATAAAGAGGCGATTAGAATTGCTGCTGAAATTAAAGCTAGAAAAGCCGCCGAGAGAAAAGCAGAGAAAGGATCGAAACGCGCTTTTGGCTTTTCTGGTACGAGTGTTGACGATGCCCGGATTTCTGCCATCGTCGACTCGAAGCTAGAAACCATTCGCCGCGAGAACGATGTCCTGTTGAATAAAGTGAGTAAGTTTTTTGAAAACGAAGAAATTGAAATGGTCGCGCAACTCATGAAAGAAAACGACGCCAAGATTGAAGCTGTAGTCGCGCAAGTAAAGTATGCAAAAGCGGAGCGAAACGCTTACAAACGTCTCGTTGAGAACGAGATGTCGAAGGCATCTGCCGCTGCCGCGAACAGCGCCGCTTCCGGCAAGTCGGCGTTTCTTCCTTTTTTCTTTGCGCGAAAAAGTGCCAACTCAGATAACATGAAACTGAAGGAATTGTATGAAGATAAGATCGCGGAAATTAAGAAAGAAGCTGAAATCGCCAAACATTCGTTCGCGTTTTTTAAGAAAGAATACATCGCCAAGGAAGCGGCAATGAAGAAGGAGTTTGTGGAGAAGGAAAAGAAAACGGCTTTGGAAGTGAAGCAAAAAATCGACGATTTATCGCAACAACTGAAAGAAAGCCAGCAAGAGTTCGATAAAGCGCGCAAAGACGCGGAAACTGCATTGAAACTTGCTTTGGAGAACAATGACATTGAGCGATTGGAACAGCTGGAAAAAGAGTTGGAGGCATCTAAAGAAGCGCTCGTGAAAGAACGCGACGCCAACCGAGTTGCAGTGCAAAAGAAAGAGGAGGAACTTTTGGCAAAGAACAAGCTCGCCCAAGACGCGCTTCGAAAGCAAATAGAAGACCTGCAAGTCTCTTTGATCGCCGCGAAGGATATCGCAAGCAAAGCCAACGCGGCAAAGCTCGCCGAAGTCGAAGAAAATTTCAAGCAACGAGAAGCGGCTATCATGTTGAAAGTAGACGCGGCTGAAGCGAAAGCGAAAGAATTTGAGCGTAAAAACTTTCAAACCGTCTCCGAAATGAAGATGCAATCGAACAAAGAAATCAACGAGGCTTTATCTTCCGCTCGCGCGAGATTTCAAAAGGAAAAAGAAGACTTGTTGCGAAAAGTAGACGAGGAGCGGCTCCAATCAAAATTGGAAGTCCAACGCGAGAAGGAGCGTTTCGAAGAGGAGCTCAGAGAAAAAGAGCTCGCCATTCGACAAAAAAGCGACGAGTTGATCGATGAAATTGCGTTAGAGTTCAGACGCGAAATTGAAAACCGGAGTTCGAGTGCTCGATAAAGATCTGCATGCACGTGCGCTCCAAGGAGAGTGAAGAGAGAGAGAGAGCTGAGAGTTATTATTTTGTATATTTATTTTTCACAATACACCAAAACTGCACTTATTTATTCGCTCACTCACACACGCGCAAAATGTCTCGCTTCAATCGATAAAGAGTGTTTCTGAAATGACGTCAAAGGAGAAGAGGAAAAGCAGCGAGACCAACGACCCTCTCCTCCTCCCCTCTTCCTTGAGACTTCTTTCGTCTTCCTCGTCGACGACGACAGCCTCTTGCAGAATCTTCTTGCGTTCCGCCGACTTGAACAGAATGAATGCGCAGTGCGGCGAATGCGTTCGCGTGTCGTTCATCACGAGCAACAGCAGCGGTCGAAGGACAACGACGTCGCTTCTCGCGATGGCGCATCCTCGCGAGCGGCAAGAAGCTCTTCTGTCTAGCGATTATGGTAATAATAATAATAACAATAATAACGGCGGGGCGTTTGACACGCCCGTGAAACAGTCTGGGTTGGTGAGAAGAGAACAAGGAGAAGACGAAGAAGGCGAAGCGGCGGCAGTTTTGGATGGCGGCGTTTTCGTGTTTCTAGACGAATCAGGAGTGAAAGAAGAAGATAAAGAAGAAGATCAATTTTTAACGCGCGCGAAGGAGACTTTGAGCGCTTTGCGGCAACAACGGAGAAGAAAGAATCGCAACGCGAGTGAGGAGAATAGCGACAGCGGCGGACGGGAGATCGAAGTACGAAAGATGAATGCATCTCCTTCGTCCGTGGTGAACTGCTCGCGGGTGGTCGTGGAAGTTTTGAACGAACGAGCGAAAAAAGACGGGAAGACGAGACGAACGGAAGAGGCGAGGAGAGCATTGTCACACAGAGTCATCGCTGGGAGGTGCACAGTGATGTTTGGAGAAACGACTGAGAGTCTGCTTTTGAAAGTGAGAGAGTGCGAGCCGCCTTCGTCGAGTAAAGAACAGTGCTATCGAATAACGCACCGGACGATTATCGATGTTGATGATAACGACGGAACGAACGCCGGTCAATTAGGTGGTGCGTCTACTGCTCCTCCGTCTTCTTCGTGGAATGCGGACGATACACTGGTGGCATGCGATGAACTTCTCGGAGCGCTGAGAGAGGCCATCGCGTGGCCTAAACAATACGAGGAGATTGCAACATCGATAGGCGCGTCTTTTCCAAGTGGAATTTTAATCCACGGGCCTCCAGGGACTGGTAAGACGTCGGCAGTTCGCGCTGCGTGCAAAGAAGCGCATGCTGAGATTGGGATTGATGTGCGGATATTTTCTCTGAGCGCGGGTGATGTCTTCAATAATGGTGCTTACGCAGGCGACGCGGAGAGAAATGTTCGGAATATCTTTCAGAAAGCTAGAGAATTTTGCGGCAGCAGTGCGAAAAAGAACAAGAGATCGATCATTTTGATGGATGATATTGACGCAGTTGCACCAAGACGTACTAAGAATTCTTCGCAACATCAAAACAGGGTAGTTGCACAACTTTTAACGCTGATGGATGGTGCAAAGCATTGGTTGCAATCTCCAGTTGTCGTTGCGACGACAACGCGTCCAAACGCCATTGATCCGGCGTTGCGGAGACCGGGACGATTTGATCGAGAAATCGAAACTTCGTTACCAAACGTGAACGAAAGAGCATTGATTTTGAGATTGCACTTGCGAAATGTACCATTAGACGATACTGGAAACGACTTTGACTACGATCGTGACATTGAAACAATCGCGAAGAACTCGAAGGGCTATTCCGGTGCCGACTTACAAAGTCTCTGCCGAGAAGCTGTTACAGTTGCTGTGAAACGATGTGCTATGAATTCCCAAAATGATACTGGTAATGATGACGTCAAAGTGTGCTCAAGTGATTTCGACGAAGCGGCGTCAAAAGTGCGAGCGACGGTCATTCGAAACGTGGCTTCGGTAGCCGATGTCGCCAAAACGAGTTGGGACGACGTCGGAGGATTGTTTGAAGTGAAGAAACGCTTAGTTCGCGCCATAGAGTGGCCTTTGAAAAAGAAAAGTAGTTTTGAACGATTAGGAATTCGACCAGCGAGAGGTATCTTGTTGCATGGTCCACCAGGTGGTGGAAAAACGACGTTAGCACGAGCGGCAGCCACTGCTTCCGGTGCAACCGTGTTCTCACTTTCTGCTGCTGATGTTTTTTCGATGTACTTGGGCGAAGGTGAAAAAATACTCACGGATGTGTTTTCAAAGGCTCGAAAAGCGTCACCTGCGGTGCTCATTCTGGATGAAATCGATGGGATGTCGGGATCTCGAGGAGGAGGAGGAGAAGGATCCTCCAGTACGGGTTCTCACAATTCAGCAGCTCGAGTGCTCTCAGCCTTACTCACGGAAATGGATGGCTTGAGTAGTATTAATACCAGTAATAACAACAGCTCTTCATCGACGTCGTTGCCCCCGTTGTTATCATTATCATCATCAACTCCATCAGTTTTAGTCATAGCGACGACGAATCGATTAGACGCTCTAGATCCAGCTCTAACGAGACCGGGTAGATTTGATTTGATTTTGGAAGTTGGAGCGTTGAAGACGCCAGAGGAGCGTCTTGAGGCTTTACGCATCCACTCCAGAACAGTTTCTTTAGCGGATGATGTAAATCTCGAAGACATCTCCCAGCAAACAGAAGGGATGACAGGCGCAGATCTAAGGGGAATAGTGAGAGAAGCGGCTTTAGCCGCATTGAGAGAAGACATATGTGCAACGCATATTCGTCACGCACATTTTCTCAAGGTGCTCAACAACTAGGAGATGTATATAGGTAGTACCAGATACCATGGTACTGTACTCGGTAGTATATGACCTGTAATTTTTGCAATTGTACAGTCATAAATGACAGTGTATTTTACGAAAAAAAAAGAATTACAATATGAAGGTATCTTATCCTCCTATAAATAAAAAATAAACTTGTATACATGTACGGAAACGCATCATCTACGATAAATCCATGCGCTTGAACGCTTCGAAGAAAGCCGGCACGATTGCCGCTTTAGAGTTGATCACATTTTTTAAGTGATCCCTGGAATCGTACGTGAAAGCCACACCGTCTGATTTCGTCCACGCGGTGCATCGGCTCATAATTGCACTAACTTCATCGTAATCAGAAGTGACCAGTCTATCTCTTTTGGCGAAATGTGTCACCATGGCGTCCAACTTGTGCTCAAAAATCCCCGCGCCTCCGCTCGCTTGCATCAAACGCTCGATGCCAACTAATCGTTGCATTGTTCGATTTAAAACCGCTTTCCAGTCTAGGTTTTCAAATATGCTGCCATCCTTGGACAAGCTGGAGGACGTGGACGTGCTCTTACTTTTATTCGAATTGGGTGATTCCGGTGCCGAAGTTACGTTTGATTCTCCCAAGACGCGTCGAGATGATTGTCTCTTTTCGCCGGAAAGTTCATCTGACGAACTCGACGCTTCGCTTTCTGAGGATAAAATGATCTCAGAGATCATGTTTTCAACGTACGTATCTTTGATCAAAAGCTGTTCTCGATCTACTCTCAAGTACAAATACGAGCCAGGAGAGAACGACTTTTCAAAGTTGTGCCAGGCACACACGCTCACCACGCCCAACTTCTTGTTTGCGTTGTTCTTCGATTTCTTCATGTTTGTATTCTCGTCCCCGTGAAAGGCGCGCGAGGTAAGAATAGCGGCATTCGTAGCAATGTAGCCGCCCATAGAGCACCCGCCGATTGCAATAGAGACTTCGTCGCCGTAGGTATCTCTGGCCCATTCGATTAACCCGCACGCCTCTCTCAATGAAATTAAATGCATCAAGATGTACTCGCTCACGGTGCTCAAAATATGACTGCTTTGCCCCACCGCCTTCCGATCCCCGTAAAATGGAAACTCGGGAATTAAGACCACCATCTCCTCGTCTTCTATCTCTTCATTCTCTTTGCAATCCGCTGTTAACAGCTCTTCCGCCACGCGTTTTCGAACCTTAAACGTCGTATCACCTGTAAATGGCAAAATGATGGCGACCCGTTTCACTTTTTTATCGTCCAGTCTCCGAGGCGGCGCCGCTAACGAAGAGGAATAGGTGGAAGACGACGAGCGCCACACTCTCTGTATCTGCCCGCTTTGCAGCGCCGATAAGTTTCTCGATTTCTTGCACAGCATTTCGACTTCTTTGATTTTAAAGATTCCTGTTTCGCAGTTGATGACGTGCGTAGTTTTTTTCTCTCCTCGATATGTTTCCTTTTTTGGGGGGTGTCCTCCTCGTGTTTTTTTCTTCACTTTCGCTGAACCTGAGCCCATATCATCTTTTTTATCATTCTTCGACAAATTTGTCGAATTTCCGAAAACAGCTGTCGAACCGCCGCGAGGAGGGGTCCAACTTTCCACCTCGGTTCGAACAACCTCTCCGTACGGGTCCCACACGACATGCATTTTACCTTTCGGGGTGGAACTAAACCCGCGTCCACTCAACACCGATTTTACCACCGACGCGCGTATTTCTTTAACCAGTTGGAAATTTCCCCACCCACGACTGAAAAACGTCGTGGACGTTTTGGGGAGGAAAAAAAGCACGTATTTGATAACAAACGCGCCGACGAGGAACATGAAATCGGACTTGAAGTAGTAGGCGAAAAACATGAAGACGGCGAACGAGTCGAGCGTTCTTTTCTTCCTCTTATTCTTCTCGTTCGTTTCTAGCGTTTGATGCGTGGAAGGAGACATTCTTGATATCACGTATTACCTTTTTTTTTATGTGCACTCGTCTCGGGAGCGCTTTTTTTTGGCAAAAGTATATGGTGATGGCTTTTTTTTGTTTCTCTGGCGAAGGGTTATCATGGGTTAAAATATTTCAATATGGTATCACCATAGATATTTGCCTTTTTTTTTGGATTTACCACGTGGTATTTTACTATTGACGTACGACTCGTATACACATATTTGATACTTACACAGCGGTACCATGGTACCTTTGTAGCTTACTACAAAAATATTAAAGCGAAGGTATCAAGTCACCTTCGGCGCACCGGATTTTCTCGTGATCCTCGGGCGGGAGCTCAATCTTATCGAACCCTTTCCTTCCGTATTCGACGAAATCATCGAAAGTGACAAACCCATCGCCTCGACTTCCGCATCGCCTTCGAGTGAGTTCTCTCAAGGAATGGTCCAGTTGGTCTTTAGAGACGTGTCGATGGCCGGCTTTGAGCTCGTTCAAATCGGCCAGTAAATACGCCAATTCAGATTCATCCAAGACTCCGTTTTTGGTTTTATCGTAGCGTTGCCACAACCCTCGCAAAACGTTGACGTTAATCTTCTCTCGAAGTGAAAATGATTGCTCTAAAAGCCACTTTGAGGTTTTCGGTCGCCAACTGGACTTCGTGTACTCATCCGTTTGCATTTCGTTGAGACGAGATTTCGCTCGATCCCACGCGAAGAACTCGTCTCGAGTGTCGCGCTCAAATGAATTCGCATCGGTTACTACGAGTAAATCGTCAGGATGTTTCGCATAGGCCGTAATTATTAGTTTCACTTTGTGCTCGTACGCGCAGTCGATAAATGTGATGAACCTGCGCATCAAATCGACTCGGTCTAAAGATAACTTCGGTATATTTTCAATGCCAATGGCGTGAAAGGTTGAGCACAAAGCAACGTAATCCGACGGTCCTAAATTTGCGTTGCACAACTCGTCGAACTCTATTCTCGCAACACCGCCCCCAGCTTGTTTGATCCGTAAACTTCTACCCGAAATAGCCACTTCTAATTCTCTCAACGTCCGTTCGCCGGCAAGATTTTGCGTTTTCACTTCTAACCAATCGTGCGCGATTTGTTTAGCCTCTTCGTCGGTTTTATTACTTTCTCCGATCATTTTCCACACTCCATGCACGTTAACCGATCCAATCATCCGATAGTCGAACACCGAGTCCATGTCGTGCACTTGCATTCGATTCTTTATGCCTTCAATGCATGGTAAAAACTGTTTCCGATTCAGTCCATTTTTATACAACTCGTCCGGTGCTCGGTTCGAAGTGCACACCACTCGCACATTATTCTCCCACAATCTATCGAGTAATCGTCTAATAATCATAGCGTCAGCGACATCAGTCACTTGAAACTCGTCTAAACAAAGCACGTCGACTTTTGCCGCCAAGGAATCCGCGAACCACTTCACGGTATCTTCGTTCGAAACGTTATCCGTTTTCTTTTTCATTTGGGCTAATCTGTGCAACTCTCCGTGCGTTTCCATCATGAACGCGTGAAAATGCACGCGTTTCGAGAAAGATTTCGGTAACGTTGCCATAAATAAGTCGGAAACGAACGTTTTACCGCACCCAGGTCCGCCGTACAGATACACCCCGCCTGCGCTTGTTTCGCCCGCAAGCGTGGAGGCGTCTGATTTGTTCGTTCGTTCCCAAAGTTTCTGAAACCACGATTTATTCTCCTCGTTGCTCTTATCACTAATTCTATTAAGATTACCACTGTTACTACTATTGCTATTGCTTTTATTACTATCACCATCTTTCCCAATGACTTTGTGGTAAAATTTATCCAGCACGTGAAGCGCTTTCACCTGTTTCTCGTCTCGTTGCAACACGCCTTCTTCGGCTAACCGCTCGTAGAATTTCAACGGCGATTCCGTGCCTTCCGGTTGTTTCACCAGTTTAGCGAAATCCAGCTGACTGACCGCCGAAGAAGAAGTAGATGAAGAAGGAGATTTTACTTTATCGTTAGTCGCGTTTGTGCTGCCACCATCTGTCGTTCTCTTCTGGTTTTGGAAAGAAGACGAAGAAGAGGCATCGACGACTTGCGTTTGTTGAAACGAAGGTGGCGTTGAAGAAGAGTAGAAGCACACCAATATTCTGCTCGTCGCGTTAACATTAAAATAATTATGCCGAGAAGAAGAAGAAGAAGAAGACGTGCTCGCACGCGTCGAGCTCAATGCTCTGCGAGCGGCGGCACCGGCGGCGCTTCTCATCGTTTCTGAGTTTATGAAGAAGAAAACTTCTCTCTGCTCGATAAGATATGCAAAAAGTCAAACCACAAACGAAAGTAAGAAGCTCGTAAAAAATAGCGCTAATACAAAAGGATGTGTATAACATAAGTACAATTTATCAAAACTGGCCTCCAAAACCACCTTTGTTCTTTCTAATAATGCCCATGAAATAACCGGCGACGTTTCGGACGTTATCCACATTCGCGGTTTCCATTTCTGTGACAATTTTGTCCATCGCTGACGAGTCTCGTACTTGAGACAAGGCGGAGAGCATACGCTCGTCGATGGCGTTTCGTTGGAAACGGCCATTTTCGATGCATGCAACTATTCTGTTCGCGTACGGCTCTGGAAGTGTGCTTCGTAGCGTTTGATCATCCACGCCTTGGCCGCCGTAGCCGCCCCCACCTCCTCCTCTTCCTCCTCCTCCAAAGTTATTGTTGTTATAGGTATTAAAATTGTTTCCTCTTCCTCCTCGACCACCGAAATTCCCGGCGCCTCCTCCTCGTCCATAGTACCCTCCACCATGACCTCCACCAAAATTATTCCGCATTTGTCCGAGAAACTTTCGAATTTTCGAGACGAACAAACCGTTCGGGTTACGTACGCCACCTGGTGCGTTCTGTAATTCGATGAAGGTCTCATCGATGCAATTCATCGCCATCATCTCGTTAAGTTGCGTGAACTCCTCCCACGCTGCAGCGTCAAATTGGACGCCTGGGTTAGCCGTGAACAATCGCTCCATAGCCGTACCTACCATGGGTGTAATGACACCACGCATGAGCGCGTTTTGAACATCCTGCAACGCTGGATTGTACGCGTGGCCTTGCTCTTGAACCCCACCGGCACCGACGACCATCGATCCAAACGGGGCCGCATCTTTATTCTCGTCGTTCCTTCTTCTGCACACGCCTTTGAAATACGCGGATACGTTCTTAATCACGCCTAAATTTTGATTGGATAAATCCTCGATGGCTAAAAGTGCGCTCTCTTCCTTCATTTGCGCTAAGAAAGATAAAACGCGAAAATCCAGCGCATCTTCTTTCAAGTGATTTGAATCGTACAATGCCTTCAACGCCTGGCTCACTTTTTCGGGTAACTTTTCGAGTTCTTTCTCTGCTGCAATCATACTCTTTGTGTTTAACCATACTTTGACGTTATGACTCGTCAACGCCTTTCGGAGCGCGGCTAGCGAATCGCTGTCTTCGATGAACTGCAACTGCGTTTTGACTGGAAACTTTAGCATAGCGTTGAACAATTCGAGTTGATTCTGATCGTATTGCGGATCTTCCTCGCTGCGATACTTCGCTTCAAAGTGGCTGCACGCGACGGCTGGAACGAATTCTCGAACTTTCTCGAGCGTTGGATGCTCCAACGGCAGAGGCGTTCGAACTTTCTTCTTTTCCTCTGATTCTTTATTAATAGCATCACCGTCGCCTTTAGAAGCTTTTTCTTCGTCACCTTCATTTGCTTCCATCTCTTTACCCTCTTTGGATGCGGATTCATTCTTCTTCTGCCTTTTCGCGGTAGGATCTCTTTCTTCTTCTTCTTCGTTTGGTTGTTCTTCGGCGCCGCCGCCCTCGATGGTCCTGTCGCCGTCAATTTTTGCCTCGTCGACGGCTGTCGGAGCAGTCGCATTCCCTTCGTCATCGCCCCTTTTTCCCTTCTCGTGGTCGTCGTCGTTGACATCAGCAGCGGCGGCGGCATCGGCGCCGGCATCGGAAGGAGGCTCCTCGGGAGCGGGAGAAGACGGCTCTTTACTCGCCGCTTTTCGTTTCGTTCCTTTCTTTGGCGGCATTTTTCTAAAGTGAGCGCTACTGTGTGCTTCCGCGTGTAATTGATGTGATGCCAACAACGTAACGCACACACTCGTTTCTCGTACTTTTGTGCCGTTTGGCTTCTTTGAAACAAAAAAAAAAGCTCTCTCTCGGGTCTCTCGGCGCGTAGTCCAGCCCACAATAAAAAAAAAATCCATTTATTCCATTCAGACCAAATATTCCATTTTTCGTCGTACGCGCGGGAGAGAACGCACGCACGCACGCACACACACACACAACACGATGTCGGTCTTTGCGTGTTCCTCTTGGACGAGCGGTGTCGCGCACAAAACACTCGTCGTCGACGACGCGCGCCGCCAAAAGAACGGAAGGATCGCGGCGCACGCGTTGGAAAGAAGAACCTGTCGTTTTCCGTTACGCGATGATGGTGAGTCACGAAACAGGAAAGGGACGCACCAACAAATCTTCGCCTCTGCGAAACAACCACAATCCTACGATGCGAGAGGAAGGAGAGGAGGACGACTTTTGCTCGCGACGACGACGACGAGAGGAAGATATCATCACCGCGGAGGACGACGGAATACCAACGGCAAAAACGTTGCGTTGTCGAGTAAAAAAGACGCGCAAATCGAGAAACTCGGCTTATCTCCAGAGGAGTTGGAACAATACAATCAAGAAACCGCCGGGTATAAAAGCATAATAAACGCTGCGCTGGAAGTTTTATTAGAAACGTGTCCACCTTTCATACCAGAAGGTACGGAGAGCGACGTGGACCACTTTAAAGACGAAGACATCGAATCCTTCACGATAAACGATAAGATCTTTAACCCGGAGATGTCGTGGTTGGCGTTCAACTGGAGAGTTCTGGCGGCGGCCGCGGACGAGAACATACCGGCGTTTGAGCGATTGCGATTTTTAGCTATCAGCGGGAGGAACTTGGACGAGTTTTTCGCCAAACGAGTTGGGGCGTTGAAAAGGCAAGAGTCCGTTGGGGTTGGGAACTTAGTCAAGAAAAGAGGAAAGAACATATGGACGCCGAGGAAAACGATAGAGTACGTCAGCGCGGAAGTGGAGAAGATGTCCGATATTCAGGCGGAGTTGTACATCGAACAAATAGCACCAAGTTTAGCAGACCATGGCATAAAGATTTTATCGCACGATGACTTGGATAAAGAGACGATTGGGAAAGTTCGAGAGTGGTACCATGACCATGTGGAACCGATTTTAGATCCGAGAGCGATTGATCCTTGCCATCCGTTTCCATTTTTACCGAGTTTGTCCTTAGCGTTGGCCGTGGAATTAGAAGACGCGTACTCGAACGAGAAATTCGCGGTCGTTTCCGTTCCTTCCGTGGTAGACAGATGGATAGACATCGGTGAGTTCATGAACGAATCTAAAGGCAAACTCTTTTTACCTTTAGAGCAAATTTTAGAGGCAAACATGGACACTTTGTTTCAAGGGTGTAACATTCGAGCGTGTCACGCGTTTCGAGTGTGCAGAAACGCCGACGTCGAAAGAAACGAGGAAGAGGCGGAAGATTTGTTGGAGATGATGTCCGATGAAGTTCGAACGAGGCGTTTCGCTTCGTTCGTTCGACTGGAAGTGCAAGACACTATGCCTGAACACGTGAAGGACCGTTTGATGAAATCGCTGGAGTTGAATTCATTCGACGTGACTTCGGTGCCGCATGCCGCGCCGTTGGGATTTGGCGTTTTAGACTCCATCGACGTAAGTTTCGAAATGGACGATTCTTTGCTTTTCGACCATTGGTCTCCAAGAACGCACCCTCGATTGGTTGATATCGACGTCCCTTCTTCTTCAGCTTCCGATGCAGAAGAGGCGAGTAAACGTAACATTTTTGATGAGATTAAAAAAGGAGACATTTTAGTCCACCATCCGTACCATTCTTTCGCGACGTCCACGCAGGCGTTCTTCGAAGCCGCGGCGAGAGACAAGGACGTTTTGAGCATTAAATCGACGTTGTATAGAACTTCGTCAAACTCGCCGATCATCTCGAGTTTGATTAAAGCTTGCGATAACGGCAAAAACGTTGCCGTGTTGGTTGAACTAAAAGCTCGCTTTGACGAAGAGCGAAACTTGGGTTTCGCTGAACGGCTTGAAACGGCCGGATGTAATGTTGCGTATGGCGTAAAAGGCGTAAAAACGCACTGCAAAGCAACTTTAGTCGTACGGAGAGAGGGACCTAAGCTCGTGAAATACGTTCACTTAGGAACTGGAAACTATAACCCGTCCACTGCGGGTATTTATACCGATTACGGCATGTTTACGTGCAAAGAAGAATACGGCGAAGACGCGGTGAATTTGTTCAAGTTTTTGATGGGCCATCATTTTCAGAAAGAGTTCAATAAGTTATTGGTCGCGCCGCAAAGCTTACAATCAAGCATGCTAGATTTAATCGAAAACGAAATCGCCGCCGCAAAAAAAGGTTACCAAGCGTCCATCACGGCTAAAATGAACGGTTTGGATGATCCGGAGATATGTAAAGCGTTTTACCGCGCGAGCCAAGCAGGCGTGAGGGTGAACTTGATCGTTCGGGGCATTTGCAGAATTCGACCGGGAGTCCCGGGCATGTCTGAAAACATTCGCGTCATCTCAATCATCGGTCGATTTTTAGAGCATCACCGATGCTTTCGATTCGAAAACGCGCTCAAGACAGGGAAACCGGATCCGAAGATATACATGGGTAGCGCGGATTTAATGCGAAGAAATTTATTGCATCGCGTCGAAGTCGTCACGCTAGTCGAAGATGATAAAATCAGGTGCGAAATTGTAGACATGCTCGACGCGTGTCTCGTAGATGGTATCTTAGCGTGGGAGTTAGGTGCGGACGGACGATATCATCGCACTCCAGAAGCGCGGGCTATCGCAGCAAAACACTCGAGCCAAGATCCAGGGAAAGGAAAGCTCATCCCGATTGCTGCGACGAAAGGTTTACACGCGAGTTTAATGGCCGACGTGTTGAGAAAACGAAGTAAGAGTAAAACGAAACAATCTGTCGCGGGCATTGCTGCTAAGAAAGTAAAATATGCGGCGAGAATGCCAAAACAAGCGATGGTGAAGAGCGCAGAGGATATGGCGCAGCCGGAGAAGTTGGAGAAAGCCGAAAGTGCGTTTCCTGCGTCCTCTCCTTCGCAAGATGCGAGACCCTCGATGAATGATATCATCGCGCACGCAGAACCGGCACAGGAAGAAAAAGTGAAGAATGGCTCCGGCGAGGATAGCATGAACGATAGCTCTTTCGATATGGAGGTATAAACAAAAAAAACTTAGAACAAAAACATTTACAATTTCCCGATCGAAAACTAATCAAACTAATCAACATCTCTCTCTGCTAACAAATGATCAATATACCTAGAATTAATACTGTACAGGAATTAAATAATAATTCTACCATCTAATGCACAACAAAAGTTTGCCTGCGCATACGGATAAACACGAAGGATTATTCCTTTCTTTAAATGTAATTTTCCGTCGAGAAGGCTGGCGATAACACCGATTGACTCGCGGCTTTCTTCAATGTCTTCCACACTTGTATGTTCGCCTCTACGAACCCAACCGAGTGGAAATTCTTCAAACCATTTTTCCTCACGAACGGTTTTATGACTCTTTCTCGGAAATCTCTCAGCTTGTGTCGTGGTAACCTTGGACACAAATGATGTTCGACTTGGAATTGTAAACCGCCGTGGAACCAATCCAAAAACTTTGGGCACTCGATGTCCATCGTGCCTGCGAGTTGCATTTCAATCCATTCGTTGTTCTTTGGAATTCCATCGAACACATCTCTAGAAAAGTGTGATAAACAGATTTGAACGTGGATGATTCCACCAACCGCATGTGAGAGGAAGAAGAACGCCCATTTCTCAACAGCCGTCGGTAACATACTAACCAGAGTTAAATACCACGCGTAGTAAAAACCGAGCGTAGCAAACTCGATAATGCGCTCTTTCTTGGACATTTTTGCCGTCGCGCAGTGAATAAGCGTTTGTGCGTACAAATTCACTCTCGCTACAGCCATGATCGGGTAGAACGTGTAATGCTGTACGCTCACAAACTTCTTTGCCAACCAATCAAATTTCAATCGTCTCTTGTGATACAATGAGTATACAGATTCGAAATACTTCCTCGTGACTGCCAAAATTGGCATGTGTTGAATATCCGGGTCGCACTCCAAAGAATTCACCGCGCAGTGATGGACGTTGTGAGTGCTAGACCACCAACTGATACCGACACCATTACACATGTTCCCGATAAGCCATCCGATGGCAGTGTCAAATTTCCTGTTGTGGGTCACGGCGCAGTGCCCGGCGTCGTGTCCAATGAACATACTTTGTTGCCAAAACATGCCCAACGATACGGCCCCGAGCATGTGAGAAAATGCATCCTCTTTATTTACGACCAAATGAATCGCTACGGCTAACAAAGACACCAAGCGAATGGCGATGGCGTAATAGTGCTTGTAATCCGTCTTGAACTCCGTGTTCTCCGCCTTCTCCATCAACTCTCGAAAGTCGTGCAAATGCTGCGGCGCTTCCTCCGTAGTCTTTCTCTGAACGACACCAGCACGCATAGATCTCAACGTTTTCATCGCTTTACCGGATTCCGAGTGATACGCCCGAAACGCGTCCGTGATGTCTCTGCCCGCGTACTGTCTCAAAACTGTTTCGCCTCCTGGGTGCTTCGAAATCCAACTCGAAATGTCGTACACGTTCTCGCCGAATATGACCAGTTTTGGAGAGTCTTCCGCAGTCATGTGATCGCATTCGTTCACCTGCGAAACCGTGTACGTCGCAGCCGTTTCAGAGACGGAACGCGTCGAGAACGACCCCGAGACATCTTTCCCACCTTTACCCATTGTTCTTTTTTTATTCCTTTTTCGTCGCTTTTCTCCTTTACTGAGACAAAAAAACAGCTAATCAAAATTGTCTCCCGAAACGTCGCGCGCGTTTATCAGCACGGTTCCTTCTTCCTCGATGAATGAGCGCGATGAAAACAGACGCCAGACTTTAAATGTAATTCGGTTAAATATTCAGATCTCGAATCGGCGACTGCGTAAATGCAGTACGTGTATATTGAACAGAAGAGGACGGGAAAAAGTGACGTCCTTTGATAGTGTTTTTTTTGGCGGGGAGAGATTTTTGACTTTTTTTCCGCGGCTTTTTCGGATTTTTTTGTGGGAGATCTGTATATACATCCTCTCACTCAGCTATGTAGCTTTTATTCATTGACCCGACCCGACCGGTTGGTTGGTTATAATTAGCTCCAAGTTCTCTTATTGGCCGATCGCCTGCGAGGAGATACTTTTTACTAGTGAAAAATTAAAATAAAAGGAAAAATAGTTAACTTAGTTTTCATCTCTCTGAAAGTGACCTTTCGGGCAGTATAATAATAGTAATAATAATAATGACAAACGATGACGGCGAAAACAACGTCAATACATGCATCCCCTATGACTTCAACTCTCGAACGTTTACTTTTTAATGTCGTAGAAGAAACCAACCGTGTTGCCAACTTTGACGGTGACTTTGGGAGCCCCTTCGGGTAGACGCGGGCCTCCTCGGCTACCACCGCTCTTCTCTTTGTACACGACTTTTTCGACGATTTTCTCCTTTATGACCGGTACTTCTACTTTTTTCTCGACGATTTTGTCCTTATAGACGATTTTCTCCACCGGTTTGTCCTTGTATACAATCCTCTCCGGACCGGGTACTTGGACTTTCTTCTCGACGATTTTGTCTTTGTAAACGATTTTCTCCACCGGCTTCTCTCTATAGACGATCTTCTCTTTCGGGGGAGCGCTACTATTGTTGCTATTCTTCTTACTGTTATCGGTTTTGTAGATGATTTTCTCGACGATTTTGTCCTTGTATACAATCTTCTCCGGACCGGGGACTTTAACTTCTTTCGTGACCACTCTCTCCTTACCCGGAACTTCAACTTTCTCTTTAACGATTCTATCTTTGTATACAATCTTCTCCGGACCGGGGACTTTAACTTCTTTCGTGACCACCCTTTCCTTACCCGGAACTTCAACTTTCTCTTTAACGATTCTATCTTTGTATACAATCTTCTCCGGACCGGGGACTTTAACTTCTTTCGTGACCACCCTTTCCTTACCCGGAACTTCAACTTTCTCTTTGA
>Ga0255765_1002218_pt1 | contig 22357 bp, 31 predicted proteins | sample 041ome_8_FD_179965 | JGI IMG/M metagenome (GOLD analysis project Ga0255765, IMG submission 179965) | Coastal salt marsh microbial communities from the Groves Creek Marsh, Skidaway Island, Georgia - 041407BS metaG (version 2) | ecosystem: Environmental > Aquatic > Marine > Intertidal zone > Salt...
CTAGTGCAGGTAACACAACAACCATCAATGGAGTCACGCCTAACTCAGCTAACGTAGTTGGTAAGAACTTAGTTATCAACGGTGCGATGCAGATTGCACAGCGTGGTACAAGCACAACTGGAGTTACAGTTAGTGGTTATTTTGCTTGTGATAGATTTAAAACTATTTTAACTAGTTTAGGTACTTGGACGGTAGAACAATCTACAGATGCTCCTGACGGATTTAGTAATTCACTAAAACACTCTTGTACTACTGCTGATGCTAGTCCGGCTGCTGGAGATGTTTTATATTTATCTCAAATTATCGAAAGCCAAAACTTACAACAATTAGCAAAAGGAACTACATCTGCTAAAAGTTTAACTTGTAGTTTTTGGGTAAAATCAAACAAAACTGGAACTTATATTGTCGGTTTACAGGAATTTCAAAACACTAGATATATTGCAAATTCGTACACAATAAACGCAGCAAATACTTGGGAGAAAAAAACTATAACTTTTGCTGGAGACACAACAGGAACACTGGCTAATGATAATTCAGCAGGATTGTATTTACAATTTTATTTAGGTGTTGGAAGCGATTATTCATCTGGTACGTTAGCAACATCTTGGGAGTCAACTGTAAATGTTAATCGTGCAGTAGGTCAAGTTAATCTTGCAGACTCTACATCTAACTACATCAACATCACAGGAGTTCAGCTAGAGGTTGGTGAGTCAGCCACTGAGTTTGAGCATAGACCGTATGGAATGGAGTTGCAGTTGTGTCAGAGGTACTATCAAGAGATAGGAAAAAATGCAAACAATTTATGGGTTTCAGCACAATACAATTCTTCTAATTGGTGGTCAACAGTTCAGTATCGAACAGAAATGAGAGCTAATCCTACAATTACAAAAAGCGGTGCAGGAACACCACAAGCCACTTACATTTCTACTGATTCTGTGTCTTATCAATTTTCTACGTCTACTACTTATGTTTCTGAACTTAAACTAAACGCAGAGTTATAAATGTATAAACAAACTAATAAATATGACATGACTACAGATACTATTATTCCTAACGGTGGAGATAATGTTATTCGCATAAGCGACAACGCTCACATACCGTTTGACGAAGCCAACAGAGACTATCAAGAATACTTAGAGTGGTTGGCTGAGGGCAACACACCAGAGCCAGCAGATTAATTAACAGGAGATATAGATGGCAGATACAACGACCACAACTTATGCTCTGGTAAAGCCAGAGATTGGCGCATCCGAGGATTCTTGGGGGACAAAGATAAACAACAACCTTGACGGCATTGATGACTTGCTTGACGGAACAACTGCCGTTACAGGTATTGATATTAACTCTGGCGCAATTGACGGAACACCAATTGGCGCTAACTCGGCGTCGACTGGAAATTTTAGCACGTTGTCTATTGCTGGAACGGCAATTACATCTACAGCCGCAGAGCTAAATGCGTTAGACGGTATAACATCAACAGTCGCAGAACTTAATATTTTAGATGGCGTCACTGCTACGGCAACTGAGATAAATTTACTTGACGGAGTTACCGCAACGACAGCCGAATTAAATTATGTTGACGGCGTAACGTCTGCGGTACAGACTCAACTAGATGCAAAACAGGCAACATTGGTAAATATATCTGATTCAACAAGTTCTAATGGATTTGGCACAAGAACTGTTAGCACAAGCGATCCAACAGGCGGATCGAATGGAGATATACACTACAAGGTTTCTAGTTAATGGCTCTTAAAGTAAAACATAGCGGCGTTTGGAAAGACGTTCAGCAAGTTTTTATTAAAGACTCTGGATCTTGGAAAAACTGCTTAGATGTGCAGATTAATGATGGCGGCACATGGAAGTCGGCGCTATATGAGCCGGGATCGCAAAATTACACTTCCGCTGGAACATTTTCTTTAACAGTTCCTGCTGGAGTTAGCACCATGACCGTTTCTGTTTATGCCGGTGGCGGTGGTGGCAGCGCCTGTTGGTTTTGCGGAGACGGATATCCCGGTGGTGGCGGTGGATCTGGTGGCTATCAAACCAATCAATCGCTCTCTGTTACGCCCGGCGAGTCTTTATCAGTAGTTGTCGGTGCAGGAGGCGCTCCCGGCAGTTTTGTGCTTTGCGCTTCAAGCTCTTCAGGAAGATCTGGAGTTGCTGGAGGCACGTCATCTGTAACTTCTGGATCTGGACTTGTAAGCGCCAGCGGTGGCGCAGGAGGAATTTGGGGCCAACCCGGTTCTGGAGGCGCAGGTGGATCGCCTAATGGTGCGAACGGTGGTGGTGGCTCTGGTCTTTATGGAGGCGCTGGAGGTAACAACGGTACTGGATACGGCACAGGCGGTCGAGGCGGAAACTTAACTGATACCGATCCAAACAAAGGCGGCAGAACGGGATACGCTGGAGCAGTATTAATTTCATGGTAAGGAAAAATAGATGGCATTAATTCCATTAAAGCTACCGCCGGGCGTTTATAAGAACGGCACAGAGTTTGAGCAATCAAACAGATGGCGTGACGCAAGTTTAGTGCGTTGGTCTGAGGGCAGTATGCGACCGGTTGGGGGATGGACTGATTTTGTTACATCTGGCATAGCCGCGCCGCCTCGAGGAATGCATGGTTGGCGAGATTTAGACGCTAATAACAATCTTGCGGCTGGAACGTATGAAAAACTGTACGCAATAAGTTCTGCTGGCACTGTTACTGATATTACACCAACTTCATTTACATTAGGCAGAGAGTCTGCAACGCAAAATACTGGATATGGCGGTGGATTGTACAACGTAGGATCGTATAGTACTCCTAGGACTCCATCTGCAAACTGGTTGCCAGCTACAACTTGGGCAATTGATAACTTTGGCGAGGATTTAGTTGCCTGCTCATCGACCGATGGAAAGCTACATTTATGGGACGTTGACGGAGGCGGTGTCGCCGCACCAATAACTAATGCGCCAACAGGTAATCAAAGTTTGATTGTTACCGAGGAGCGGTTTCTGTTTGCTTTGGGCGCTGATAATAATCCTCGTAAGATACAGTGGTGCGATAAAGAAAACTTAACGTCATGGACGCCAGCGGCAACAAATGAAGCTGGCGACATTGAGCTGCAATCATCTGGAACGATTCGATCTGCAATTAGAATTAGAGGCAGGACGTTAATTATCACTGATGTTGACGCTCACTTGGCTACCTATCAAGGGCCGCCATATGTATACGGATTTGAGCGCGTTGGCTCTGCCTGCGGTACTGATTCACCAAAGTCATTAGTTGCGGTAGATCAAGCTGCATTTTGGATGGGGCAAAAAGGATTCTTTTTCTTTGATGGATCAATCGTAAAAGAACTGAACTGCGAAGTTAGCGATCATATATTCCGAGATATAAACACAAACCAAATCAGTAAAGTATACGCCACGCATAACAGCCGCTTTTCAGAAATCTGGTGGTTCTATGCTAGTGAAGATTCTACAGAGAACAATCGTTATGTTTCATACGATTACAAAGACAATATATGGATGATTGGCGAGCTGTCTCGAACGGCTGCTATTGATACTGGCATTTTGCGTTATCCAATATGGGCTGGCCCAAATGGAGAATTGTATTTTCAGGAATATGGATTTAATCACGACGGCGCGACGCAATTTGTTGAATCTGGGCCGATAAGCCTTGGTAATGGTGATAACATTATGCACGTTACTGATTTAATTCCAGATGAGTTAACTCAGGGCGACGTAAACGCCAAGTTTAAAACTAGGTTTTATCCTAACGGCACAGAAAGCGAGTTTGGATCATTTACAATGGCTAATCCAACAAACGTTAGATTTAGTGGCAGACAAGTAAGAATGAGAGTTGAGACTACGGTCAATAATGATTGGCGAGTTGGCACGATGCGAATCGAGGCTAAGGCTGGAGGCAAGCGTTGAGTTCTACTCCTCCACCATTAGGCGGCAGCTGGCGAGAATGGGCAGAGCGCCTTAACAATTTTATTGCTCGAACAAAGAATAAGCTAGACTTTAGGTTAACTGGCGATTCTGCGTCTGAAGATGGGATTATGCTTTGGGACGCATCAATAAATCATATGGTTTTATCGACAGATGGCGCTTTTCAGCCTATCTCTTACGGTCATAACTCACACGCTCATTTTTTTGATACGACAACGCAAACAATTTCATCGGCAGATACCGCAATCGCAGTAACTTGGAACACAACTGACATTGCTAGAAACATATCAATTGACGGCACTGATACAAGTAAAATAGTGTTTGCAAAAGGCGGCGTGTATCATATTACGTTTGGCGCTGAGATACATTCTAGTAGCGCGTCAACAATAACTTATCGTTTTTGGCCTCGGAAAAATGGATCAGATATAGCAAATTCTGCAATGGTAACGTCTTTGCACGCAAACGGACAGACAAAAATTACTTTTAGAAACGGCATATTTGATGTAAATGATGGCGATTATTTGCAGGCAATGTTTGCGGCGGATAGTACAACAGGTAGTTTGGCGGCAACTGCGGCTACGTCATATGCGCCAGCATCGCCATCCGTGACTATGTCTATAATTGAATTATATGTGCCATGAATGTTACTGAAAAGCTGGTCGAATGCAGGAAGTATATTGATGACGCTCTCGCTTATAGCGGTGGTACACATACTTTCGATGATATTGTTCTTGGCGTTCTTAGCTATAGGTACCAATTTTGGCCTCTTGATGATGGCTGTTGCATTACTGAAATCATTGAGTATCCGCGCAAAAAAGTGTTTCACGTTTTTCTAGCTGGTGGTAGGCTTGAACAAATTACAGCCTTAAACGAGCCATTTGCTGAGTTTGCCAAGGCAAACGGATGCTCTTCGTTAACAATAGCCGGTCGTAAGGGCTGGGAAAAAATATTAAATAAACTTGGATGGAAGTTCGAGTTTACAACGCTTAAAAGGGAGATATAAATGAGCGGCGGCGGTAAAGGCGGAAAAGAAACAACAACCAGCAGTGTACCAGCTTGGGTTCAAGCGCCAGCAGAAAGAAACATTGCTAGAGCCGAGCAAGCACAAAAAGTTGGTTATATGCCCTTTTATGGGCCTGACGTTGCGGCATTTAATCCAACACAGCAGGCGGCTTTTAATTCAAATATTGCAGCTGCCGAGGCTTTTGGAATGATTCCACAGGGATCATTAACTGCAATGCAAGGCATGGCTCCAACACCACAAACATTTGCTGGTGGATTGCAAGGCTATTCATCTGGGCCTTTGTTTGATCAAGCGTTGGCTGAGTTAGAGGCAAGAAGGCCGGGCCAAGTAGCACAATACAACAAAATGTTTGTTGATCCATTTAGTGGCAAACAGCCAGCACCATTAGGCCCACAGGGGCCAGCATCTGGAAATATAATAAAATTAAATACAAATCCTAATTTACACAACACACGCTCAAATAATTTTCAACCAAGTTATGCCCAACCTCCAGAGGGATACATCTCAATGGGCAATGGTTACGCAATCTACAAAGGATAAATTATGGCAGGATCACCACAGGGCGGAATCCCTAACGTAAATCAAGCGGCAGCTCAAGGCATATATGGCGCTGGACAAGGTGCTGCTTTTGAAATGGGATATGCGCCGCAACAAGTTCAAGCTGGGCAGTTGGCGACGACTGATCTTTCTCAGTATCAAAATCCTTATACGCAACAAGTTATTGACGCTCAGGCGCAGGATGTATTGCGTAATGCTCAGATAGGTATGCAGAATCTCGGAGCGCAAGCTCAAGCTGCACGTGCATTTGGTGGATCTCGACACGGGATAGCCCAAGCTGAAATAGGGCGTGGTGTTGCTGATATGTTGGGACAACAATCTGCCGAACTTAGGGCGCAAGGATTTCAAAACGCACAGCAGGCAGCTCAAGCTGATATTGCCAATCGAATGGCGGCAGATCAGTTTAACGTTGGCAGTGGACTGCAAGGTAGTCAGCAACGGTTAGCCGCAGGAAATCAACTTGCAAACGTTGCTAATCTTGGTTTTGGCATGGGACAGAAAATTAATCAAAACATGATGCAACAGGGAGCGCTACAGCAGGGCATACAGCAGGCATTGATTGATGCAGCCAAACAGCAATATGCTGGATACACGAATGCACCGGCGCAATCGATTAACTACGCCAGCAATGCGTTGCAAGCGGTGCCGGGCGGTGGTGGACAGACTCAGACAACGAGTAGTTCGCCGGGGCTGTTCGGAATGTTAAGCAGTGTTGCAAGTATGGCGTCTAATCCAGCGGTTCAAGCAGCGTTTATGGGATCGGATGAAAATCTAAAAACAGATATTACGTTAGTTGGCAAAGCAAAAAATGGTATTGAAATATTTACTTGGAAATGGAACAAACTTGCCAAGAAACTTGGATTAAATAAAAATCCAGAGGTAGGCGTCATTGCTCAAAAAGTTATGAAAACTCATCCAGACTTTGTTAAGCGTCATAAGGACGGTTACTTAATGGTTAACTATGAGGTGCTAAACGTATGATGATGGGAGGGCCTACGCTGCCGGGAATGCAGGGAATGGGGATGTCCCCAGCTCCTTTGAACGAAGAGCAACTAAAACAGCTCCAAGTAATTATGATGCAAATGCAACCGCCGCAACAAATAGGAAGCGGAGTTAACGTTGCTCAAGGCATGATGACTCCAGAGCCACTTAGAATGAGCGGCGCTCCTAGCGCTGGCATGGGCTTATTAGATATGCCATCAGATATGGGAGGCATTGGAGCGCAACAACCTCCAATTAGCGCCGAGGGCGCTCAAAACTTAATGGATATGTTTGGCAATACTATGCCAGCCGGTGATACGTTCCAGCGTGGCAATTATATCGCTGGGATCGATGAGTCAAAGTTTAAACGACCAATGAGTAGTGGATATGCGCTTATGCCAAATCTTGGTTTTCCAGCATACTAATAGGAAATAATATGGCGATCGGATTACTTAATCTAGACGAAGAATTTTTCAAAAGACAGCAAGGAACGGCATCTGACATGAGTGCGTTGCGCGATGTAGTTGGAGCTGTCGGAGAAAGAATGGCAACAAAAAGAGGATTGCAAGATCAAACGCCTCAATTAGTCCAGCCGCAAGAAAACAGAATGGTTCCGATTGTGACAAAAGAGCCTAATCCTCTTTTGGTTGTCAATCCCGGCCCTCAAGGAATAATTTCAGAACCGGGTAGTCAGTATTCGCCAATGGATATGCTTGAAATGGTAAACGCTGGTCGAGAGGACATAATTGCCCAAGGCACTACTTATCCGCAGGGCCAAACAACAATGTTCAATGCTGGTCAAGTAAGCGCTCCTATATATGAGATGGATACATCTGGGATAGCGCCAATCGCGCCAGAGGTGCAGGCAATCAAGGCGGTCGAAAACGAAGAAAACAGGTCTGGATCTGGAAACGAGCAATCCACTTTTTTAAAACGTTTGTACGCAAACTTAAAAGACGATCCAAGAGCCGCTAGTATGTTTTTTGCTGATGCCGCTCAAGCGTTTAACACATTAAGATTAAAGCCAGATGCTGGATTAAATGCAGCAATGGAAAAAAGAAAAGAGCGAATAACTGATTACAGAAAGTCAGTTGGAATTGCTGCAAGAACTGTTGAGACTTTAAAATCTCTTGGCGCGGACGATCCAAACGCGGCAATAGCCGCAAGATTAATAGAATCAAATCCAGAGTCTGCTAAAGAAATATTAAAACAATATGTGCAGAAAAGATTTGAAAAGAAAGCTGGTCGTCAATCTAGCGGCGTTCAAATAGATCCTGAGACTGGTCAAATTTATAACGTTATTTTTGATCCAAATACAAACCAAGTAACTAGACAAAATGTTGAAGGCGCATTTGCTGAAACAGACGCTCAAAAACTGCAGAGAGAAAGCGCACAAGAACAAGTTAATCTTGATATAAAAACGGCTTTTGAACAAGGGCAAGATGTATTTAAAAAAGCTGGCGGAATTAACGAACAAATAAGTTTGCTTGATCAGGCTCTTGCCGCAGTTGAGGCTGGAGCATCAACTGGCGTTATTAGAAATATGTTGCCAGCCTTAAACAGTGCAACCGCACAATTAAGAGCTGTTGCAAACCAACTTGGTATTGAAATTATTAACAGCGCAACGTTTGGCGCTCTAAGTGAAAAAGAACTTGGCCTTGCTTTATCAACTGGATTGGATACATCTTTAAGAGGCCCAGAGCTAATTAAACACATTGAAGAAAAAATTGCGGCTCGCAAGAAGCTAAGAGATCAGCTATTCAGAGATGCTAAACGGTTAACTCAGCCCGGAGCAAAATTCTCAGAGTACGTTGCCGAAAGAGAAGCTCAGTACGGAGAATCACAAAATCAATTTGTTGTTAATTATGCCGCTCCCGGCGCTCTTGATTTGCCGCCTGAAATTGAAAGATTAATGAGTGAAGAAGAAATTAATATTTTTTATCTATGGCCTGAGCAAAAACAAAGACAATTTTTAGCCGCCGAATAAAGGAAAAATAAATGCCTTTGAGTGAGAAGCAAAAGGAAATGCTTGGGCAAACAGATAGCCCAGCATCCAATACTGATATAAATCCAACTAGAGCAGGAATGCTTGGTAGGCCTCAAGTAACTCAGGATCAAGGATTTGATTTTGCTAATCTTGCTAGGACAGGAGTTCAAGGGGCTACATTTGGTTTTGGTGATGAAATTGAAGCGGCTATTCGATCTTTTCTTCCAGAAAGTTTAGGTGGGGGAGAGTACGAGCAAGTAAGAAATGAGGTAAGAAAAGAACTTGCAAAATACAAAGAACAAAATCCAGCAACAGCAATAACAGCAGAACTTGTTGGGACGATTGTGCCAACTATCATTGCAACTGTAATGTCTGGCGGAACTGCGGCGCCATTAACAGTTGGTAGACTTATGGGAATTGGCGCCACAGAGGGCGGACTTTCTGGATTAGGTTACTCTGAATCAAAAGATTTTGGAGGGATGGTTGGAGACACTCTGGAAGGCGCTGGCATAGGAACAATTTTAAATCCAGCTATTTCTAAGGGCGGAAAATTTGCAATACAGGGAGTCTCAGATTTAATTGATTTCACAAAAAGAAAGCTAGGCAAGCTGCCAGCAGACGCTGTGCAAGCAGAGATACAAAGATTAATTAAATTAACTGGGAAAAACGAGCAGCAGTTAATGATGGACTTTATGGAAGGACGATATTTATCTGATAATAAAACTTTGCAAAACGCTTTAAAAGCATACGTTATCGAAGGCGGAGAAGCTGGCGCTGAAGTTTTATCTAGATCTGCGGCAAGGGCAAAAACAACCAAGCAAGGCGCTATAGATGCGTTACAAGAAAGATTTGCTCCGGGGATGGAGGACAACGTATTAAGAGGTTTTTCAAGATCTGAAGAGGCGTTAAAAAAAGAGCAAAGCAAAATATACGACAAAATATTTAAAAATGCTCCAGACGACGTAATTACTGAATCCATTCGTAAGAGCATGATGGATGCAGCGCAAACAGTGCCGGGCGCGTTAGACAAAGTAAATGCGCTTTACGCCATGAATAATTTGGTTCCTTTGTTTTCTAAAGATGCGGCTGGTGCAATAACAATGGTTAGGCAGCCTACTTTGCGTGATGCAGAGATGATAAGAAGAGGCCTCTCAGAAGCATCGCAAAAACTTTATAAAGAAGGCGAAGGAAGTTTAGGTGAGGCAGTAAAACGAAAAGAAAAAAGTTTAAGGACTGGAATTGATGAAGCGTCTAAACCATTAGCAAGAGTTAGAGCAGATTATGCAAAAAGATTAAGCGCAAACGAGGCATTCACAGAAGGAAGAAAAGCGCTACGCGCAGATGTTGCAGAAACTGAAATGTATTTAGAAAATCTAACTGGAGAGCAATTAAAAGCATTTAAGGCTGGAGTTATGGTTTCGTTAAGAAATCAAATTAACAGGCAAAAAACAACATTTGCAAAGTTGGCTGATGAAGATGCTCAATTTGGCGCTACGCTAAGAATGGTTTTAGATGGTGGAGATGAAAATATTGATGATTTAATTAAAAAATTAGATCTTGCTGGAGATACATCTGAAATTGCACAAAAAGTAAAGCCGGGCGCTGGATCTCCAACAGCTCAATTAGAAAGAGAGCTAAAAAACCAAGGCTTAGATATTTCTGCCGCAGACTTTTTAGATCCAACTATGGGATTTATGAGAGCTGGAATTAAAGCATTAAAACAAAATGCTCCAGAACTTACTGCAGATGAACGTTTACAGGTTATTAGGACTATATTTACGCAAGAGCCAAAAGTCGCATTCAAAGCATTAAGTGATGAAAAAGTAATGGACGCATTGGTAAAGAAATATTCTAGATTAGGTAGAGGAGCTGGAATTTATGCTGGAACTGCCGCGATTCAACAAGAATCACAGCCAGAAGGTTTGTTAAATTCACTAATCGCTCCATAAGGAAAAGTAAATGAAGCCAGAGAAAATGGATGAGGATAGAGTCGAAAGTATCGTACAAAAAGCCGTACAGGATGCCGTTGACTTTATTGAAAGCGAGATCGCTGACGACAGGATCAAAGCGCAAAGATACTTTGATGGTGAAGTTGATATTGGCGAAGAGGATGGTCGATCTAAAGTAGTCGCAACAAAAGTACGCGACACAATACGATCAATTAAGCCGAGTCTATTGCGCGTGTTTTTATCAACTGATCGTGCCGTTGAGTACATTCCATCGAACCAAGATGATGTTGCCGTTGCTCAACAGGCGACGCAGTATATGCACTGGGCATTTAATGAACTTAATGGTTACAACTTATTGAACGATGCGTTTCACGACGCGATGGTTAAGAAGGCTGGCGTCCTAAAAGTTTACTGGGACAAATACACAGAGGCTGAAACTTACTCTTTTACAAACTTAACCGATGAAGAGTTTTCAGCCATAGTTAATGAGGATAATGTCGATGTTATTGAGCATAGCCAAGAAATGTCTATCTCCATTGATCAAATGGGGATGGAAATCGAAGTTCCTGAGCATAGTGTCACGATTAGTCGAAAAACTGACAAAGGGATGCTACAAGTAAAATCTGTTCCGCCAGAGGAGTTTATGGTGGATCGCAACGCCAAGTCTATTGATGACTTTTACGTTGTGGCGCACCGTACCGAGATGCGTGTATCTGATCTCGTTAACATGGGATTTGATTTTGAAAAAGTATCTAATCTTACTGGCATCGGATCTAGCGACACATACTCTGAGATAGAGGACTTTGAGCGTCGCGGATATCAGCAGGAAGAGGAAGAGTCGACCGAAGATTTATCTATGAAGTTGGTGGCAGTCACCGAGGCGTACATGAAGATGGACATCGAGGGAACTGGCGTCGCACAGCTCTACAAGTTTATGCTTGGCGGCAATGACTACCAGCTCCTAGATTACGAGCCATATAGCGAAGTCCCGTTTGCCGTGTTTGAGGTTGATCCTGAGCCACACGCATTCTTTGGACGCTCTATATCTGATCTTATCAATGATGATCAAGATGCCGCTACAGCGATGCTTAGGGGCGTCCTAGATAACGTTGCGCTGACAAACAATCCTCGTATGGGCATTGTGGACAATCAGGTCAACGTTGACGACGTTCTAAACAACGAGATTGGCGGCATTATCAGGATGAAGAATCCACAGGCGATTGTGCCTATCTCAGTGCCGTTTGTAGCCGCTCAGACGCTTCAGGCTATCCAGTATATGGATGACGCCATTGAGACCAAGACAGGCGTTTCTCGGGCCTCTATGGGCCTTGATCCAGACGCTTTACAGAATACTACCGCTACTGCGGCAAACATCACAAAACAGGCTGGTGCGGCTCAGATTGAGGTTATGTCACGAAATTTGGCTGAGGGCGGTATGAAGCGCCTATTTAAGCTCATGCTGAAGCTCTTTATTGAGAATACTGACGAAGAGAAAATGATGCGCATGAACAGCCAGTTTGTGCCAATTGATCCTAGATCATGGAACTCGAGCATGGACGTGATGTGTAACGTTGGGCTTGGCACTGGCAAGGAAGATGAAAAGATCGCCATCCTGCAGCAGACATTACAGATGCAGATGCAGATCTGGCAGAACTACGGCGCTGGAAACGGCCTCGTATCAATGACGCTTATTCGCAACACGATGTCAGACATTATGGCGATCGCTGGAATTAGGAACAGCGATAGATACTTTACGCCAATGAGCAACGAATACGAGCAACAGTTGCTCATGATGAAGCAACAGCAAGCTCAGGGCAAGCCAATGCCGCTCGATCCCGGTCAGGCTCTCGTACAAGCCGAGCAGCTCAAAGCGCAAGCCAAAGCTCAAAGCGACATGGTTAAGATGCAGGTCGATGCACAGAAAGCCATCGCTCAAGATGACCGAGAACGTGACAAGATGGATCAAGACTTGCTTATTAAAGCCGCTGAAATACTTGGCAAGTACGACACATCTGTTGATGTTGAAACTATTAAGCAATCACAGAAAGAACCAAGATATCCAGATGAGCGTCCATCGGAGGCAGTATCTGGCGGTAGATTTTAATGTCAAAAGTTAAAGAGAAAGCATCAAGATTAAAACGGCTTAAGGATGACTCCACATTTAAGGAAGTCCTTGAAGCCGTAAAAATGCTACAGGTTAGCATTTTCACAGATCCGAACTCGACCACCGAGGATCGCGATAACGCGCACGATATCATCCGTGCATTATCAACTATCGATGATTACATCAACACCGCCTTGGCGGATGAGAAGATTTTCGATAAAAAAAACTAGGAGATAAGTACCGTGTCAGACACGACTGAGACTCAAGAAGCACCAGCATTCGACGGAAGTATCGAACAGGCAGTTGGTTTAATTACTATGCCTGAAGAATCCGAACAGGTCGAGCAAGAAGAAATTACAGAATCTGAGGATGTATCTCCAGAGATGGAAGCATCGGAATCAGAGGACGTTGATGACGCCGAGGTCAACGACGGCGAGGAAGAAGAAACAGAAGTTGAAATGTCGGACGATGACGAAGAGGCAGACGAACCAGCCGATCCAGAAGAGCCTGCGCCAACGTTCTACACTGTCAAAGTTGACGGTGAAGAACAGCAGGTATCCTTAGAGGATCTCAAGCAAGGTTATTCAGGCCAACAGTACGTCCAATCAAAAATGCAAGAGGCCGCTGCTCAGAGGAAACAAGCTGAGGAAGTCTACTCTGCACTTTTAGCCGAACGGCAACAGTTGGTATCGATGTATGAACAAATGCAACAAGGGCAATTTTTGCAACCGCCGACTCCACCATCTGACGATCTTGTCTCGACTGATCCAATTGGATACATCGAGGAAAAGGCCAGATACGACAAGGCGTTGAGCGAATACAATCAGCAACAAGGCAAGATGGGCGAGGTCATGAAACAGACTGAGCAAGCCCGTGAAGCTGCTGTACAAACGTATTTGCAACAGGAAATGCAATCGTTAGCACAAGTTATTCCTGAGTTTGGAGATGCTCAAAAGGCGCCTAAGCTGAAGGAAAAGTTGGTGAACTCTGGTCAGAATTTCTACGGCTACACGCCGGAGGAGATCGGGGGCATCATGGATCATCGAGCCATACGGGTTTTAAACGACGCTATCAAGTACCGCGAGATAGTCGCTGGCAAGTCGAAGGCCGAGCAAAAAGCTAAAGGCGCGAAACCAGTTATCAAGCCGGGAGCGAAGAAGAACGTTAATCCGAGTCGTAAGGCAATGGAACGGCAAAGAGCCAAGTTCAAAAAGTCTGGTCGCATCGAAGATGTGATCGGTTTAATTGTTAATGAATAACTTAAAAGGTAAATACAATGGCACAACCAAGTAACACTTTTGACAGCTATGATGCTGTCGGTATTCGCGAGGACTTGTCAGAAATAATATTTGACGTTTCTCCCGAGCAAACTCCCTTTTACACTAAATGTAAAAAAGTAAAGGCAACTAACGCTCTACATGAGTGGCAAACTGACGCACTTCGTGCAGCAGCTGCTAACGCTCACGTCGAGGGCGATGAGATCACTGCTAACGCTCGTACAGCAACATCAAGACTTGGGAACTACACTCAAATCTTTGTTGACGCTGTATCAGTTCCAGATACAGACTCTGGCCTTAAAAAAGCTGGTCGCGCATCTGAGATTGCATACCAAATGCTCAAGACTGCTAAAGAGCAAAAGCTCGATATCGAGAAAGCACTTTTCGATAACAACGCACGAGTTGCTGGTAACAGCACAACTGCTCGTGAGCTTGCAGGTCTGCCATCATGGTTGATTACCAACACTGACTTTGGTGACAACGAAGGTGCTGATCCAACTGGTGACGGAACTGACGCTCGTACAGACGAGACAACTACGCTACAAGCGTTTAGTCAAGCTCGTTTTGACGGTGTCATGCAGTCAATCTGGGAGGAAGGCGGAAATCCTGATACTGTGTACCTATCAGCATTCCAGATGAACAAGGCTCTTGCCTTTACTGGTATGAACAACCAGCGAGCAACTATCGGCGCATCTGTCGGTGGTACAAACGCTGTTGTTAACGCAGTTGACGTTTACGTTACGCCTAAACAAACCCCTTGGGCCTTTGCAGCGTAAGTTGCTATGGATAATCGCGTGAATTGCTGGAAAGCTAAGTTGAAAAATAAGCCAATCAGCAGCCAAGCGTCACAGGGATGTGACGAAGGTTCAGAGACTAGGACATGGAGGCTAGAACAGCCGGTAAAGTCCCACGAGTGCGCGACAACCTATATGGTTGAAGATATAGTCCGATACTCATCAGAAATGGTAAGAGGCAAGGATAAAGAGCCTTGTCATAACAAAATGTGGGGAACTGTAAACTTCATGCCTTCGCGTCAAAACCGAAGTCGTGATGTGTTCATTGTCCAAGATGATATGTTCAGCGTTGCTGTTCTTAGAAATACTAAGAACATGGAGCTTGCTAAAACAGGCGACAGCACACGTCGAGCAATCGTTACTGAGCTAACTCTTGTTTCTAACAACGAGAAAGCATCAGGCGGTATCTTTGACAACACAACATCTTAATTGGTGTATGGGAGGGGCTAACGCCTCTCCCTTTTTTTATTGGAGGTTTGCTTGAAAGTTAAAGAGATAGTGCATCACGATGATGGTGGGGACACACTTACCATTGAGAACGTATACGACAACGATCCAACAATTAAGCAAGTTAAAGACTTAAAAGATGCTGGATTCGATCAACAAAAAGGCGATAATAGACTTGTAGGCAGAATTCCAATGCACATTATGACGCAGTGGTTAAAAGAAGCTGGCGTTAAGTGGGATGATCACAAGGCGGCGCAAGAAGTGATAAAGAGAAAGATATTATCTGGTGACTTCAACAAGTTCAGAGTCTGGGAAGGAACGTTCTAGCATGGATCAATCCACCATCAATTTTATCCTTGGTGGCGCAAGCGCATTGTTAGGCGCTTTGGCGCATATTATCTGGGCGGCAATCCGAGACTTGCAAAAATTGCAAAGCCGGACTGAGCGTCGAGTTGGCGAGATCGAGGTTTTAGTTGCTGGTGATTATTTAAGAAAACAGGAATTTGAAAAGTTTGTAGACCGAGTTTTTGTTAAGTTAGATTCTATTGATGAAAAGCTGGATGGGAAGGCGGATAAGTGACGCAAACTTTAGTAGAGCTATGGCCTATCATCTCGGCCTTAGCAATATTGGCAGCAGGTCTTATCAGCTTTCGTAGCGAAGTTTTGTTGCGTCTTAAATTTTTAGAAGAAAAGATTAAAACTGTTTTTGATCTTTTAAACAGAAACAAGTGAAAGAGTTTGATTTATCTAAGGCACTAGCAAGTTTAGTCCCAGTTTTACTGGCGGCTATGTGGTGGGTCATTTCTAGCATTGGCGAGATCACGTCAGACATTCAATTAATTCGCGCTAACCAAATGCAGTTGATAAGTCCGCAGGGCGTGATTGTTCCATCGCCGGGCAACGCATTTGCGCGTCAAGAGTTAAAAGAAGAAATGCTAGAGCATATACACGATTTAAAAGTCAGAGTTAAACTTTTAGAAAGGGCATCGCCAGATGGTTAAGAAAGTGCATCAAAATCCCAAAGGCGGCCTTAATGAAAAAGGCCGTAAACATTTTGAACGTAAAGATGGCGGCAATTTAAAGGCGCCAGTTAAGTCTGGAACAAATCCTAGACGAGTATCTTTTGCTGCTAGATTTTCAGGAATGAAAGGCCCAATGAAAGACTCTAAAGGAAGGCCAACTCGAAAGGCTTTAGCGCTCAAGGCTTGGGGCTTTGGTAGTGTAGAAGCTGCAAGAAACTTTGCTAATCGACATAAAAAGAAAGGATAGTCATGGCAAAACGTGGACTATATGCCAATATCAAAGCCAAGAAAGACAGGATCGCAGCTGGCTCTGGTGAAAAGATGAGGAAGCCCGGCGATAAAGGCGCTCCTACCGCAAAACAATTTAAGCAGGCAGCTAAGACTAGCAAAGCTGCTTTAGCTAAAAAAAGAAAACGTGCAAAATCCAGAAAAGCGTAGGATTTCAAGAAGAAAGTCTAACTACAAAGTCAGGTATGGAATCACATACGAAGAATATGTTGATATGTCTTACGCCAGAGGCAATCTATGCGATATATGCAAAGTCAATGCCCTCGATACGCCACGAGGAAAATTATCAGTTGACCACTGCCACAAAAATGGCAGAGTAAAAGGTCTGGTATGTCATAACTGCAATGTTGGGCTTGGACACTTAAGAGAAAGCCCAAAAATTTTATTGGTTAGTTTTTTTTATTTAATTAAGTTTAGGATCAAATCAAGATGCTTGGACTTGGTACAGAAGTTATACTCGCAATTGGTGGCAATCTCGTGGGCGTTTTCAGCGGCCTACTGGCGAATGCGCAAAAGGCAAAAGCAGACCAACAAAAACTGATGATGGAACGGCTCGCCTTTGATGTTGAGCATATGAAGGCCAGAGCAGAAATTGCCGACAAAGAATTCAAAGTAAGAACACAAGACAGGTTCTCGAGCGCAACTCGACGTATACTTGTATTGTCATTTTTGGCGATGGTTGCATTTATTAGTCTTGCGCCAATGTTTACGCCAATTGATATTGCAGTGCCAGTTGAGAAATCATCTGGTGGAACGTACTTGTTTGGACTAATTGATACAACAAAGCGATGGACGGAATGGGAAATTATTCAAGGCGCAGCAATGTTTCGTTCATCATACGATCAGATCATGTTAATGATCTTCAGCTTCTATGTAGGTTCATCAGCAGTTAAACGTTAAAGGAGATAGTTATGCCAATGGTTGGAAAAAAGAAGTATCCGTACACTAAAGAAGGAATGGCTGCAGCAGCAAAAGCCAGAAAGAAAAAAGTAGGAAAAAAGAAAACAAAGAAAACAAAGAAAAGTTACGCATAAAAAAAGAGAGCCTAAGCTCTCTTTGCGCATTCTGGGCCGATCCCAGATTCGATGCTGTCTGGATGAGTCAGCGCTCGGTTACAGCGGCAGCAACGGCCTTCGTGCATGATCTCAAATTGAGCATTTGAAAGATCGTTGTGCTGTGGGCATTGCAAAGTTTTTAAAACCCAATTGAGCGCTTTAAAACTTGCTGCATCAGATTTGCCTTTTTTACCAGCAACTAATGGCAATTTACCTTCAGCCCAACTTGATCTCCAATTTGATGGTAAAAATCCAATATACTGACTAGCTTCCCAATTCTGATTATCAGGGCCAGCAAGAACTCGAACAAAATATGGTGAATTTTCATTTTTATTTTTATTTACTTTGTAAGTGAAATGCTTGTCAGTTTTCAATGACTTAATAGTGAACACAGAATTTCCACCGTTAATAAATTTAACAGCATCTTCAACGGTCTTAAATTTACTCATTTTTTTCTCCTATATTTGCTCGGTCAACGTGATTGTTTTTTGAGCTGATGAGTAATTATAACAACTCTGGCACTTTTGTGTCAATTATTTAATAAAAAAAGCCCCACGCAAAGTGGGGCCAAATGGAGGAGAATCAAAAATGACTAACCGAGCGAGTTATATGTTTCATACACTCGCTCAACGTTATTATAGCCGTATTTCTTAGCCAGTGTCATAGCTTCTGAGTCTCGATATGTTTTGCCATCAATAAACGTAAACAGTTGTTCGCCTTTATCCCATTTGTTTAGCGCTACCATGTAGTACGGCCCAAACTTAATATGTTTGATCCGTTTATTAAATTTCCTTAGATTTAGACTAACCACTAAACACCGCCTGAAGGCCTAAGAACACGGCAATTAAAACCAAGACCACTAACAACGTGCCAATAAGACCAACATTGTTAATGGTGGAAAATAAGAGCGCATTACGATCTGGATCTAACTGTATTAGATCTTTCTCAATATCTCCTGTATAGAACAACTTCTCTAAGCGCATCTTGTTTGTATCATTCGGCAATGAATTGCCTGACTCCCAGTTGGCGACCTGCCTCGAGGTCACGCCAATTATGTCGGCAAGCTGCTCTTGCGTCAGTCCAACTTTAATTCTAAGTCGTTTAATGTTTTCAGCGCTACGCATATTCTTTGTTAAATTTTTATCCGCCATCATCTTTCTCCTCAATAAAGTCCTCAATTTGTAACTTTGCATCTTCAAATCCTGCCGTGACTATAACATTTTGGTTAATGCTTTGTAAATAATTGTGCCAGTCCTTTTGTTCTGGAGATATTCTACCGCCACTAGCTTTCTTCATCTCGATCCACAGCATCCACGCTGGAACGTACAGGTCTGGGACTCCGCGCATGACTCCCTCGGCCTTTAATCGTGCCGCAGTCGCGATATTTCTTTGACCGCCGTTTGGTATTGCGATGATCCTTATCCCTTTGTAGTTTTTCCGAAACCAACTTACAAATTCTCTTTGCTCAACGTGTTCAGATCGACCAGTTCCTTTTGAGGACGCGGTAGTATTTGCCTTCCTTCTTGTAGAGTATCTCATGCGGTGCCTTCCCTTGATTCATGATAGAACAAATTTCATCAAGCGATGACGTCTTAAGTTTCTTAATATCAACTTTAGACTCTGACGCAATTTCAGCCAGTTTCATGGCGGCCTTGGTTCCGGCATAGCCAAAGTGCGTTAATGGAAAATATTCTGATATCACTGGATCACTGAGAATGTTCGAGTAATATTTAACCTTAACCATTTCTTTTCCACTTGCCCGAGATAGATGCTTTGACCAATTCCAAGACTCAACTACGAGATCATTGCCTGCACTGCCCATTATATCGACGTCTGACAGTCGATACTTCTTCTCTTTTGGCTCTGGGAACTCATATCCGCAGTCTGGGCAGACTTTTACAGCTGGCGCGATCAAACTGTCACACTCTGGGCAGGTCTTTACTGGCGCCTCTCCAGTGCCTTTACCGGCCTTGTTTGGCGGCTGCACATTTGTGATCGGCCCGTGCATCTGTACAACGCCAGCAAAATCTAGCACCAAACAGTGATCGGTGTGGCTCTTAATGCGCATACCACGCCCAGCCATCTGCACATACAGCCCGGCAGACATTGTGGGCCTGATCATGGCGATTAAGTCGATGTCTGGATAGTCGAAGCCGGTGGTCAATACATTGGCGTTTGTGAGCGCTCTGAGGCGTCCAGACTTGAAGTCGGCAATCATGCGCTCTCGCTCGATCTTAGGCGTCTCTCCGGTGATGCACTCTGCAGGGATGCCAGAGTCCACCAGCATATCTTTAATGGCGTGAGCGTGGTCTACGCCAGCGCAAAAGAACAACCACGCCTTACGGTCGCCAGCCAATTTAATCACTTCGCGCACGACTTCCGCGTTTGTGTGCGACTTATTTACAGCTGCTTGCAGTTCTTTCTCAATAAACTCGCCGCCTCGACGGTGTACGCCTTTGACGCTCAGTTGCGTTCCTGTCAGTTTAGAGCGCAGCGGTGCAAGGTATTTATCCTCGACCAACGCCTCGATGCTGGTCGGCTCGATCAGGTCATGAAATATGCCCTCGTCATCGGTCAGCATCCCGTGACCGAGTCTGTATGGCGTCGCAGTCAATCCAACAACGCGCAGCGCAGGATTAATAATCTTGAGCGCATCAATTAGTTTACGGTAACTGGTATCCGTGTTATGGGATATCAGGTGTGCCTCATCGACAATCATCAGATCAATATGCCCTATTTCGTGGGCCTTATTTCTGATAGACTGAATCCCAGCAAAGGTGATTTTGCAATGGGATTCTTTACGCCCAATTCCTGCCGAATAGATGCCTAGCGGTGCGTCGGGCCAATGCAAAAGCATCTTTTCAGCATTCTGCTCGATTAATTCCTTGACGTGCGTCGCCATTAGTATACGAGTGTTAGGCCATCTTTTTATCGAGTCCTGACATATCGCTGCTACGACGTGCGACTTTCCACTTCCGGTCGGCAAAACAATGCACGGGTTCCCGTGCCTGTTAAACCGAAACCATTCGTAGAGCTGATCAATCGCTAATTTCTGGTACTTCCTGAGCATCTAATTTGTCCAGTTCATCGGTCACAAGTTTTGCGTAGCCCTCTATGTCCAGCCATGAATCACGAAGAAAATAATTGCCGCACAATATACGCGCCAGTTTGTTGCATATCATGTCGAGACTCTCGTTCATGTACGCTGGCATCGTTTTGTAGTTTGGCGACTCTCGAATGGTTCGCTTTAAGAGCTGGCTGGTTTTACTAACATAAGTGTAATGTCCGTATTGCCCGTGACGCTCGGCTAGTGTGCTTTCTATATCTGTCTTAATCATCCTGATATCTTGCCTCCAAAGTTAGATCTTAGGTTTCCAATAAACTCGTCTGGACTCAGACAAGCATCCGTATTGCTAACAAGCTCACTGCTTGCAAAACAATCCTCTCCATTGCCGTTCTTAATGAACTGACCGTTAATCTCAAACGTAACAACGTTTGGATCATCGCCTTCCATCCTCGACCAAGGCACAACGTCCTTGTGCAGTATGTGATCGTCGCATCCCTTATGTTGAAAATCCTCGGGAATATTATCTGCGTTGTGTCTATTGCACGTCCAAGTGCCGTTGTCTTTCGGCTCCGAGTGGGCGCACGTCCGACAGTTAATTTGTTTTGTTGGTTTGCTCTCGTGGCAGATATGTTTCGCCGGACACATCTTGCATTGGAACCAAGTCGGATCGCTCGACAATCTTGGCGGCGCTTCCATCGAAGTCGCAACCCATTCTCCCTTGCGCAGTAAACGCTCGGCAAACTCTTTGTCGAACTCAACAATCTCGGTGTACATCTCGTCGTTGTCTTTGCACACGGCGACATATAAAGATTTATGTATTTCTTTTCCAAGCATATACACTTGCATCTGAGCGTAATGCATAGGCTTAGAATCTTTAACGCCTTTGCGAGATACATCATCAAAAGAACGTTTGTTGTGCGTTTTAAATTCTGCTAAAAATTCTTCCATCTCATGATTGGGGACGCCGCTCTTGATCACGCCATCAACTGATCCGCTAACGTGTCCGCCAAAATCAACTCGCGCCTGATTGTTTCCAACGTCTCGGATATCGATGCCGATTGCTCGCAAGTCACTGACAATGGTGCGTTCCTCATCGTGGCCTCGACGAAAGAGGCGGCGGATACGACCGGGGAAATTCTCCGCGAACGTCCACCGAAACATATACCAAAGATATCGCTCGCACTTATGCCCGAGCAAACTGCCGCCCATGTGTCCACGCTGCGTATCAGTTTTCTCTTGGTGGTATCTGTCAATCAGCTCTACGATTTTGCTCATGCGTTCCCTTAAAAAAAGAGGGCCGAAGCCCTCTGTTTATTTAGCCCAAGGCGCAGTTGCACCGTTGGATTTTTTGGGCGGCGTTGGCATTGCAGATCCACCGTCCATTGGTTTCCAGTCTTTAACATCATTGCTCGCAGGCCACTGTTCAGTTGCAGCTCTAATTGTGACTTTGATTTTAAGATCGATGCCGACTAGCTCATCGCTGTCTTTCGGTAACGAAGTCAAGCCGCCAGCCATTGCGATTTGGCTTAACTGTTTCCTACCAATTCCTTCAGCTGCTGCGCTTTTATTGTTGATAGTAATGTTCCCGAAGATAACTCGACCACTATAGTCACCACCAATAATATCATATCTAACAGCAATATAGCGCCCGTTTCCGGCCTTGGTTACTTTAATCTCAGCGCCCATAATGCGAGCGTCGTACCAGCCGTCAGGCACTGGTGAATACTCTCGAGGGCTGTCATCCATTACTAAATCGTGGTTATCAAATTCTAGATCCATGTTTATTTTCCTTTTTCGTTTGTGATTGCAAATGATGGTCTGCTCGGCGTCGTTGTTATGGCGTCGAGCAGAGGTTTGGTGACGCTCTC
>Ga0255765_1002222_pt1 | contig 22334 bp, 21 predicted proteins | sample 041ome_8_FD_179965 | JGI IMG/M metagenome (GOLD analysis project Ga0255765, IMG submission 179965) | Coastal salt marsh microbial communities from the Groves Creek Marsh, Skidaway Island, Georgia - 041407BS metaG (version 2) | ecosystem: Environmental > Aquatic > Marine > Intertidal zone > Salt...
ACGAATATTTTTTAAAAAATTATTAGAGTTCTTGAGCAATATATTTTCTAAAATTTTCAAAAAAAGTCTTAGATAATTTTTTGGCTGTACTTAAAATAAGACGACTCCCAAGCTGAGCTATTTTACCTTTTACTTCACTTTTTGCAGTATATTTAAGAATAGTTTCATCACCTTCTTCTATTAACTCTACATTAGCCCCTCCCTTAGCAAAACCAGCTACACCACCATTACCTTCTCCACTTAGACCGTATGAATTTGGAGCACCAGAAAGATCTAATACAACCTTGCCATTAAATTTAGCCTTTATAGGACCAATTTTTAACACGACTTTAGCTGATAAAGAACCATCTTCATTCTCTGATAATTCCTCACAACCTGGTATACAAATCTTCAGAACTTCAAGATTGTTCAAGGAGTTATAAACATGGTTCAATTTAGCAGGTAATCTTATTTCGTCTTTTAATTCCATTTTTTTTACTTTTTTTTCTAAAATTAGGTTTAATTACATTTAGAAGCAATTAAACTGAACGTCAAAAAATATTTTTCATGTATAAATATATTTACCTAAAAAAAACAACTAATATTATAATTTAATATTACTATTACTATTGCTAATAAAATATGTGTTTTACCTTTTTTTGAATTTTGCATGAGGAAGTAAATGGATATGAAAAATGGATTTATATTTGTCACACTAATTTTTATAGGGTTAACCAAAACTGTTCATTCCAAAGAGATTTTCATACTCCCATCTGATGTAATACAGTCATACCATAAATTAGATGCTAATATTAAAACGCTACACTGTGGAGGCATAAATAAAAATGCACTTAGCGAACTTGAATCTTTTGCTATTTCAATTCCTCCAAAAAAAATTGAGGGTTACAACTCTCGCATGGACAACGAAAGAAATGTACCAGGCGCATCCGAGGCAAGCTTATTTTTTCTTAGGTTATCTGAAGCCGCAACTGCAGCAGTTTTTGCCAATGACAAAAAAGCTGAAAAGGTAGCAATTGCTGCCATGAAAAATTGGGCAACTAATCGTGCCCTAACTGAGACAAAACAATGTTATTCAAACAAGGGCCTTTCTAAAAGCTGCGAAAAAGCATGGAAAAGAAAAGATGGCCAAGATTTAGCACCAACCATGGATAGCGGGAAAGTACAAGCTTTCATTAACCACGCTTCTTATGCTTATTTTGGTGGCTTAGATAAATCAGAGACAGATTTACAAACTCACGAAAAAATAAAAAATTGGCTGAATAACTTTCAAAGTAGAAACAAGAAACCCACTGGAATATATTTTGGATATGATTTCGGTTGGTATTGGCCAGCCATCTTTAAAAAACGAGATAAAAATGATAACTGCTTTTCTGATGATTGCCCAAAAAAACTTATTGGCAAGCTGGTCAAAAAATTAGATGAATTAATTCTGAAAGATGGCGCATTAAAAGACCGAACAACAAGAGGAGACAGGGCTTTACATTACCATAATGAAGCAATGGCCGAAGTAATGATTACTCTAGAGCTAGCCAGGAAATATAATGTAAGCATTCCTAAATCCCTTGATAAACGAATTGAAAAAGCGGGTGATATTTTTATCAACGGCTTTTTTGACCATTCTTATATGGATAAATGGGCAAGTGTTGCACACAACTCAAAATATACTCCAGGAAAGCAAAGATTTAAAACTGACCTAAACAAACTAACCTATGGAACATCATGGTATTTTATTTTCGCTTACAGATACCCAAACAGTGATTTAGCTAACAAGATTGACAAAGTTTTTGAAATCGGAACTAAGGCGGCAAAGAGAGACCTTGCGTTTGGCATTGGTGTAGGCTGTGTTTATCAGGCACTAATCTCTTCTCAATAGCACCCTTATTGAAAAAGTAATAATGACGAAAGCATTTAATTGCTCGACAAACTATCTAAAGTCTTAACTATTTTTATTAGAAAAATTTGGTAGGGATACCCGGAATCGAACCGGGAAGCCTTGCGGCACTGGTTTTTGAGACCAGCGTGTTTACCTATTTCACCATATCCCCATAAATAGTATTGGATGATTATATATATCAATGATATCAAATTGAAAGAAATTTATAAAAGATATTAATATGTTTTTAAAAAATGATAACGATGAATCCAAAAAGTTATAAGAACAAAATTAATGCCTTAATTTTAAAAGCTAGAGAAAACGCAATCAAACCAATAGCGGACAAAGTCCTTGCTTTTGTTTCACTAATTGAGTCAATCATTTTTCCAATTCCTGTAGATCCTTTATTAGCTGGCTTAACTTTAGCCGCTCCTCAAAAAGCTTTTCGATTTGCATTAGTTTGCACTTTGGGATCAGTAATTGGTGGGGTAATAGGTTGGCTTCTTGGTTTTTTGATGGGCTCATCTATTGAAAATATTTTTATGCAAATTCCTTGGTTTACTGAAGAAAAATTTAGTGCTGTTAAAAACGCTTATAAAGAAAATGGAATGTTGATTATCTTCTTAGGCGCATTTACCCCTCTCCCCTATAAAATTATTACAATTACAAGTGGAGTTGCTGGTGTAAATATATTTGCCTTTATTATTATGTCGATTATAGGAAGAGGTATTAGGTTTTTTATTGTTGCTTATTTGGTAAAATTTTTTGGCAAACCTGCACTACTTTTCTTACAAAAACATCTAATATTTGCATCAACTATTTTAGGAATTGTAATTATAATTTTTTCTGCATATATATTTTAAATGTCTAAAAAAATTATATATCAAATATCTTTCTTAGCATCTTCTTCAATGCTTCTTTCAGCTTTTTATCTTGAATATTTTCATGGTGCTTTACCATGTGATCTATGCATAACCCAAAGATGGTTCCATGCTTTAATCATTACATACAGCCTAATATCTCTTTTTATTTTAGAAAATTTTTTTAGAGCAAAAACTATTTGGCTATTAGGTCTATCTACCACATGGTTGGCTAGCGCTATTGCAGGGTTATATCACTTTGGAATTGAAATGAATTTCTGGACTGGACCAGATGATTGCTCTTCAAATATTGATTTTTCAAAAGATCTTCTTACATATTTATTAAATAAGTCACCTATAAAATGTGACGAAATAATGTTTGAAATTTTTGGATTGTCTCTTGCAGGTTGGAACGCTCTATTATCATTTCTTATATTTTTGGCGATAAGTTATTTTATGATTTTTAAAAGGTCCTTGAAATTATGACAAAGAGTTTAAATAAAAATAAATTAGATTCTATTTTACGAGTTGACCATGCAGGAGAGACTGCAGCTGCCAAGATTTACGATGGTCAATTAGCCATTCTAAAAAACACTCCTGTTGGCCCAACCATCCAACATATGAAAGATCAAGAACAAGAACATTTAGATACCTTTAATGAACTTTTAGTAAAAAATGACACAAGACCAACGGCACTTCTACCATTATGGAATATTATGGGTTTTGGACTAGGTGTTGCAAGTGCTATGTTAGGTGAAAAAGCTGCAATGGCGTGTACTATAGCTGTAGAAGAGGTTATTGGTGAACATTACGCAAAACAAGCCGAAATCCTTGATGAGGATCATAATGACCTAATAACTACACTAATGAAATTTAGAGATGATGAATTAGATCATCTTGAAACTGGCGTAGAACATGATGGTAAAAATGCTCCTGGATATGAATTAATGAAAGCTGTGGTTCAAATGGGATGCAGAACAGCCATAAAAATTTCTGAAAAAATATAAATTGATATTTTTAATTTGAGTTTTCTAACTCAGTATCCCAATACAAATAATCACGCCATGATTCATGCAAAAAATTTGGTGGAAAATTTCTTCCGTTATTTTTTAATAATTGGGCAGAAGGCGGAATAGGTTTAATTAAGGGAAACATATTAATTTCTCTAGTATTTTTACTTCCCTTTTTGAAATTACATGGCCTACAAGCTGCAACAACATTAGTCCATGATGTTTTCCCTCCATGAGATCTAGGAATCACATGATCAAAAGTTAAATCATGAGATTGTTTTTGGACTCCACAATATTGGCATGAAAATTTATCTCTTAAAAAAACATTAAACCTAGAAAAAACAGGAGATTTTTGATTTTTAATATATTCTTTTAAAGATATGACACTTGGTAATTTCATTGAAAATCCAGGAGACCTTATAATCTCGTCATATTCAGACACAATGTTTACTCGATCTAGAAACACAGCTTTAATAGTGTCTTGCCAAGACCATAATGATAAGGGGAAATAACTTAAAGGTTGATAATCAGCATTTAAAACTAAGGTAGGTGAAAAAGAAAAAGCAGACATGAACTCAATTGTTTAATTATTTGAATTTAATAAATAGATTAGCAATATTAAATTTTTATTAAATAATTAATTTAATTTATATGAATTAACTTAATTGTTTTAGCATCTCCATACCTTTACTTATACCCTCAGGGTCAATTCCATGCCCTAAATTCGGCCTCGATAAAGTTCGTGTGTTAAATCCGATCCCGTCTAACAGAACTTTTGATTTTTCTAACATTTGGAATGGAACTACTTCGTCTTGTTCCCCATGAACTAATAAAACAGGTGTGGATGAAAATTTATGTTTACCATCAATCACGTTATATTTAGCAGCTTCAATATTTTGTTCTCTAAGAGCCCCTGAATATCCAATTATACCTGATAATTGAAACTTGCTAAGAAGTAAACATTGCATAGACATCATTGCGCCTTGAGAAAAACCAATCAAAATTACGTCTTTAAAATTAAGACCAATGGTCTGAGCTTCTTTTTCTATTAATGAAAGTAAGTTATTTGAAGCTTCAATTGCTCCCATAGGGATTTCTTCAATGGGAAACCATTGTCTACCCTGAGGAGACATGGCACAAGGGAAAGGAGCATCTGGCGAAATAAAGGTAGCATTAGGAAGAGCCATTGAAAAAGGATTTGCAAGATCAATCAAATCTTTTCCATCTGCTCCATAACCATGCAAAAACATCACTAACTTATTGGATTTTCCACCAGCAGCAGGACCTTGTCTATAAATGTTCCTATTCTCAACCATTTGTAACCTATACTTTTTTTAAATTTATATGAATATATAACCTCTGTAAAAAATTATTACTAATATTAGTTAATGTTATGTTATATTAATTATTTGACTTTTATTAGTAAGTTTAATTTTATGAATAATTCTATTGAAAACTCAAACAAGCTAATTGATCCTTTTGGAAGGGATGTGAATTACTTAAGAGTTTCAGTCACTGATAGATGCGACTTTAGGTGTACCTATTGCATGGCAGAAGATATGCAATTTCTTCCTAAAAAAGATATTTTAAGCTTAGAAGAATTAGAAGCAGTTTGTAGAGTTTTCATGAAACTTGGCACACGAAAAATAAGATTGACTGGCGGGGAACCTTTAGTTCGTAAAGGCATAATGCAAGTAATTAATAATTTAGGAAAAGAAGTGGGAAACTTACTAGACGAGTTAACTATAACTACAAATGGAAGTCAGTTAGAAACAAAAGCTGAAGAACTTTACAATGCAGGTGTTAGACGAATAAATGTATCCTTAGACCACCTTGACCCAATAAAATTTAAAGAAATAACAAGGTGGGGAGATCTTGAAAAAGTTAAAAGAGGGTTAGATAAAGCACGTAATGTTGGCCTTAAAATAAAAATTAATACTGTAGCAATAAGTGAGTTTAATCAATTTCACTTGCCAGACATTCTTAGATGGTGTGGTAAAGAAGGTTTTGATATGACTATCATTGAGGTTATGCCCATGGGTGATATTGGAGCAGATAAGAGGTATGGGCAATATTTGCCTTTGTCACAAGTTCGAAGTGATCTTGAAAACGAATTCACTCTAAGAGATCTTCCTGAACGAACCAGTGGTCCAGCTAGATATGTTTCTGTTAAAGAAACAAATAATAAATTAGGATTTATTACACCGCTAACCCATAATTTTTGTGAAAGCTGTAACAGAGTAAGATTAACATGTACTGGTATTCTTTACATGTGTTTAGGACAAGATGATAACGCTGATCTCAAAAAAGTACTTAGAGAAAAGGGGACTGAAGCTTTAGAAAATGCTATTAGAAACGCCATTAGCAGAAAACCAAAAGGGCATGATTTTGAAATCTCTCGTCAATCAGCAAATGTTTCTGTTAAGAGGCATATGTCTCTTACAGGCGGATGATAATCATTCAATTGATATTTCTTGAGGTTTAATAGCCATAATACTGATTAACAAAATCATTATTGGTATTGAAGTGTAAAACATCATTATTTCCCAACCAATTTTAGTATGCAGTACACCAGCAAAAAATGAGCCGATTGCAACAAAACTAAAAATAATAAAATCAGTAACCCCTTGTACCTTTGCTCTTTCTTCAGGCAAAGCTGATTTTGCTATTACGTCGCTTCCACCAACATATAGAAAATTCCAACCTAGACCGCATAAAAAAAGAGACATCCAAAAATGTTGGAACGTTTGTCCTATTATAGCAAATGAGATAGAAACAATATAAATTAATACCCCTATCATCATTACCTTTCTACTACCAAGTTTCATTATTATGAACCCAGTAAAAAAGGATGGTGTAAACATGGCAATTACATGCCACTGAATAACTGAAGCACTAGCTTCATCGCCAAGTTTACATACGTTTACTATTTGGAGAGGAGTAGCTGTCATAATAAAGCTCATTAGTGAATAACCTATTGCAGCAGCTAAAATTGCTATGATTAGTTGTTTTTGAAATAAAATAGAACTTAATGGTCTAATAGGATTTTGATTTAATTTTGGTTTTTCTATTTTAATAAATACTAAAATTATAAAATTTAAAATCTGAATAAGTGCTGCAAATAAATAAGATGCCAAGTAAATATAATTAGGAAAAAAATCAAACGAATATTTAGAAATTTCAGGACCGACAATAGCTGCAATTACACCACCAGCTAAAACTAATGAAATGGCTTTGCTTTTCAAATTTGAAGAAACATTATCCGCTGCAGCATAACGATAAAATTGCTGATTAGCCTGAGAGAAGCCTAAAAGAATGGATCCTAAAATAAATAGTGAAAAGCTTTTACTTAAAATTGAAAAAGCTATTATTAGGCAACCTATGAAAGCACACAAAGCTCCTATTAAAAACATTGGTCTTCTTCCAAACTTACCCATTAACATAGAAACGGGTATCAAAGTTAAAGCAATGGTAAGAAACTGAAGCGATAAAGGTATTGTTGCCAAAGCAGAATTTGTAGACAAAATAGTCCCAACCAAACCAGTATTTATCATATTAATATTAGTGGTTGTAATAGATAAACCTTGAGCAATGGATAGAATTAATGTGTTTCTTTTTTCTAATTGCAACTACTTATTGTCTTTATAAAGAGATAATATTAACTTTATTTTACTTCTATTCTATAAAATGTTCATGGAGATAGATTTGGAAACGTATTCTGGCCCCGGACCTAAAAATCTTATAACAGATGTTATAGGAGTGCAAGTGGGACATGCGGAAGATATTAAAATTGGCACTGGTGTCACAGTAATATCAAGTACAAAACCTTTCTCAACTTCAGTTGATGTTCGAGGTGGAGGTCCTGGTACAAGAGAAACAGATATGTTAAGTTTAGAAAACTCTATTGGTCGATCAGATGCTATAGTGCTGTCTGGAGGGTCTGCATATGGTTTAGATGCCTGCTCTGAAATACAAGATTTACTTAGACAAGATGAAAAAGGTTATCAATTAGGAAAAGCAATTATTCCACTTGTACCAGGAGCAGTTATTTTTGATCTCAATATTAATGAAAATCCACCTATAAATGAAATAGGAAAACCGTCAATTTGGAGAAAGCTTGCAAATAAAGCATATAAATCCATGGGGCAAGATTTTCAGCAAGGTTCATATGGTGCAGGCTGTGGAGCAACTACTGCTACTTTAAAGGGAGGACAAGGTTCAGCGTCTTGGGTACAAAAGTATTCTAATGGACAAGAATTTACCGTTGGCGCAATAGTCATAAATAATGCTGTTGGAAATCCATTACTTAACGAAGGCCCTCATTTTTTATCTGGATTTTTAGAGCTTCAAAACGAATTTGGTGGCTACGGTGCATCTTCTACAAATTATGATTATATTTTAAGATCAAAAAGAATTCCATCTTCACTTGGATGTTCCAGCACTTTTAATAATATCGCAAGCAATACTATTATTGGTGTTGTTGCTACTGATGCCCCCCTAACAAGAGCTAATTTAAAAAGAATGGCAATTATGGCACATGATGGAATTGCTAAATCTGTAAGTCCATCTCATACACCAATGGATGGAGATACTATTTTTGCTATTTCTACAAACACTAATCCAAAAAAAGAAATTTTAGAAAACTCTGATATTCTAGCTTTGGGTTCTAGGGCTAGTGATTGCTTAGCAAGAGCATGTAATAAAGGAGTATACGAGGCCACTAGTATAGGCCTATCAAAGCCTGCATGGAAAACATTATTTGAAAAGTTATAGTTTTGATATTTAATCTTTTAAATTAAGCGCTTCTGCTTTTTTCTTAAGACGCCAATAGAAAATACAAGCAATAGGTATGCTGCATAAATATACAACAACTATAATTATAAAACCTCTAATAGGGTTACTTATTATAGCGTTGCTCAAAAGTGCCAAAACTATCAACAATGGAATCACAAATGACTTTGGAATTTGAAATACTTTTCCTGAAAAAGTTGGAAGATTGCTAACCATGGCCACTGAGATAAAACCTATCCATAATCCAACAATTTCAAAAGACTTTAAATTGTATATCTGCAAATATTCTTCAATTGCAATTGGAAACAATAATAAGAAAGCTGCTGCTGGTGTTGGAACGCCATTAAAATAGTTTTTAGCATAACTTGGCCTTTCAGATAACTCTGAATTAAACCTAGCCAACCTAAGTCCAGAACAAATCACAAACAAAACAATTACAATCCAAAATAAGTTTCCTTGCGGTTTATCCATCCATAAATAAACACTAAATGCAGGAACAGCTCCAAAAACGACAAAATCTGATAATGAATCAAGGTGCATTCCAAACTCACTTGTTGACTTTAACAGCCTTGCAACTCTTCCATCAAGCATATCAAAAACAGATGCTATTATTATCATTATAATAACACTATCCCAGTTATTAAATAAAGCTTGGTACATAGCTTGCAAACCAAAAATAAGGGCACAAATTGTTAGAAAATTTGGAAGCATCCAAACAACTGAAAAGCGTCTAGGTCTTGTTTGCAATGCTTTCTTTGCAAATTTAAACCCTTTACTTGTCATCAGTATTCCTCTTTACTGATTTACTGCTTTTAGTGAAATCAGCTATTATAGTTTCACCAGCAATCATTTTCTGACCAACTAAAACCATTGTAGAAGCATCTGAAGGAAAATAAATATCAACCCTACTTCCAAATCTAATTAGTCCAAATATATCACCAGATTTAAGTGTTGAACCTATATCTACATCACATATTATTCTTCTTGCCACTAAGCCAGCGATTTGAACAAAAGCAATCTTTTTCCCATTTTCAGTATCCATACCAAGTATTAGTCTCTCATTGTCAGATGATGCTTTGTCTAAACTTGCATTTAGAAATGCTCCAGGAATATATTTTTTATAAGAAATTATACCAGACATTGGGGATCTATTAACATGAACATCAAAGACGTTCATAAAAACACAAATTCTTGTCCAGTCACCTTCAGGCAAACCAATTTCTTCGGCTGGAACTACTTTTGAAATTTCAATAACTCTTCCATCTGCAGGTGAGATAATAAGATTGTTTTTGTTAGTGCCAGATAATGCTGGGGTTATACGTTCAGGGTTTCTAAAAAAGTAAGTACACCATAAAGTTAAAACTATTCCTACAAAATATAAAGGGCTCCATAACCATCCGATTATAACTGTAAATACAAAAAAGATAGCAATAAATGGAATGCCCGCAGGATGTATGGGTGTAAAAATTGATGTTTTGATGGATTCAATAATATTCATTTTTATAAGCAAAATTAAAGATTAGATTTAGTTAAAATTTTATAAACTTTATTATTTATTGAGTATGTTATATTATAAAATAGGAATTTTTAATACAAAAAGATATTTACCCTAGTTAGTGGAAGAAAATTGAATAAAGTTAAAGAAAAAAAATTGATGGCAATAAAATCTGAAATATCAGAAATAACTAAATTAGTATCTTCAAGCACTAATAAAGATATTGAAGACGGAAATATTAAAAATATTGAAAGTGATACTCTTACCCTTACTAAAATAGTAGATAACGTTTCTGTTGAAAAAGAAAGGCAGAGCTTAATAAATATTACTGAAGAATTGAGTAATGTAAGAAAAATTCTTGCCGCGCAAGAAATTGTTCTTAAAGACATATTATTAAATTTAAAAAAAGATTAATAAATCTCAATCAATTTTACTTATTATATAAAAAATATAACAAAATAGTTCTGTTAAAAAAACTGTATCTTTTTTAGTTCTGTGTTATATATTGAGTGCTAGTTATTAAATTAGTGGAGGTATATATGCGTTTTTTAAAAAACAATATCTTGCTTTTGACGTTTTGTTTTTTAGTAAGCGTTATTTCGTTTGATCCCAAGAATGTTCTAGCTGGAGGAGATCCATCCATAAAAGATCTCAAAGTTAACGATAAATCAAATAATATTAAACAAAATAGAGAATATTTAAAAAATCAAAAAGATTTATCCTCTACAAAACAATTAAGTAATAATGGTCAGAACCAATCTGGTAATAAAAATAATGATGGCAACGTAGAAGCTGCCGGCTTTGCTGCCATTGAAGATGTGCCTCTTATAATAGACTTATCATCAGTAACAGACTCTGACGGCATGGGAACTGTTAGTGTTCAATGGCAAATTTCATCTGATGATAATAAATGGACCAATATAAGTGGTGCCACTAACCAATCATTTACCCCTCGTCAAGTACATGTAGGAAGAAAACTTCGTGTTGCTATTTCATATGTTGACGGTCAAGGCAACTTGGAACCGCTTTTAAGCCCACCCTCTACACCTGTTAGAAATGTAAATGACAAACCAACTGGATCAGCAAGGCTTATTGGATCGCCAGTCGAAGATAGTGCTCTTGTTGTTGACACTTCTAGTATAGCAGATGAGGACGGGATAGGTGGCTTTGATATTACATGGCAACGATCTACTACAAAATCTTCTTGGGAGGCATATCCAGCAAACCAAGATGAAGTGCTTAGATTAGGCCAAGGTCAAGTTGGCTACTCATATAGAGCTGTAGTTTCATATGTTGATTCACATGGAACAAGAGAGGTTCTTTACACTAACCCATCAGAAACTATTGATAATCTAGATGACCCTGTTCAGGGTGAAGTTGTAATTGAAGGAACTCCTCGAGAAGGTGTTACTCTTAGAGCTTTATCAGAATCACTTTCTGATGAGGATGGTATAGCCTCAATTTCTATCAGTTGGGAAACATCTAAAGATGGAAGAAATTGGGTTGGTGTGAATAGTTTAAGTGGACCTATCCTAGCTTTAAATCAATCTTTAGTTGGATCACAGGTTAGAGCAAGAGTGGCTGTAGTTGATAATTTTGGTATTGAGACAATACTTTATAGCCAAGCAACTCGAACTGTAGAAAATGTAAACAATAGGCCCTCAGGTAGAATAATAATAAGAAGAGTTGGTGAATAATATTTTCACAAATATTAACTTTTATATATTTTTATTAAAAATGCATCTGTATAAGCTTGTATTCTATCCAGAAAAGATCATATTAATTTTATGTATATTCAATCAATGGAGTATGTTTGATGAAAAACAATCATGATATTAATGATTTAGGGACAAATATAATTTCATTTAAGAAGTACAAAGATAAAAAACCAGATATGATTTCTTCAACTATTGCTGCTATTATTGCAATAAAAATTGATCACCCTGAGGATATAAGCCCAGAAGATTTTCTCATAAATAAACTCGAAAACATTGAAAACACTGAGGTTTTAGCTTTTGAAGATGCACTTGATAATGAAGCTATGGGATTAACTACAAAAGATGCACAGAATGAAGCATCTAATGATGCTTAATTTTTATAGGGGTTATTTAACTTCAGAATAATAACAATCATTTATTTTTGGTAAGCTTCCAAATTTGTGGCAATAATAATGCTGCTAAAATAACTTTGTATAAATCACCAATGATGAAAGGTGAAAATCCCTTAAGAAGAGCAAAACTAAAACCTTTTAAAAGACTTAGCTGCAAGATTCCAAAAGAATAGATTATAAGCATACCAATTAGCATAGCTAAGATCGATTTTAGAAATAATTTTCCCCATCCCCTATCTGCTAATTCTCCCAATACTATAGAAGCTATCAAAAACCCAAACAAGAAGCCACCTGTTGGACCCATTAAGTAAGGTAATCCTCCTCCATAAGCAAATACTGGAAGACCAATCATTCCTTGAAACAAATATAAACCTACTGATCCAACAGCGATGTTCCTCCCACATAGCATGGCAATCATTAAAATAGCTAAAGGCTGAAGTGTCATTGGCACAGGGTATAAGTTTACCTTAATTTTTGCAGAGACAATTAATAATAGACTACAAATGATAATAGTGAAGACATTGGTTAAGGTAGAGAATTTTAAATCACCTTTATTTCTAAACACAAAACTTTCAATCCAGTTTGGTCTATATACTTTATCATTCATTAGAAAAACCTTATTATTGTAACTATTTAAATATTAATATTTATGATTAGATTTATAACATATAATATTTTTTAATAAAATTATATTTTACAGGTAAAAATAATGAGTGAAATTGATGACATTTTAACACCAATGAGTGTTTGGTTAAAAGAAAACAGAAAAGTTTCTCTTGCTACGGTTATCTCTACTTGGGGAAGTTCTCCTAGACCAGTTGGTGGACAAATGGCAATTGATAGCAATGGTGAAATAATAGGGTCAGTTTCTGGAGGATGTATAGAGGGGGCTGTAATAACGGAAGGTATAAATTCTATAAATGACGGTAAAACCAGAGTTAAAGATTATGGTATTTCAAATAATATGGCTTGGGAAGTTGGTTTAGCCTGTGGTGGTGAGTTAAAAGTTCTTATACAACCTCTCGATATTCAAGATAAAATAGTATTTTCCATAGTAGACAATATAAAAAATAGAGAAGCAGTTAAATTAAGAATAGATTGCTCTAATGGATTAAGAATCATTGATAATACTCTTACAAATCAAACAAGTTTGTATGATAAAGAGAAAAATGAATTCATACACGTCATAGATCCTAAGCCTAGGCTTTTTGTTGTGGGCGCTGTCCATATTGCACAAGCTTTAATATCGCTAGCAGCTATAACTGATTTTGAAATAATTTTAATTGACCCAAGAGAACATTTTGCAACAGAGAAAAGATTTCCAAATTGTAAAATTTTAACAGAATGGCCTGACATTGCTCTATCACGTTTTAATCTTGATAAGTCTACACATTTAGTAACTTTGACACATGATCCTAAAATAGATGATCCTGCTTTAATATATTCTCTTAAGAAAAATATAGGTTACATTGGTTCATTAGGCAGTAAAAAAACACATCAAAAGAGATGCGAGAGACTGACATCACTTGGCTTTTCTGATAATGATATTAACAAAATTCACGCTCCAATTGGACTAGACATAAAAGGTAAAACTCCAGCAGAAATTGCAGTTTCCATTATAGCTGAAATAATTAGCTTTAGACGTAAAAGTCATGATAGCAATTAAACCAAAAGAGCATTTAATCAAAAAAATAGTGTTAGCAGCCGGTTTGAGCAAAAGATATGGTAAGAAAAACAAACTAACTGAAGTTTTTAATGGGAAGCCGTTAATTAAAAACACAATCGATGTTTTATTAGAAATTTTCGATCCTGAAGAAATATTGTTAGTGTTAGGTCATCAACATAAAAAAATAATTAAGTTGCTTAATAATTCTAAAATAAACATTATTCATAATATTAACTATGATAAAGGTATTGGAACTTCTATCTCAACAGGAATAAAACAACTAGAATCTTATATTGAAGGTGTAATGATTATTCCTGCAGACATGCCTCTTTTATGCAAAGAAGATTTCAAAAAATTAGAATTAAAGTTTTTAGAATTTAATTGTAAAAAAGTCATTTTACCTCAATACAATTCTAATATTGGTAATCCAGTTATACTTCCAAAAAGTTATTTTCAAATTCTTGAAAGCCTAAATGAAGATTATGGAGCAAGATCCCAAATAAAAAATAAAGACGTAATTACTGTAAATACAGGAATTGGCACGATATTAGACGTAGATACCGAAGAAGAATTTAAAAAAGCTAAAAAATATTTTAAGAGTTAAGAAGCCGCTCTAGCAGCTTTCTTTCTTTCATGTTCTTTTAAAAATTTTTTCCTAATTCTAATACTTTTGGGCGTAACTTCTACCAACTCATCATCATTAATAAATTCTAGCGCAAATTCTAATGTAACATTAATAGGTGTCGTCAATGTAACAGCTTCATCATTCCCAGACGCCCTAACGTTAGTTAATTGCTTCCCCTTAAGAGGATTTACAACCAAATCATTGTTTCTACTATGTATTCCTATTATCATACCTTCATAAACTTCTAACCCATTCTCAATAATCATTTTACCTCTTTCTTGGAGGTTAAATAATGCATACGGTAGTGCTTTACCTTGTCCTATAGATATTAAAGCTCCATTTCTTCTGCCGGTGCTTAAACCTTGAATGATTGGACCGTATTTATCAAAAGTATGATAGAGAAGTCCGGAGCCAGAAGTTAGAGTTAAAAACTCTGATCTAAAACCTATAAGCCCTCTACTTGTCATATTATAATCTAAGCGAACTCTTCCTTTGCCATCAGGAACAATGTCTAACAATTGGGCTTTTCTTTCTCCCATTTTCTCCATAATTTTACCCTGATGTATTTCTTCAACATCTATCGTTACATTTTCATATGGCTCTTTGTTTATATTATCTATTTTTTTGGTAATAACTTCTGGAGAAGAAACTCCCATTTCAAAACCTTCTCTTCTCATATTCTCTATAAGAATTGACAAATGAAGTTCACCCCTACCAGAAACTCTAAATTTATCAGGATTGTCAGTATCCTCAACTCGAAGAGCCACATTTGTTTTTAATTCTTGATGCAATCGATCTCTGATAGATCTACTAGTAACTAATTTGCCCTCTTGACCAGCAAATGGACTATCGTTTACCTGGATAATCATGCTTAAGGTAGGTTCATCAACTGAGAGTTTATCTAAGGCTTCAAATTTTCCAAGTTCGCATATAGTGTCAGAAATTTTTAATTCCCCTAAGCCACTTATTGCAACAATATCTCCAGCAGTCGCCTCATCTACTTCTTTCTTTTCAAGTCCATGAAAATTCATTATTTGTAAAATTTTTCCAGAACGAATGTCTCCTGCTACATTTCCAATAGATACTTGTTGACCCTTCTTTAATTGCCCTCTTCTAATACGACCAGTACCTATTAGACCAACATAACTAGAGTAACTAAGTGCAGATATTTGCATTTGCAAAGGCCCAGAAATATCTACATTAGGGTAAGAAACATTATTAATTATAGTTTCAAAAATAGTATCCATATTATCTTTTTTATTGGACAAATCATCTGTTGCCCAACCTTGAATAGCAGATGCATAGACTACTGGGAAATCAAGTTGGTTTTCATCTGCTCCCAATCTATCAAAAAGATCAAATGTCTGGTCAAGAACCCAATCTGGTCTAGCCCCATCTCTATCAACTTTATTTATGACAACAATTGGACGCAAGCCAGCTTGAAGAGCTTTTTTTGTAACAAAGCCAGTTTGTGGCATGGGGCCATCTACAGCATCAACTAATAATAAAACAGAATCCACCATTGAAATAACTCTTTCAACTTCTCCACCGAAGTCGGCATGTCCTGGCGTATCAACAATATTAATCCTAAAATTTTTCCAATTTAAACCAGTATTCTTTGATAAAATAGTAATGCCTCGCTCTTTTTCCAAATCGTTTGAGTCCATCACTCTTTCAACTGTTTCAGCATGAGCAGCAAATGTGCCTGATTGTTGAAGTAAAGTATCAACAAGAGTTGTTTTTCCATGATCAACGTGGGCTACAATTGCAATATTTCTTATCAATTTTATTTTGTCTTCTGGAGTAATACTATCGGTCATTTAAAGCTCTAATTTATATATTTAATTAAAAGACGCTTATATATACCTTTAAGGATATATTTGTCACTAAATAAAAAAAATAATGAGTATGATTGATACCTTAGCTCTCAAGAATGGTTAGGCAAATACATCCTCTTTATCTTCTATAACTGCATCTATTTTCTGAGTTTTAAGAGCCATGGCAAGTAAAGGTGGAACCATAAGCAAAGTTAAAATTGCGGAGGTAGCCAAACCACCAAACACAACAGTACCAATTCCTCTATATAATTCTGATCCAGAACCTGGAAAAACAACTAATGGTATCAATCCAAATAAACTTGTAAGAGTAGACATGAATATTGGCCTAATTCTATTTCTAGTTGCTTCAGTTATAGCTTCAGAAATTTTCATACTCTCGTATTTTATGTGCCATAAAGTTTGTTCGACCATTAAAATAGAATTATTAACTACAATACCAGCCAAAATTATGAAACCTAACATAGTCAACATATCCAAAGGCTGAGGTTGAAACTTATTTAAGATAACAAGTGCCATAACTCCTCCAGCACCAGCTATTGGTACTGTTATCATTATTACAATTGGAAGAATGAAAGATCTCATCAAGACTGTAAGTAATAAAAATATAACAAATAGTGCTATCATGACATTATTTTTCATCGCAATCCAAGTTCTCTCCAATTCACTCGCCGCACCAGAAAGATTTATAGAAACTCCATCAGGAATTTCTTTAGAAATGGGATCTACAACTAAATTTTGAAGTTTTAACACAGCATCTTCTAAAGAGATACTCTCATCGGGTCGTAATTGAAGCGTTATCACTCTTCTTCCAGACAATCTTTTTATTTGCTCTGGAACACCTATTAATTTAATCTCAGCAACCTGAGATAATCTAACTAACTCACCTGTTTTTGTTATTAAAGGTAAATCCTTTAAATTATCAATTTTACTTACATTCGCCTTATCTGATGTTAGAACTAAATCTATTAATCTTCCTTCAAAAGGAATCTCTGTAACTCTTACACCATCATTATATACATCTAGTGACTGTGCAAAATCTCTAGCAGACATTCCAATATTCGCCAACTTTTCTGGAATAGGATTGATCATAACCTGAGGGGAACCAGTACCCATTTGAGGGATAGATCTTACTTGATGCCCTTCTCTTGGTGAAAACTCGTTTCTAACAGCTCTCATTACTTTTTGGGCCGTTGGTTGTATTAAATCTAGAGAAGGTCCAGTTATTTCTAATTGAATTACTCTAGCTCCCCCAACAGACCTACCAAACAAAGAAGCTTGCTGTGCAAAAGCTCTAGCACCTGGCTGTGATCTTATAGGTTGAGTAAGAACTGGTAAAATTTCTTTAACTCTTTTGGGATTTTCCGTGGCAGCGCCTGCAAAGGCCCCTCCTGAATAGGCAACAAAGAAAAATCTGTCTATTTTTGGTTTACCATAAGGACCATCTTTTTCAGCTTCCCAGAGAGGTTGTGCTGCTTTTTCCATTGCCCGTGAAATGTCAATGGTTGCTTCTTTATTATAACCTGGAGGAACCATAATGCGCGCAAATACAAAGTTTCTATTTCCATCTGGCAAATAATCAAGCGGGGGCAAAAAATAAAAAATACTTAACCCTGCAGTAATGATTAGCCCCAAAACAACAGAAAGACCCCACTTCAGAGACTTGGTTGACCATATTGCATATTTTTGAATTACTTTAGCAAAATTAGAAGCAAATGCGTCTAAAAAAATAATTGAAAACTGCTTTTTATTATTATTTATATCTTTATTTAATAATTTATTTGCAATTGTTGGTATTAATGTAATCGAAATAAAAACAGAAATTAAAACAGATACTGAAATTGCTATCCCTATATCTCTAAATAATTGCCCAATAGGCAGCTCAATTAATAAAATGGGTATAAAAACCACCACAGTGGTAAGTGCGGAACCTAGAATTGGAGCCCAAACTTGTCTTGCTCCCTGATATGAAGCCATTGTTGCAGACATACCAGATTGTCTTAACCTATAAATATTTTCTTGGCTTACTATAGAAGCATCAACTACCATTCCAACTGCAAAAGCAAGACCAGCTAGAGAAATAACATTAACAGAGAGGCCTAACCAAGAAATAGCTACAAATGTTCCAATAACTGAGACTGGAATTGCTAACATTATAATAAAAGTAGGCCTAAAACTTCTTAAAAAAATCATTAAGATACAAATTGCAAGAATTCCTCCAATCAAAATGTTTTGCTGAACAAGATCAATAGCTGCATTTATATAAACTGTTTCATCGTATACATTTTTTAAGATCAGACCGTTTTCGGCTAATATACCTTTGTTTAATTTTTCTATTTCAATTTTTAAGTTATCAATAATTTTCACTACATTTGAGTTTGGCTCTCTTATAACGGCAAAAGTAATAGCATCTTGTCCATTCATTCTTCTAAAACTAGTAGGTTTTTTATAGGACATAAAAATTTTGGCAACATCCTCAAGTTTTACGTTAACTGGAATACCATCTGGACCTGTTTCCGATCTTAAAATAATATTTTTAGCTGTTTCTGGAGTATAAGAAATAGCTTCAGCTCTTAGAGAATAAGTTCTTTTACCTTCAATAATCTCGCCAGCTGTGACTTGCGCAGAACTCGCTCTTAATGCTTCTAGCACTGATGGTATTGAAATTGAAAATTCAGCTAACTTTTGGGTATCTATTGCTACCTTTAATTCTTTTTTTTCTCCGCCACGGAAAGTGATTTCTGATATTCCTTCAATACGTGACAATTTTTCTATAATCTCAAATTCTACAAAATCTCCTAACGATGCCAAATCATCAACTTCAGAACCTGGTAATTTTACCATTGCTAACCTTGAAATAGGACTATCGTCGGAGTTTGAGGTTCTTACTGTTGGTCTTTTGGCTTCAGAGGGAAAGCCATCTATAGCAGAAACTTTACTCAAGAGTTGAATTAGAGCAATGTCCATATCCTGTCCAACAGAGTAAGTAAGAGTTACCCTTGCAGATCCAAATCTACTGTCAGATTCCACTTTTTCAACACCTGATAGGGAAGAAACTGCTAGTTCAACCCTAGTTACCACTTCCCTCTCAACATCTTCAGGAGAAGCTCCAGGCCAAGATACCCTAACTTGAAGAATAGGTTTATCGATATCTGGAGTCATTTGTATAGGAATTTTTTGAAGAGCCACTAGACCAAAGGCTATTATTAAGAAAACCATCGCAGCCACTGCTATTGGTTGTTTTATTGCAAGTTTAATCAAACCATTCATTTTGTAATACCTTAATAAACTTCTTAATTTTTCTTTTTAATTTTAATTTGTTGATTGGGTCTTAAATTTTCATTTCCTTTTATTATAACAAGTTGGCCTTCTTCTAAACCATTTAAAATTTCAATATTATTACCTACAGATATACCTGTTTGGACAATTTTTCTTTTCGCTAAATCTTTTTCAAATAAATATACAATTTGTTTTTCACCCATTGGGGTAAGTGCGTCTTTAGGTATTAAAAGTCTTTTGGTATTATCTCCTACTGAAAACTCAAGAGTAAATCTAGTTCCAGATGCTGATAGGTTTTTGGGCAAAGCGTTGTCTAAGCTAATTCTCATTTTTCTTGTTCCAGTCCTAATATTTTCTGAATTAACAATACCTCTTATTTTCCCTTTAAATTTATTATTACCATTAATAATATTAACTTCTGAACCTATTTTAACTCTTGAGGCAATGTCAGATCTTAAGTCAGTTTCAATTTCATACAAGCCGTTCTCAAGAATAGAAGCCAAAACTTTTCCTTTAGGTATAATGGCTCCTACCTGAGATTGAATTTCAATAATATTGCCATTTACAGGAGATACAATTTTAGTAAAACTCAAATTATCTCTATTTTCTTCAAGTGAAATAGAAAGCTTTTTAATATTATAACTTCTTTGAGATATTTCTTGCTGATTTTGAATAAGAGCTATTTCTACATTATCCAAACTGTCCTGAGTAATGATATTTTGTATTCTTAAATTTTTTGCATTTCTAAGCTTGGAAGTTCTTAACTCAAGTTTTTTATTCAAAAATTTTAAGGTGTCTTCTTCATATTTTATTTCCTCAGATATTTTTTCAATATTTCTTAAAATATCCTTAGAATCTAATGTGAATAAAACATCATTTTTTTTAACCTCATCACCTATTTTAAAATGAATTTTTAAAATTTCTTGATTTATTTGTGATGATACAATGATAGGATTAAGTGGAACTAGTCTTCCAATAGAATTAGTTTTTTCACCAACATCTACCTTTTCAACTTTTGCAACGTCAACCAAAGTTAACCTGGCACCTTTATTTTCAGGTGAAGATTGTGCATGTGAGATAGGAATTGAAAAGACAGTAGTTAAAAACAAAATAGATAAAATTAATTTCATTTTTATTCCTAATAAAAATTTTAGTGTATGTATTTTTTAAACTTGTGGGCCTGATTGTTTTAGTTGTCTTCCATGTTCATTATCGCAGAATTTTTCAAAATTACTAATAAATAATTGTGCCAATTCTCTAGCTTTTAAATTCCATGAATCCAAGGAATCCCAAGTATTCCTAGGATCAAGCAACTCTTGTGGTACATCTTTGACATTAACAGGGATATCGAGATTAAAAAATGGAATTTTTTTAGTATCAATATCATCTAATTCACTGTTTAAAATAGCGTCTATTATTAATCTTGTATTTTTTAGAGATATTCTATCACCCTGACCATTCCAACCTGTATTAACTAAAAAAACATTTGAATTAGCAGCTCTCATTTTTTTAGATAATACATCGGAGTACATAGTAGGATGCAACATTAAAAAAGCAGCTCCATAACATGCTGAAAAAGTAGGTTGAGGTTCATTAACGCCTCTTTCAGTACCAGCTAACTTTGCCGTAAAACCTGAAAGAAAGTGATATTCTGCCTGTTCATAAGAAAGTTTTGATACTGGAGGAAGAACACCATAAGCATCTGCAGTTAAAAAGATAACCTTAGATGCATGTTTTCCTTTTGAGATTGGTTTTACAATATTATTTATATGATAAATTGGGTATGAAACCCTAGTATTTTGGGTTACAGAAGTGTCACTATAGTCAACATCACCGTTTTGATTTACAGTTACATTTTCTAGAAGAGCATCTCTTTTGATCGCTTTAAAAATATCAGGTTCTTTTTCTTTATCAAGGTCTATGGTTTTTGCATAGCATCCACCTTCAAAATTAAATACACCATCTTGATCCCAACCATGCTCATCATCACCTATTAGTTCTCTTTTAGGATCAGTTGATAAAGTAGTTTTTCCAGTTCCTGACAAACCAAAAAACAAAGCAACAGAACCATCTTTCCCTCTATTGGCAGAACAGTGCATTGATGCTATGTTTTTAGGAGGTAACAAATAGTTCATGACTGAAAACATCCCTTTTTTCATTTCTCCACCGTACCAACTGCCTCCAATTATTTGAATTTTGTCAGTTAGATTAAATGCAATAAATGTTTCTGAGTTTAAACCATCACTTTTAAAATTTTTATTATTTGATTTTGAACCGTTTAAAACATGGAAATCTGGGACAAAGTCTTTAAGTTCTTCTTCTGAAGGTCTAATAAACATGTTTTTAACAAAATGAGCTTGCCAAGCAACTTCCATTACAAACCTTACTTTCAAACAAGTATCTTTATTGGCGCCACAAAATGCGTCCACTACATAAAGTTTTTTATTAGAAAGTTGGTTGGTAACAATATTATTTAGATTATCCCAAACATTTTTAGTAATTGGTTTATTATCATTTTTGGATGTTTCAGAAGTCCACCATAAGCTATCCTTGGTATTTTCATCTTTTAAAATGTATTTATCTTTAGGAGATCTACCTGTGTAAATACCAGTCATTACATTAACTGCACCAAATTCTGTGTTCTGAACTTTTTCCAATCCCTCTAACTCATCAGAGTTTTCTTGTTCATATAAAAATTCATAAGTTGGGTTATAATAAATTTCTTTTACATTAACTATACCAATGTCTTGAAGTTGTTTTTGTACTTTAGTGCTCATTAACTTTTCCAGA
>Ga0255765_1002224_pt1 | contig 22323 bp, 19 predicted proteins | sample 041ome_8_FD_179965 | JGI IMG/M metagenome (GOLD analysis project Ga0255765, IMG submission 179965) | Coastal salt marsh microbial communities from the Groves Creek Marsh, Skidaway Island, Georgia - 041407BS metaG (version 2) | ecosystem: Environmental > Aquatic > Marine > Intertidal zone > Salt...
CAACAGGCCATAAAGCGTGGCGCGCTCGTAGCCCACCACGGCACCACGTTTGGCGTCGTAATGCGGTTGCAACACCTCTTTGTGCAGAATATGGCCCGCCACACGCTCGATCCACTGTGGCTCAATCTGCGCCACCCCACGGGCGTACAGCCGGCTGGTGTCCACAAGCTCGGCGGCCATCACCCAACGCCGCGCCCGCTTACGAAGGTGTACCCCGGGGTGCGGCAAAAACTTGATTTGTCGGGCGCCGGTAAAGGCGTCGTCTTGTTCGCCCTTGTAGCCCACATTACCCAGCAAGCCCGCCAACAACGCCAGGTGCAACTGTTCGTAGGTAGCCGGCTGGATGTTTAGGCGCCACCCTTGCTCAGCCGCCAACGCCGCCAACTGCTTGTGTGTGTCGCGCCACTCCCGCACCCGCCTGGGATTCACAAAACGCTCACGCAAGCGTTGCTCATACTGGCGCTGCGACAGTTTTTGCTCCTGACCATCCCCACCACGCGCTTGCTCAAGCCAGTTCCATAACGCGATCAAGCCCACAAACTCGCTGCGCTCGTCGGCCCACGTGGCATGTGCTTGATCCGCGGCTGCTTGCTGCTCCATGGGTCGATCGCGTGGATCGGGCCCGCCCAGCGCTGAAGCAATCACCAAGACCTCGCTTAACGCTTGTTGGCGATGCGCCTCCAGCAACATCCGGCCCAGGCGTGGGTCCAGCGGCAGCTGCGCCAGTACCCTCCCCGTCTCGGTCAGTTCCCCTTCGGTGTCGGTTGCTCCAAGTTCGGCAAGCAGCTGGTAGCCGTCGGCCACCGCGCGGCGCAACGGCGGCTCAATGAAGTCAAACGATTCAACCGCACCCAAGCGCAGCGCCTTCATGCGCAAAATCACGCCCGCTAAGCTGCTGCGGGAAATTTCGGGGTCGGTAAACGCAGCTCGCTTGGCAAAATCGGCTTCGTCGTATAACCGAATGGCTACGCCGTCGGCCACGCGGCCGCAGCGTCCCGCCCGTTGAGCCGCCGCCGCTTGACTGATGCGCTCAACCTGCAATTGCTCCACTTTTTGGCGGTAGCTGTAGCGCTTGACGCGGGCCAAGCCGCTGTCGATCACGTAGCGTATGCCGGGCACAGTGAGCGAGGTTTCGGCCACGTTGGTCGCCAGCACAATACGCCGTCCTTGATGCGGCGTAAAAATACGGTCCTGCTCGGCTTGGGTGAGGCGCGCAAACAAAGGCAACACCTCGGTATGCTGCGCCAGTGGCTGATGCGCCAAATGGCGCCGCAGATGGTTGGCAGCGCTGCGAATTTCACGCTCGCCCGGCAAAAACACCAAAATATCGCCCGCTTCTTGCGGGTACTGCCACAGCTGATCCACCGCTTGCGCAATGGCGGTGTCCAGGTTGGTGTCGCGTGATTCTTCAAACGGCTGCCAACGCACCTCAACCGGGTACAACCGCCCCGATACCTGCAGCACCGGCGCCGGCCCACGCAAGCCGGCAAAGTAGTTGGCAAAGCGCTCGGCATCAATCGTGGCCGAGGTGACCACCACCTTCAAATCGGGGCGCTGCGGCAACAGGTGCTTGATGTAGCCCAACAAAAAATCAATGTTCAGGCTACGCTCGTGCGCTTCATCGATGATGATGGTGTCATAGGCCCGTAGCAACGGATCGCGCTGCGTTTGCGCAAGCAAAATGCCATCGGTCATGAGCTTGACGGAGGTTTGCGGCCCAACCCGATCTTGAAACCGGATTTGGTAGCCCACCACCTCCCCCAGCGGCGTCTCCAGCTCCTGCGCCAAACGCTTGGCCACACTGGTGGCGGCCAAACGCCGTGGCTGCGTGTGACCAATCAACCCGCCGCCGTTGACCCGACCACGACCAAGTGCCAACGCCATCTTGGGCAGTTGGGTGGTTTTGCCCGAGCCGGTCTCGCCGCACACCACCACCACCTGGTGCTCGGCCATGGCCTGCATGATGGCGTGGCGCTGCCGACTGACCGGTAAAGACGCCGGGAAAGAGAGCTTCAATAGAAATAACGGTTGGTGTGGTGGCTACAAGCGCGTACGAACAGTCCAAAGCTCAGGAAACAGCACCACATCTAGCATGCGCTTGAGGTAGGTTACTCCGGTGGTGCCGCCCGTACCTTGTTTGAACCCAATGATACGCTCAACCGTTGTGACGTGATGAAACCGCCACCGCCTAAAGGCCTCTTCAATGTCCACCAATTTCTCGGCCAATTGGTACAAATCCCAGTGCGCCTTGGGCTGGCTGTATACCGCAAACCACGCCTGCTCAACCGCGACATGCGCCACATGCGGCGCCGCCCAATCGCGCGCCAGCACCTCGGCGGGCAAGGCCAAGCCGCTGCTGTGTACCACCTGCAAGGCTTCATCGTAAATCGATCGCGCCTGCAGGCGATGGCGCAACACGTGGTCAATGGCGGGCTGATCGCGGTAGCGCCCAAGGTGGGCAGCGTTTTTGTTGCCCAGCATCATCTCAATGGCGCGGTACTGCCAACTTTGCAAACCGCTGGATTGCCCCAGCGAGGGCCGCATCATCGAATACTCGCTGGGCGTCATGGTATTAAGCACGCTCCAGCCTTGAATCAACGTCTCAAACACGCGCGAGACGCGTGCGAGCATCTTAAACGCCACCGGCATGTCGTGCTGGCGCATGGCTGCCATGGCGCCGTCCAATTCGTGAATCATCAGCTTCATCCACAGCTCAGAGGTTTGATGCTGAATAATGAACAGCTGCTCGTTGGGATCTTGTGAACGCGGCGCTTGCGCACCGAGCACCCGGTCAAGCCCCAAGTAATCGTGATACGTTAAGTTAGCCGCTGGCTCGGTGTTTTGCATGGCGTCCGTCATCCTTACGTTACCCCTTGGCGTGCCGCTTGGCGCGGGCGCTGCCATGTGCCTTGTTGCGCCAATTGCTCAATGCACTGCACCGCAAGCCACACCTCGTCAAAGCTGTTGTACAGCGGCGCAAAGCCAAAGCGCATCAGGTCAGGGGTTTGGTCGGTGGGGCTACCGGCGCGAAAATCGCCCACCACGCCTTGTGTAATCAACGCCTGCATAAGGGAATACCCATCGCCGGCAAACTGCACGCTTACCTGCGAGCCCCGGCGCGCCGCCTCACGCGGCGACGCCAACGCAAACCCCAAGCCCGCCAAGCGTTCGTCAAGCAGTGCCACAAACAACTCGGTAAGCGCCACCGACTTGTGGCGTAAGGCCTGCATGCCGCCCACCGGTGCCAACTGGGCAAACACCCCCAAGGCCTCGTCTAAGGCCGCCAAACTCAACACCGGCGGTGTACCGGTTTGCAAACTGGCCACACCGGCGGCTGGCTCAAAATCGGGCACAAACGCAAACGGGCGCGCGTGCCCAAACCACCCCTTAATCGGCTGCTCCAACCTGGTTTGCCTACTGGGGTGCACCCACCAAAAGGCCGGCGCACCCGGCCCACCATTTAAGTACTTGTAGCCGCAGCCCACCGCAAAATCGGCGCCCCACGCCTGCAAGGCCAGCGGCACCGCGCCGGTGCTGTGCGCCAAGTCCCACGCGCTCAAAACGCCCGCCGCGTGGCAACGCTGCGCCAAATCGGGCAAATCGTGCATGGCCCCGGTGCGGTAGTTGACATGCGTGAGGGCCAGCACCGCCACCTCGGGACCCAGTGCCTGGGCGATGGTGTGGGGCGGTACTTCACGCAACGTTAAGCCGTGCTGCTGGGCCACCGAATGCGCAATGTAGCGGTCGGTGGGAAAGTTGCTCAACTCAGTTAGCAACACCCGCCGCGTGGCGTCTTGCACCTTGGCCATAGCCACGGCCGCGCTTAATACCTTGTACCAATTCACCGACGTGTTGTCGCCCACCATCACGTCGCCGGCCTCGGCCCCCAACAACGGCGCAATTTTGCTCGCCACCCGCGCCGGTAAGGTGTACCACCCCGCTTGATTCCAGCCACCAATGAGCTGCTGCGCCCACTCATTGGCGGCCGTTTGTTGCAGCCGTTGCGCCACCGCGTGCGGCATGGCGCCCAGCGAATTGCCGTCTAGGTAAATCACGCCCGAGGGCAAGGCAAACCGCTCGCGCAAGCCACGCAGGGCGTCTTTGCTATCGAGGTGCTGGCAATCGGCGCGGGAAATATGCGGCATGGCAGGGGGGCAAGTGGGTGATTGACCCATAAGATACCCAAGTTAGCCCGCCGTGGTGTCGGTTTTTTCCAACGACTCACCCCGCTAGCAGAAAGAAAAAGGGCCCCTAGGTGGTTTTCCCTAGAGGCCTTTAAACGGGTAGATGGTCGGCGTGGCGGGATTCGAACTCGCGACCCCTTGCACCCCATGCAAGTGCGCTACCAGGCTGCGCTACACGCCGAGAGGCCGAATTATAACTTGCCGTTAAAGGTCGGGGTCGAGCAGGTCGCGAATGTGCATCAGCTCGCCGCGCAACTGCGCCACCGCCTCGGGCTGGTCTAGGCTGAGGTTCCAGGCCTGCGCGGCCAAGGCCGAACCAAAACCTCCCATGGTGTTGGGCTCGGCGCTTACATGCGGCCGGCGGCTTTGACGCTCGGCGGCCACCCATTCTTGAATACGGCTGCGTGCACCATGGATGGTGAAGCCTTTGTCGTACAACAGCTCGCGAATGCGGCGAATCATCACCACCTCGTGCTGCTGATAGTAACGTCGGTTGCCGCGTCGCTTAACCGGCTTGAGTTGCGAAAACTCCTGCTCCCAATAGCGCAACACATGTGGCTTGACCGCGCACAGCTCCGCCACCTCACCAATGGTGAAGTAGCGCTTGCTGGGAATCGAGGGCAAAGAAATATCCACGCGTTTGTTTTTTCGAAAGGAGCGACCTGAACTTTAGCTTAGTTTGGCGGGTTTACCACCTGCTCGCGCAACTTGGCGCTGGCATGAAAGGTTACCACCCGTCGTGGGCTAATGGCAACCACCTCACCGGTTCGTGGGTTGCGGCCCGGGCGACCGCTTTTGTGCCGAACCTGAAAGTTGCCAAAACCAGACACCTTAACCTCGTCGCCCACCACCAAAGAATCGGTGACGATGTCAAAAAAAGCGTTCACCATGTCCTTGGCCTCGCGCTTGTTGAGGCCAATTTCTTCATAGAGCATTTCTGCCAACTCCGCCTTGGTAAGGGCGGGGGATTCAAGGCTTTCCAGGGCAATATCCAACACAGTCTTGGCTCCGTTTATTGATGCGCTTAAACCCTAAGCCGCGCCTGGCAGTGCTGCACCAGCGCTTGCTGCACCTCAGCCACCGCTGCGTCGGCCTGCTCGTCGGTCAGGGTTGCCGTGGGGCTACCCAAAACCATACGCAACGCCATGCTGGTTTGGCCGTGCTCGGCGTGACCCGCTGGGGGGCGATAGATGTCGAATAACACCACATCTTGTAACAAACCACTGCCGTTGGCCTGTCGCGCCGCTTGCAGCACATCGGCCGCCTGCACGCCACCGGCAACCCACAGGGCCACGTCGCGCCATACCCTTGGGTTGCGCCCAATCGGCAACGCCTGTGGCATGGGCAGCGTCTGAACGGCTGGCAACGCCAGTTCAAAAAGCACCGGCGCATGCGGTAAATCGTGGTGTTGCCGCCAACGCGGATGCAGCTCACCCATGACGCCCACCCGCGTTGCGCCCACCCACACCCCAGCACAGCGTCCGGGGTGCAACGCCGGGTGTCGATCTGCTTTAAATTGAACAGGCTGGCCCACGAGCAAGCGTTCCACGTCGGCCTTGACGTCGTAAAAATCCACTACGCCATCGGCGCTGCCCCACTGCATGGGCTGGCAGGGGCCGTAGGCCAGCCCCGCCACGCTCATGGGCTGGGCGTAACCGGCCACGGTGGTGTCGCTGGCCTGCACCGAGGCGTCGCGCAAAAACAGCCGCCCCACCTCAAACACACGCGCACGGTCGGCGCGGCGGTCTAGGTTGTAGCGTAGCACCTGCAACAAACCGCCCCACAAACTGGAGCGCATCACACCCATGTGGCTGGCTATGGGATTAAGCAAGCGCACGGGCTCGGCGTTGCCGTGCAGCTCGGTTTCCCAGGCCTCGTCCACAAAACTGTAGTTGATGGTTTCTTGGTACCCCATGTCTGCCAGGGCTCGGCGCACCGCCATGGGATGACGGCGCGACTCGGGCGGGGTGCGCGGCACCACCGGCGCCAGTGGCGGGCTGTCGGGCAGTTGGTTGTATCCCACCAGGCGCGCCACCTCTTCAATAAGGTCCTCTTCAATGGTGAGGTCAAAACGCCAGCTTGGCGGTGTAACCGATAAGGTGTCGTCGTTGAGTTGTTGGCACGGCAAATCCAACCGCGCAAACACTTGTTTACACGTGTCAAGCGTGAGCGGCAAACCCAATACCTGAGACGCGCGCGACACGCGCATGGGCACCGGTTCGGTTGGCGGTAAGTTAACCACCTGGTCATCGATTGGGCCGGGCTCGCCACCGCAAATTTGCACAATCAGCGAGGTAAGGTAGTGCACGTGGTCAACCGTGCTGGCGGGGTCAACACCGCGTTCAAAGCGATGCGCGGCATCAGTTGAAAAGTTATAGCGCCGGGCCCGCCCCATCACCGCAGCTGGCCACCAAAACGCGGCCTCCACGTAAACATGTTGGGTGTTGTCGCCGACGGCAGTGGCGTCACCCCCCATGATGCCCGCCAAACTCTCCAGTTGTGAGGCGTCGGCGATCACGCCGACTTGTTCATCTACCGTGATGGTGTTCCCATTGAGCAGCTTGAGCTGCTCACCCGGCTTACCCCAGCGAACCTCCAGGTGGTTGTCGATGCGGTCGAGGTCGAAAATATGCGATGGTCGGCCCAGCTCAAACATGACGTAGTTTGAAATATCCACCAAGGGCGACACCGGCCGCTGCCCGCAACGCAACAAGCGCTGCACCATCCACGCCGGCGTGACGGCCTGCGGGTTGACGTTCCGAATCACACGCCCGGTGAAGCGTCCGCACAAATCGGCCGCCTTTACCTTAACCGACAGTACCTGCTCGTGCTGCGCCGCCACCTGAGCAAACGTGGGCTGCTTGAGCGGGGCACCGGTTAACGCCGACAGCTCACGCGCCACACCCACTATGCTTAAACCGTGCGCCAAGTTGGGGGTGAGCTTGAGTTCAAACACGGTGTCGTCCAGCGACAACCACTGGCGAATGTCTTGCCCCAGCGGCGCATCGGCTGCCAATTCAAGTAAGCCACTGTGATCGTCGCCCAAACCAAGCTCTTTACCGGAGCACAGCATGCCTTGGCTCACCACGCCGCGTAGCTTGCCCTCTTTGATGCGCCAAGGGGCGCCGTCGGGCTCGGCTGCTGGCAGTTGCGCGCCAACGATGGCCAGCGGCACCCGCAAGCCTGGTTGGGCATTGGGGGCGCCACACACAATTTGCAGGGTCTCGCCTGTGCCTGTGCTGACCTGGCATACCCGCAGCCGGTCGGCGTTGGGATGCGGCTCGGCCTGGTCGATCTGCGCCACCACCACCCCCGTAAAGGGCGGCGCAGCGGGCTTGAGCGATTCCACCTCAAAGCCCGCCATGGTGAGGGTCTCGGCCAGGGCTTGGGTATCCAGCGGCGGATCACAGTACTGGCGCAGCCATGATTCGGGGAATTGCATGTTTTGACGCCGCCTTATTGAAACTGCGCCAAAAAGCGCAAGTCGCCATCAAAGAACTGCCGCAGGTCACCCAAGCCGTAGCGCAGCATGGCCAACCGATCGATGCCGCTGCCAAAGGCAAAACCAATGTAGTCTTGCGGATCCAGGCCCATGTTACGAATCACTTGAGGATGCACCTGCCCCGAACCCGAGACCTCCAACCAGCGGCCAGCCAAAGGGCCGTCCATGAACATCATGTCGATTTCGGCGCTGGGCTCGGTGAACGGAAAATAACTGGGACGAAAGCGAATGCGCAGTGCATCGGTTTCAAAAAATGCACGCAAAAACCGCAAGTAGGTGCCCTTGAGGTCTTTGAAGCTGATGTTTTGCCCCACCCACAAACCCTCCACTTGGTGGAACATGGGTGAGTGCGTGGCGTCGCTGTCGACGCGATAGGTACGCCCTGGGGCAATCACGCGAATCTCGGGCATGACCTCGCGCGCGTGCAGCCGCTCTTGGTATCGCTTGACGTGCTGCACCGCGTAGCGAATTTGCATGGGACTGGTGTGGGTGCGCAACACCAAGTCGTTTTCCACGTAAAAGGTGTCGTGCATGGAGCGCGCCGGATGGTCGGCGGGCGTGTTGAGCGCCGTAAAGTTGTACCAGTCGTTTTCAATCTCGGGGCCGTCGGCCACGTCAAACCCCATGGACGCAAAAATCAATTCAATGCGTTCCATGGCTCGTGTAACCGGGTGCAACCCACCGCGCAGCGTACGCTGGCGGCCGGGCAAGGTGACGTCGAGCACCTCGGCCGCCAACTGACGCTCGAGCTCAGCCGCTGCCATGGCCTCACGGCGCGCCGCCAAATGCGCTTCAATGGCTTGCTTGGCCTGGTTGATGGCCGCGCCTTGGGTTTTCTTTTGCTCTACAGGCAAAGCGGCCAAGCGCTTCATGCGCTCGGTCACGCGCCCGCTCTTACCCAAAAACACCGCTTTGGCGTTTTCAAGTTCAGCCGGCGTTGTCGCCTGCGCAAAAGCCGCTTGGGCTTGCGCGACCAGTTGCTTCAAATCGCTCATGGCAAAGCGTTGGGCATGGCGGCCCATGGGCCCATACCCAACCGTGCAATCACGTTACGCAGTGCTGGCCGCGAGCTTGGCCTTGGCCTGCTCCACAACTTGAGCAAAGCCGGCTTGATCGTGCACCGCCATGTCTGCCAATACTTTGCGGTCGATTTCGATAGCCGCAGCTTTAAGACCGGCCATGAACTGGCTGTAGGTGAGACCCAGCTCACGCACACCGGCATTGATACGCGCAATCCAGAGTTGGCGAAAGACACGTTTTTTGGTGCGACGGTCGCGGTAAGCATACTGACCAGCTTTCATGACGGCCTGCTTGGCCACCCGGAAAACATTGCCGCGACGACCGCGGAAACCCTTGGCTTGGGCTAAAACTTTTTTGTGTTTGGCGCGCGCGGTGACGCCACGTTTAACGCGAGGCATTTGAAATTCTCCTTAAACCAAAGTGGGGTTACAGACCAGCGTAGGGCATCATGTTGGCAATGTGTCCCACGTCCGACGTGGCCACATTGACAGCACCGCGCAAATGGCGCTTTGCCTTGGTGGTTTTTTTGGTCAGGATGTGGCGCTTAAACGCCTGGCCCCGCTTAACGGTGCCGCCCGGACGCACGCGAAAGCGCTTTTTGGCCGAGCTCTTGGTTTTCATTTTTGGCATGTTGATGCTCTCTTTGTATGTGCTCGTGAGGTGCCGGCAACCCCTGCCGTCTTGTAAACCCCGAGACACTTGTTGATTGGAACGAGCCCAATCGGGCGCCCCCACAAGGGAGGCGTTGCACCTACGCCTCTGTGGGCGCGGGTGCGGGTTCGGCCTTGGCCGGCTTGGGAGCCGGTTTACGCTTGCCGGGGGCAAGCATCATGACCATTTGGCGCCCCTCGAGCTTGGGAAACTGCTCCACTTGCGCGGCATCCGCGAGTTCGTCGCGCACGCGCTGCAGCAGCGCCAAACCAAGCTCTTGGTGAGTGATTTCTCGGCCTCGAAAACGCAAGGTTACCTTGACCTTGTCGCCCTCTTCCAAAAAGCGCTTGATGTTGCGCATTTTGATGCCGTAGTCACCGTCGTCGGTGCCGGGGCGAAATTTTACCTCTTTTACCTCGATGACTTTTTGCTTGGCCTTGGCCTCCGCCGCGCGCTTTTGCTCTTGGTACTTAAACTTGCCGTAGTCCATGAGGCGGCACACGGGTGGGCGCGCGGTGGGGGAGATTTCCACCAAATCCACGTCCATTTCCTCGGCTAGCCTAAGGGCATCGCGGGTGTCCATGATGCCCATGGATTCGTTGTCTGGCCCGTTGACCCGGACTTCGGGCACCATGATTTCACGGTTTAAACGGTGTTTGCGTTCTTCGCGCTGGCGACGGTCTCGAAAATCGGTAGCGATGGTTACGGTCCTTTGTGTGAATTACGAACGATTGGCCACGGCAAACTGCAACATGTCAGAAAACGCCGCCACGGAATGGGTGCCAAGGTCTTGATTACCGCGCCCGCGCAGTGCCACGGTGCCAGCTTCCCGTTCTTTGTCGCCAATCACAGCGAGATAAGGCACTTTTTGTAGCGCCCAATAGCGAATTTTAGCGTTAATTTTCTCGTTTCGGGTATCGCCAACCGCTCTAAAGCCTTGATCACGCAGCGTTTTTACCACGCTTGCCACGGTATCGGCCTGTTTATCGGTGATATTGAGTACCGCCACTTGCTGCGGCGCCAGCCATACGGGCAGCGCCCCTGCGTGCTGCTCAATCAAAATACCGATAAACCGCTCCAAGCTCCCCAAAATGGCTCGGTGCAGCATCACCGGGGGCTTGCGGCTGCCGTCTTCGTCCACGTATTCAGCGTCAAGCCGCTCGGCGGTAGAGAAATCCACCTGAATGGTGCCGCACTGCCACTGCCGACCGATGGCGTCTTTGAGCGTGTATTCAATTTTTGGCCCGTAAAAGGCCCCGTCGCCTTGCGCGATTTCGTAATCCACACCCGAGCGCTGCAAACTTTGAATCAGCGCGTCTTCGGCTTTGTCCCACACGGCATCGCTGCCAATGCGCTGCGCCGGGCGGGTGGCCACTTTATAAAGAATATCGGTAAAGCCAAAGTCTTGGTATACCTTCTTAAGTAACGCCGTGTAGGCCGTGCACTCGTCCAAAATCATGTCTTCGGTGCAGAACACGTGTCCGTCGTCTTGGGTAAAACCCCGCACCCGCATGATGCCGTGCAACCCGCCACTGGGCTCGTTGCGGTGACACTGACCGAATTCGCCATAGCGCAAAGGCAGATCGCGGTAGCTTTTGATGCCCTGCTTAAAAATGAGCACGTGGCCTGGGCAGTTCATGGGCTTGAGGGCGTAGTCGCGCTTTTCAGATTCGGTGACGAACATGTTGTCGCGGTATTTGTCCCAGTGGCCAGTTTTTTCCCACAGCGCGCTGTCAAGGATTTGGGGGCCTTTGACCTCGTGGTAACCGTTGTCGCGGTAGACCCGGCGCATGTACTGTTCAACCTCTTGCCACAACGTCCAGCCTTTGGCGTGCCAAAACACGGTGCCAGGGGCGTGGTCGTCGATGTGAAACAAGTCCAACTCGCGCCCCAGTTTGCGGTGGTCGCGTTTTTCGGCCTCCTCCAACATGGTGAGGTATTGCTGTAATTCGTCTTTGCTGGCCCAAGCCGTGCCGTAAACGCGTTGCAGCATTTCATTGCGATGGTCGCCGCGCCAGTACGCGCCCGCGACTTTCATGAGTTTGAAGTGCTTGAGCTTGCCGGTACTGGGTACGTGGGGGCCTCGGCACAAATCGGTAAACGCCCCTTCGCGGTAGAGCGAGACCGCCTCACCCTCGGGAATGCTGGCAATGATCTCGGCTTTGTAATGTTCGCCTTGCGCTTCAAAAAACGCCACCGCCTCGTCGCGCGGCAAAACCTGGCGCTCAACCGGCTCGTCTTTGGCGGCGAGTTCCCCCATGCGGCGCTCGATGGCGCTTAAATCTTCGGGGGTGAACGGCCTGCTGTATGAAAAGTCGTAATAAAACCCGTTTTCAATCACAGGGCCGATGGTGACCTGCGCCTCGGGGTACAAGTCTTTAACCGCATAGGCCAGCAAATGCGCGGTGGAGTGACGCAACACCTCCAAGCCATCGGCATCTTTGGCGGTCACGATGGCCAACTGGCTGTCTGCCTCCAGCACGTGTGAGGCGTCCACCAACTGGCCATTCACGCGCCCTGCCAACGCGGCCTTGGCCAGGCCTGCACCAATCGATGCCGCGACCTCGGCCACGGTCACGGATTGGGCAAAGGCGCGCACGGCACCGTCGGGCAGAGTAATGTTGGGCATAGCCGATAAAGCCTGACCAGCCATTGGCTGGCTTGTTGATAAAAACCTCTATTTTACTGGAGCGCCCCGCGCAAAAAAAAGGTTTCCAAGGAACCCTTACCTTTGATTACGTTTACACCACGCGGCTCGAGCTGATGCGTCGCCGACACCCGACGAGCAAATTCGTCCGAGACATGGATTGCTCCGGGCTGTCCATGAGACTCCATACGGCTCGCCGTGTTCACAGCGTCCCCCCAAACGTCGAAGATGAATTTGGTGTGCCCCATTACGCCAGCCACAGCCGCCCCTGAGTGCAGCCCGAACCGCATACGCAAATCGTGCCCGGTTCCATCGGCGAAGCGCTCGCTGACTTCAAGCATGGCCAGCGCCAAATCGGCTAACCGCGGCCCGTGAGTTGTGTCGCCGGCGCTCAACCCCGCTACGGCCATGTAACAGTCCCCAATAGTCTTAATTTTTTCGACGTCGAACTGCACTGCTAACGCGTCAAACTCTCTGAAAAGCCCGTTTAGAAGCGCTACAAGCTCCGCAGCGGAGAGCTTGCTTGACCATTCCGTGAAACCCACAATATCAGCAAACAAAATGCTCACATCAGGTAGTTCGTCAGCAATCACAGATTCACCGCTTTTCAAACGATGCGCAATGTCATTAGGCAAAATATTCAGTAGCAAGCGTTCGTTTTCTTCATACGCTTGGGCCAGCTGCCGATTGGCCGTGACGTCAGTGCCGTATAAATTCAGGCTTTCGAATTCGGGGACCGGTGCAACCTTAATCTCATATGTTTGCTCACCGCACTTCAGTTCGATATGCGGTGCTGCTGACGCATGCGCAGCCTCAGTTACAACTTGCAGAAGCGTTTCATTGAGGGGCATCCCCACGGCCAACCCCAGATGCCTCACGATTGGTTCAGCTGCCGGGTTAACATAAAGAAGTTCGCCAGAGGACGCCACCTGCATCACCGGATTGGGGTTTTGCGCGGGCAGCTTGCTCATTACCTTGTTGGCAGTCACATCCAGACCATAAACATTGATCGAATTTGTCCCATCTGAGTCGCTTGCCCGTAACGCATAAGTGCGTGAACCAGCTTCAACTTCGATCATTTCAGCCGCGGAGCCGCCAACGTTTGTCAGCAAACGGTCAAGCAGTGCGGACGGAAAATTCTGTCCCGCGCGTGTACGCAGCCCAGCGCAAAGGGCCTCGCTGGCCGGGTTGGCGTACTCTAGTAGCCCGTCCTTCGAAACCCGCAGCACCGGCGATGGGTTGGCCTCAGGAAGGCGCTTGTTACGCTCGATTTCGCGCTGTATAGATGCCAAGGCCTGGGCGTGCTGTAGCTGGGCATTTCGCTTAGTGGTAACACCCACAACCATTGCTACGGTGAAAGGGACAAAAAAGGTTAACAACATCCGCCAGCCCCGATTGGGCTCAAGCGTGCCCTCGAATAGCTCTGGCCCATGATTTATCACCGCCAACACACAACCCACAACACAGGCTGTCTTGATAGCACGGAGCCACAAGGCCTTGTCGTTGGCGGTACTTAGCCATCGAAAGCTAGTCATCACTTTGTCTATTTGATCCAGCGGCAGCTGATCCAACACAGTACACGCAGTGGTCAGATCGAATCAGCGCGTAGGCCATCATATACTTTATCAGCCCGGCGGAGATCACGTCATCACCTCTTGCAACTGCAAATACTCCAAATCAATGACCATAACGCGTAACGCTCGCAGTTGCGCTTACATATCGGCGTTGCGCCTCAGTCCAAAACAAGCTATACGCCAACCAGAACCGCAATAATCATCCATAGGCACCCGAGTGCCGTCATCGCGGATAGGCCAGGGACGGAAAATCATTGTGCCCTGAGCGGGGTACACAGGGGTGGCAAGTAACCCGTCGGTCAATGGGGGCTGAACGTCTTGCCGAGGGGTACTGGGGACATGAAAGTCGATCACTGGCGATTCGGGCGCACCCATACTTAGAACTCCAAATGACATTTGGTCATTGGCCTGTTTACTCCGCCAACGAACAGTCTGGCCGAATTTTTAGTTATTCACCCAAAACTAACTTTCACTTTGGTGTTGCACTCTCAGCGCTCGCCAAATCAAAAAAAGCCCGCGGCGTGACAGGCCGAGGGCTGGGTTGGTCGGGCGGCCCGTGAGGCGCGCGCCCAACGGGCCGGTAAATCAGTGGAACTGCTCTTCTTCGGTTGAGCCGGTTAAGGCCTTGACACTGGATTGCCCACCCTGAATCACGGTGGTGACATCGTCAAAATAGCCTGCACCCACTTCTTGCTGGTGCGACACAAAGGTGTAGCCTTGCTCGCGCGCGGCGAATTCAGGCTCTTGCACCATGTTGACGTAGTGCTTCATGCCCTCGCCGTTGGCGTAGGCGTGGGCAAACTGGAAGGTGTTGTACCAGTTGATATGAATGCCCGCCAAGGTGATGAACTGGAACTTATAGCCCAATGCGCTGAGTTCGTCTTGGAACGCGGCAATGGTTTTTTCATCCAGGTTTTTGCGCCAGTTAAACGAGGGGCTGCAGTTGTACGAAAGCAATTTACCCGGGCATTCGGCATGCACGGCTTGGGCGAATTCGCGCGCAAAGCCAAGGTCTGGCGTGCCGGTTTCACACCACACCAAGTCGGCGTAGGGCGCATAGGCCACGCCACGGCTGATGGCCTGCTCCAAACCGTTTTTGACCCGGAAAAAACCTTCGGCGGTGCGCTCGCCTGTAAGAAAACGCTGATCGTTGGCGTCGTGATCGGAGGTAATGAGGTTGGCCGCCTCGGCATCGGTGCGGGCCAAAACAATGGTGGGCACGCCCATCACGTCCGCCGCAAAGCGCGCGGCCACCAGCTTTTCAACTGCCTCGTGCGTGGGCACCAAAACCTTGCCGCCCATATGACCGCATTTTTTTACAGCGGCCAGCTGGTCTTCAAAGTGCACCCCAGCGGCGCCGGCAGCGATCATGTTTTTCATAAGCTCAAACGCATTGAGCACACCGCCAAATCCGGCCTCGGCGTCGGCAACGATGGGCAAGAAGTAATCGATGAATGCCGGGTCGGTGGGATCGATACCGCGCGACCACTGAATTTCGTCGGCACGTTTAAAGGTGTTGTTGATGCGACGCACCATGGCGGGGACTGAATCGTAGGCGTACAGCGATTGATCGGGGTACATGGTTTCGCTGGTGTTGCCATCGGCAGCCACCTGCCAGCCCGACAAGTACACCGCCTCTAACCCTGCCTTGGCTTGCTGCATGGCCTGTCCGGCGCTGATCGCACCAAAAGCGTTGACATAGCCTTTTTTGGCGCCTCCATTGATGCGCGCCCACAAGCGCTCGGCCCCACGTTGAGCCAAGGTGTGCTCAATCGCCACGCTACCGCGCAAGCGCACCACATCAGCCGCGCTGTGGGTGCGCTTGACACCTTTCCAGCGGGGGTTGGTGTCCCAGTCTTTTTGTAAGGCGTCGATGGCTTGCTGCCGCGTGCTTTGGCTCATAAGATTCACTCCACAAGAAGGTTGATGCGATGGGTAAATGATATATCTTATATAAGACTGGATTGGTTCTTATATCTTATATAAGACAAAATATTTTATCCTTAAAAATCATCAGCTTGCATACAAGTTACCACGATACAAAACGCCATTTTTCGCCATGAGAAAAACCACCAACACAAGATCCACATAGCGTTTCGCATTATAAAATTAAATTGTCATGATGTCGCATCAAACCTCAAAGCCCTGGCAAGGCTATTTGGCGCTTAGCGCCAGCATGGCGCTGGTGGGCGCGTACGTCGCGCTGTCCAAGCCACTGGTGGCGGTTTTGCCCGTGCTGCTGGTGGCGTGGCTGCGGTTTGGTATTGGTGCGCTGGCCATGTTGCCGTGGCTGCGCAAGCCCGTTGATGAACCGGTATTGAATCGCCAAACCAAGTGGCTGATTTTTTTGGATTCATGGTTTGGTAATTTTTTATTTTCAGTGCTCATGCTGTTTGGTGTGTCGCTCACCACTGCCAGCAACGCGGGCGTGATACTGGCCTTTATTCCAGCCATGGTGGCCATGCTGAGCTGGCTTTTTTTGCGCGAACCACTCACCCCCCAAACACTGCTTGCGATTGCGCTGGCCGCCGTGGGCATTGCGTGGTACGCCTCGCTGCAAGGCAGCACAAACGAACCAAGCCACCCACTGGCCTGGCTGGGTAACTTGCTGGTGTTTGGCGCCGTCTGCTGTGAAGCAGCCTACGCGGTCATTGGTAAAAAACTGGCGGCGCAGCTGCGGCCGCGTCGCGTCGCGGCGCTGATTAATGTATGGGGCTTGGTGCTGTGCACGCCAGCAGGCTTGTGGCTGTTCAGCCGCGATGCGTTTGCCGCCATGCAGCCCGAGCACTGGTTGTTGCTGATTTTTTATGCCCTTGCCGCCAGCGTGGGTACGGTGTGGCTATGGATCGCCGGCTTGCGTTACGTTCCAGCTAACCAAGCTGGGGTGTTCACGGTGTGGCTACCGGTATCGGCGGCCGCTGTAGGCGTGCTGGTGTTGGGCGAAAGCATGAGCCTAGGCCAAGCCTGCGCACTGGGCCTGGCACTGATTGGCGTGGTGCTTACGACTTGGCAGCGCCACGCGCCACCGCCCACCAAAGCCACCCCCCCGCCGCCACCATGGGCAGGCTGAGCCACTGCCCCATGCTTAGCCCCAGCGAGAGCAACCCCAAATAGCTGTCGGGTTGGCGAAAGTACTCGGCGACAAACCGCAGCACCCCATAGCCCATCAAAAACAACGCCGCCACCTGCCCGGTCTGGCGCGGGCGACGCGCGAACCACCACAACAGCACAAACAGCAGCAGCCCCTCGAGCGCCATTTGGTAAAGCTGCGAGGGGTGTCTGGGCTGCGCGTCCACTTGCGGGAACACCATCGCCCAAGGCAAACTGGGGTCAGCCGGGCGGCCCCACAATTCACCGTTGATGAAGTTGCCCAAGCGGCCGGCTGCCAGCCCCAACGGCACGCAAGGCGCCACAAAGTCCATAACCTGTAAAAAGGTGAGACCGCGGCGGCGTGCGTACCAAGCCAACGCCAGCAACACGCCCAGCAGACCGCCATGAAAACTCATGCCGCCTTCCCACACCGCCAATATTTTCATGGGGTTGTCGGCAAAAAAAGCGGGCTGATAAAACAACACATAACCAAGGCGTCCGCCAAGGACCACACCCAGCATGCCCCAAACCAGCATGTCGTCGGGGTCGTGCCGCAGCCAACGGCTGGCCCATGGCTCGGGCCAAGCGGCCATGCGCCGAACCTGCCATTTGCCCACCCACACAAACGCCAGAAACGCCACGGCGTACATCAAGCCATACCAATGAAAAGCCACAGGGCCAATGGCCAGGGCGATCGGATCGAATTGGGGGTGAATCAACATGTCTTGGATTCTAGGGGTTTGCCCGGCTGCTTTTTGATCGCTTGCGCCCAATATTGCAACCTACAATCAACGGTTACTTTGACCAACCAACGGCCTTCGAACCCATGACCGACACCTCACCCCGCAAACTGCGCAGTGCCAACATCACAGAAGGCAAAAGCCGCGCGCCCAACCGCTCGATGTACTACGCGCTGGGTTACACCGAAAGCGATTTTGGCAAGCCCATGATCGGCATCGCCAACGGGCACAGCACCATTACCCCGTGTAACGCTGGCCTGCAACGTCTGGCCGATGCGGCCGAAAGTGGCGTCCGCCAAGCCGGTGGCAACCCCCAACTGTTCGGTGTACCCACCATTTCCGACGGCATGGCCATGGGCACCGAGGGCATGAAGTACTCGCTGGTCAGCCGCGAGGTGATCAGCGACTGCATTGAAACCTGCGTGCAAGGCCAGTGGATGGACGGTGTGATTGTGATTGGCGGCTGCGACAAAAACATGCCAGGCGGCATGATGGGTATTTTGCGCGCCAACGTACCGGCGGTTTACGTTTACGGTGGCACGATTTTGCCTGGGGTGTTTCAGGGTAAAGACATCAACATTGTGAGCGTGTTTGAGGCGGTCGGCCAAAACGCTGCCGGCAAACTGAGCGACACCGACCTAAAAGAAATTGAACAAAAAGCGATTCCGGGCAATGGATCGTGCGGCGGCATGTACACCGCCAACACCATGTCCAGCGCGTTCGAAGCCATGGGTATGTCGCTGCCCTACTCGTCAACCATGGCCAATCCGCACGACGAAAAACAAAATTCGGCCTTGGCGTCGGCCAAGGTCTTGGTTGAGGCGGTGCGCAAAGGCATCAAGCCACGCGACATCGTGACCAAAGAGGCCATAGAAAACGCGGTGGCGGTGATCATGGCTACGGGTGGCAGCACCAACGCGGTGCTGCACTTTCTTGCCATTGCCCACGCTGCTGAGGTGCAATGGACGATTGACGACTTTGAGCGCATGCGCAAAAAGGTGCCCGTGATTTGCGATCTCAAACCCAGCGGGCAGTATTTGGCGGTGGACTTGCACAAGGCCGGCGGTATTCCGCAGGTTATGAAAATATTGCTCAACGCCGGTCTGCTGCACGGCGATTGCCTCACCATTACCGGACAAACCATTGCAGAGGTTCTGGCCGACGTGCCCGACACACCGCCGGCGGGGCAAACGGTGATTCGCTCCATCGAGCAGGCGCTTTACCCGCAAGGGCATTTGGCCATTCTTAAGGGTAACCTGTCACCTGAGGGCGCCGTGGCCAAGATCACAGGGTTAAAAAACCCGGTGATTACCGGCCCAGCCCGCGTGTTTGACGACGAGCAGTCGGCCCTCAAGGCGATTCTTGACGGCAAAATTGTGGCTGGCGACGTGATGGTTTTGCGCTACCTTGGCCCCAAGGGCGGCCCGGGCATGCCTGAAATGCTGGCCCCCACCGGGGCCCTGATCGGCGCCGGTTTGGGCGAAAGCGTGGGGCTGATCACGGACGGTCGCTTTTCTGGTGGCACCTGGGGCATGGTGGTTGGCCACGTGGCCCCCGAAGCGGCCGCCGGCGGCACCATTGCGCTGGTGCAAGAAGGCGACACCATCACCATCGACGCGCATCAGTTGCAATTGCACCTGGATGTCTCTGACGCCGAACTCAGCAAGCGGCGCGCGCAGTGGAAAGCCCCTACGCCGCGTTACGCGCGCGGCGTTCAGGCAAAATTTGCCCATAATGCGTCCAGTGCCAGCAAGGGTGCGGTGCTGGACTTGTTCTAACCTTTTCTTAACCGTGACACAACTTATGAAAAAACTGATCCTCACCACCTTGGTTCTCACCAGCTTTTCAGGGGCAGCGTTGGCCGACATGGCTTTGGCGCAGGCCAAGAACTGCATGGCTTGCCACGCCGTAGACAAAAAACTGGTTGGGCCGGCTTACAAAGACATCGCCGCCAAATACAAGGGCGACGGCGCAGCGGTGGACCGCTTGGCCGTAAAAATTATGAAGGGTGGTATGGGCGTATGGGGCGCGATTCCCATGCCAGCCAACCCCCAAGTTTCAGACGCTGAAGCGAAGAAGCTTGCGCAGTGGGTGCTTTCTGCCAAGTAGCCACCCTACCCTGCCGCAAAAAAGGAGCCTTGGCTCCTTTTTTTGTGTCTGAGGCCCGGCCACCGACACCTTAAAATGAGCGCATGAAACCCACTGTTATCTCCTCCTCGGACCTGATCGAATCGGTTGCTGCGGCACTGCAGTACATCAGCTATTACCACCCCACCGATTACATCGAACACTTGGCGCGAGCCTACGCCCACGAGCAGTCGCCAGCAGCCAAAGATGCCATGGCGCAAATTTTGACCAACAGCAAAATGAGCGCCATGGGACACCGCCCTATTTGCCAAGACACAGGCATCGTGAACGTGTTTTTAAAAATAGGCATGGACGTGCAATGGCAGGGGTTTGATGCCGGCCTAGAGGCCGCCATCAACGAAGGCGTGCGGCGCGGCTACAACCACCCCGACAACACGCTGCGCGCAAGCGTGGTAGCCGACCCGCAGTTTGCACGCAAAAACACCCGCGACAACACCCCAGCCGTGGTGTTTACTCAAATGGTGCCAGGCAACACCGTAGAGGTTACGGTGGCGGCCAAGGGTGGCGGCAGTGAAAACAAATCCAAACTGGTGATGCTCAACCCCAGCGACAGCGTGGTGGATTGGGTGCTTAAAACTGTGCCCACCATGGGCGCGGGTTGGTGCCCACCCGGCATGCTGGGGATTGGCATTGGCGGCACGGCCGAAAAGGCGGCGCTCATGGCCAAAGAAGCCCTGATGGAAGACCTGGACATGTACCAGCTGCAACTAAAGTCGGCTAAGGGGCAGGCGTTGACCCCGGTTGAGGAATTACGCCTGGAAATTCACGACAAGGTCAACGCCTTGGGCATTGGCGCGCAAGGCCTGGGCGGACTCACCACGGTGCTGGATGTCAAAATTCATATGCACCCCACGCACGCGGCCAGCAAACCGGTGGCCATGATCCCCAACTGTGCGGCCACGCGCCATGCCCATTTTGTGCTGGATGGCTCCGGGCCCGTATACCTAGACCCGCCAAGTCTGGATTTGTGGCCCGATGTTGCTTGGGTACCCAACACAACGCAAAGCAAGCGGGTAGACATGAACGCGCTGACCCGCCAAGAGGTGGCCTCTTGGCGTGCCGGGCAGACCCTGCTGCTCAACGGCAAACTGCTCACCGGACGCGACGCCGCGCACAAGCGCATTCAAGACATGCTGGCCAAGGGCGAGCCATTGCCGGTGGACTTTGCCAACCGCGGCATTTACTACGTGGGCCCGGTTGATCCGGTGGGCGATGAAGCGGTTGGACCCGCCGGGCCCACCACCTCCACCCGCATGGACAAATTCACCGACATGATGCTGGCCGAGACCGGCTTGGGATGCATGATTGGCAAAGCCGAGCGCGGCCCCGAAGCGATCGACGCCATTAAGCGCCACGGCAGCGCCTACCTGATGGCGGTGGGCGGTGCGGCGTATTTGGTGTCAAAAGCGATCAAGGGCGCGCGCGTTTTGGCTTTTGAAGACCTTGGCATGGAAGCGATTTACGAGTTTGATGTGCAGGACATGCCCGTTACCGTGGCGGTTGACAGCACCGGCGACAGCGCCCACATCACCGGCCCGGCGACATGGCAAAAGCGCATTGCCAGTGGCGAGTTTAAAAACATCGCGGTCACCGCCGCGTAGCAAGTTTTAGTGTAGGTGGCGCGGTTTGCGGCCCCCGCGACCGCCACCACCGGAGTTGCCCCCGCGCGGCCGAGGCGCCGCGCGCCCCCACGACATGCTGTGTTGCAACGCCTCATAACGCTGCCGAAACAAGTCGTCTATGGCAAACACCACCGCGCCGAGTTCAGAGGCGTCAAAGTGGCGCTCCATGGTTTGCACCACGTCTTGCACCAGCATGTCGCGCTGCACCTGCAAAATAGCCTGTGGGGTGGGGCCTACAAAGCACATCAAAAAGTCGTCCCGCGCTTGCTCGTCTTCGTGTGCTTCTTCTTCATCGAATTCGGTGTCGTAAAACGACACCTCAAGCGCGGCCCCCTCGCTGGCGAGTTCGTTGAGGCCGCTGCAAGCGTCTTCAATTGCCGCACGAAAATCTTGGTCACCCGCCACGGTCCAGCAAATGCGCAGCATGCTTTCGGTGGTGTCGTGCGCAATACCCGGCTCTTCTTGATACAGACTGGCCGCGCCTTCGGCCAAATCGTCGGCTGAGGCGTAGCGCCAAAGGGGGCGCAGCGCATCTTGCAGCTGGCTGGTGCTCACGTCTGGGCGCAGGGGGATGTCGCCATGGACGTGAATTTCGAAGGGTGATGAGTATTGAGACATGAGCCAGCTCCTACAGCGCCGAATGCTCACTATACACGGCGGGCTTGGCGCTACGCCACAAGCGTGAGGGGCTGTTTGGCAGGTAGAGGCATCAATTTGGGATACCACAGGCGGGCGGCTTCAAACGACAACGCGTAATGCGTGGCGCCCGGGTCGTGCAACAACACCCCCTGGCGTTGCATGCTGAGCAGGGTTTTGCTTAAGTTGTTGGAAAAGCGCCGGGTGGTTGGGGGATGGTTGAGCGTGTGCACATGCGCCAGCCTGGCTTGCCGTGTAAAGCGGGTTTGCCCAAGCACAAAGTGCAAATAAGCGGCCACCAAGCCCACCCAGTCGCGCTGGTGCCGTGGGCGGATGCGGTTCACCAGCTCGGCCAAAGACTGCACGGGCACAGACCCGGCGCCGGCTGGCTGCGGCGCCGCGTGGGGCATGGTACGCAGTGGCGCGGCAGCGGCTGGGGTTGGGCCCAAGTTACCCGCCCATTGATTCACCGCCTCGAGCACGAATTCGGGCTGCCCCTCGCACCGTAG
>Ga0255765_1002236_pt1 | contig 22227 bp, 13 predicted proteins | sample 041ome_8_FD_179965 | JGI IMG/M metagenome (GOLD analysis project Ga0255765, IMG submission 179965) | Coastal salt marsh microbial communities from the Groves Creek Marsh, Skidaway Island, Georgia - 041407BS metaG (version 2) | ecosystem: Environmental > Aquatic > Marine > Intertidal zone > Salt...
AAGAGGAGAGAAAAAGCGGCGTTGCTCTCTTCTCTCTCCGAACGTAACGACGCTCAGACAACAACAACAACAACAACAACAACAACGACGAACAAATTCATGTCCAAGAAACAACGCGAAGAACACCTTTTCCGCGTAAACGCGGCGGCAGCAGCGGCGCGCGAAAGAGAAGAAGAAGAAGAAGAGAAGAAGAAGAGAACGAAGAAGAGAACGAAGAACGGAAACGCGGAAGAAGAAGAAGAAGAAGAAGAAGAAGAAACGACGACGACGACGACGACGACGAATAAAATTTCTTCTTCTTCTTCTTTGGCAGCCGTTCGTGCTTTTGCGGGAGGAGGAGGAGGAGGAGGCAATCCCACCGCGACCACCGCGAGTAAATTCCGCTCGGCGGCGGCGCGAAGAGCGTTCGAGAAGGACGAAAAGTCAAAAAACAACGACGAGAGCGGCAAAACCGAGAAAGAAGAGGAAGAGTTGCACAAACGCATCGAACGCGAGGTGAAAAATCTGACGAACGCCGAGGTTATCGCTCGATTGAGAAAGTTGGGACAGCCGGCAAAGTTATTCGCGGAGAAGGAAGAGGACAGGCGAATGAGATTGGAAGTCGCGGCGAAGAACATCAAGGTGAGAGAAACGGACGAACACGTCGGCGGTCAACAAGCGAACGAATTGTTGAAGTACAACAGGGAGAAGAATAACAACAACGACGACGGGAATAACAACGACGGGTCGAATTATGATAAGAGCGGTACTAAGAACGGCGGCGTCGGCGGCGACAAGAATAACAACGCAACGACGACGAAGACGAACAATTCGAGGAAACTCACGACGAAAGAACAAGAAATAGAGAAGAAGAAACGGGAGGCGGAGATGGCGCAGTTGGAATTTGAACGTGCGGCGAAACGACTGAAGAAACAAATGGATGCGGAGACGGATCCAAACGCGCATCCGATCGATCGAGTCGCGGAACATTTTAAAAGGTTGCTCAAAGAGTGGGCGATGGATATAGAGGGCACGAAGTTTGACTCCAACGCACAAAAGAGGCAACAAGTCGCCAACTGCGAGTTGACGAAAACGCACATGAAACCTTTATTCAAAAAGATGAAAAAACGAGACTTGCCGAACGACATCGAACGCGCTTTATTTCTCATTTTTGAAGCCATGAAAGCGAGAGATTACAAGAGAGCCACGGACGCGTACGTTGGCGTCGCCATCGGCAACGCCGCTTGGCCCATCGGCGTCACTTCGGTAGGCATCCACGACCGTTCGGCGAGAGAGAAAATCTCCGCCACCACCCAAGCGCACGCCATGCAAGACGAAGAAACCAGAAAATACTTACAATCGGTCAAACGCTTGATCACGTTCAGCCAACGCGCGTATCCCACCAACCCATCCCTAGGTTTTGATTGGAACGGCAACGATAAAAAGGCGTTAGAGCACGCCGAAAGAGCCACGCCGGGATTCTTAAACGCGTCGCTCCCGGCGCTTCCGGACGGCGGCGAACAACAACGTCCCAAGCACAACGCGAACGTTACCGACGACGGCGGTCGCAAGTGGGAATCTCTGATGCGACACGCCTACGATAACGTTAAAACTGGTGGTTGAACGATGCGTAGATTAGTTTTCTTTAGGAATAATGAGAGAGAGAGAGAGAGAGAGAAAGAGTTTAATAAATAGCAAAAGCATTCGCATGTACGTATCGTACGCGTCAACGCGTATTATTTTGTGACTCGCACAGGTTTCATCCTTATCCGTCTCCAAAAATTAGGCGCACTCGCGCTAAAGAAGAAGAAGAAGAAACGCGCGCTCTTTGAGAACACGCAACCGCCGGACAGCGCTCAGAAAAAACACCACGCAAAAGCGGTCGTCGTCGATTTCATCGTCGTCATCGTCATCATCATGCGCGCCGCGTCGTCTTTATCCGCGTCGTGTTCTTATTCTTCCAAGATGAAATCGAGCGCTTTCGCCCCGCAGCAGCGGTTTTTCCCCGCGACGAAGAAGACGACGCGTAGCGAAGAGATAACGAGCAGCCGAATACTCTTCGTCGGTGCACGAAGAAAAGACGGAAGAAGAACGAACGCGAGTTCTTCTCGCGAGAAGAGATTGGCTTTTTCCCCCGGCGCCGCGACGCGCGCGCTCAACAAAAACGCCGCCGCTTTCGGCAACAACAACGTCGTTTTGTTCTCTTCTTACGAAGAAGAGGAAGAAGACAGCGAGGACGAAGAGACGAAGAGAGAAAAAATGGAAGCGATTCAATACGCGATGCAAAGTTTTGACGTGTCTTCCGACGAGAATTTTCTGCCCTCTTCTCCTCCTTCTCTCGGTGGTGGTGGCGGCGATGGTGGGGAGGAAGATCAGGCGCTGAAGACGAACGTGATGGAGTTTGTCGGAGCGGTGAGAGGAGGATCGAATAAGAACGGCGCGAGGAGGAACGGCGGGAAGAAGAACGACGAAGGCGCCGGTGTTGTAGGTAGGAGAGGACGAGGGAGGTATGGCAACGACGTTACGCGAGAACAGCGGCGGCAGAGGGGACAAAAACCGAACAACGGCGCGCTGGTGGCGAGGGAGAAGAAGATGAGCAACCGCGAGGTGAAGAAATCGAGGAAAGTGAGAGCGGTGTTTATGGGGAGCATGGACGACGAAGACGAAGACGATGGAAAGAAGGACGACATGAACGATGAAAGTTTTGAAACTCGGTTTGAGCTGAAGGAAGGCACGAGCGATGTGGTGAAGACGTCCGTGAGCAGTGAAAAAACGAACGGAGAGAAAATCAACGTGCCTCGGATCGAACAGCGAGATGTTAATAGTAACAGAGAAGCCGTGTTGCTTCCATTTTTGAACGAAAATCGAATGCTCTCGGAAGACGACGACGAGTCGTCGCGTATCACTGCATCGAATTTGACTAAGTGCAACGATGCAATTCGTCGATGTACTTCGTTCGAGGAAGTTTTGCCCCTCGTGAAAGAAATGCGACAGTTTGGCATAACTCCGGTGGAGTCAACGTACGTGGCCGTTATGATTGCCTGTAAAAACGCAGGAACCCCCGAACGCGCTATTGAGGTCTACGACGCCTGTCGAATGTCGGGAATTGAAGTTTCGAAACGAACCATGTTGTTGACGATCGAATGCGCGGTCAAAGCGAAAAAGTTGCAACCTGCCATGCGCGTAAAGGAAGACATTGAAGAGCGAGGGTGGACGTTGAGTCCGAAAATTTTCGATCAGTTGTTAAAGTTAACCATCGACGTAGACATGCCCGGAGAAGATCGCAAAGGTCGCTCTCCAAAAGCTCGATTGGTGCGAGCGTGCGTGTTATTTGAAGAGATGACGAGCAAATCAAACGTGGAGCCGTCTCCGGTGGCGTTCAACGCGTTGTTAGTCGGCGCGGCTCGAGCGAAAGAGCCGCAGTTAGTCGCGCAAACGTTCGACGAAATGACCAGTCGAGGCGTCGCCCCGAGTCGAGAGACGTGCGAAATTGCCTTGAAAGCTCTAGCCGAAGGCGGTGAATTGGCGAAATCGTTGAACGTATTCGCAGTCATGCGACAAAGAGGGCTCGCGCCGAGAAAGTCAACGTATACCGCTTTGATCTTGTCCTGCGCGAAAGCAAAAGAACCAAAGTGCGACGAAGCGTTTGAAATCTTTTATCGGTTGCGCGAAGAAGGATCGGTGGAACCAAACAGAGCGATGTTTGCCGCATTAATTGATTGTGCTATTCGCGCGGGCAAGGAATCCTACGCGTTCGACGCTTTTGATGCGATGAAAGAAGCAAATATCCCACCAACTATGGCTACGTACAACCGTTTAATTCACGCGTGCGGCCAGAAAGGTACCGCCAACGGGTTGCGCGACGCCGTTCGATTGTACGAATATGTCTTGGCGCAAAACGCCGCTGATTTGCGACCAGACGCGTACACCTACGGTTCTTTAATCGCCGCGTGTGCGAAAGTTCGTGACGCGACGAAAGCGTTAAGTTTACTTGACGAAATGCTCGAGAAAAGCGAAGAGGTGTATCCCACGACGGTAGTTTTTAACAGTTGCATCACAGCTTGCGGCCAAGCTGGCAGATGGGAAGACGCCAGGAAGGTTTTTGAAAAGCTTAAAGTAGAGATTGAAAACCGAGGCGGCACAGGGTCTTCTGATTTGTACATCGGACGCGAAACGTACGGCGCAATGTTAGATGCCGCGTTAGGTCCCGGCGGCGCTGAAGCCGCCGTCGCCGCTGTTGCTTTAGAGCTCGGTAAAGATAAAAAAGGTGGCTCTTCGTCTGGGATGAAAACGTCCCTACTCGATTCTGAACGCGTTGAGTTGGCGATTGAGTTGTTCAAGAGCGATGAGGCTAGACGAGTGTGCATGTACGACGACATCGACGAGGCATTGTGGAAAAACGGCGGCGATTACGACGCCTCGAAATACACTCGAACGGAAACCATCGTGGCTACACTGGCCATGTTAAAAGTGGTTCGGTACTGCGGAAATTCATCCTCACAAGGTGGCGGGAAAACGTTTGCGAATTTGCCGGATGAAATCTGCATCAACTGCGGGAACGCGGCGCGAAGAAGTTTAGCGGTAGAATCGGTCGCGAGAGCGGCGGGCGTAAATTGCGACACGGAAGAGCGAGGGAGCTCGTTGTACGTGACGCTGCCAAAGTCGTCGTTGAAATCGTTATTGAAAGTTAGAAACTAGCAAAATCTGTTGTTGTTATTGCTGAGAGAAATTTGTATACATACGCTAAAAACTACGAGTAATAACTCGCAATGAACGCGTCTAACGCTTCCAAAAGTTCTCTTCTTCCTTTCGGCCTTTCGTTGGCGCCGTTGAAGAGTTTCGTCGTTTCAACTTTTTCCAATAACGGTTGCATCAATTCTTCTAAGATGAACTTTCTATTCATCGCGCTCCCAGGCGACAACTCCGACGCAAACGTCGTGCTATTCTCGTCTAATCGTTCTTTCAATTCTGCTATCAATCTTTGCGCGCCCACTTTCAACACGGACGGTTTGCAATTCGTAAATATCCGTCGAAATTCTAACATAGATTCACCAACGTCAGCAGTGGCGGAGTTTTTACCACCACCGTTGTTTTGGTGATTCAACGCGGCAGCCTTCGCCAACGCGGCGTTCTTCTCCTTCCCTTCCAACAACGCAGCTTTTTCCTTTTTCGTCGAGGCTGGTATTTTCATGGGTAAAGTTGTTTTGCAGTGCGGACAAACGCGCGTGGGAGAGCCAACGACTGTCGAACAAACGTGACACAGTTTGCGTCCCTTTCCTACTGTCGATTTCGCCGCCGGCGGCGTCCCGGTGTTTGCCGCGTCGTCGTCGGTGGCCGTATCGCAAGCTATCTCCGTGGTACCAGTACCTCCTCGTTCATCGAAGCTGTTGTTACGACTGGGCATTTTTCGTTGCTTCTTTTTCTTACTCGATTGAGAGGTGTTCGTGTCATAACTCGGCGGCGAACTCGCAAGAATGTCTTTCAATTTTCGTTTACCTCCTGGCCCCATTCCTTTGTTCATTTTACTAGTAGTAGTAGTGGTGGTTGTAGTTGTGGTATTAGTAGTAGTAACACCGCCAGCAGCAGCAGCAGCTTTCTTTTTTGTAGCGGTAGATGGTGGAAGGTAAACTTGCGGTTCTTCTTTGATTTGCACGCCGCCGACGGCACCTCGATTTCGCAAACTCGGGGGACTAAGTGCCGGCAGACTGGGAACAACCGCGGCACCCGCTGCTGTTCCCGCCGTGGCGGCGTTCGCTGCGATTGCTCGCGTTGTTGCTGCACCGCCATCGGTTTGACTGATTACGTTTCCAGCGCCGTCGACGAGTTGTACTAAATAACCCGGTTTGACTCTCGGTGGTGGTGGAGGCGGCACGCGGTCGTAGCTCGAAATCAAAGCGCCAACGGAGCCTATGATGGACCCGGCTATATGTTTCAACAAATCGCTCGCAAGTTTTGACGCGGTGGCTACGTGCGACGACCTCTTTGCGTTCTTACCTTCTTCTCGTAAACGTTTCAACGCGTCCACTAAAGCGTACTCGTCCCCTGCGATGCGCTTCAAATGTAAACGAGAAGATTTGAGCGTTTTCAATGCCTCGATGAGCTCCATAACGCCGCTCGATTTCGATGACGACGCGTGCTTTAATATCGTAGCTATAGATTCGTCAATTAATACTCGCACGTCTTCTCTCGTCTGGTGAAGATATTCTTGATTCTCGTTATCGTTTTCATCTAAATCTTCAACTTTTATCATCATCTCCGCCGCCGCGTCCTCAAATACTTCCGTGCCCCGAATAAACGCAAATGCATTTTCCTTCGTGCTCGCCCACTTGAACTCCTTCTCCTCGAGCTTCCTCGCCCGCAAACTCGCGTTCATGAACGCATCGTGGTCGATCAAACTCGCGCCGTCCGGAATGTCTTGCTTCTTCTTCCTCGTCAACTGCGCTGCGCTCAACGCCACAATCTTCGTCTCTTTCATCAGCGGTTTCCCCGCCTTGCCCCCATTCTCTCCGAAAGTCACACCTTCTCCGTTCCCGTTACCACTCATCATCATCATCCTTTTCTTATACTGTTGCGCGCTTTGCGTGATTCTATCTTTCAACCATTTTCTCACGCCGACTAAATTTCCTTGTTTCAGCGGAGGTATCCCGAGCTCAGCCTTCGCGAACTCCTCGCTCACGCGGTACGTGTAATGTCCATCTCTCTGTTCGCGCTCGTCGCCGATTATCGCCAAGTGCGGGATAGAATCCGAGTCGATGAGGTAAAATTTCGTTCCTGCGAAGAAGTGAGAGAGAGAGAGAGAGTAAATAAAGAGAAGAGAAGAAGCGGTCAGAAACGCGACACGAAACACACGATTAAAATTCGTACGTACCTTTTCTGTTTGAACTGTAGTCGTCCCTCTCTTGCTTGAACGAAACAAACTTGACGTTGAGCACTTGCTTATTCAAAGGAACGACGGGAGCAGGATGCGTGAACGTAGCAGTGGTAGCTGCAGCGGTAGTAGTAGTAGTAGTAGTAGTAGCAACAGTGGCAGCGGCGGCGGTGGAAGATGGAGGAGGAGACATCGTCGCGTCGCGGTGTTTTTCTCCGTTGTTTCCAAAATTCACCTAAAAAGGAAACGCGTGTGTCTCTTTTACTCTCCTCTCTCTCTCCGACAAAAAAGAAAAAACGCCCTCTTCTCGTGTTTCTTTTCTCCGGCTGCTTATTTTGTTGCTCTGTCTCCGCGCGTGGAAATCGTCGCTCCTTGGTTTCTTTTAACCGCACTTTGAGGCGCGCGCAAAGGGAGCGCGTTCTGCGGAACGATGATGGACTCTGGAGCGAGAAGCTGTGATTTTTTGTTTAGGGTTTGTATCAAAAAAATTAGGGGAAAAAACTTTGTTTGACTCTCTCTTCACATGCACATTCGCCCGCGCGCGCGCAACGAGAAAGAGAGAGAGAGAGACAGAAAGAAAGAAAGAAAGAGAGACGAGAAACAAAAAACAGAGATCACGGACCGCGCGCTCTTTCCTTTTTTGGGGCGCGATTCTATTCCCTTTTTGTGCTCGACGAGTGGGGCATCCACGCTCGAGCGCTCGTGCGTTGGTTAGACTTTCTTTTCTTCCTTCTTTTTTTTTGCATCCGAGGGGAAAAAAAAACGTTTTTCAAGAACAAAAAAAGGTGAAAAATACGAGCGAAAGAGAGTCAGAGAGAGACCGCGCGCCGAAGAAGAAGAAGAAGAAGAAGAGAGACATAACGATCGCTTTTTCTTTGGCTCTCGGCTGTTACTGTTTTTTTGTTTTCCGTTCGGGGTTGTCGTCGTCGTCGTCGTCATCGTTTGCGGCGAGAAGAAAGCGCGGGGAGTCAGAGGAAGAAGAAGAAGAAGAAGACTGACTTTAGGTGGACCGAAAGAGAGAGAAAAAAGGTATCATTTGACTGAGATCTCTATCTATCTATCCATCTATCTCGAGTTTAACGATGGGACGGAGGAAAATCCGCATCGAACGCATTAAAGACGAGCGAAATCGACAGGTGACGTTTACGAAACGCAAGAACGGTTTGATGAAGAAAGCGATGGAATTGTCTGTTTTGTGCGATTGCGACATCGCTCTGGTCATCGTAAACTCGAACAATAAAGCGTTTCAGTATTCAAGCGTGAAAGATGGGGAGATTGAGAGCGTTTTGGAGAAGTATAGGAAAGCGGCGATGAAGAAAGTGAATGGTAACAATAACGGCGGCGGTGGTAATAACAATAGTAATAATAATCCGAGCAGAGATGGCGGTTTATCGGTCTCGGTCATCGGAGACCCCGGCGGAATGACAAACGTGGAGGAGAAGAAGTCGAACAAGGATCTGTTCAAACAACACTTTGCCGATCAGAGTTTAGCGGGAACTGCATTGGATGATAGAAAGGAACAGAAGAGAAAAGAAAAGAACGCTCCGAAAGGGTCGTTGGATACGGACGACGAGCACGAAGAGGAGGAAGGCGGCGGAAGCGAGAGCGACGACGACAAAGAGGAGGAAGAAAAAGAGACGGTAAGGGTGGAGGCGGAAGAAAAGAAACAGACGACGAGGAAACGCGCGAAAACGAACGCTGAAGCTAAGACGGCGAAAGGGAATGGGGAATCAAAGAGTAGAATCGTAGCGCCCGCAGCGATAACGATCACATGCGCACCAAAGAAAGGCAGATTACACGTCGACCAAGAAGTAGAAAAAGTAGAAACTCTGGTAGCCTCGCGTGCCGCAACGCCGCTCGGGTCGTTACAAGCGAAGAAGTCGAGTGGAGTTGATGGTAAAAAGAAGAAAAAGAAAAAGAGACAAAGCACGGAAAAAATTATCAGCAGTTACGACGAACGCTCGGCGCGAGCGGTGAAGAAGTTACGACTGGAAGCGAAGAAACTCATCGGGAGCGACTGCGACGACGACAACGACGGCGACGATAACGGCCATCGAACGAAGCATGTTGACGCTGAGAAGATGAGAATCACCGAACTTAGCAGTCCAATAAAGAAAAGACGCTTCAAGATGTGGTCGTCTGATAGTACTGGGCGAAACGATGATGGTGCGCGGGAAGCGCGCGAGAGAGATTCAGCCAACGCCCCGGCAACAACATCAAAACAAAAGCAGGGACATCAAGATCATCATCACAACCGCCAAACGCGTCCAGCTTTGGCGCGCGGTAACGGTATCGGGTTTTTCAACGGAGGTTTTCGACTATGGGGCGGCACTAGCGCAGATACTAATACTAAGAAGAGTAAGAACGCTACCGCGGCGACAGATGCGAGCGCCGTTCCCATCGGAGGATCTCACGCCGGTTTCAACCTCGATGAGATTTTATCGCCTACGGCCGCCGCGCTCGCCGGCTTACCATCGCCGATGTACTCTCCGAATAATAATAACAACAATAATAATAATAATAATAACAACAATCAGGACTCGTCGATGATGACGTTCAAATCTACCTCTGGCTCTACCGGATGGCTTTCGTACCTTCTCGGAAACAACAACAGTAACAACGACGACGATAGAAACGCCGTGGGATGTTACTACTCGGACATGCTCCTATCACCGCCGACGATACCTTTTCTCCCTGGAAAGACGATAACAACGAATCGAGAAAACGACAAAAACGACGACGGGATAAACCTCACCTTCTCGCAAAAGCGGAAACTCTCCGTAGAAATCCCCCCTCGCGGCGTAAGAATACGCGGAACGGGAGAACGAGGCGGCGAATACTCCACCATCGACCATCACCATCACCACCACCATCACCACCCTCCTTCGTCCTCTGCCCTCCTCACATCGTCAACTTCATCTTTCCTCTTCTCCCCGATCCCTCGCAAAGCCGGCTTCATCTCCCCCGGCCCGCTAACCGCGTTGCTCCGCTACGACGAGATGGAGCGAAAACAGCGATTGAAAAAAAAGCAGCAGCAGCAGAAGCAGAAGCAGAAGCAGCAGCACCAGCGCCGCGAAGGAAAAGGAACAGAAAAAGGAAAGAAACGATCCTCCGCGGCCGATACATTCGCGAAGACGACGCTCGACCAAGAAGAAGAAGAAGAAGAAGAAGAAGAAGGTTACGAAGAGACGCGCGACGACCGCGACGCGTCTTTTTTTCCCGCAGACCAAGACGAAGAAAAAGAAGAAGAGCAAAGAAAGAGAAACGACGGTAACAACGATAACGACGACGACGACGAGTGCGGTGGTGCCATCAGCAGCAGATTACCGTGGATGCACGACGACGACGTCTGGTTGTTCGGAGGCGCAGGAGAAGGAGGAGAGAAAGAAAAAGTACGCTAGAAAAAACAAATGTATATTTTTAGGGTTTCAATCTAAAAGTCTGAGTCAGCTAAAGTTTAGTATGGACTCCATTCATAAACACGCGCGCGCTATCTTCACGCTCCAGATAGAGAGAGATATAAAAGAGAGAGAGAGAGAAAAACATGACGTTCACGTCCTCCTCTCTGCTTTTGTCTCCGTTTTCCCCCTCGTCGTTGTCGTCGTCGAGGAGGAGTACAAAGTTTTCTTCCTCCTCCTCGAGTTCACCCCAACTCGATTCGGCGGTTAGTAGATATGGTCGCAAAACGCGCTTTGCGTTGATGTCTTCTTCTTCATCATCTGGAGGAGGAGGAGGACCGTCGTCAAAGAAGAAGAGAGAAAAGAAAGATCCAGCCGGCGCGTTGCGAGAGCTGCTCAACGGGCCCGCCATCGTGCAAGCGCCGTGCGCGCACGACGCGTTATCCGCGCGGTTAATCGAACGCGCAGGTTTTTCAGCCGCTTTTATGTCTGGCTTTTGCGTCTCGGCGTCGCACTTGGCGTTGCCGGACGTTGGATTGATTTCGTACGCGGAGATGCAAGACGTCGGCGGACGGATATGCGATGCGGTGTCTCCGAATTTTCCAATCATTGGCGATGCGGACGATGGGTACGGGAACGCCATGAGCGCGAAGCGCACGGTGGAAGGGTACATCAAAGCCGGGTTCGCGGGGATTTTAATCGAAGACCAGATGGCGCCGAAACGGTGCGGACACACCGGTCCGAGACCAGTGTGCGATCGAGAGACGAGCATAGCGAGAGTGAGAGCCGCGTGCGACGCGAGAGATGAAAGTTTAGAAGATATCGTGGTATTCGCGAGAAGCGACGCGAGAAGTTCCATGGGTTTAGACGAGGCTTTGGAACGCGTGAAAGCGTACGTGGACGCCGGCGCGGACGCTGTGTTTATCGACGCTTTACAATCGAAAGAGGAAATGCAACGCTTTTGCGACGCGTGCCCGAACACGCCGAAAATGGCAAACATGTTAGAAGGCGGCGGCATGACGCCAATTTGTCAACCGAGAGAGTTACACGCCATGGGGTTTAAAATCGTCGCCTACCCGCTGTCGATGTTAGCGGTGAGCGTAAAAGCTATGGAAACTGCGTTGCAAGGAATAATGTTCGAGGGGTACCCGGACGAAGAGTTGCTGCCGACATTCGACGAATTGAAGGACGCGGTTGGAATGAACGAGTATTTAGAGGAGAGCAAGAGGTACAAGTCGGGGAGCAGTTCGCGAACTCCCGCGTAAAAGATTGATTTTTTTTAATACACATTATCCTACTAAAACGGTGTTGGTACACGCTCACAAAAAAGAGAAGCTTCTTCTACTACAAATACACGCACGCAAACACAAAGAGACAGAAAGATGAATACATTCTACTGCTTCTGCGTTCCCGCTCTATTTCTACTACACTTGTCATCGTTCTCGGATGCGCCTCCTTCGTCCTCTCTCTCTCTCGCGCGCGCGCGCAACACCAAACCTCATCATCTCTCAACTCTCTCTCATCTCTCACGTTCGCTTCAACTCCTCGTTCGCCCACTCCATCTCCGTCAAAATCTTCGCCACGGACACCCGCAGCTCCTGAAACATTTCCAGAGACATCTCGAACGTCTCTCTTTTTCTCGTTGTTGTCGCCGCGCTTTCTGTTTCTGTTTCTTCTTCTTCTTCACTCTTCTTCGTTTCCAAACTCATCAAAATCGTCGGTCGCAAAACTTTCTTCGCCTGCGAAGAGGACAAGGTCACGTCGACTCTCCAGCTGCAATCGACGAGCGCGTTGTTGTTCGAAGAAGAAGAGGAGGAGGCCATTTTTATTCTTCGCGCAGAGGTGAGAGCGTGCGCTCTTCTCTCCGTTATCACGCAGAAAAATTCCTTTTTTTTCCCGTTAAGAATTGGAAAAAAAATGGAGCACGAAAAGCCTCACAAAGCACAAAAGACCGCACACGCATAATAAACGCTCGTAAACGGAGAGAGAACGAGCGACCTTTGGTCGAGCAAAACAGAGAACGACGACGACGCAGAGAGAGAGCGCGAGAGGTCGTTTATTTTTTATTAAAGAGAAGCCCCGCGCGATACGATAAATAATACACACCACACAAAACATGTTTGGTCTCTCGGCGAATGCGACGACGAATCAGCAGCAGCAATCGAACCTCTTCGGAGGAGGGGGAGGAGGTTTGTTCGGTAATTCCACTCCTGGAGGTTCTGGGCAGCAGCAGCAGCAGCAGCAACAACAACAACAACAACCTGGTGGTGGAAGTGCTTTTGGTGGCGGTGGATTGTTCGGGAACGCCGGGAACGCGAACGCTGGGAGCAGTAGTCCCTTTGGAAGTTCGAATCAAAATCAAGGAGGAGGAGGAGGAGGACTTTTCGGGGGGGCGCCGGCGTCGTCGTCGTCGCCCGGTGGATTATTCGGGAACGCGACGAATACTGGCACACAGCAGCAGCAACAACAGCAACAACAACAAGGAGGCGGAGGAGGTTTATTCGGGAGCAGCAATCCGACGAGTACGACCTCGACGCCTTTGTTTGGAACATCCGGCGGCGGAGGAGGAGGAGGAGGAGGGTTGTTTGGCGGCGGCGCGACGACGACGACTACTACTACTACTCAAGGAGGATTGTTCGGGAAACCACCGACAGGAGCGACGACGACGACGACGAGTGGTGGAGGGTTGTTTGGGGGAGGAGGCGCTGCGGCGGGTGGATCGGGTCTGTTTGGGAAACCGGCGGGAACGACGACGACGACGACGACGAGCGGAGGGGGACTTTTTGGCGGAGGCGGAGGATTATTCGGCAACGCGAGCGCTGGAAATCAACAAAACCAAAGCAGCGGCGGTGGCCTTTTCGGTGGTGGGTTAGGACAACAACAGCAACAGCAAACGAACGGGACGACGTCGTCGTTGTTCGGCAATCGGCCGTCGCTTCTCGGCGGGACGCAACCGCAAAATCAACAAGGACTCTCGCAATTTCAGCAACAACAAAACTCCTTCTTTAATGTTCCAGAATCGATCGCGACGCAAGCGCAAGGCGGCCCGACGTTATTTGGCGGCAACTTAGCGCCCTCGGAAGCTTTGCTCAGAGCGCGACAACAAAGACAACTAGCCAGTCAACCTCCGGCAAACGGGACCACGTTAGAACCGGTCAAAGAGTTACACGACGTCATGAACGCGTATAATCCTCAGCATCCGGAGTATAGATTCAAAGCATTTTTCTACAACATCGCGCAAGATCCACGACAGAAAGTAAAAATTCAAAACATCGACGAACGGACGTGGCACGAGTTGCTCGATAAAGTCGGCGGCGAAGAAAACGAGAACGGATTGTGGCCGTGTCGAGTAGACGGTTTCGACGGGTTGTTTAAGCGAGAACAAGCTCAGGAAGAGGAATTGAAATCGCAAGAGGCATTCGTCAACGCGTACAACCAGTGCATACGCCAAATTAACAGCTGGAAAGAAGGCTCTTACGAAGTGAGACGCACGCAGTGCGAACGCCGACGCGAAGAACACGCGCACAGAGTGTTGAAAGTCATGCGAAAATTGGAATCGTTCAGAGCGGCGTATCACAGAAGAGTAAACCCGCAACTGAGCACGTCTTCGATGAGAAGAAGCAGTGGTGTGAACGCATACAACCGAGGCGCAATAAATGGTGGATCCACTTTCGCGTCGAAAGAAGAGCGAGAGTTGTTCGAAGTTTTGCAAAACTTGAAGAGAGCGTTGGATGGCTCTGGAAAGGAAAGTTTGAGTCGACAGGCGCAACAGTTGACCACCACCGCGCGAGTGAAAACGCAAGAGTTATCGAGGCAGTTAGCGACGTCACCTTTACGAGGCGGAGCGGGTAGTTTATTAGCGGGAACCACCACCACGAATGGCAGCGGTTACTACGAGATCAGCAACAACGACAGGACGAGCACGTCTCCTCCTTCTTCGTCGGGACAACAACACCAACCGTCGAACGCGAACAAGAAAAAATCCAACAAACCGGTCCTCCTCCAACCGTACGACCGCGAGCGCACGAAAGTCACCAAAACCGACTTGGACGACCTCTCCTCGCACAAAGACGTCGTCGACCTCCTCGCTGGAAACATCAAATCCATGAGAGAGGATTTAACTCGAATGTGTTTGGCGTACGGTTTGCAACCGGTTATCAGCGCGAACGCGGATCCTCAGCAACAACAGTACCAACAGCTTCAACAATCGACGCAGCCGCAATTGCAAACGCAACAACAACAACAACAACAACAACAACTCAGTGTTGGTGGTTTCTCCTTCGGACAGCAACAACAACAACAACAACAGCAACAACAAAATCCCGCTTTAGCCGCGCATCAGTTCGGAACGACCCCAGCTCGGTCCTCCTTTTTTTAATACCATACTGACGATACTATTTCACATATATAGCGAGAAAGAAGAGTTTACATGAGTAAAAAATGTGGATTTCATTTCTTTCTTTTTTTTTGGCAAACACTTCCTCTCTCAAAATCGCCCAAACGACTCCCACGTAACGTCACTCTGCTCTCTCTCTCTCTCCTGCCACCGATAATTCTTTACGCAACGCATAACGTCATAACTTCTTTCGAACCATCCGCGGGGAACACAAAACAAAGGGATACGCACGTGTACACATCTTATATTTTCCCGAGAGAGTTAAGAAGAGAGAGGGATTTAAAACAATGAGCGCGTCGACCTCGTCGTCGTCGCGACGAGCAACCTCGTCGCTCTTGTCGCTGCGACGCTTTTCTTCCGTCTCCTCTTCGTCGTCGTCGTCGTCGTCGTCGTCGTCTTCGCTGATGACGAGCAGAACTAATGTAAGCATCTACTCCGGGAAATCGTTCAACCGATGGGGGGGAGACGTGTCGTCTTTTTACCGAAGAGCGACTTCGTCTTCTTCCGTCGCGGTGACTTTTCCGTTGAAGATCGGAGAGAATAACGCGCGATGCGACATCAACCCTCGTCGAGGAAGAAGTTACTCGTTCGCCAGCGACGCTTTGAACAACCGCGTTAAAGAAGAGAAAGAACGAAACCAATTTTCTTCGAAGTCGTCGTCCCACGCGTACAGCGCGGAAGCAGCCACGTTGTTGGAAGAAGATGATGAAAAAAAAGCAACAAAAAATGTTGGAGTAGAAAAGGATAAAAAATCGTCGGCGCAATCGTACATGCTGGCGCATCCAATCTACGATTTCGGGTACATCGAACAGCTCAAACCAAAACACCGGCAACCGCAAGGCGCGAGGGATTACGTGTCGATGTTTGCGGTGTGGTCGGCTCGGAAAGGGTTCGATACGATCACGAATTACTCGCATGACAGGAGCTTGACGAAGGACGAGTGGTTGTTTCGGTTTATATTTTTAGAGACGGTGGCGGGGATTCCTGGGATGGTGGCGGGGATGTTGAGACACATGAACTCGTTGAGGCTTTTGAGGCACGATAATGGGTGGATTCACACGTTGTTGGAAGAAGCTGAGAACGAGCGGATGCACTTGATGACTTTTTTGAACATGAAACAACCGTCGATGTTGTTCCGAGCGGGCGTGTTGGCCGCGCAAGGGGTGTTTTTTAACGCTTTTTTCTTTAGTTATTTGATCTCGCCGAGAACGTGCCATCGATTCGTCGGGTACTTAGAGGAAGAGGCAGTCAGAACGTACACGCACGCGCTGAACGACATCGATAGCGGTGGCACAGACGCCAGGCAATGGGCCAAGGAAAGAGCGCCGAAATTGGCCATCGAGTACTGGAAGATGGACGAAGACGCGACCATTCGAGATGTTTTACTCGCCGTCCGAGCGGACGAAGCCAGTCACGCGCACGTCAACCACACGTTTTCCAGCATGGGCACCACGCAGAAGAACCCGTTCGTGAAAGGCGAGAGTCACTTGCCGGAAAACTTTGTCGAACCGCCGCCCGGGTTTGTCCCGAGCGAGGAAAATCGAGTCGCCAAAGACGCGGATTCGTTTTAATTCAACATACATCATCATTATTAGTAGTGAGAGAGAGTCAACTGCAATCATAACAACAACAACAACAACAACAATAAAGAGAGAGAGAGAGAGAAAGGAATCTGTTTGTAAATACACGTGTACTAAAGAGCATTCAATTCATCGTTTCCGCGCGAAAAACTTTTGTACTTTTTGCCTTCTGTTTTGTCGTCAAAAACACACGAACAAGAACGACAAACCGTGAAAAGAACAACAACAACAAAATGTCTTCTTCTCCGCCGTCCGCGAAGCGTCACAAACCCGACGACGACGATAACGACGAACGGAACAACGGTAATGTCTCGATAAACCGCGCGTTAACCTTTCAAACGAGAAAAAAAATCGACGACGCCGCGCAGAAGAACGATCGAGTCTCCGCTTTTGAAGCGTACGACGCCGCCAAAAACGACGCGTCGATTCTGTTACCGATGCACACGTTGAACGTCTTATTGCATCTCTGTTCGACAGCCAGGGAGAGAAAAGGAGGAGAGGGAGATGAGAAGAACGAGAGCGACGACAAAGACGGGGCGTCGGGAGAAGAAGAAGATCGGTTGGATAAAGAACGCGCGGAAGAGATTTTCTTCCGAGTGATGCCGCAACGAACAGACGTGAAAAAAACAGAAATGAGTTACACGGCGATGGCGAGATTGTATTCGCGATTGAAAGAGTACGAGAAAAGCTACGAGATGGTGGACGCGTGTAAAAATGGAGGCGCGGATGGGAAAAAGTTGACGCCAAAATTGAGAACGTTCACGCCTTCGTTGCATGGCTTCTGCGCGAGCGGGAACGTGAAGAGAGCCGAAGACGTGTTCGAAGCCATCGAGCGAGAAGGATTGGAATGCACGGAAATGGAGTTTACCTCGATGATGGATTTGTACGGGAGAGAGAAGAAGACGTGCGAAGAGAGTGGGTTTAGGCTGTTGAGGAAGATGAAGTCGAAAGTGAGGACGTGTGGGAAGGAGTTGATTGAAAGTATCAGGAGATTTTTTGAAGCCGAGCCAAACGCGTGGCGGTGCGAGACGGTTGAAAACGTGGAGAGTAGCTCCGGACGGTTTGAGGTGTCCAACGCAAATGGCGAAAATGATAGCAAGCAATCGTTCAAGTTGAAACAAGTCGGCTTAAACGATGTCGAATCGAAAGAGCTGATCGCTTCGGTCGGGAAACTCGCTCGAGAGCGCGAAGCTGGCGCAAATTTTGACGACTTTTGCGATTGGTTGGAGAAGCGAGAGGCGAAGGTGCAATGCATCATCGACGGAGCGAACGTCGGGATGGCGAACCAGAATTTCGCCGGTTCGAGATTTCATTTTGGCCAATTAGAGAACGTCGTCGAGGAGTGTCGACGACGATACTGTTCTTCCACGTCGTCGAGTAAAGAAAACAACGACAGCGCCGCATCCAAACAACGCCCAGTCGTCTTCCTTCACCAACGCCGGACGAGAGACCAAGCGGCGAAACACCAGTTTGGTGAAAAAGTACTGAACAGACTGAGACAAAACAAAGAGATATTCGTCACGCCGCACGGCTCGAACGATGATTGGTATTGGCTCTACGCCGCGTTAGTCGCCGGAGAAAACGCGGTTTTAATCTCCAACGACGAGATGCGCGACCACGTGTTTCAAATGCTCCCGGATCCGAACTTGTTGAGGCGATGGAAAGAGAGACACCAGGTGCGATTTAGCGTGACGAAAGGTGAGGTCGAGCTTTACGAGCCGGACGTATACACCACGTGCATACAAGAAGACGAGAAAGATGAGTACTGGATGATTCCTTACGTCGAAGACGAGGACGAAGAGAAGGAAGGATACCATGAAAACGAAGACGAGGAGGAGAAGTGGCTTTTTTTTGGCCGCATCAAGTAAACCCGCCACGAAAATCTGTTAATACCAAACACCAGAATTTAAGAAGAGCCTCATTTCGAAAAAGGCGATGAACGAGACGAAAGGATACCTAGTCAACTTGTTCAAGACGGTGACAGAGACGGCGACAGCAGAGCAAGATAGAGGTTTCATTCGCAAACTTTTACAGGTATTGTGATCTCTCCGCGTCGTTCTCATTCTCTTTTTCCTTCTCCTTCTTTTCTTCTTTTCTTCTTTTGGGCGTTTAAAAATTTGAATTCAAACGAAGGGCGGGGAACCAGGACGCTCTCTTTACACTTTGTTATGTACACACACACACACACTCACACGCACATACAACCTCTCGCTATTATATAGGTGTACAAATGGGACGTAGATGCTGCCGTGATTGCGTACGTAGATGGACCTTTCAATGCAGAGCTAGTGGATTCGACGCCAGATCCTGGAGAGGACGTCGAAAGTGAAAATTTGAACAGTGGAGGAGGAGAAGAAGAAAACGAAGAAGAAAACGAAGAAGAAATCGAAGAAGAAGAAGAATGGGTGGAAGTGGAGGACGTCGGACCGTCGATTCAGCGCAATACGCCCGTCTCACCGCAGAGATCGGCGTTTGGGATGGACGTGGTAACTGAGAATCCGCGAGAGTCGAATCACGCGACGACGACGACGATGACGACGACGACGCTCGGCGAACGCGACCGGTCTACAGCGGGAGAAGGAAACGCGGCAACCGTCACGGATTCCAGCACGGAGGGCATAACGACGACTGAGATCCGAGAACTTCTACGTCGAATAGACGCTTGGGAAAAGACCGAAAAACAATTAAAGCCGGATGATTGCGAGAAGTTTGACGCGTGGTTGCGTGATTTGAAGAAGGAGGTATTGGTGGAGGGTAAGGCGAGAATCGATACATTTTTCATGTGCCCGAAAGTTATTGCCGTTAGATTTCTCGATCGATTCCCCGATCTCAAGTTGAAGCATGGCGTCGGAGATTCTGTAAAGGAGGACCAGGAAACCATCAGGAAGTGCTTGGAGGGGTGCTTCACACGAAGGGGATTGGATGATGACTTTCGAACATCGAAGAGAATCCTGCGCCAAGAAATGTTGGCGTTATGCGATTACAACGTTGACGAAATCTCTTCGTTTTGTGATTTTAAAAAGCTATTCGAGAACGTGAAAACGAAAGTAGAAGAAGTATTGCCGTATGTTTTGGCAGTAATGAAAGAGAGGAACGAGGAAGTGCAAGCGGTACGTGACCACAGAGATGCAGTCAAGGCTTTCGTCATTAAGGTGGTTGAAAAAGAGACGGGTCCGACTGCCGACGGGGCGTTTTGTAAGCTCATCAAAAGCTCCCAAATTAATCAGTGGAGCCATATTACGAACAGGAGTATTGAAAATAAGAAGTGCCATTTGACCGCATTCTTGGAAGACGAGTGCGAAAAGCTCGAAACGATACCGGATGGGGACGGTGTTAAAAAGAAGTGGGTGGCCGACATGGTGAAACGTTTAGAAGCAAAATTGAAAGCAGCGAGAGATGCTTTAAAAGTTCCTAGTCGAAGTTCGAAGCGAGTTGCGTCGACGCTGGCAAAAGAGCCTTCGATTGATGAAGATCAACCGTCTCATCACAAAGCCGCGCGCAAAGAAAGAGTGACGGACGTTATCAAGCGAGCGTGCGAAGCGGATGATGAGTTCAAGGATGATGCGTTGAACAACATCCGCAGTTACGCCGATCTCCGCGAAGTCCTTCTCAGCGTTCGAACGAAAGAACTCTCGAAAGAAGGCATTAGTAGTGTTATCGAGGTGTGCGATCGGGCCTGCTTGTGTTGGGCCGGCATCGAGGTGTCTATAGACCCACAGTGCATGCAAGATTTCGAAGAGCAGCGATACGCCATCGCTCGCCCGTTTGGGGCGACGGCATACATGCCGCTCATGTTAGCCGCGTTGGTTTCGAATGTGTGCGTCGGAAGTGTAGAAGCGTGCTTCTCGGAAGGTGGAGCTTACGCCAAGTACGAAAAGATGTGCTCAATCAATCCGTCTTTTTCTAGATGGTACGAAGTGCTGAAGCCTTTTAGCGTCACGCTCGCCGGTGGTGAAAAAGTGGAAGTGAAAGGCTGTGTGTTGTGCCTCCACGACTGCAGGTCAGAAGAGCATTTACAAAGAACGCTCGAATCTCTCACACAAATCGGGTGCACCATCGAGCCAGACGTGGCGTTGCAAGCGTGCTATAGCAGTGCGCTCACTGAGTTGATGCGTCAAAGAGGATACCACAAGTATTTGAAAGGTATCCACGCGAAGCCGGAGAACTGCGTGAAAACGACCATCGTTGAAAACGTCATCGGTGTGGAGAGAACCGGTGGCGGCATCGTCACCGTCGCGTTCACGCACGAGGAGAAAAATGTCCTTTTTAGAACGGACATGATATACATGTTGAAACGCGTCGAAATAATCTTAGCCAACCGCAATGAAGGTCACGGACTGACGTACGGCGAATTGATCAAATATACCGAGACGCGGTCCGATGAAGACGGCAAGATGGTTAAAATCGCCGAGAAGCTATTGCTTTGGGCACAGCAATTACCGTGGATCCACTTTGGCATAGGCGGCAGACTTGGTCATGCCGTGTGGAGGCGCGATTTATTCGCGGCACATGGTGATCCAGACGCCTACAGTAGCAGCACTCTAGGCGAAGACGGGAGCGCTCTTCGTCACATGTTGTGGCCGAGGCGTTTTCCGCAAGCGCCGTTTGAGATTTCGGAAGATGTCAAGAGAAGTACGTTGAGAGCTGTTGGTGGATTGAGGCTAGCCGTGTTCGAAGACGCCGTGAACGGCATCGCATTCACGCTCTTTCTGGAGTTCTCCCAAATTGTCACTGGCATTCGCGCGCGCGAGTGGTGGAGTTTGGACTTGTTCAAATACGAGGTTTTAGACGCTTGTGGAGCGTTGAGCGAGTTTGAAGATTACAAGCTGAAGAATAACGCGCTGAAGAATAACTCTGCGTGGCAACGATCGCCATGGAAGATTGATGTTATCATTAACACAATCATGGAAAAAGCTGAAAATTTTCGCGAACTCTACGAAGATATTCAACTCATTCCGCTCGACGCGCTGACGAAAGACGGGCACGTCGATTTTGTCTTCAAACGACCGCGTCGAATAAAAGTGCGGAAAATATTGGATTCCGACGATTTCGATTTAATAACACCAAAGTTTGAGTGTTATGCAATATTTTTCAACAGTTTAGTCCATAGTCAAAGTACGAAACAAAGCGATTGGTTGCATGGTAAAATGACGAAATGGCGCTCCGTGGTCGAAAGCTCGCTTGAAGCCAAAGGAATTATTGATAATCGAAAAGAGGAATTTAGGCAATTCCTTTGTTCCAGGCTCACTCCTCCTGAAGACGCGCGTTGGAAAATCAACTATCCTTCTATTCGAGCCTAGAGAAAAGAGAGAGAGAAGGAAGGAGATTTAGAGGCAGAAGATAAGCGAAAGAAAGATTTGTTATACGCTCCGTCGTGCTAGACGTCGAGCGAGCGAGGAGGAGGTGTGGAGTGAAAACTTCTCCCGAGCCTGTGTGGACAACACAAATACGTATATAGATCCTATAGAAACGTAGAAAGATAGATAGAGAGAGAGAGACGAGCTGAAAAGCAGGAATGTAAAACATAAAGAAACATACAACGTACCATCTTACCTACCAGTACAGGTATACATGTAGAAATATCTGTTCCCCACACATCATCGAATCGTCATTAAAAACGGCGTCTCCTTTTTACTGCTGCTTATAAACGAGTTGGTTCGATGCGTTAGCAATCGAGCCGGCGAGCACCACCTCCTCGCGTGCGTTCGTGCGTTCGGTGCTCACTAATGAGCGCGGGTGTTGTCTGATTACGCGGTCGTCGCCCGACATCTCTCCCGCGTTCGCATCGATTGTTTGCGTCAGCCACGACAACTCACGTCCGTGGGGAATCGTCCTCCAAGTTCTTATCACAGACTCGAACACGTACAGTCGCGTTTCGCGGACGTTACCAAAACGAAGCACGTCCTTTGAGATGATGGAATTTCATCGGTACGGGAGAATGCGATCGCGGGAGTGGTGTTTAATGAACATGTAAAAGATGTGTTGTTCTCTGGGATCGGTTTTTGT
>Ga0255765_1002240_pt1 | contig 22218 bp, 25 predicted proteins | sample 041ome_8_FD_179965 | JGI IMG/M metagenome (GOLD analysis project Ga0255765, IMG submission 179965) | Coastal salt marsh microbial communities from the Groves Creek Marsh, Skidaway Island, Georgia - 041407BS metaG (version 2) | ecosystem: Environmental > Aquatic > Marine > Intertidal zone > Salt...
AATACAAAGTCTAAACTTTCAGGTTGAGGATCATATGTTTCACTACCTTGTCTTAATAGTGTATATGATTTATGTTTATGTCCGTATGTATCTCTTATTTGTTCTAATCCTTTGTATGTAGGAATACAAGGGTCTGTACCTATGTAATTAACACCAGCCGCAATTGCACCTAATAATCGACCACCATAACCCATACTTGGATCCCATACTGTACCAGCACTTGTGCCTTCTAGTGGACTATCTTTTTCTACAAATATATCATATAAGGCAGCGGCAGCCGTAGGTCTAAAATTAGATACCATTTGAGTACCACTATAACGTCTTAACATAGATCGCATATCTGAATCTGTAATATCGTGTGGTTTCTTTTGTTTGAAAAATGTGCCTGTAAGTATTTTGTTTAAACCTTTTTTAAGATGTTCTTCATCATTCCATATCTCCATAGGAGTTTTCATTTTACCACACTTAATGCCCCAAGCGTGTTGCATATAAGACCAAGCAAGATTTAAACCGTGTGTGGATTGACCAATCACTTTGTTTTTGTGATCTATCATAGTATCACGTTTAAAGGCTAAAAGTTGATTATAGATATTGTTTCTCCATTTCTCATCTGTAGGATAATATGGAAAACCTTTTGCCTTTATACTATCGTGTGTTTCTTGTAATATATCACTCATTATTATCTTCGTATGTTCCTGGTTTTTTATATACTTTTTCTATTTGATATTCTCCAAATTTTGAACTTTGACCACTTTCTACTTCGTGTTTAGTATATCTTGGCTTTCCTGATCTATCTAAAGAACCTATATTATATGCCATACCTGGTTTTAACTTTTCTACTTTACCACCTCGTTTTAAAAATTCTTCAATTGTTTCTTTTTTCATTTTATTTTCCTACGTTCCAAAACAGAGCACCTTTCTTAGCATATTTTTTCATAACAGGCCACGCCTTTGCGTCATAAGTAGGTACAGACGGAAAAGGTGGTTTGTCTTTATCTTTAACTTCTTGTGTAAACTTATAATCTGACATATACAATTTAGCACGTCCTACTTCATTCTGTTTCATTCTATGACCAACTGATACTACATTAACATCTTTATCTGGAAATGCCATTTGCAATCCTCTTGTTAATGTACCACTTGATCCTACTGACCAAATTTCACTAATACTAATATTATACTCTATTTCTATATTTTTTGCAAGGTCCCTTATATCTTCAAATACTCTTTTTTCTTCTAATCCTAGTGGCAAAATACGTCTCCTTTTTGGATCCTCGTAAAAATACTCTCTTGCCCTTGCTTTTGTAACTTGTAACATACCATCGGGTACCCAACGTATATCAGCGCCATAGTCTAATGCTTGTTGTTGGTATGGGTGTAGATTGTCTAATGATCTCTTTGCCATAAAGAATACTGCCTTTTTACCGTATGCTTTTGCTTGTAGTGTTAATGATAGTTGAGCATATCCATTTGCTGGACATCCACCATATACAAATTCTTCGGCACCTTCTTCTATTTCTTCTCTAATTAATCTATCTACAAATCTTCTTTTTGATCCACCTTCTAATAGATCATCACGTACTATATGAAAACCCTCGTGTTCTTCTATGACTAATTTAGGAAAATCGTATGGTTTCATTTTAGTATATTAATATTACTTTCAGTTTCTATTACAACTCTTGCACCACAACTTAATAATGGTTTATCATTACCACCATAAACAATCTTACTTGGTCCTAATACTTCTACCTCGTGGCAATATGTATTTTTACTACCTTGTTTAACTGTAATTACAGGATCATTTTTACTATGTTTTTTATTTGATCTAATTACGTGTTGGTTTACGTGTATGTATGTTTTACTTTTTTTGGGCATTTTGATATTTTCTATATCTATCCATTTCTTTTTCTGCTTTTTTGTATGCCATATCTAGTTTCATTTTACTAGCATATTCTGTAAATACTCTACCTAACATATGATCGTATTCGTGTTGAAAGACTCTACTTATCATACCATCTAAATGACCTTCTTTTAAATCACCATTTTCGTCTTCATACTTAACAGTAACTTTACGTGGTCTAGTGATAGAAAGAAATACAAAAGGAAAAGTTAAACATCCTTCTTTCATTACAACTGTTTCCTCACTACTAGAAATTATCATAGGATTAAAACAAGTCATCTTTAAACCATTTTCTAATTGTGGATGATCTCCTAGCACAAACATATTAAAAGGTAAACCTACTTGATTAGCAGATAATCCTATGCCTCCATATTTTTTCATTGCGTCAAACATTGCATCTGATAATTCTTTTCTATCTTTAAATCCTTCTTCTTTTAACATATCTTCTTTAAAAGGTGCTATTGCTGATAACACTCTTGGATCACTTGGTGGTATTAATTTTAGTTCTTTCATATATCTCCTATGTTTGTTCTAATCGTGTAAAGTTTTGATACTTTTCAAATTTAATCATATTGGTAAATTTATCAAACATTATATCGCCTTTATGTGATATGATAAAAATGTTTTCTTTTGTCATAGTTTTTATAATCTTAAAAAAGTCATCTGTGCCTTGACCATCTAAACTGCTATCAAAGATTTCATCTAATACTAACAAGTTTGTATTGACACTATTTTTCATTTTAGCAATCTGTCGCCAAGTAAATAATAAAGCAAGGTCTATTCTTAACTTTTCACCCTCACTAAAACTGTTGTAATTAAAAGTATCTCTATGACGACTTTTAACTGTTTCATTAAATTCTTCATCTAATTGAAATGATATAAAGAAGTCCATAGATTGTAAATATTGATTTATAAGTGTATTCATAATAGGTAAATACTTTTTAATAATTTTAGTTTTAGCACCTTTTTCTGATAATATTTCTCTTACTGTATCAACGTAAGTTTTTTCTTCACTAATTTTTGTTAATTCTGTTTGTGTATCTAATAGTTGTTGTGCTAGACTATCTAATTCTTCTTGTATTTTATTACTATCTTCTTTTTTATTTTCTAACAATACTATTTCATTGTGCAAATTATCGCTAAATCTTTTCATCTCAACAATAGAAGTATTTAATTTTGATATTTCTATATTTAAATCGGTTATTTTTTTAGATATAGAATTAAACTCTTTTAGTTTTGTTTCTGTTTGTACTATTTCTTCTACTAGTTTTTTCATTCCATCATTTAAAGTTACTATTTTACCTTTTTCAAAAGCACGTTTTTCACCTCTAAATTCAGGTTCTAATGGTTGTGTACAGGTTGGGCAAGAATCGTTTTCTTCAAAAAACCTTAAACTTCTTTCGTGTGTTTTTAAATTTGTTTCAATTTTAGTTTCTAACTTAGATAATTCTTTTAATTTTTTTTCAACTTTTTCTTTATCTTTTATATCATCATTATATTTTTTAAAGTCATTATCTAAATGTTGTATTTTTTGTAAATAGGTTTTTTTATCATTTTCTATTTTATCAATTTGATCTTGTTTTATTTTTTTATCATCAACATTTCTGTTTTTAATCTCATTAAAATGTTTACTTTCTAATTCATATTTTGCTTGTATTAAATCTGCATTATGTTTTACTTCTACTATTTTTTTATTTAAATTTGATTGTTCTTCTCTTAGCATCCAATCCATATGTGAAAAAACTTTAATGTCTAATATTTCTTCAACTGCTTCTTTTCTATAACGAGATTTCATTTTCATAAATGGTTCATAAGAAGAAGAACCAAGTATAACAACCTGAACAAATGATCTATAACTTAATTTCATTATATTACGTTCTAAAACTTTTTGATAATCAACAGTAGAAGCATTTTGATTTACAAGTTCATCATTACAATAAATTTCAAAAATATTAGGTTTAATACCTCGTATAACTTTATATTGTTTTGTGCCAACTGAAAAATCTATTTCAACTAAAGTATCGCCGTTATTAATAGTGTTTACTATTTGTTCTTTTTTAATAATTCTAAATGGTCGATTAAACAAAACAAAAGTAATAGCGTCAAGTAAAGTAGATTTACCTGAACCGTTTTTACCTATAATTAAGGTTGTATTAGATTTTGTTAAGTCAACTTCAATAAACTGATTACCAGTAGATAAAAAGTTTTTCCATTTTATTTTTTTAAATATAATCATTTTGAATAATGGTCGTTTGCTTCAATATAAGTTTCTTTAATAAACTCTTTTAACTTTTGTTTGTTTAAATCTGTTTGTATTTGATCTACGTAATTATTTAAAAACGTAATGGTATCTTCTCCTTGATCTAATATATCTTCTCTTACACTAGTAAACATATCGCTTTGTACATCTTCAATAATGTTAACCTCGTGTACATTCATTTTATTTTGTAAACAATCTACTAGTTTATTAAACATATCTTCATTTGTTTTATTAGAAACAAATAACTTTATAAAACAATTTTCATATGGTGTTAAATCAAAGTTAGTATAATCTGTTTTTTTATCATCATAAATTATTTTTTTAAAGATTGTAAGTGGATTAGATATTCTTTCTAATTCTCGTGTTTCTGTGTCAAATACGTGAAACCCTTTAGGACAATTATAGTCTGACCACATAATTTCATATTGAGTTCCTAGATAATAAATATGTCCGTCATCTGATTTTTTATGAAAGTGACCAGAAAATACTTTTTCAAATCTTCTTAATTGTTCTTTTTCTAAACCGTGATCGTTCATAACACCATTGTGCATTTCAAATCCTTTTACTTCTAAATGACCAAAACAAATATCAGCGGTAGAGTGATCTATTGCGTATATTGAATCTTCGTAATTGTCGTCACATATCCAAGGTAAAAATAACATACGACAACCACCTATTTCTACTTCTTTAGGACCTGTGTATATCCAAGGTTCGTTTACACCATCAAAAGTAGTAACAAGTTGTTCTATTGAATTAACTTCATTTGTGTTTTTGTAATAAGTGTCGTGGTTGCCTAATATAATATGTGTATCTATTTTTAACTCCCACAATCGTTTCCAAAACTTCTTTTGAAAATTATGCGCTGTATTAAAATTAATAAACTTTCTTCTATCAACAACATCACCTAAATGAATAAGAGTATCAATCTTGTTCTCAATAAGATATGGAAAAAATATCTCGTCATAGAAACGATTATGATAACTTATAAATGCAGGTGAGTCGTTACGGCATCCGAAGTGTGTATCATTCAGTAATGCTATTTTCATAACTCATAAAGTAATCTAAACTATTTTTACTTTTTCTGACCCTCTTTTTTTTCTTATTACTATCTGCTATTTTTTGTTGTTCTTCAATTGGCATATTCTTTTTAAGATATTCTGTAAATTGATTTGTAAACTCCTTATCTTCACCAGGTTGTAATGTCATATCATCATAATTAGAATCTGTAATAAGTTTATTTTTAATCGTAACTTGTTTTTTCTCTTTCTGTATTCTTCTTATAAATGCATAATATATGATTTGTGTAAAATATGCAAATGGATTATTTGATTTAGTTGGATTAAAGTTGTCTAGGTATTGTAAACAATTTTCTATACCATCACTAATCATATCATCTTTAAAAGTATAATTAATAAAATTAGGTCTATACGATAAATGATTCGCAATCTTTAAAAAACAACTACCAATATAATCTGTAACTGGTGGTTTAGGTAATTTTTTTCTTTTGGCTTTATTGACCATCTTACGATATTCAATCATTGCCTGCAAGAACTCTTTATTATTTACATAATGTTCTTTTTTTTGTTTGTTATTCATAATATATAATATACTATATTTTGTTTAAAATGTCAATGTTTTAATTGGAGTTTTTTATAATAAAAAATATTATTTTTTTCCTGTTTTAACATTGACTTTTTCATTATTTTGTGTATAATAGAGCGTGTAGTGAGTGATTGAAGGTAATAGCTAAAGATAGTATTATTAATGAATAGTTTTATCCAAATCTTCATCATCATATTCATCAAATATTTCATTAAGTTTTTCATTTTGTTCAGCAGATAATTCTTGTGTTGTATATTTACTATTTTTGACGGGAACTGGTTTTTGATTGTAAGTGTTAGCAATATTCATATAACTACTAGCCATTTCTACAGTAGCACTAGTTATTGTCATAATTTTATCTTTTGGAATAGTAATAATTTGATCTGGTGTATAAGAACACCATTTAATTAAAGCAACATAATCTTTAAAACCTGTCATTGTCATTTGAGGCACATACTTAATTAATAGAGGTTTTTCTAAACGCATTAGTTTAGAATCTGTTGGTAATTGTTTATCACCAATAGGCAATATGCAAACAACATCTTCACCGTTAACCAATTTTATTATTTTAATATTTTCTGTAGTATGGTGCATATTACTTTAACTCTACGTTGTGTATTTCATAATTAAAATCTTCTTCATTATAGATATTTATTCTTTCTCTAAAGTGTGCTAAAGTGTAATTTTCTTTTTCATTATAAGTTAAATCATCTGAAATATCATATAATGTAGCACTAGAATTATTATCTTTTAACCTAAGACCACGGCCAATACTTTGGAGATTCCTAATCCTAGACTTTGAAGGACTAGCAAAAACAATATTGTGTAAGTTACGAATGTTAATGCCAGTAGAAAAAGTGCCATAACTAGCAACAATAATAGCCCCCTCCGACTTTTCTGTAATGAAACGAATCTTTTCTCGCTCTTCTGCTTCAACACCTCCATAAACAAAGAAAACTTTTTTATCATCAGCTTTCTCCTCGATTAATTGTTTAAGTAGCATTCCGTGTTTTTCAACGTACTGAAACAGACATAATGTATTGCCTTGTAAAGACAAACATAGATTGCGTATATATTTATTCCGTTTTTCGTTAGAAACGATATAATCCATTTCTTCTTGGTATGTTTTATCTTTTAAAAAGTGTCTAGCAGTTTTATCGTGTTGAAGTATTAAACAGAATATCTTTAAGTCAGCAAGTTGTTTCTTTTCTTGTAATTCACTTGTTGATACAACTTTATTTACAGTACCAAATAAACCCTCTAATACAAGTTTATGTGTTTTAGTACCATCTAAAGTACCTGTAAGTCCAACTCTATATTTACATTTTTCAAGTTTATTCATTATCTTACTTAATGAAACTGCTTTAAATAAATGTGCTTCATCACCAATCACCATACCAAATTGTTGAAACCATTTTTTAGGTAAATTATAGATTGATTGCCAAGTAGATATAATAACTCTTTTGTTTGTTTCTTTATCGTGTCCTTGATATATTCTATGTACGTTACGATCACTATTATAACCATAATCTTTAAAGTCTTTAAATAATTGTTCTACTAAAGATGTTGTTGGTACAATAATGAGTATTTTATCTTGTTTACTTTCTTTTAATCTCAATAAATTAAAGATTAACATTAAGTATATAATTAAAGATTTACCAGAGGCAGTAGGAGATAATAATAAACATCTACTCTTTTTAATAGAGTGTACAAATGCCTCTCTTTGATAATCTCTTATTTCTATTTTAGGAATTTTAAGTGCTTTTAAAAACTTATCTATATCATCTTCTTTTATTGATACATCTTTTATTTTAGTTCCGTCAACAACCTGTACATCATTCTTTTTACACCAATCTACAATATAAGGATAAAGTCCTGCATAGATTTGACCTGTAGCATAACTGAATAGTCTAATTTTGCCATCCCAAACTCTACTACGATATTGAGGCATAAACTTAAAACCAGGTACTTCAAATGTAAAGTATTCTCCAAGTTCTCGTCTTATATCTGCGTCTGCCTCTATTTTTAAATAGACTTCGTTCTTCTTATCTATGATGAGGTAACGTGTTGTGGTCATTTTTAGATAGCGCCACTAGTAAACTTTCTCCAGTCTATAGCGTTCTTTATTGTAAAAGTTCTATTAGAAATTTGTCTAATAGTTCTATCTAAAAAATCAATTACTGTTTCTAAGTATTTAACTTTTTGAGTTGCTTTTTGTATTTCTTCGTCTGCTTCAATATACTTGTCAACGTCTTGTTTTAAAATTTTTAGATTAAAAGGTTTTTGTTGATATACTTGTGGGTCTGATTTACCTGTATAATATTCCCATTTAAATAATCGTATTGTTCTTAAATCATCTTCAGCACGTGTTAATAACAACTTAAACTTTGTTAAGTGTTTCATATACTTGTTATGTAACTGAGGAGTTTTCAAAGACTCTAAATCTAATTCAGTATCGTTAATCTTTAGGTCTTTTTCTGCTAGTTCTTGTATTTGTTCTAAATCCATAATATATCCATTATATCATAAAACACTCAAAAAATCAAGTTTTTAAGTTGTTGTTATGCTTGTTCTACTTGCGTTTGTATTTGCAAAGTCGTATAATTTGTAATCAAATGTTACAGTTGCCGTTAAATAATCTGTATCAGTTGCTTGTTGTGAGTATTGTAGTCCAGATAAAGACAAAGGAAATATATCACTAAATCTTACTTCTACTACAGCATTGTTTTTACTTGTTAATATTGTTAGTGTTGCGTCTGAAAATAGACCACCTGTACTAGGGGCAGCAAACTTTGATCGTCCTGCGTCACCTAATACACTATTTTTTGATGTAGGAAATCTATCTGTACCAGAATCTAATAAATTTTTAAACTCTTGGTATCCTCCTGGAAATCCTAATCCTCTTAACCAACCGTGTATCTCTTGGTAGTTTTCTAAATTTTCATCTACTAAAAATGTTAATGATAATCTATCATAAGTTAACTTTTCACCAGGCATTGGTATATCTCTAAATGGTGTAGGTTGAACATAGTTATCTGCTATTGATACACCAGGTAAATTTACCGCTGTACAAAAGTATTCTACTTTAGGTAATTTAAGTACATTAAACTTAAACTTAGTAGGATCTGCATAATCCAATTTAGTAGGCTGTCTATTGTAACTATTTGTAGTAGTCATAATATTATTTATATACTATTTAGGAAGTGTTCCTGATTCACCTAGTTTCTCTAATGCTTTAATAACTGTGTTTATGTTTTCTGATTTTTTACAAGGTTTTTCTTCGGTAGATTCTTGTAATTCTTCACACACAGGTATTGTTTTATTATCTACTGGTTTAACTTGTTCTTGTTCACAAGCATTTGCCCAAGTAAATACAATAAGCATCATTAAAATTATAATGAATATGTATAGGTATTGAATTAAAACTTTTTTCATATGTTTATTTAGTGCATAAAAAAAGGGCGACTTGTTTAGAGCCGCCCTTTTAAGATTGTCAAACAACAATCAACCAAATTACATTATGTTAGCAACTTGTACTTTTTGGTAGTATCTATTACTGTTTGCTGAACCAGCATTGTTAACAGCAGTAGCAGCACCTGATAGAGCACCTGTTTCTGCAAATGGGTTTGCAACTAGACCATATCTAGTTTTGAAACCGATTTTTGGTTGGAAAGTGTCTTGTCCAACTGCTCTCACCATTTGTAGTGGCACGTATGGGCAGTAGAATATACCAGCGTCATAAGGTGAAGTACCTTTGTAACCAACTACGTAGTATTGTTTCGCAGATGAGTTTGCTGAGTATGGATCAATGTACACTTTGTATCTTCCGTTTAATGTACCAGCAAAAGTATTACCAGTGTCATCAACGTTTAGATTGTTGTTTAATGCAGGAGTGTAATCTAAAACACCAGCCATTTGAAGCGCACTAGCAACGTCAGCAGAACAGATAATGATGTTACCTTTTCCTCTTCTTGTTCTTTGTGCAATTCTATTAGCATCTCTCTCTAATTGGAACATTAATCCTTTGAATCTCTCAACTGACCATCTTCCGTTTGAGTCTGTGTCTAAATCAAAGATACCAGCTGTAGTTGTGTTAACAGCAGCACCTTTTTCTGCATTGATGTAAATTGTTCTTACAACTTCTCTATTGATTTCAGCAAGAATTTCAGCAGATAGAATATTTGCTAATTCTGTTTCTGCGTCTAAACCGTGGATTGCTTTTAAGTCTTGAGCAAGTTCCATAGTGTATTCTGCTTTTAGAGCTCTACTTCTTGCAGTTACAGTTGATTTCTCAATTGAGAAAGCCATTTCTGCAAACTGATTGCCAGAAGCGTCACCTAACGCCTCAGCAGTAGCAGTAGTCATTGCTTCACCTTTAGTGTAAGTACCTGGAGCAGCGTCGTTTAATACAGCAGGATTAGTTCCTGATTGACCACCAGCAGTTTGACCTGAAGTTGAATCACCAGCAGCGTTTCTTGCTGAATAGTCTGTATCTGCTTCATCAAATAAAGCTTCATCACCTGTTTGTGAAGTGTATCTACTTCTCATTGCAAAGATAAGTCCTGTTGGACCAGTCATTGGTTGTACACCAGCGATATCGTATGCGATAAGATTAGGCATTGCTCTTCTTACTAATGAGATCAAAATTGGATCCCAGTTAGCAACTGCACTACCTGTAGAGTTAGTAGGAGCAGCTTCGTTTAAGAAAGCAGCGTCCTCTTTCATAGCTCTCTCTTGGTTTTCCAAGATAGTAGCTGTAACGGCACGTCTGTAAGAATTCCCGATCTTTGGAAGTTCAGGATGTTCTAGGACAGGCTGCCATTTTTTTTCGTATTGTTCTGATAAATACATTTGTTTTTATCTCCCTATTTTACTTTGACAACTTAATGTCTTTTGTTTTACTTATAGCGGCACTATAAGCAGCCATTGCATTACTTAAATCCTCGTTAAGAGTATTTGAGTCTGCCGCCACATCATCTATCTCACCAGAAGAGTCTTTCTTACCAAAGTAACTCTCTTTTATAGTAGATACTTTTGTTCTAAAGTCTTCTTCGTTTTTATAGTCAACTTCTTCAGCAAGTTTGTTAAACTTTTCTTTTTGAGTTTCAGCAAGGTCTTTAGACGCCTCATCAATGATAGATTGTCTTACGTACTTACTGTTCTCTTTAGATAGTTCAACATTCTTTTCAATTGATTCGTTAAGTTTTTTATTTAACTCATCAATTTTTGAAGCTTGATCTTCTAACACATTATATTTTTCGTCTGGCACATCAATGTAATGATCTTCAAATAATTTTTTAAGACCACTAATGAAGTCCTCAGCGATTTCGCCTTTGATTCCTCTTTCTAAAGCAAGTTCGTTTTCTTTCATCCACTCCTCTACCACGTATGATAGATAAGAGTCAACTTTTTCTACTAACTCATCTTTAGCTTTTGAGGTTTCTTCTTCGAATTTTTTGTTGTAGTCTGCTTCTATTTCTTCAGCGATTTCTTTTACTTTAGATTTAATCGCAGCTTCAAATACAGTAGCAGCCTTTTGTTTAAATTCTTCAGATAATGAATCATCTCCAGCGACAAGAGCATCAACGTGTTCTTTTACGTCAATCTCTTTTTCTTTTTCTTCCTTTTTCTCGTCTTTCTTTTCTTCCGAATCGTGTGATGACTCTTTTTTCATTTTGTCATAACCTTCTTCTTTAGAATCTTCCTTGTCATCTTTAGACTCTTTTTTATCGTCTTTTTTGTCAAGGTATTTTTTGAGACCAGCAGGTAGTTCGCCTTCTTTGATTTCTTTATCTTCCGAATCTTTATCAGTTTCTTTGCTCTCCAACTTAGTATTATGTCCAGTAAGTTTAGGCATTGCGTCTGCACTTCCTTGACTTTTCTGTTGTGGGTCGCCAGAAACTTGTTTTACTTTCTTGGTAGCGTCAGGATTACTGTCTGTAGGTTTAACTACAGCTGCGCCTAAATCTTCAGCATCATTTTTCAGATGTGTAGGTTCAGCCGCCACAGCATTCTTTTTAGGAGCATCAGGAGCTGTTGCTTCTGTTACTTCTTTTACTGTCGCCTCAAGTGTTTTTTCTGTTTCGGCCATCGAAATCTCCTCTTTAATTTTAAAACTAGTTTTAAATTGTTTTTGTAAGTATATTTATAAAACTAGAGATTTTTAAGAAAGTTTTTAAATACTCTAACTTTAGCTTCTGCTAAAGCATTTCTTTTCGCACTTTCTATTTCTCGTTTCCAAGCATCTATGTTCTTTTCTACGAGAACGCCATTGTCCCACACCCACTCTTTGTTTTCCATAATACCTTCTACGAAAGCGTCTGGAGCAGATGGATCTGCAACAATATCAGCGGCAGTTGCTAAGTAAAAGTCGTCTTTTACATAGTTAGCGCCACCTCTTTGTTCTAATGAACCCATACCACGAGAAGATACTCCTAATTGAGCACCTTCATCTATAAGACCTTTTACAATCTTACCGTATGGAGTATTCATTATTTTTGCTTCACCAATAAAATTTGAACCATCTGGATAGAGTTTTGTAATCATATGTGATACTCTTTCCAAATTAACAGTTGGTCCGTCAGGATGTCCTAACTCACCAAATGCACGTTTCTTATTGATAAATTCTGCGTTATATCTTTTTACTTCTTTGTCAAGTATGTCTTTAGGATAGACACGTCCATTTCTATTTTTAATTTCTGTTTGTAAAAAGACACCTCTAATTTTATAGTTTTTATTACCGTTATTTTCTTCAACGATATATTGTGCGTCCGAAATTTCTTCTGATATTAGTTTCATCTTATCTCTCTCTTACTATTTATACATCTTTTTATCTAAACTCTATCAAAATTGTATAATTATCACCTATTGTAAAGTTTTTTGTAGATAATAATACATCACCAGTAGGTGTTGTAGCATTATTTGTTATTTCATTACCTGCAGTTCTTAAATCCCAATATCCTTGTCCTGATAATACAATTGCAGTTGCATTTATAGTACCTGCCCACAAAATTTCTACTGATGATTTAGTATCAACTGTATTAATTGACCACCAAATTTTTGCAATCTTTCTGTTTCCATCTTCACTCATAAAAGTTGTTTCTGAAGCATCAACTTTATTAACCAAAGACTCTCCAGAACCATCTGAAATATTTGTCAATTTAATTACATACTTTACACCAGATGTATCTGATAATACTTGTTTTGTTACTGTGTCTGCCATTTCTTATAATCCCCATTTTGTTGATAAATAATTTTCAACACCTGTTATTTCTGCACTTGATAGTGCTTTGTTAAACATTAAAAATTCTGCTACGTCACCATTTAAAAATTCAGAACCATCATCACAACCTATATAGATTGTTCCATTACTTGCACTAGTTGTAGCACCTACTGTACCTGTAAAAGTTAAAGACGTATCTGACTTGTCTATTCTATAAACTAATCTAGTTGCATTGTCTGATTGAGTACCATCAAATTTTAAAGTGTGAATATGAAAACTTGTATCAGCAGATGTACCTGTATCAGCACTTGCACCTGCCATTGAAACTTTATAATTTGTATCAATAAAAATACCCATATCTTCTTGGTCAGTTGTTGTAAGTGTACGAGTTCCAGATGTATTAGTAAATTTTGAAACTGCTATTACTGTCATACCTGATAAACTTTGAGCCCACGCAATAGGATTAATACTCAAACAATCATTTGTTCCATCAAATCTTACTACAGATAAACTGTTTAAAATACTTGTTTTAAATACAGGTCTTGTTGTTGCACCGCCTGTAGGATTAGCATTGTGAGCAAAGTTTGATTTATCTGTCCATTGTGTAAATGTATCTCCATCTGTTGGATTAATTGGTACAAATTTTGTACTATCTGATCCATCAAACCAACTTTGTAGAGTTGTATCTGCGTCTGTAACTGTGTTAATAATAGTTGCAACAGTATCACCTAAACTTGCTTGATTGTCATAGTACCCTTTGTATAATTCTCCACGTTCAACATTATCTGCTGTTGTTCTACATCTAATATAACATTCTAATGTTTCACTCGTTCCAGGTCTTATCCAACTTCTAATACCATTTGAAACACTAACATTTGATCCATCAGCTGAATCTATATAAGTGTCTGTTACTACAGCAGTATTTTCATATTCCCAAATTCCATTTGTTCCAGGAACAGTTACCCATGCCATTTACTTTTCTCCTAATTGTTCTATAATTTCGTTATCAAAGTATTCTTCAATATCGTCCTTATCAACATTATGAAACTCACAAACTTTTTTAACAGCATTTTCAAAATTAAAAATTAAGTTGCCCTCATTTTTAATTAATTTCATTACGTCATTAACCGCCTCTTTCATAACAGGCGATAAATCTTTAAATGAATTGCTATTGAACGTCTGGTTGTTCTCCACTAACTGGCTCAACTTCATTGTTTACCTCTGGTGTTGGTTCTTGTATTTGTGTATTTGCACCTGTAGGTTCAACTTCTCCATCACGTGTAAAGGTACCTGTACCTGCAATTTCTGGTTTTGGATCACTATGAGGTTCTGCTTTAAATAAACTACTAGCAACTTCTTGTCTTCTAGTGTCTAATGCGTCACCTACTTTTGATCTTAATGCGTCTTTAAAAGCATCTCCAGCACCAACCATATCATTTTGTGCTAACTTATCAATAAACGATTTTACTTCTTCACTCATTTTTTACTCCTTATAATATTCCATCATCATCATTTGTAACTTGTGTTGTTGGTGATGATATGATACCGTCATTAATTTCTTTTTTAATTTCAGCATCCATTTGTTTAATTTCTGATTCAGATTGTTTTAAAATATGTTTTCTAACATAATTAACAGAATAAAATTTACCAATGTAATCTCTTACTTCTCTTGCTAAATTTAATCTTTCTCTTAACATTTCTGAATTTTTTAATTCTGCAAAGTGTCCATCTTGTAAGAAGTCATAAAATATACTATCTCTTACAGTTGGCCATTCTGTTTCTGCAATTATACCTTTAATAATTAATTGTGTTCTTAATAAATCATTAAATAATTCAGTAAATTTTTTTCTTAATCTGCCTACAAATTTAGTGAATTTTAATTCATCTCTTGTTATTTCTGTAGAACGACCAAGATTAAATCCTTGACTTGCTTCTAATCTACTAGATGGAACATTTAATGAACGATACAACTTACTTCTAAAGTATTCAATGTCTGCAATCTCACCTAAGTTTTGACCACCAGGAAGTGTAGTAATATCTGTTCCTCTACCACCCTCTCTACTTGGTAACCAAAAGTCTTCTAACATTGACATATAGTTTCTGTCATCTCTTACTTCACCTGTAGCAGCGTCATAGACAAGTTTGTTTCTATATCTTGCCATAACATCTCTAAGATATTGTTCAGCCTTAACTTTAGGTAAATTACCTACGTCAATTTTAAATATTCTTCTTTCAGGTGCTCTTGCAATACGATAGATAACTGCTGAGTCTTCAATCATTCTTAATTGATTGACAGGTTTAATTGCCTTATGTAAATAAGATAATACTAAACCGTTTTTGTTTTGATCAATTAATCCTGATGGACAATATGCAATTGTGTCAACAGCAATCTTAATACCTTGAACAGCAGCTGCACCTTGTATACCTCTTTCGTTGTAAACAAAATATTCAACTGTTTCATCTGCAATATTAATGTTAGTAGGAGAAACCATACCTTCTGGTCTTCTCTTTCTAACTTCTCTAATCTTTTTTACTTTACGAGGATCTAGGTATTTTAATTCTGTAATACCATTTTTAGGATTTTCAGAGTCAATTACTTTTTGATAGAAAATTCTTCCATCAACATACCATCTTCTAAAAATATCGTGTCCTCTAGTATTAAACTGTAATAGTCTTAATACTTCTTTAAATTCTTCTTCTATTCTTACTTTAACAGCACTTCCAAATGGCAATGATTCTGTAACTACTTTTACAGATTGTCTGTTTTCATTAGACGTAATTGCTTCGTTGACAATATCTTCTATTGCCATATCGCACTCTGGATGTAATGCTATTTCTCTATATCTTCTAATTAGATCCTGTTCAGTCTTGGCACTACCATCCATATCGAGGTAACTACCAAAGAAACCTCCAGCGGCGACGACTTGTGTGCCGTCCTCCGCTTGAGGCATACTGAACTGTTGTTTGGGATCCGTTTGAGGTTTAACCCTCGTTATACTAAACCCAAATAGCTCTGCCATAATTTAATTCTCCTTAATATATACTACTACTTATAATAGTTTTAAGTAGTCGTATTTGTTTCAAAGTATTGATACTCAAATGTAACATCAAAGTCCTCAATAGCATTATTTGTTTCATAATTTAAAGGAATAGCAGCAATACCTATAGGATATGCGCCTCTCAATGTATAGGATTTAAGTGTATTACCGTTTCTGTCCAACTGGTCAACAAATACGTCAACTTGATAATCTACAGGATTTGAAAGTCCTTCGTTATCTGTCATATTGTTGATACCATTTTGCCATCTTTCAAAAGCGTTTCTTAACTTAAAGTTAGTATCGTTAAGAACAGTGATTGACCAACTTGCGAAGGTTCTGTCACCTGCGATTTTGATTTGTCTTCCTCTAAATGGTACATTGATATTACCAATGTCCATAGCAGGAATAGATGTTGCTGTACATAGAAACGCTAGGTCTTCTATTTCGCCACCAACTTGTGCGTAACCAGGAAAAGGCATTGTTACCTTAAACTGATTGGCTCTTGCGCCACCGCCTGCAAGTTTAGCTTTGAAGTCATTTATATTTGCCATTTTTTATTCTCCTTCTCTACTATTAACCGCCTGCGACTTCTTCAAAAGAAACGCCAGTTCTGGTTGCGATAAATTGAAGTGTAATGAAGTTAATGCTTCTAGCAGGTTTAACAAAAATCTCTGCTATAAACTCATTTCTATCAATTACTTCGCCTGTGTTGTTAGTTTCATCACACACTACTAAAAAGTCTGTGATACCTCTTCGACCTTGTACTTCTCTTAGGAAAGGTTCTACAATGTTTCTAAAGTTTGCTCGTGTAAATTCATCATTGAACTCAAACAATTGGAATTTAGAAGCAGTTGCAATCGCCTTTTCTAATACAATAAACAGTCTTCTTACGTTGATTCTATCAAAAGCACTTGGAGAAGATAATCCAGTTTTGTCTCCGAATAATACAGTTCCTTGACCTGGGAAGGTAGCAACTGGATTAACTCTTTTTGGATATAACTCATCTCTTTGTGATTTTGTAGGATTGAAAGCAAGTTTAGCAGCACCTCTAATTACTCCTCGATTGTATCCAGCAGGTGAATACCAAGAGTCCGCAACTATGTCTGTTCTTGCAGCTAATCCAGCAATATCTCCGTTCAAAGGTACAAATCTATATACGTCATTGTATCTGTCGTAACAGTATTTGTAACCACTATCAAATACAACATATGAAGAAGAACGTACTGAATCAAAGAAATCAATTACGTTATCTTTTTGTGTATTTGAGTTTGAGATATTAACAACATCACTTCTTTGTGGAGAAGCAAATACAATTGCGTCTTTTCTATTTTCTGCAATTGTGATTAGATTGTCAACGTGTGTTGTTGAACCACTAGGACCAGCGATAATTAATCCTACATCAACTGTATCAGCGTCTGCAAATTTTTCATAAGCAGTTTTTAACTCACCGTCAGTTACAGTAGAACCATTAGCACCACCATCTAAAGATACAGATAATGGTGTAGCAGCAGCGGCAAATGATTGATTTGCAGCTACAGATCCCCAACCTGTATTATCAGTTGATTGATGATCCATCCAAAAAATGTAATTTGATTTATTTTGAATTACAGTTGGATAGTAGTTCACATCTCCTTGTGGAGATTTTGCGTCTGAAGCTTTAGATACTTTTGAATATGTTTCTAAAACTGTACCAGGAACTCCTGAAACTCCACCGTCTTCGTCAATTACGATTACGTGTATTTCATCATTAGAACCTGATCTAGCTGAAACATAAGTTGAAGTGCCAGGAGCACCGTCAACTAAATCATAATATCTCCATCTTCTTTTTATTCTTGCATCATCTACAACAGCAGTAATTAATCCTCCAGCACCTCTAGGATGTTGAACGATATCAATTGAAGTAGCAGCAACTGAAGTTACTCTATATTTTTCACCGACAGTGAAATCAGTAGCACCTGCAGTTGATGAAAACTCAACAATGTCACCTACGTTTAAATAAGTTGTAGCATCTGAGTCAACAGCAACAGATGTTGCACCAACAGCGGCGCCTCCATCAACTTGTTGTGATGTTGATAGTGTTTGTTCGTATGCACTTGCACTTGGACAAGTTGCAACTAATATACTATTACCCCAAGCGCCAGGTGATCTAGCAGCAAAAGTTCCGACACTAGCAGAACCGTTGGCGTAATTGTCTTCATAATCTTGTGTATTCTTAACAAGTAAACCACTTCCATCAGAAGTTGCGTTTAGTTGACTTGTTTGGGTAGCTCGTACTACTCGTAATGCATTAGAATATTGTAAGAAGTTAGCAGCACTGAAAAAGTATTCAAAGTTACTTGAATCAGGTTTACCAAACGTATTTACAAGTTCTTGTTCACTAGAAATAGATATTATCTCATCTACAGGACCTTGGTTGAATGAACCAGCAAAGGCACCAATAGAAGTTGATACAGCAGGAATGATTCTTGTTAAATCTTTTTCCTGTACGAGAACACCAGGTGATACTTGAAATGCCATAGTTTTCTCCTCTAATTAGCTAATTATTTTATACATATAAATTCATTTATCGTAAGTTTTCTTACGCCCATAGTCAAATTTCATTATTACTTCTATTTATAATTACTATAAATTGTACTAATGGTCTTTACGTACAACAGGAACCCACCTTGTTCCGTATTCATCAACTATATCTTCATTCATTGGATCTGTATTGATACCATCATCTATAAACCCAAAAGGTGCCATATCTTCTTCTATTAATTTCTGTTGTTCCACGTACATTTGCTGACGTGCATTTTGATTAGTCAATTCTTTAAAATAACCTTGATTTGATACCCAACCAAAGATAACTAAACACATCATTAAATCATCATTTGCACCGTCTTCAGCCTGCCAAGATTGACCTCTTTTAGCAAAAGTTGACATCTCCTGTATAATCTTAAAAGAACTAGTTAAAAGTTTATCTCCCTCTATTAACGTCTTTAAATTAGCACAACCTACTCTTTTGATCTGTTTAGTCATACGAACACCTAAAGACGAACCACGACCACTATACATTGCACCAAGTATCTGTCCTGCTCGACCCTTTTGTGTACACATCATAAGATTAGGATACTCTATTTCAAAGTTCAGTGCTTCTGATATTTGTTGACCTATGTCATTGACTTCTACTAATATATGTGCTTGATTATATCTTAATGCAATCTCACTAATTATATTAGGAAAAATAAATGGTTTAACTTCGTTGTTTTTATATAATGCAACAACCTTAAATGGCATTTGTGTAACGTCAAAGACAACAAAAGCAGAATAGTCTTTATCAACTCCTCTTGCAACGTCAACCGTAATTACATAAGTATGATCTTTAATAGGTTCTTCAAATTGATCTACACTACCTGCTGATTTTATAGGTTCAAAATACGGTATTGTTTTTATTTTTGCTGGTGATATAAGCGTATTAACTGATCCTAAAAATTCACATTCAAACTCTTGTTGGAATTGTTCAGGTGAGGTATTTCTAATTGTCTGTTCTTTCCATTCTTCATCTCTTCCTGGCACCTCTGACCAATGTACTTCAATAGGAACGTAATCGTTTCTTTTTGTTTCTGCGTCTGTCCACAATTTATAAAATTGATTCATACCATAAGGTGTAGATACAATAATCATCTTTGTATTTTTACCAGCAGAGATAGTAGGATAAACTGAACTAAAAAATGATTCGGCAATGTTTGTAGGTACGAAAGCAAACTCGTCTAAGAATATAATGTTATATGAGCCTCCTCGAATAGCAGATGAAGAAGTAGCAGCAGCAATAATTTGAGATTTGTTTTCTAACTCTATTGAACCTTTGTTCCAGTTTATAACACCTTGTTGTAACCATTTAGGTAAATTTTCATATGCAAGTTGAAGACGGCCTAATATATCTCTAGCAGTAGATGATTTGTTTGCTAATATGGCAATATTTGAATTTGGATTAAATAATGCAAAGTGCATTAAATAAGAAATTGTTGTTGTTGATTTTCCAGACTGTCTTGGTAATTTGCAAATTGTAAATCTATTATCGTGTATGGTTCTTACAATTTGTTTTTGAAAGTCATACATTTTAAAAGGTACAAGACCTTCATCTAATGATACAATTCTAATATATTTTTCCATAAAGTAAATAGGATCATCTGCACACTTTTTAAATTCTGCAATTTGTTCAGCAGTATATTCTTGTGGTGTATTTACTTTTTTAAGATTAGGATTTCCTAAATATGCATCATTACTCATTACAATAATTTCCTTAACTAATTGTGTACAGATTACTTATCTGTTTCTTCAGGTGTAATAGTTTTTGTTTTATCATCATTTTGTTTCAACATTTTTTGTAATTCTGCTGTAGAACCAACAAAAAGAGCATTTTTTATATTCGCACTTGTTTTATTAGGAACTTCTTTTAAGTCTTTTAATTTTTTTTGCAAGTCTTGTAATTTATCTACAGTTGTAGCAACTTGACCTATTAACTGTCCTGCAACTTCATATGCACGAGGATGTTGTCCTTCTTTTGCAATATCTAATATACCTTGTATTGCCTCTTGTCCTCTTTCAATTAGATTGTAGTAATTTTCTCTACTGTACTTGTAGTCGTTATCTACATCACCTTTATCTTTTTCTTCTACACGAGGAACTAGAGGTTTAAATTCTTTTTGTTCTATAGGTGGTTTAGATTCTATACCTAATATTTCATTGACTCTATCTTCTAATTTACTCATTATGTATCATTTCCTGTTTCTGGATCATATCGTTTTCCATCATTGTAAAAATTAATTGTAGTTGTAAATCCAAAATCATCATTTGCGTCAGCACTAGTTGGATTAGGTGTTATAACTATTCTTTCTTCTCTTGTTAGTGGAGAATCTGTATCTGTACCAATATCTGCTTGTACTGTTTTGATGACTTTTTGCGTTAACGCTGGTCCATATAGATAAGTTTTTGCAGTAAAACTTAGAGAATAAATTACAGCACGTCTTTGTGTAAAAGCACCATCATATGAATCTTCATATTGTATATTATTTAAAATTATAGGTACATCTCTTTTAATATTTAATTCAGGTACCTGATTGATTGTTACAGTGTAATCAGGTTGAAAGAAAGGTAGGATTTGTTCTATAATTTGTAATCCACTTTCTGCTGTTGCTGTAAAAACATTTAAATTGTATGATATATCATATGGAACAGGAGTATAATTGTAATCTAATATTTTGCCTTCAATATTTGATTTGACTGTTTTATACTTTTGTATTCTAGTTAGTTTACGAGATCCATCGTATTTTATTCCAGATATTTCAAAAGACATACGTGGTAGAGTAATTGCAAATTCTCTATTTTCTAAATTTGCTTGTTGATCTAATCTAACTAAAAATTTTTCTTTAGGTGCATAAGCCAAAGGAACTTTAATTGATTGAACAATATTATTAGATGAGTCTTTTCTTTTTATTTCAATATTATTAAAAATTTGACCAAACGCAACTGTCGTTTTTCTCATACCTTCATTATAAAAATATTTTCCAAACATTATAAATCTACCTCTCCAAATGGATTACGTTCTTCAAAATCTAATATATCATCTAACGTTGATGCTGTATCAAATCCTGCTTCGGTATCTAAATCAGTATTGTTTGCATATGTCGATTGAGTTTGCAAATCAAAATCTTCATTAATAAAGTATTGAACTTGACCATCTGCACTATCATTTTCTAATAATAATGATCCTGTAGCATCTGTATTTTCTGATATAGTAACTGTAGGTGATAATCCTAAATAACTTGAGCCGTCTACAGTAATACCAATTCTTTCAATAACTCCGTTTGTTAAAATCGCCTGAGCAGCTGCAGTAACAGCACCACCAGGACTGGATATAGATACACTTGTTACAGACAAAATATCATTAATTGTTGGCACAGAAATTGCAGTTACTTGTCCATCTGTTAACGTTATAACCGCTGTTTCATCTGTTTTAGTTGAAGTATCTGTTGACACATAAGTTAATGTTAAAATAGGAACTGAACTATATCCACGACCTATATTATCAATATTAAATGAGGTTAATGTATTTCCAGTTACATTTGCTGATGCTACAGCATTTATTGTAGCAGAAGGACTAGATATAGTAATGGTTGGGGCTGTAATATATCCCTCTCCACCTGATATAACC
>Ga0255765_1002254_pt1 | contig 22146 bp, 27 predicted proteins | sample 041ome_8_FD_179965 | JGI IMG/M metagenome (GOLD analysis project Ga0255765, IMG submission 179965) | Coastal salt marsh microbial communities from the Groves Creek Marsh, Skidaway Island, Georgia - 041407BS metaG (version 2) | ecosystem: Environmental > Aquatic > Marine > Intertidal zone > Salt...
AAATGTTTATACCTTTAGGGAGTATTTTTATCATGTTACTTGTCCTTGTATTGAAACAAGCATAGCAAAAAATCTTAAAGATGATAATCCTCCCAATTTGCACGCCAGATCAAGAAGCATCGGGCAGAGGTGAGCCTCCCCATTTTTACTGGTCCATGTTTATGTTTAGGCAACGGAGGACCACTAATGGCAAACAAGCGAGCGAGGCCGGAGTTCGGGAGCCGAGTGATCCACTGTTGGATAGAATTAAATTGGTACATGATCGTATCAATGATGCTAAAGTGAAAATCGGCTCACAATACACTGCCTTAGAATTTGCAGCAGATGCGATAACCGACATTTCTGATCAAACCATTCTGGGTTTTGACGCAATTGACAGGCTACAATTTACGTCTGAAGCATCAATACTTGCAAAAAAACAACTAATGAACCAAGTCGCATTAGCAATGCTGACGCAAGCGAACAACGCCCAAAAGGGGTTGCTAGATTTAGTGGCAGGGTCATAATCACATATTTGATTGTCCGTAGTGATTTAAAAATCTAAAAAGGTATTTGAGCCAAGTCATACTATATTTCAATCGCAACTAAAATTAGCTAGAATATATCGCTTTAAAAGCACATTTCTAATTGCGATATTAATTTTGTGTTTTAATTTATCATCATTTTGCAGCTTAACAATTTCCGTGCTCAAAAGTTCATATGGGGCATCTTCAAACTTAGCTCTTGGCATTAGTTCATCGAAAATTGAGGTGAAATCTGCAGCATTATCTTTATCCATAAACTAACATACGGCAAGATTATTTTTAATTTAGGAACAACCGGAATAATTGCGCTAAAATTAATTTGGTTTTTAATTTGGCGATGCAATTTAAATTTGTTTATGGTTTTTAGCTACTGTAGCTTCTTTGTCCCACCTAAATGGGATGGGCTTTAGCACGGTTGGTTCACCCTTTTTCAAATTCCGAACACGATTTAACAAGTGTAACTTTGCGTGATATTTTGCGGGAAAATTGAACGCTTGTTTTGTTATCTTAACCTGTTCCATTTCTATACCTTTTGGCTTAATTTTGGCTTTTCGTTGATTTTCCCAAAATTGGAAAAAATTATGTGTGGCCTTCGTAATTGACCGTTTTCATCTAACTTCTCAAGTTCTTGAGGCACACAAACGAAAGGGTTCTCGAAAGTAACGCTTAGTCCTTCAACTTTATTTAAATACATCTGATCCTCCTTTTAAAAATAACAGCAGCATGATTTGTGCCAAAATTTATAAATCAATAAAAAACAATACTTTAATTGACAAGTAATTAAGATAGGCACCTTCGATTATCAAACTCTCCTGATGATTTAATTTTATTTGAAAATTTATAATTCATTTCAACCTGCACAAAGCTTGAGGCTGGCAGTTTCAGAAACTCTATTGAAAAATGGTAGATAATTTAGGGACTGGGCACTCGAGGCAAATGGAAATCAGCGGCGTGTATTAGTCCTGCCCAATCATTTTAAGACTGCGCTCACTACAGTCTGCAGTCATTGTTAGTTTTTTCTTCGCAGCGACTGCAACACCTTCGTAGGATATATACTTTACAGAGGGTGCTAACTGTAACTGCAGCGGTGCGTTTCTGACAGCTTTTAACTTTGCAAGGCCATTATTAAATAGCGCATATTTGCCAGTATCAAGATTTCGGACGATAAAATAACTGGTTTCCAGTTCACACTTATTTTCAATCGTAATCAAAGCAACAAATTCTTCGTTATTTTTAAATAGTCGCTCCCAGAAACTTTTAGCGAACAATGGAGCACTGAAAAGCAAAATCGATGCCGAAACTAAAAATGTAAATAATTTACAACGCATTATACTCACCAATTTTACCACTATGAAACATATAATATCTCACCCCAAAACCATCCCCCGTTAACATTACTTAAACTACTAGACCTCCTTACCGTCAACTAGCTGGGCGTCCTGTGGATGGTCGAGCGCTAAAAGGGAACGCATGACAAAACTTGCCCCATACTTGACATTATCTGGCGCATTGCCCTTTGTGGCCTGTGCCGCCTGTTTGGTGATTGGCGTGACTAACGTGCCGCTGTTTGGAAATGTTCAAACCTTGCTTGCAAGCTATGCGATTGTGATCCTGTCTTTTATGTCTGGCGTACATTGGGGGCAACATTTGCACATCGATGCGACCGCTGGTCAGCGCCTTGCGCTCATGAGCAATGTGATCACGCTCAGCGGGTGGTTCGCATATCTTTTGGCCCCGTTTGGGGTTACGGTGATCACCTGCGCCATCGGATTTATTCTCTTGCTCATGATAGATATGCGCCTGAGGACATCAGGTCACCTAACTGCATCCTATCTTGGGTTGCGGGTCATTGTGACGGGAATTGTGGTGTTGTCATTGGCAGTGGCCGTGATCTGGGCCTAGACACCACCATCGTGCAAAAGTGCACTTTTGTTTGTGGCGTTCCAATATTTGAAAAACCGTCGATACTCGGACATTTCAAAATTCTTTACAAATGGGGCAGGGTGCACAACTTGGATGTCGAAATCTTGTGCCATTTGGGCGATCAAAGACTTCACTGTCGTGTCTGCCGAATGAAACACTTGGATGCTTTTCGGTGCAAGTGACGTGAGCACATCCAAGGTAGGTCCATGAAAGATTTCAATATCCAGATCGCATAGCGTTTCATAGATAAACACCAAGCGTTTCAGTGTATAGCCTCGGCTTTGAAAATATGCGTCATCCCAAATGAACACCGGCCGCATAAGCGGGCGCAGATCATCAATCGCAGATTTCATCAAATATTTATCATGCAGCCATAAAATACGATCAGCCATCTTGTGTAATCCCATGTGGAAACAGGCGCTTGGCCAATGTCTCGTAATCAGCATCTAACGCCCGATTGCGTTCGAGTGCTGTATCGACAGTTGTTCCAAAAAATTTCTGCACGTTTTCCAAATTGAAAAAATAGGGTTTGTTGCTGAACGTGCTTGCAACCCATTGCCATGACAGATTGTTACTGGCCTCGTCCCCGTCTAACAGATGCTGCAAAAACCATCGCGCACCCGCCTGCCATTTGACCCGCCGGAAATGCACGATGTAGCTTGCGATATACATGCGGGCGTGATTGTGGATGTAGCCCGTGTTAAGCAGCTGATGGATAAAGTCGTTCAGACAGGCAACATCCGTTTGGCCCTGTGCGATATCGTCGGGCAGGGTGGTGGCATAGGTATCAGCGAGAAATCCCGTTTTATAGGGTTCGACATCCTGCCACAGCCAATCAGGATGGGCATCGGCAACGCGCTGCCAAAAATCGCGCCAAGCCAATTCTTGGATCAATTTCGAGGCCTGTTTTGGGTCTTCAACCGCGCGAAGCGCATGATTGCGCACCGTGTTCAAATCGACAATCCCGTGATGCAAATAGGGGGACAATCGGGTGATCCGGCCATCGCCGTAATTGCGCGTTTTGCCATAGTCAACAGGGTCGATTGCGCGCAGGTGGTGCTCTGCCGCGGTCTCACCCCCTTGGATCGGTGACGCACTGCCTGTGGCCCACGGCGCAAGGGATGCGACATGTTCGATCAAAGCGTTTCGATCAGAAAAAGTGGTTTGCAAAGGTTTCATTGGTGTTTAATCCGTCTTTCCCGCCACACAATGATCACACCTGAGGCGATGATCAAGAGAACACCGGGGAATAACGTGTCAATTGGAAATTCCCCAAAGATGATCCATCCAAACAAAAACGCGCTGAGGATCCCGAAATAGCTAAACGGTGCCAAGACAGATGCAGGCGCATTGCGAAACGCATACATCAAGAACACAACACCAAAGCCACCAAATAACGACATGCTCAGGATCAACGCCGCATCAATCATGTTATGTATCGCAGAAAATTCGGTCGTCCAAAACGCAAGCACAATCGCCCCAAACGCCGCCGATACAGCCGAATATAGATACAAGATCGCGCTCGAAATTCCGGAATGAAAGCTTCGCAGCGCAACCATTGAGGCCGCGTAACAAAACGCAGCCCCAATTGGCATAAAAGATGTCCATGTGAACACATCTGACCCCGGACGAATGATCAAAAGTGCGCCAATAAATCCAATCACCACCGCAGCCCATCGCCATGCGCCAACCGTTTCGCGGAAAAAAACAACCGCTAAAATAACGACAAAAATCGCATTGGTTTGCCCCAAGGCCGACACCGTTGCCAATTCCAGATTGGCCAAGGCCGTGTAAAACAACAGTTGCGCCACCGCGACGAAAAGACCCCGCGAAAACGCCAATTTCCACTGTGTGATTTTATAATCTTGCCAGCGAAAACTAAGCTCTCGGGTATAGGCAAGCAAAGCGATCGACGGCAAAACACCCAAGATATTTCGATAAACCGAAAGCTCTTGGGGGGAATAGGTTTGCGATAAAAGACGGACATGAACGCTCATGATATCAAAGCAAACGTAAGAGACGAGACAAACAAGAATTGCGCGGATATTGGATGACATAAGCGTATAACTCATTCTGGAACAGACGCGCATTGGACCGTGGCACGCAAGCTGTGTAACACAGATCATTCAAACAGCTTTAGCCTTGGAAATACAAGCCTTTAGCAAGGGTTAAAAAATATTAACTGTTTGTTGATCCTTGGAAGCGCTAAGAAGCAAAGCGATCAAGGAAAAGGCACAAGATGCAAGTCGTTTGGTTCAAACGTGATCTTCGAATACACGATCATGCGGCCTTGGCTTTGGCAGCGCAGGCGGGGCCTGTGTTGCCGCTATATATTCTTGAGCCCGAATTATGGGCGCAACCGGATATGAGCGCGCGACAATATGCGTTTTTATTGGATTGCTTGCGGGATCTGAATGATGCGCTTTCGGGATTGGGGCATCGATTGATCATTCGTGTTGGATCGGCCACCGAAATATTGGAAGACCTGCATCGAAACCATCGGATCCATGCCCTTTGGTCTCACCAAGAAACTTGGAACGCATGGACCTATACCCGTGACAGAGCCGTATCAAACTGGTGTCGCACCCACGCCATTACATGGCATGAACCCTTGCAGCACGGGGTGTTTCGCCGATTGTCGCAACGCGATCAGTGGGCAAAGCGCTGGCATGACCAGATGTTGGCCCCACGGGTTTTGGCACCATACCTGCCGCTAGCCGATCCAATGATAGTGTCCGATCACTTACCGTCGGGCGAAAAGCTTGGGCTCTTCGCGGTTGGGGAAACAGATCTGCAATCCGGTGGCCGTCGCGCAGGCGTGGCGGTTTTAAACAGCTTTTTGTATGAACGCGGTCGATCCTATACCCGTCAGATGTCGTCACCCGTGACCGCGTTTGACAGCTGTTCGCGTCTGTCACCCCATCTTGCCTTTGGGACGATTTCACTGCGTGAGGCGTTCCAAGCAACCGAAAAACGCGCCAAAGATCTGCGCGATGCCCCCCAAACGGAACGGGGCACATGGCCGCGTGCGATCAAATCCTTTTCATCACGCTTGCGGTGGCATTGCCATTTTATCCAAAAATTAGAAGACCAACCATCCATCGAATATCAGAACCTGCATCCTGCCTATGATGGGCTTAGGCCGCGTGAGATCGACGAAAAACGCTTGCATGCGTGGGCAACAGGCACCACGGGATACCCGATGATTGATGCAAGCATGCGTGCCCTGCGGGCGACGGGATGGTTGAATTTTCGCATGCGCGCGATGGTGATGAGTTTTTCAAGCTATCATCTGTGGCAGGATTGGCGCAGACCTGCACAGCATCTGGCTCAGATGTTTGTCGATTACGAACCGGGTATTCATTTTTCCCAAGTCCAGATGCAGTCGGGCACGACGGGGATCAATTCGATCCGCATTTACAACCCTATCAAACAAAGCATTGACCAAGATCCAAAGGGTGTGTTCATTCGCAAATGGATCCCAGAATTGCGCGATATGGATACGGCCTTAATCCATACCCCTTGGAAAGCCGCGTCGCAGATGAACGGCTATCCGATGCCGATTGTTGACGAACCCACAGCGCGCCGTGCGGCCGCGGATCTGGTCTATGGGTTGCGCAAAAACAACCCTTTGCATCGCACAGAAGCCCGCCGCATCGTTGAAAAACACGCAAGCCGCAAAAAACCACCAGCTGCGCGAAAAAAACGGACCACATCCCCAAATCAACCGGAGTTGCCATTTTGATGAAAAAGAAATCTGATCTTCCAACAAAGATGTGCCCCGTTTGCCAACGCCCGTTTACATGGCGCAAGAAATGGGAAAAGGTCTGGGACGAGGTTAAATATTGTTCCAAAGCCTGTGCAGGTCGTCGAAAACCAAAATCCTAACGCAGCTGCCCAAAGGTTACATGCTTAATTCAGCTTTGATCAGATCGGTGATCTGGCGACTGTCGGGTTTGACAGGCGACCCCCATGTTCCCAGAACATCGCCCTCGGGGCCAATCAGAACCTTGTTGAAATTCCATTTTGGGGTCCAACGATGGGCCTCTTTCATCCATTTGTAAAAGGGATGGATATCACCCCGCTTGACCTTGGCGATGGTGGTCATTGGAAGGGTTAGACCAAAGGTCACTTCACAAAATTCCTTGACCTCTGCGACGGTGTCTTTTTCTTGGTTGAAATCATCGGATGGTACGGCCAAGACAACCAGCCCCGCATCACCGTAGGTTTCATGAACCTTTTGCATTTGTGTATATTGCGGGGTAAATCCACACATGGATGCGGTATTGACGATCAAAATCGGCTTGCCTTGCCAATCTCTTGTGTTGAACACACCACCATCAATATTTTCGAATTCGAAAGATGGCATTTTATAGCCGTCGGCATGTGCCGCAGTTGATGCAAAGACAACGGCAAGACAGAGGTTTAGAATTTTCATCGTCGCAGATATCCGTGGTATGAGCGGAAAGAAAATGTTTGTCCGCCCTGCATCAGTACCAGAATGCCCTGCATTTTCATAATTAAACATCTGTAATACATATCTAACCCTCTGATATTATGCGCTAAGTGAAATACGTACATCTCTTTACACAAGGTGCATGTTCGTGTCATTCTGCGACCTACTGGATTTATCGGAGGCATCGCAATGTCCACAGACGACCAAAGCGCCATCGCATGTGAGGCCTGCGATGCAGGGGCGGCATCTGTATCAGACGACGCGCTGAGCGCATTTTTTAGCGCACAACAAGGTTGGGACGTTGTCGAAGAAGACGACGTCAGATTGATCCGCAAAACATATACATTCCCCAATTTCGCGAAAGCCATGGCTTTCACGAATTTCGTTGCCGATATCGCCGAAAATGCGGGGCATCATCCCACGATCGTCACCGAATGGGGGCGCGTGCGCATTGATTGGTGGAGCCATAAGATCAAAGATCTGCACGCGCTTGATCTAGAGTTAGCGCGCAAATGTGATGGGTATTCCACGGGTCATTAAACAGGCCAATCATTTGCCTAAGCCGCGTTACATCCTGCCAAAAGCTCTGCACCACACGCGGCCCAGGCGTGATCCAAACGTTCAAGCGCGTTGGGATCAAATTGATCTTTGATATCCCAATACCGGCCGCTTTCGACGTAATATCCCAATTCATTTTCCTGCGCCGTGATTGATTGTACGTGATCACGGTTCACAAGTTCGGACATTTTGGGCTGTTGCACGTGATGATGAAGTCGCGGAAACACCAATGTTGATGCGTCCCGTGACAGGTTGAACACATTGCATCCGTTCATCGCCGCAAGACACATAAACCGCGCCGATTTGGCGCTTAGGTCGCGCAATGTGATATCGTCGCGTAAAGGGTCCGCCGTGCCAGTGCCATAGAAATGGGTGTCGCCCGTGGGCTTGTACACCATATCACAGCCCAAGATATGAATTTCATCGGGTTGATGGCGTCCGAGCGACCAATAAAGCGCGGTGAATGCCATAGTCCCGCCAGCATACACAAAACCGCCAAAGTCATTCTGAACAGACACAAAATCCTGTTCGGTGATCATCGATTGATCAGGGGTCAATGTCACAGGCTTTCGGTCATCGGGGAAATCATATGGAAATATAATTTCTGTCCATGCCTCTGTGATCCGCCACGCGTTGTTGATCGCGATGATGTGATCATAGCCCGACACATCATGATTGCGAATATCTGTGACGTTCGGCCCAGACCCCAGAATTAATGTTTTAATTTTCATACCAATACATTAACCAGTTTTCTTAATTCATTTTGGTGTGATAATGCGATCAATATTTGACCTCAATCATCGCCTCATTGCGGCGCGCAAAAAACGGGGTGAATGGCCCATTATAGGTCGCTTTGATCGGAATTCCCTTGGTCGACACGCCGTCTTTTTCCAGTGCTTCAAGCAAAAGTTTTGAGGCTTTGTTGAAGTTCTGATCTGTAGAGCGTCCCGAGTATTTATGCACGGCATAATCAGCGCCTTTGACCAAAACCAATCGAACCTTGGGATCTGTTGGGATCGGGGCGGTTTCGAAATTATAGTTCGCGGGCAGGAAAAACCGCATTGTGACACCGTCTGCTTGCGCCTCTTGCGTGACGGGGGCGGTCATCGAAATCTTGACCGATTGGGTGACGGGCACGGTCATTGCAACCTTGCTGCTTTGTTCATTCGCACCTGAGATATATTTGAACAATCGCGAAAAGGCACCGTTTTCCCCATCCGCCTGTTGCGTTTCAACGGCAACGCGGTCGTCGTACCGGCGAATTTCATATGTGTCGGATACAGACAGGACGCTGTATTTTGGTTCTTCGATTGCCATGGCCACTGTCCCCCAAAACAAGGTGACACATAATAAAACATAACGCATTGATCGCAAAGCCTTGTTGGTTGTGGTTCTAACATAGTGCAGATCGCACAGAATTACCATTGCCGATGCAATCACGGTGCTGTGTTCACGGTTTCAAAAGACGCGGCGTCATTCGGGGGGCGATGATGCGAATGAATTGACCTGTCAAAGAATTCGCATATCCTGCGACTGACCATTGGGTGTGAGCCAAAGCACATCCCACTATTTCAAAAGGATTATTTGTAATGACAGGCATTCGATTTGATGGCAGGACCGCAATCGTCACTGGTGCGGGTACGGGCTTGGGGCGCGCGCATGCTCTGGGATTGGCGGCGCGTGGGGCAAATGTTGTGGTCAACGATCTGGGTGTCGCCAAGGACGGATCGATCCAAGGATCAGACGCAGCCAATGCGGTCATCGCAGAAATCAAAAACATGGGCGGGCGCGCCATCGCAAATGGGGCGAATGTTGCGAATTACGAACAGGTTCAATCGATGGTTCAGGACGCAATTTCAACCTTTGGCGCGGTTGATATCCTGATCAATAATGCGGGAATTTTAAGGGATAAAACATTCGCAAAAATGGATTTGGATGACATGCGTCTGGTCTTGGATGTCCATCTGATGGGAAGCGTGAATTGTTCCAAGGCGGTTTGGCCCCACATGTTGGAACGCGAATATGGCCGCATCGTAATGACAACCTCTGCATCAGGTATGTACGGGAACTTTGGTCAATCCAACTATGGCGCGGCCAAGGCGGGTGTCGTCGGGTTGATGAACGTTCTGGCGCAAGAAGGTGCGCGGAAAAACATTCGTGTCAACACACTCGCCCCCACCGCCGCGACCCGCATGACCGAAGGACTGTTGGCGCAGGACGTGATGGACTTGCTGCAACCTGACAGCATCACGCATGGTGTATTGGCCCTTGTGAGCGAAGACGCTCCAAACAAGATGATTTTGGGTGCGGGGGCAGGGTGTTTTGCCGAAATAAAGATCATTGAAACGCAGGGCGTGGCCTTGGTTGGTGATGATCTTTCGGCCGAAGGCGTCATGGCCGCGATGGATCAAATCCGCAACGTTGAGGGTGCGCAAACGATACCCGATGCTTTTGGACAAACACGGAAATACGCACGAATGGCCGCAGCGGCGCGGGGTCTTCCCTTGCCATGGAATGACTGATTACTGCGACAGGAAACAGGCATCATAGGCCTTCACAATCGTCTGCGCCTTGCGCGCAACGGCATCGGCGCTGTCATTTGGTGTATAAAGGGCAGAGCCGATCCCGAACCCATCCACACCCGCGGCGTGCCAGACCGCGAAATTTTCGGGACCTGCGCCGCCCACCGCCAATATTTCCGTTTCCTTGGGCAAAACCGCGCGAATGGCTTTTAACCCATCGGGTCCCAACAATGATCCCGGAAACAGCTTGAGCCCATCTGCACCTGCGCGTAGCGCGGCAAAACATTCGGTCGGCGTCATAACACCGGGATAAGACCGCATGCCACGCGATTTCGTGTGTGCGATAACCGCTGTGTTGCAATCAGGCGAGACGATCAATGTGCCGCCCGCTGCTTTGACCTGATCAACGCTGTCACAGTCCAATACGGTTCCAGCGCCAATAAACGCGCGATCCCCAAAGGCGCGCGCCAGAATTTTGATGCTGTCAAATGGGGATGGTGAATTCAAAGGAACCTCGATCTTGGTGATGCCCGCATCAACAAGGGCCGCGCCAACGGCATAAACATCGTCAGGCGTAATGCCGCGCAAGATCGCGATTATGTTTCTGTTCATTCGAGTGTTCCAAACTTGTGTTTATAGGCGGCTGCTAACCCTGCCAGCGTGACAGTGGTGGCGTCCGCAGTGTCGACCATCACGCCCTGCGCGCGCAACGACGCGCGATAAAGATCACAGAGCGCAGGCGCGCCAATCAAAATCACGATTTGCCCCAACCAATAGGGCTTGGTCGCGGCCAATTCCATCCCCAATAACAGGCCAGACAAACGTGCACGCGCCGCACCGTGGGATTGCCCCAGCACCAAATCACTGGCCCGCAAGCTAAAGAGTTCGGTCGCGAAGGCTGCGGGACGCGATAAGGTCACATCCACCGCGGTGTCAAAGCTGTCTTGATCCCAATCATCCCCCGACACGCTGTGCCGCAAAACCGTATGCTGCGATATCGCTGCGAATAATTCGCCCGACATCACGGTTTGGAAACTGATCACTTCGCCGGCGCTGACATGGACCCATTTTGTATGCGTACCCGGCAAGCAGATCACTCCGTCGAAATGCGGGTGCTGTGCAAGATAGCCCGAAATTTGCGTTTCCTCGCCCCGCATGACATCTGTCGTGGGTTTGGTTTGGCTCAGGCCCGACAGGATAGACACGTCGATACGCGGATCAGACACAGGCGCAGTGGTGAGATGCGTTTGCGACGGAGTGCAGGGCACGGGTGTATAGGACGCCTCAACCCAGCCTTGACGCGCCCCGATCATACCGCACGCAATCACCTGCGTCTTGGCGTCGGGTGTCAGCCAATCGTCGATCAATCCCAACAACGTTGGTTCAAATTCATCGGACGACAGCGTTCCCATACCTTGGTCGGAACTGCGATGATCCTTGATCACCCCATCGTGCCCAACCCACCAAGCACGAAGACTGCTTGTCCCCCAATCAACCGCAATCCAATCCATCATTCTATCCCGTTGTCACCACACCGCCGTCAACCACAACGGTTTGCCCCGTCATCATACGGCTAGAGTCTGATGCCAGAAACAACACGGTGCCTGCAATATCTTCTGGTAGAAATTCATTATTACATCACCTTATCGACAGATGCTTTGTTATTAAAACTACGAATTGCGGTATTCATGAATACCATCTGCACAAAATGCCCCGCCTTGGTAGCGTGCCGTTGGATCATCTGCAGGTGGGCGTGACATGGCCGCATCAATTTTTGCGCGAAACACTTCGGCGTTATCTTGTGGGGTCCAACCAATATAGGCCACTTCGCGATTGTCCCACCATGATGCGGAATTGTTCGATGCCCCATAAATAATCGGGCACCCCAATCGGGGGACCATAAAGATCCGTTCGATCAACAACACAAAATCATCATAGCTCATCCATGTTGAAAGCATGCGGTGATTGATCGGTTCTGGGAAACATGACCCGATGCGAATACTTGCTGTTTCGATGCCGAATTTATCGTAATACATCGATGCCATCGCTTCGCCAAAGACTTTGGACACGCCATATAGACCATCAGGTCGGGTTGGGGATTTAGCATCCAAACGCTGCGTCTGTTCATGAAAACCAATGGCGTGGTTTGAGCTTGCAAAGATTATGCGCGGTGTGACCGACGATTTACGCGCCGCCTCGTACAGATTGAACATCCCGTCAATATTGGCGTTGCGGATCGTGTCCCAATCGGCCTCGGTCGATTGACCACCCATGTGAACAATGCCGTCACATCCGTCCACCAATGCTTCGACGGCGGCTTTGTCGCCCAAATCGCAATACATGATTTCTTCGTGCGGCGCGGCACCGCCCAAACCCTTTCGTGCCGAAATACGCAGTGATTTTGCCATATGTGTCAAACGCGTGCGACACACAGATCCCAATCCGCCATTCGCCCCTGTGATCAAAAGCCTTTGTAACATATGTGTCCCCCAAATATCTGTTGCAGTGTTTGGCAAAGCTTATGGGATCGCGGTCCGAGTATAAAGAAATTCTTTTGATGCAAACCCTTACCAAAACTTAATCCATCCCACAAAATTCTATGTGGTCGAATGGTAACTTGGGTGATATCACACTTGCGAAAACAACTGTGATAACCGCTGCGCATTGCAGCTTGATCAAAACGGAAAAACAACATGAGCGTTAAAATCGGTATTTCCCCAATCGCGTGGCAAAACGATGATCTACCTGACATCACAAAAGATTACACAATGGAACAAGCCCTGCGCGAGTCCCGAGAAATCGGATATACAGGGGTTGAGCGTGGCCAACGCATGCCGCATGACACCGAAGGTCTGCGCCAGTACCTTGAGGCCAACGATATCGCACTGTGCGGTGGGTGGTGTTCGGGCAATTCATTGGTCAATGACTTTGCCGCCGAATGTGACGCGACCCGTCAGCAAGTCGAGCAATTCATCGCGCTAGACGCACCCTGCATCGTATACGCCGAATGTTCTAACACGGTTCAGGGGCTACAAAACGTTCCTGTCAACAACCGCCCAAAACTGTCGCGCGATGAAATTATGACCTACGGGAAAAAAATCAGTGAGCTTGCGAAATGGATGGCGGATCAGGGCATGCCGATGGCCTATCATCATCACATGGGGTCGATCATCGAAAGCGAAGATGATGTCAATTGGTTGATGGACGGGTCCAGCCACGAAGTGAACCTGTGTTTTGACACAGGACACCTGTTGTTTGGCGGTGGAAATGTGATGGCAACGCTTGATCGCTGGGGCGACCGCGTTCATCACGTTCATTACAAAGACATTCGCCCACATATCGTCAAAGACGTGCGCGACAATAACCTAAGCTTTCTGGATGCGGTGATCGCGGGTGCCTTTACTGTACCGGGGGATGGATGCATCGATTTCCAAGAGGTCACACATAAATTGAAAGCGATGGACTATTCCGGATGGATCGTGGTCGAGGCAGAACAAGATCCTGCCAAGGCTCCGCCCTATGAGTATTCCAAATTGGGGTACGATAACATCGTCGCTGCGTGTAATGCCGCGGGTTTGACCATCGATCGCTAGTTATTATAGTGGCGCCGTTTACACCGACGGCGCCACTATACGCGTATCCCATTGCGCGCAGAGTTGCATGACGGCTTGTGGGGCAGGTGCATCCGTAAACCACATATCGATATCTGCCAATGACCCGATCCGCGCGGGCGCAGTGCGTTCAAATTTGGTATGGTCTGCCACCAAATAGGTCTTGCGGCTTTGTTGAATAATGGTTTGGCTGACGGCAACTTCTTGCACGTCGAAATCCAAAATATCACCATCCTGATCCAAAGCAGAACACCCGATGATCGCGATATCAAATTTGAATTGCAAAATGCTCTGAATGGCAAGATTTCCGACCAATCCGCCATCCGACCTGCGCATTTGTCCAGCCGTTAAATACACATCACATTCATCACTGCGGGATAAAATCTGAGCAACATTCAGGTTGTTGGTCACCACCATCAACCCTTTGTGATGTAATAATTCTTTGGCAACCGCTTCGGTCGAGGTGCCGATGTTCAAAAACACCGACGCCCCGTTTGGAATAGACGCCGCACACTGTTGCGCCATTGTGCGTTTCGACGATTGTTGAAGGGTGCGCCGTTCCTCATACCGGATATTCACAGTGCCAGAGGGTAAAATCGCCCCGCCATGAACCCGTTCGATCCGGCCACTTTCTGCCAGATCGGTCAGATCGCGGCGAATTGTTTGCACCGTCACATTGAAATGCTGGGCCAATTCTTCGACGCTGACAACCTGATCCCGATGCAACAGGGCCATGATTTCGCGGTATCGCTGTGATTGCGACATATGATTGCTTTCGATTATGTTCGTTAATCTTCTTTTGCACAAAATAAAGATTTAGTCCATATTAATTGACTATTTGAAAAATAACGCCGCTCTTGCAAATCTCCATGCGAACATCGTATACGATAAACGAACATTTACGAACAATAGGCATCCAAGATGGTTGATCAAAATAGGACTGCAGCAGTTGACCTTTTCATTATCGGCGGCGGTGTGAACGGATGCGGTATCGCCCGCGACGCGACAGGGCGCGGGTTTTCTGTCACGCTTGCCGAGATGAACGATCTGGCCAGCGGGACGTCGTCGAATTCAACCAAACTCTTTCATGGCGGTTTGCGGTATCTTGAGTATTTTGAATTTGGCTTGGTCGCCAAAGCATTGAAAGAACGCGAAGTATTGCTCAACATCATGCCGCATATCAGCTGGCCCATGCGCTTTGTTATTCCGCTAAGCAAGGATATGCGTTTTGACAGTTCGACGCCCACATCTCGGCTTTTGGCGGGTATCTTTTCATGGATGAAAGGGCGCAGGCCGTTTTGGTTGATCAGATTGGGATTGTTTCTATACGACCATTTAGGCGGACGAAAAATCCTCAAGGGCACGTCGGCGTTGGATTTGACCACGTCACGCGAAGGCACAGTTCTGTTTCCAAGGTTTCACAAAGCCTATGAATATTCCGATTGCTGGATCGATGACGCGCGATTGGTTGTGTTGAACGCGCGTGATGCACAGATGCGCGGGGCGCAGGTTCTTACCCATACCAAGGTGCTGTCGGCGCGATTTGACGATGGTCTGTGGCAGATTGAAACAGAAACGTCCGCAGGCGAACGACACACCCATTTTGCGCGTATGATTGTGAACGCTGCAGGACCTTGGGTAGGCGACATCACAGCATCGGTCATCGGTCGCAACGCCAAGCTTGGCGTGCGTTTGGTGCGCGGCAGCCACATCGTCACCCCAAAGCTGTACGATCATGACAAAGCCTATTTTTTCCAAGGCTCCGACGGCCGCATTATCTTTGCCATTCCTTATGAAACCGACTTTACCCTGATCGGAACCACCGAAGCAGAACACGCCGCACCAAACGATGCCCCGCAGTGCAGCGACGAAGAAGCACAATATTTATTGGACTTCGCCAATCAATATTTCAAAAAACCGCTGAGCAAAGAGGATATTCATTGGACCTACTCAGGTGTGCGCCCATTGTTCAATGACGGATCTGGCACTGCGTCAGCAGCAACGCGCGATTATGTCTTGAACATTGATGATGGCGCGGCGGGGCCGCTTTTGAATATTTACGGCGGAAAAATAACGACATACCGCCAGTTGGCCGAGGATGCATTGGACAAGATCCAAATTGTGCTTAACCGCAAGACACCCAGCTGGACACATAAAGCGGCCTTACCGGGGGGCGATTTTAGAGTTAACGAGGCCGCAACACTTGTAACCGATCTAACGAAAAAATATTCATTCTTATCTGATACTTGGGCAACTCGGCTCATTCGAATGTACGGGACGGATGCATTCAACATATTTGGCACTGCGACAACATTGGATGATCTGGGTGTCGATTTCGGTGCGACCCTAAGCGAGGCAGAAGTCACATGGATGATGCGTCACGAATTTGCCCGCACTGCCGAAGATGTTGTATGGCGTCGATCAAAACTTGGGTTACAGCTCACCCCAGATCAGGTCACCGCATTAGACGATTGGATGGCAAATGCGCCGAAAGATCTGTTAAAATAGATCGCTGCTTGTCGTTTTTAGACTGTGAATATTTTATAGCTCAATTAATGTTGGGCTATGACACAGACATTCTTAAAAAACCCGTATCGTGGCACCACCGATTTTGAGGTAGGTGCAGACATTCCCTTTCCGTCGATCCGCGCGGATCTGGCGCTTGGTCTGTTACAACGCTGTCCCGATTATGCACAAACACCATTGGTGACCCATATGCTGCCTTCGGGCGCAACGATCTTTGTCAAAGATGAACGCCAGCGCATGGGATTGGGCAGTTTCAAGGCGCTTGGCGCGGCCTATGTCATCGCGCATGCGGCACAAAAACATGATCTGTCCGACACCACATTTGTGACGGCAAGCGCGGGCAATCACGGATTGTCCGTGGCTGCAGGTGCAAAAATATTCGGCGCACAAGCGGTTGTCTATCTGTCGAATACCGTTCCAGAAGGTTTTGCAGAGCGTCTGCGCCAGTGGGGGGCAGGGGTTGTCCGCGCCGGTGACGATTATGAGGCCTCGATGCAGGCTGCACAAACCGCTGCCGCCGAGAACGGTTGGACATTGTTGTCTGACAGTTCGTGGGCAGGATACACCGAATTGCCGCATCGGTTGATGGAAGGGTATCAGGTTCTTGCCGCCGAAACCGTTGATCAAATGCCTGAGCCCCCGACGCATATCTTTTTGCAAGCGGGCGTTGGCGGGTTGGCGACGGCGGCGGCATCCTATTTCCGCCACGTCTGGGGCGATGGCCCGATCATAACGGTTGTTGAACCCGACCGCGCACCGGCGCTGCACCATGCCATCGCGGCAGGGAAATTCGTGTCAACCACTGGCGGGGTGTCCAGCATGGGACGCCTCGACTGTAAAGAGGCGTCATTGATCGCGCTGAAAGGTTTGGCGCGCGATGCAGATAACTTTGTTCTGATGACAGACGCACAGGTCGAGGAACATTTGCCAACATTGGCCAAATGGGGCCTGTCAACATCACCATCAGGGGGTGCAGGCTGCGCCGCGGCGGTGGCAGGTGTTGTCAACCTGTCCCCCAATGACCGCGTGTTGTGCATTCTAAGCGAAGGGGAATAACCATGATCCGCGGCTTTGAGACCAGCGAATACAAATCCCGCGTTGACCGCGCGCAACGCATGATGGCCGATGATGGCATCGACGCGCTGTTGCTGACAACGGAACAGAATGTTCGATATTTTACCGGATATCTGACACGATTTTGGGAAAGCCCAAGTCGCCCATGGTTTTTGATCGTTCCCCAATCCGGCAAGCCTGTGGCTGTTATCCCATCAATTGGCGCCGCGTTGATGGGCAAAACATGGATCTCTGATATCCGAACGTGGTCCGCTCCGGATTTGGTGAACGACGGCGTCACGCTGTTGGCGGACACGCTGGCCGAAATCGTGGGCCAAACTGCGCGCATCGGGATCCCGAGCGGTTACGAAACCCATTTGCGCATGCCTTTGACAGATTTTGATCGTGTCCGCGCGGCATTACCACATGTCAGCTTTGGCAGCGATGCAAATATTATTCACCGCTTGCGCATGGTGAAATCAGATGCCGAGATCGGTAAAATCGAAATGGCCTGCGCGATTGCAGGGCGGGCCTTTGATCGTGTGGGCGAAATCGCGGGGGCAGGGGTGCCGCTTGATCAGGTGTTTCGTGACTTTCAACGCTTGTGCTTGGCAGAAGGGGCGGATTGGGTGCCGTATCTGGCGGGCGGGACGGGGCCCATGGGATATGACGATGTGATTTCCCCCGCAACCGATGCGCCGCTGCAAGACGGGTCTGTATTGATGTTGGACACCGGCCTAGTTTGGGATGGATATTTTTGCGATTATGATCGAAACTTTGCAATCGGCGCCCCCTCCAAGGAATTGCAATCGGGGTGGTCACGTTTGTTAGACGCGACCGAAGCAGGCAAAGCGGCCGCAACCGTCGGCAACACAGCGCGCGATGTCTATCACGCTATGGATCGTGTTCTGACAGGCGGACAAGGCGGCGGTGACGCAGGCCGGTTGGGGCATGGTTTGGGCATGAGCTTGACCGAGGGACTATCGTTTATCGCAGGTGATGGGACGGAATTACAGTCGGGGATGGTCATCACCCTTGAACCCGGCATTGAGATGCCAGATGGTTCGATCCTTGTGCACGAGGATAACTATGTCATCGCGCCCTCAGGTCCACGTCAAATATCGCCTGCAGCCCCCAAAGATCTTTGGGTGATATGATGGCAGCCTATCCTTATACCCTTGGGCCAAGCGCGGGCCAAACCGCGCGGCTGGGGTTGGTGGTTTTACAGGCAGATGAAACGCTTGAATATGAATTGCGCCTCTTGACGCCTCGGCAGGATGTAGCGGTTTTCACAACGCGTGTGGCATCGGCCCCTGATGTCAGCACGGAAAGTTTGGCGCAAATGGAACGTGATTTGCCACAGGCCATTTCTCTGTTTCCACCGACGGATTTTGATGTTGTGGCCTATGGCTGCACGTCGGGAAGTTCGGTCATTGGCACCGAACGGGTCGCCGAATTGGTGAAAGAGGGGTGCTTAACACACTCTGTGACAAACCCTGTCACCGCGCTTTTGGCGGCCTGCGAGCACATGAACATTACATCTTTGTCCTTTCTAAGTCCCTATGTCGCCCCCGTATCACAGCATTTGCGCGATACGTTAACAGGGGCAGGGATTGATACATCGTCTTTTGGAAGCTTTGATGAAGCTATTGAGGCAAATGTTGCGCGGATTGATGCACCCTCCCTCATGAACGCTGCGATTGATGTGTATGAGCGCGATCCAAAAGACGCGATTTTTATGTCCTGCACAAACCTTCAAACGCTGTCAATCATTCCCGAAATTGAACGCCGCTGCGGCGTGCCGGTTTTATCGTCAAACCTGTGTTTGATTTGGCATATGTTGCATTTGTCGGGGCTCACACCGACTTTGGATGAGAAGATTGCGCTTTTCAGCCGGTAAATCCATAAAAATTGGGTTTTTCCTGCTTTCTGCCCTTGTTCACTGCGCAAGAATGCAGTAATGCGCACCCACTGAAATCTGCAGGCGGGGTTCGGGCCTATGGGGGAGACATCCCTATAACGTCCACCGGTTGGGTAAATCCTACACGCCCCCGCCAAGGCATAAACCGGAAAAAGGATATAAGATATGGCTCTTCCTGAGTTCTCTTTGCGCCAATTGCTAGAAGCTGGCGTACACTTTGGTCACCAAACACAACGTTGGAACCCACGCATGGCACCATTTATCTATGGCGCGCGCAACGGCATCCACATCATGGACCTGACACAAACTGTTCCAATGCTAGACCAAGCATTGAACGTGATCCGTGAAACAGTCGCAAAAGGCGGCCGCATTCTGTTCGTTGGTACAAAACGCCAAGCAGCAGGCCCAGTTGCAGAAGCAGCTGAAAAATGCGCACAACACTATATGAACCACCGCTGGTTGGGTGGCACGTTGACAAACTGGCAGACTGTGTCGCAATCAATCGCACGCATGAAAGACAGCGGCGAAAAATTGGCAACAGGCGCAGACGGTTTGACCAAAAAAGAACGTCTTGGTCTTGAGCGTGAGTTCGCCAAGCTTCAAGCGTCTTTGGGCGGTATCTCCGAAATGGGCGGCACACCTGATTTGCTTTTCGTCATCGACGTGAAAAAAGAACAGCTTGCCATCGCAGAAGCAAACAAATTGGGCATCCCAGTTGTTGCTGTTGTTGACACCAACTGTTCCCCAGATGGCGTTGATTACATCATCCCAGGCAACGACGATGCAGCACGTGCAATCGCATTGTATTGTGATTTGGTCAGCCGCGCCGCGTTGGACGGTATGTCCGCACAATTGGGCGCCGCAGGCGTTGATCTGGGTGAGATGGAAGAGCTTCCAGCAGAAGCAGCGGCTGACGCAGACGCGTAAAGCGACGCTTGCAAACATCACATCGTGCGGGCCATCGCCCGCACGCATTTGTTAGATATATGTAAAGGATCTTACTATGGCTATCACAGCAGCAATGGTAAAAGAACTGCGCGAAACAACTGGCGCAGGCATGATGGACGCGAAAAAAGCGTTGACAGAAACAGACGGCGATTTCGAAGCGGCAATCGATTGGTTGCGCACCAAAGGCTTGGCGAAAGCGGCGAAAAAATCTGACCGTATCGCAGCCGAAGGCTTGGTGTCTGTCGCAGTAAACGGCGGGACAGGGGTCGCGTTGGAAGTGAACTCTGAAACAGACTTCGTTGCTAAAAATGCGGACTTCCAAGGTATGGTTGCATCCTTCGCAAAAGCGGCATTGGACGTTGACAGTGTCGAGGCACTGGCAGCAGCATCCATCGGCGGCAAATCTGTTAAAGACATCCTTACCGACAAAATCGCGACAATCGGTGAAAACATGAACCTGCGCCGCATCGCGAAGATCTCTGGCGACGAAGTTGCGACTTACGTTCACAACGCAGCCGCAGCAGACATGGGCCAAATCGGCGTCTTGGTTGCCTTGAAAGGCTCAAACCCAGAGTTCGGTCGCCAAGTTGCAATGCATATCGCAGCCGTCAACCCAGCAGCGTTGAACGAAGATGCGCTTGACGCTGATTTCGTCGCACGCGAGCGCGGCATTTTGGTCGATCAGGCGCGCGAATCTGGCAAACCAGAAGCGGTTATCGAAAAAATGATCGAAGGCCGTATGAAAAAATTCTTGGCCGAAGTGACTTTGTTGGGCCAAAACTTTGTCATCAACCCAGATCTAACGGTTGGCCAAGCCGCTGCTGAAGCAGGTGTTGAAATCACTGGCTTTATCCGCATGGCTGTTGGTGAAGGCATTGAAAAGAAACAAGAAGATTTCGCAGCAGAAGTTGCAAAAGCTGTTCAAGGCTAAATCTATCTGTTCAAAAAATAGGGCGGCGCATAAGGTTTATGCGCCGCCTTTTTGGTTTTGCATCCGATTGGTTTGGGGATGAGGCCAGACACAAAAACAATTACGAAAAGAAATCGGGTGGCAGAGCCAAGAAATCTACATGGATTTACCACCCCGGTCCCAATGGCTTAGCCACTACTCACGGAACATTTTTATTGTGCCAGATTCTCTTGTCAGGCGAAAGTATGGAAAAACGTACCTATTCTAAAAGAGATATGTGTTAAGAAATACGGAAAATCTGGTTCTGATAAGCCATGCGAAGTACAGCCTGCGCTGTTGTTTCGACCCCCATCACTTCGCGTGCGAGGCGAAGATGTTTTTCAACAGTTGCCTTTGATACATCCATCAAAATCGCAATATCTTGGGTGGTCTTTCCATCGCTAACCCATTGTAATACTTCGCATTGTCGCTTGGTCAGATTTTGACCAGAAAAGGTTGCATGGGGCAGGGTGAGCACTTTCAGATGCGCCACTTGGTTGATCAGCATGATCTTTTCGCCATGTAACTCCCAATTGGCATCAACAGCATCTTGAGTCACATTTTTCCCGCCACTGAGTGAAACAGCCGCGCGCCCATAGTCCGAGTTTAACGGAAAGCTAATCGTGTAACCCGCAATGATTCCAAACGAATGATTGAACTGAATCACCCGAAGATCACTTGGGGTTAACAATCCTTGGTTTTTGAGGTCCTGTAGGTGATTCCAGCTTTTCGCACCAACATTTTCCAAGGCCCAGCGTAACATAGGGGCGTCAATGAACAATTTGGATTCAATAAATCCGGACACGTAGTTTTTGCAAAAATTCGTCAGGATAAAGAAATCTTTTGGATCACCAGACATAAGACCGGTTGGAAAACGCGTCAATCCATACATCACACGTTGAAATCCATAGGCTTCCATAGACGACAACCATGTTCGCCACAGTTCATCAACAGTGGCGGCTTGTACTATTTTAGAAAGAACGTCATCCACCGAAGGCGTCATTGTAATCCATTAAAAGAGAAACGATAGAAAATCACTTTTGTACTGAAAAGTTTAAACGAGGTGAAAATAGTTATCAAGAAAACATTTATTTAACATAATTATCATTATACGATTATGATACTGCGTGGATCATACTTGCCCCCGTTTCGTAA
>Ga0255765_1002256_pt1 | contig 22145 bp, 16 predicted proteins | sample 041ome_8_FD_179965 | JGI IMG/M metagenome (GOLD analysis project Ga0255765, IMG submission 179965) | Coastal salt marsh microbial communities from the Groves Creek Marsh, Skidaway Island, Georgia - 041407BS metaG (version 2) | ecosystem: Environmental > Aquatic > Marine > Intertidal zone > Salt...
GAGAGAGCGCTCGGAAGAGTGAATTCAAATGAAGAAAAGTCGACTTTTTTCCCGAGAAAAGGTGCACGTTTTGGGGAGTTTTTCGGCGGCGGCGGCCACATTTCTATCGACGCGCGCACGGATACATCACACGCACACGCGCGCGCAATCGACGAACGCGACACGCAATCGCAAGACGACGACACACAAAGCACCACGCGTATAAAAGACTATAAGTAAATGGGCAAAAACGTGCGCAAAACGAAAAAATTCGCGCTCACCAAGCGCCTGCTCAACCCGAAAGACGCGAAGCAGCAATCGAATCAAAACAACAACAAGAACAGAGGAAAGAAGAATGAATTCAGGACGAAGGAAAACGAGATGAAAATCAAGCGCATCGAAGCGGTGACGTCGAACATGTTCAACGAGCACAACACGGCGATAAAACCACCGTATTCGGTGTTGGTGGATACCAACTTTATTAACTTTAGCATCAAGAATAAGATAGATTTGGTGAAAGGGATGATGGATTGTTTGTACGCGAATTGCGTGCCGCACGTGACGGATTGCGTGATCGGAGAGTTGGAGAAACTCGGGACGAAGTATCGGGTCGCGCTGCGCGTGGCGAAAGATCCGAGGTTTGTGAAGCTGCCGTGCATGCACAAAGGGACGTACGCGGATGATTGCATCGTGGATAGGTGCAGAAAGCACCGGTGTTACGTCGTGGCGACGTGCGATACGGATTTGAAGCGACGGTTGAGGAAAATCCCGGGCGTGCCAATCATGTATTTACAAAATCATAAATACAGCGTGGAGCGATTGCCGGCGGCGGGGAACATCGGGAACGCGCCGAGATTATGATCACGAGCTCTTCTTTTTTTTATCGTTTGAGCGCTTCGTCTGCGAAGTTTTCTCTCCTCAATCGGCGAATTCGCGTGAGAGAGACTTCCGAGAGCGCAACCGATTCTGTTTCAGATCGCGGTAGCAGGATCAATCAATCGATAATAAATGTGCGCGGCGTGTATGTAGCAATAGAGAAAGAGAGAGAGAGAGAGAAGTAAGTAGTAATATTTGTAAAAACAGTAAATTGTATCGCGTGTAAATGTTTGCGCCCGCGCGTCTTAAAATAGAAAGTTTTCTTCTTTGTTTGTTTTGATGTCTTCAAAGTGTTCATATTTGAAACAGAGAAACGCACGCACGCACACAAGACACGCGAGATAAAAAAACGAATGCGACAAACGAGCATCGCGCCCGCGCTTCGCTTGAACGCGTTTAACGCGAACGATGAAGATGAAGAAGAAGATATCGCCACGCTCTCGTCGTCGGCTTTGAGAAGAAGAGGAACGACGACGACGACAACAAATGGAAAAAAAATCACGCGCAGAAACAAAACGAATCGCATCCACTTTGACGACGAATCGATGGAGATGGAGATGAAAGAAAAGCTCGAGAAGCAACGAAAATATCGCGAGGAGTTGGAGATGCAGTTGAGGAGCGAGAGGAAGCTGAGAGAAGAAGGTGAAGGAGTAACGGCGAGAGACGGAAGACGGATGCCTCTCGTCGTTGAAAATTCAAAAATCTGTGACACACACGCGCGCAAGTCGCACGCGGCGCAAGTGCTGGAAGCGGAAAGGGCGGAGTACGAGAACAGTCCTCGTCTTTGCGCGAGAACTGCGGCATCGACGATGAATGAAAAAGAAAAAGAAGAAGAGAAGATGGACAAATCGAAGCGATATCAGAGAGATTTGTTGCTTCAAATCGAACAGAACCGAGAACGCAAGCGAGAGGAGAAAGAGGAGGAGAGGCGGATGGAAAGGATGATGTCGTCGACGTCTGCCGCGTCGTCGACGAGCGGTGGTGGTGGTGGGTACAACGCGCTTCTCAAGCATCGTGAAATGGATAGAAATGGCGGTAAAGTCGACCCGACGGCGGCGTACGGGCGCCGAGAATCGTTCGCTCGGGAGCAGGCGAACGCCGAATACGAACGCGCGTTGAAGAGGCAAATAGAAGAGAAGAAACGGAGGAAAGAGGAAGAAAAACGGAAAATGAGAGAGATGGAGATCGAGGAGGAGAGAAAGATTTTACGAGATTTAGAGAGGATGAATGTGAAAAACAACGCGAGCGGCAGCGTTTACGATGCAGGGGTGCGCGGTAAAAGTAAAACGGAGGAGCCGGTGGTAGTTGAGGAGGAACGGGCGGAAAATGTAGCGAACTCAGTCGTTAAAGAAGAAGAAGTGGGCGAATTGTTAAGCTTTAGCGAGTTTGTCTTCCCGACTACGGATGAAGAACTCGACTTCGTGTAATAGTATTTATTAGCTGCTACTACTGTTTATTTATTATCGGCTAGTGCTATTGCTAGTACTATTTTTGCTTCTAAGCTGAAGCTAAGCATCCAACGCAGTTGTGTAACCTGTCGTGAATGTACACGTCGCACGCGAAGCAAAACTCTTTCTCGCATTTGAGACACTTACTCAACATCCCAGTCGACGCGTCCACCGCGACGCAACACCCAAAGCACTCTCTGAGAAACGAACTTTTATCATCGTTACCTTCTTTGCTGCTCTTCTTTCGCTTTTTCTTCTCTTCCTCCTCCTCCTCCTCTTTCTCGTCTACTTTCACCTCCACAAACGGCATCACCGGGAATAAATGGTGGTAACTTCTTGCCAAGTGCGGAGACGACACCAACGATAGCTGACACGTCCCACACTGACTGGGTAACTCCTCCGCTCTCGCCTCACATCTTGGACACCGGTATTCTCCGTTCTTCGGTCCAATAGTCAGCACGTCTCGATCGTCCTCGTCTCCCGCGCCGGCGCCAAACTTCCTCGGCTCTCGCCTCGGAAATCCCATCTCCACCAGAGCAGGTTTTGCGGTTTCCAATAACAACGCAGGCGGAGGCGCGCACTCCAGGATCAACCTCGTCAAGTGCGACTGGTCCATACTCACGCTAAATTTCCCTTTTGTCTCTTCGCTCAGCCTTTTAAACACTCTCGTCTCCGCGGCCACGCATATAACGTTTGTCCTCGCTTTCATCTTCTTCACTTTCCTCACTGAATCGTTGATATTCCCCGGATCGCACGTGCTCAAACTCGAAATAACCGCTATAATCTCTCTCGCACCAAACGGTGGCACGTCTCTCAACCCTTCCATCGCTTGTTCTAACCCATTTTGTAAAGAAAAACTTCCTCCGATGCCGTCGCTCGCGAACGCTTTCTTGATTGCCTTCACGTGCGTTTCCGGAGACCCGGACAAGTCGGTAATCCGTTCCGCTTTCCCATCTTTACACGCGATTAACCCTAACTGCGAGAGTGGATTTTGATTAAAAAACTCTCGAATGAATTTTATCAGCAGCGGTAAAAGCACCGCGCCTCGGTTCGGTCGCATGTCTTCCACGTGAATCGCATCCGACAAATCAACCAGCACGTAGCAATACCGAATCATCCCTTTCGCGATTCGCGCCTGCGAGGCTGAAAGCGCGATTTTTTTCCTCTTTTCGTTCGCCATCGCTCTCCTCTGCCTGGACGCGTCGTTCTCTAACGAATGCGACCGCAAATTTCCGTCCGCATCTTCGGTTAAATCCTCCCACGTGCGCTCTTTCTGGTACGCTTTTTCGTACGCTTTTAAGGAGTTTTGTTGCTCTTCCGCGGTGAATTCAAACCGAGGGTCGTCCGGCTCGAACGGGATTCTTTCTTCGTCGTGCATTTTTTCGGACGAAAGAAAGAGTGGTGTGCGCTCTTTTTGTTTTTCCTCCACGCGATGCGCGACGAGATGGTGGTTGGTGGTGATTGCGGTGTTCTCGGTGCGCGCGCGCGGTCAAACGATAATATAATAAAATGGAGAAATTTTCGAAGGTTGTGGGCTGCCTTAACTAAACAAATTTTCTACGCGTGCCGCTATTCATTACTGACTACTTTACGGAAGGAAATATCGGCCACAGGCGACAACAGCCGTCACCTCGAGTGCACACGAACAACTCGTACTCGCCTCGCTCGCGAAATCGGACGGAAGTGACCCCGGGGAGTCGGTCGGTTCGGACCAACTTTTCCGTCTTCAAACACGCGACGAGGAGTTGTTTCGAGGATGCTTTCTTTTGGGAGAAGATGCGGGTTTTACCGTCCCAGTATCCGATGGCGAGGAGTTTGCGGTCCGGGCGGAAGGAGAGAGAGGCGATTCCTTGCGTGGAGTCGTCCGGGGAGTTATACGGACCTTTCGTTGAGTCTTTTTGTAACGCGAAGACGTCGCCTTCTTCGCCGTCGCTTTCGAAGACGCGATAGATGGCCGAGGAGCCGTCGGCGCACCCGATGGCGACGACGTGTGGTCTGTCTTTTTCTTGTTCGTGTTCATCTTCTCGCTGTTTTTTCGACTCCTTGTTCTCTTTTTCATCATCTTCGAGGACGTAACTGTCTATGCACGTCACCATATCTTTGAAACATCGCTGGGTGCTCATTGGTTGAAGAAGAAGATTTGAGTTTGACGATGTCGAAAAGGCTTCGTCTAGGACGTCTCCTTGGCTTTTCATTCTCGCGACAGTCACGTGTCCGCTCTCGTATCCAATCATTAAAGTTTGTTTAGAGAGAAATCTCAACGCAGACACGCTCCCATACTTTTCGTTCGCGTTGTTCTCGTCCTCGTTACTCTTCTCCAACGGTAACGGTTTCGACGTCATCCGTCCGGCTTCCAAATCGACCGATACGAGTTCCACCGCACCTCGTTCACTCGCCGGTCGAGCTAATATTACTGCTCTATTTCTAATCGCTATCACGTTCGACATTCGACAAAACGTGTGACACTCGCTTTCTGTTTCTAACACTTGCTTGAGCGTTGGTTTTCTTCGCCATCGTTTCGGCGGGAAAATATCTCTTTTCTCTTCTTCAAATTTGCATTCATCACCGGCTTCTCCGTCATCATCATCTAACGAAGACGACGACGACGAGGATGAAACCCACAGACCTGCGCTCCCGTCTCTCCCGTGCGTGATGAACGCGCACGCGTCCATATCTTCGTCGTCTTCCACCACTTCGACGGCTAAAATCGAAACTAACTTTGCATCTTCTGCGGTCCAAACATTCCTCAGCGTTTCCCCGTTCCAAAGTTTCACTCTTCCCGCGCTGTCTGCGGTTAATAGCGCGAATTTTCTTTCGTTTGGAAATTCCACGACGGAGAGGCACTGGCAATCGCTGTTCTGGTGCGCACGAAACACGGACGGGTCCGGCGGTTTGTTCGTGTCGTAGTTATTCATGCGTGGAGTATTTGAGCGTTTTTATTCTACGTACAGTTATTTTTACTTTTTCCATTTGGTTTTAAAACACATTTATTCTATATACTGTTGTACATTCAGATCCACAGCATCCGATGATTGATTTAAACTACATTATTTCTCTCTGTTATGATTGTCTTTCTTTTTATTCAGCACCGTCTGCGGCGAGTTATTTTGTTGATGCATTGCTACTTGTTGTTGATACATGTTGGTGTAGGTCGCGTTCATCGGCGAGCCGCTGACGCTTCCGGTGTTGTGAACATGATGGTCTTCGATGGGCATGGACCATTTACTGGCGATGGATTTCGCGCGTCTCCACGGCGGCGTGTCCATTTGCCTCGCCACAAAACTTGAGTTTAACTTGACTGCCATGAAGTCGATAATCTCCAACAGTCTCGAGAAAGTTCCGACGAATTCGCTCGGTAACTCGTCCAGCAGACGCTGGTATTGCGGCGTGGCGTTGGCGATGACAAAGTGCGACCGTAAATCCGCCTCCACAATGACTCTTTGCAAATTCAGCTCGTTCGGCGGTAACGAGGAGGACGACGACATCATCATCGTCGTCGTCTGCGACGAGTACGAACTCGTCGCCGAGCCAACCGTACCATCGCTCATTCGGTGTTGTTGTTGCTGCAGCGTCATTTCGTCTTCTTCGTCCAGGCGCTCCGGGTCTATCCACACGTACGAGTGCACTAAATTCCTCAGCGCGCACGCGCCTCTGTACTTGCTGCTCGTCGCCACGTGCACCTCTCTGTCTCTCCGTCCCGTGTTTTCCAGCATCTCCTCGATGCCGCGTTTCAATCGGAAGCACTTTTCTCGCAGTCGCTCTTCGTCTTCCGATTCTCTTCTTCTTCCTTGTTCGTTATTAGTATTAGCGTTCGCGTTGTTGGTCAAAAAGGCACCTTTTTCTCGAAAAGATATCCTTTTCACGATCTCCAGCGCGTCTCTCTCGCAGCTCGTCTCCGGTCGAGTCAACCGGCGAATGGCGTTGATTTCTTTCATCTCTTCGTTCTCGACGACGACATCTTCGACGACGAACTCTTCTTTTTCACCGCTCGCGCCGCCGCCGCTGCTGCTTGAAAGTCGTCGTCGCTGTTCTCCTTCTTTCGGCGTCGTTTGTTCGCGGTTGTACAGCGCGGATTCTCTCCACCTTTGCGGTGGGACGGGAGGCTCGTCGAAGAGCAAATCGTCAAAGTACGCGCCGTCGGCTTGGTTATTGAACGAGCCGTTGTCGTTGTTGCTTCGACGCAATCCACCACCACCGTTCGAAGGTAAAGGAGAAGGATGGCTCTCTTTCAGGCGCAGGTGATGTCGTCGCTTATACGTCGTCGTCGTCATCGTTTATTCCTTTTTTTTCTTTTTTTTTCCCGTTGTTTTGATGTGTTGTCGACACGTGTGTATCTAATTCCTCCCGAAGACGTTTTAAAAACGCTCTCGCTTCTTTTACTTTTCTGTTGTCACTCGGATGCGTATATTCGCTGGGAAAGGTGCGACAAAGAGCGTTTCGTGCCGCGCGTTTCGCCTTCTTTTGTAGTATCGCGTATCGCTTTGACCAAGCGCGCGCTCGCGTTCTGATGATTCTCTCGGGACGAGTAAACGAAAAAAAGAGCGTGTGGCGTTTTTTTCTATCTTTTTAAAAAGATATCTTTTGGATTTTTTTTTGGCAAAGGTCGGAAAAGGTCACCCACCGCCTCTCTTCCGAAATAGAATAATAATAATATGACGACGAACAGATGATACTCACGGTGTTTGTTTGCGTTTCACGTTTCGTCGGTGATTTGCCACAACGGGCATATTCTTCTTTCTATATATTTAATAATATGTTACAACAACGAGGCGTCTCTTTTCTTCTTCTTCTTCCGATGATGATGATGATGATGATATCACGGAAGCTTTGGTTCTAGAAACCACGCGGCGATGGCGACGAGCAGGACGTTTCTGCTGCTGCTCTCGTCGCTGCTCCGTCGTATTCCTCCTCCTCCGTTCTCGTCGTCGCCGGCGAGAGAAGTCTTCGAGAGGACGTTTTCGAGCGCGGAGAGCTTAAAGTCGAGCTCGGCGACGTGTCGCTCGAGCAAATCCGCTTGGATTCGCACAAAGTTTTCGGAAAAGCACGCTTCTTTCGGGAGCGAGGATGGAACGGTGCTTTCGAGTTCCTCGAGCAAAGCTAAGAATTTCTCTCGCACGCGTTCGAGTTTTGGTTTCAAATCGCGTTCGAGCTTCGCACGACGGGCGAGGACGGCGGTTTCGCGTTTACGCGCGGCGGCTCGAGAGAAGGCTTTGTTCTCCGCCTCGGTCGGGAATATCGATGTCGACGATGTTGTCGCGGCGATGTAATCGTTCGTATTTTCCATCCTCAAATACGCGTTCGAATACTCCGTCAACAGCTCTCTCCCTCTCCTCTTCGCGACGGCTTCGTATTCCGTTTTCAGCTTCTTCGCGCCGGTATCGATCGTCCGGAGTTTCGCGTTCAGCTCGTGAATCGACGACATTTTCTTCGTCTCAACACTCTTCCTATCTCATTCAAAACTCTAAATCTAATCCTTGCGGCGTCAACACGACGAGCTCGCGAAACCTTCGCAAATAGTGCTCGTACTCTTTCTCCTCGGAGGTGTGATTTGAAGAAGTCTTCGAGGCTGAAAAAAACGCGTGGCCTTCGCTGTCGTATCGCCGACGAAGATCCGGGTCTGAGAGCACTCCGTACGCTTCAGAGACGCGCTGGAATAACAGCAACTGTTTTTTTCGCGCCTCTTCTGTCTCTTCTTCAATCTCTCGGTCGTTCGTTCCCTCGCTCCCGCTTTTCTTCTTCTTCTCTCCGCCTCCACCTTTTTTAACGAATTTGTCGGGATGACATTGCAAAGCCAACTTTAAATACGCCCGTCGAATCTCACCGTCCGATGCGAACGTGGATACGCGCAGAGTTTCGTAGTGCGTCGGTTCTTCTTCTTCTTCTTCTGCGTCGGGTGCGGTTGAATTCTGCGCGGGGGTTTCGTCGCGTTCTTCTTCCTCTCGCATTTGTGAAGCGACATTTTCTCAAAAATTCCGATGAAAAAGCCAGACGAAGAGAGAGAAAATGAGTTTTGGATAAAAATGTTTCCGACGAATGCGCAAAGATTAGGACGGTTTTGAATGATAGGATGAACAAAAATGCACGCGATTGATGTGAACTTGCTCTCTGGTATCGTTTGAGCGATGGAAACGCGCTGAAAAGGTCTGAAACATGCGACGGGATTTAAGGTTTTGAGTATATTTTTACTTAAACCTAAAACTGAGCCCTTCTGGCTGTATTTCACGGCATTGCGCGGTGCGCGTCAGCTGGCTGAATTGGCCAAGTGGTTAAGGCGCTCGCTTAGTAAGCGAGAGATCCCGAGTTCGACCCTCGGATTTAGCAGCACTTTTTTTTTGCGCGCGGCGAGGAGCGCGACGTCGATAGGGAAGTTGATGTGAGAGTGTTTCGAGGAAGCCGTTTCATCTCGCGAGTTATTTTTTCTTTGTGGCTGGGTCGTATTATTTTTAATCTTGATCTTCCTCTGATTCCTCTTCTGATTCTGATGCTGCGATAAGAACTCCTCCGTCGTAAAACCAACCGTCTGGTAACGGACAGTCGTTGTCGAGAAGGTATTGTAAACATTCGGGTTGGTTGTAGTTGTGCGCGTATCGTACGGCGCAACTATCCCACGGCGCTTTGGCGGTTTCGTGCAAGAACTTCAAACACTGCAAGTGACCATTCTCGGCCGCACACTCACACGCAAGTTGGGGAAAATGATCGTATTCACGCTCGACGAGATATTCGAGGATATGGAGATGACCATTTAAAGCCGCATTATCGGGGGTCCCCGTACCCCACGGCGCTTTGGCAACTTCGTGCAAGTATTTGAGGCACTCGAGATGACCGTTATAGGCAGCCTCTGCACACGCCACCTCATCCATAGGACACTTATTTGCGACGCAATACTTTATCATTTCTATGTTACCACTATCTGCGGCCGCATTAATCGTCCTTGCATTCCACTCACACTTTTTCTCTTCTCGTATCCACTTGAGCAACTCGAGTTTATTCGTTCGAGCAACTCCTCTGCAGAAACATCTTTCGTCCATCCAATGACTCGGCCACAAGGATCGATTCTCCCACGCGATTTCCAACGTAGATATCGACGACATCTCTTCAACTCGAAACTTCCTTCTCAACTCACTCTTACGAGACGATCTCTTAATCAAAGCTCTCGTCTCCGCATTCACTTCAAACAAAAACTTCACGTCAGTTCTGTTCAATTTCGGCAAAATGTGCTCGAAACAAATATCGTCGTTATTGACAATCGTATCCCACAAATCTCTCTCGCCCGTGCGTCTCGACGGCATGTTCTCGCGTTTACTCGTATTTGCTCGCGCGCGCGGGGGGGTTTTGTTGTGTCTCTCGAGCGCTCACGACGACGGAAACAACAACGAGAAGAAGTGAAGAAGTGAAGATCTCATCTCTTCTTCTTCTTTTTTTTTTCGTCTCGAGAGAAGAAAAGACGTTTCTTCGTTTTTATTTTGGAACATCACGCGACAAAATTGCCCCCTCACGCACTCTCAGAATATAAGCAAAACGCGTGTTGACCTTTGCTTTGCGCGCGAGAGAGAAAGAGAGCGGTAGGTTTTATCTGCACGAGCACACACCCGCACGCGCGCGCAGACGCGATAGAAGAGAGCGTAAGAATAAAGAGAAGAGAGTAAAATAGATAAAGGTAGAGAGAGTAGTTTGAAAATAAAAAATGAGCGAAGGGAAGCACATGAGACGCTCCTCCTCTCTCGCAAACATCAAACAGATGGCAAATCACTTCCCGAAACACGTTCGCGAACAAGCCGCGAAGCAGGATTTCAAGCACGAGGCGATTCAGTACGCGCTGTGGATTCCGTTCGGTTTGTTCTGTTTACACTTTGGATACGAGAAGATGGCCAACTTATTCTTCACGTGGTTCATTCTCGGCGAACTGATGTTGATTTTTATGCACATGGATAGGAAGTTTTCAGACGTGCTGAAGTGGTACAACGTGTTGTTGTTCGTCGTTCTGGTGGCGATTTACTTCATCAAAGAGTTGATGATTCCAGAGAATAGCTTTTACATGTTTTTCGTGGAGTACGTGATATTCGGCACGCTGGCGTTTGCGATTGTCATTCCGTTCATTCCGAGACACTTGCTGCGCGGGTTCGATTGGTACCCGATGATTAAGAAGATGGGATTCAAATTAAGTTGATATCGAGTTGAACATGCAAAGCGTTTCTGTACTAGACTATATATAACACTACATTACTATCGCACTATCTTACTACCAGCGCTACACAATATATAAATTAACTCTAAACTTTGTTAAAATTTAACATTTGCTCTTCCAAGTCGCACTTGTGCAAGTCTCGAATGAACTCGTCCAGGCCGAATCCGTCGAGAAGTTTTTGGACGTCATTCACGACGACGTTCGACCCGCGGTGGTCTTTACACCGACCGTCTTTAAAGTTATACGTTCGAATTCTTTCCGAGCGGTCTGCGCTTCCGATTAAACTTCGTCGCATTTGCGCGTTCTCCTCGGCAACTTTACGTCGTTCGATATCGTACACTCTCGTTCTCAACACGGACAAAGCTTTCGCTTTGTTTTTGTGTTGCGACCGTTCGTCTTGAATAACAACGGTGATGCCGGTCGGGATGTGGACGATTCGAACGGCTGAATTCGTGGTGTTGACGTGTTGTCCACCCGCGCCGGACGCTCGCATGGTTTCAATTCTCACGTCTTTCGATTCGTCTATGTGAATGTCGTTCTCTTCGGCTTTTGGGATGATTGCCACGGAAGCGGTGGACGTGTGGATCCGTCCTTGCGTTTCCGTCGCCGGGACGCGTTGGACGCGATGGACGCCGGATTCAAACTTTAAGTTTTTATACACGCCTCCGTTTGCTAATTCATCGTTGTGTTCGCCGTCGTCGTAATTCAGAGCACTACTCATCGAATTATTATTGTTGTTATTAATAATTTCCGCCATGGCTTCTCGAACCCCTCCACCTTTCTCTTCTTCCGTGTAACTCATCAAGTCAAACTTCCAGTTTCTCCTCCTCGCGTACATTTCGTACATGCGAAACAACTCTGCGGCGAATTTCGCCGCCTCGGCGCCGCCCGCGCCCGCTCGAACTTCTAAAATGACGTCTCTCGAATCTTCCGGGTCTTTCGGTAACAGTTGGTGTTTTAACTTCGTTTCCAAATCTGGTAACGTTTTGTTTTGTAAGGTGTCGAGTTCAAATTCCAAATCGGCGTCCTTGGTGGATTTCTTGCTCTTATTATCTTCGTTGATGAGTTGTCTCAACACATCGATTTCTTCCAGCGTGTCTTTATACTTTTGGTACAACGAGGCAAGCGATTTCAACTCGCCGGCGCTTTTGTAGTCGTTGTTTTCAGTGTACTCGTGAAATAACTTTAACTGCTCTTCGAGCTTTTCAATCGGGAAATTCGTCGATGACGATGGCGCCGACGACGAGGTGGACGACGTCGAATGGTACGATCTTCTCTGCGGATTCGACGACGAAATTTTCCGTTCCAGCGCGCTTGCCACGCGCAACATTCCAGCCTCTCGAAACATCGGTGCCGTAACTTGCATACCAATCGGACGTCCTCTCGCCACGCTCTTACCGCACGGAATGGATACGCTCGGCAATCCAGCCAACGACATCGGCACCGTCAAAGCGTCTTGCGCGTACGATTCAACTTTCGATTCTCTCGAAACATCCTCTAAAAACGGCGCTTCGCGAGCGCTCGTCGGAGTTAAGAGAACATCGCACGAGCGTTCGAAAATGTCTTTAAACTCGTTCGATATCTTCTCGCGAATCTTCTCGCTGTTTTTGTACGCACCTTCAACTCTTTGTGATGATAACGAAAACGCACCGGAAACGATTCGTCGTTTCACTTCCTCTCCGAATCCGTCGTCTCGCGAAGCGCTGAATTTTACCTCGTCGTAACGGTTCAAATTTGAGGACGCTTCCGCGCACACCAAGACGTAATACGCCGGCAACGCTAACTTCACGGACGGCAAAGATACCGGTACAATAGTCGCGCCTAATTCCTCGAAAGCTTCGATAGCTTTCGTCCAACTTTCCATCACCGCCGGGGTTGTTTCTTCGAGGAAAAATTCACCCGGGATGCCCACGCGCACGCCCAACAGTGGCAAGACTTTATCGCTGCTACTGCTACTACCACCGTTTCCACCACCTTTCGTCTTCCCCGATTCTAGCCACTCCTTGAAATTCATCTGCGATTCCGAAATCAACTCAGTCGCGACGCTCGAAACGCGTCCGTCTTCCTCCACCGTGTGCGCGTCTTTCGGGTCCGCACCTTGCATGATGGCTAAAGTGATCGCCGCGTCGCACACATTTCTCGTGAGTATCCCTGGACAATCGAACGAACTCGCGTACGCAATCAAACCGTACCTCGAACACCGTCCGTAGCTCGGTTTCGTACCGACAATCCCTTGGAACGCCGCGGGTAATCGAACGCTGCCGCCCGTATCGCTCCCGATGGCGACTAAACACGTCCCGTTCGCCACCGCCGCGGCGGACCCACCCGACGACCCGCCGGGACTCAACCTATCGTCTATAGGATTTTTCACCGTCGGCGGGTGAAGAACATTCTGCGAGTGACTCCCCATCCCGAACTCATCCATCGTCGTCTGCCCGAAAACCACCGCGCCGCTATTTTCCAATCGATCGATCGCCGTCGCCGTATACGACGCCTCGTTCTCGCTCAACATCTTCGACCCTGCGGACACAATTTCCCCTCGCATCGCGAAATTATCCTTCACCGCGATCGGTATCCCGTCTAAAAACGACTTCGACGCGTTTCCATTCTTCCTGTTCGCATCCGACGCTCGCGCCGTTTCCAACGCTTTTTCCATCAACTTCCTCGACCGTTCCTCTCGTCCTTTCACGAACGCGTTCGCTAAGTGTTTGTCCAGGTCAACCTTACGCTTCGAAAAGAGCACCAAATCTTCGCTCGTTAACGTGCCTCTCGCGAACGCCAGTTGCGCGTCGACGACGCTTCGAATCGTGGGCGCGTTTGAAGCAGAAGAGGAGGAGGTAAACCGAGAGCTCCAGATGCGTTTTTCTTCTTCTTCTCCGTCAAAGAAGGCGTCTCGTCTTCTCGTCGTCGTCGTCGTCGTCGTCGAAGCGAGGACTCGAAACCCGCGACGACGAGAACAAGAAGAAGAAGAAAACAAGAGCGGCAGAAGAGCGAGCGCGCTTTGTCTTCTTCCTCGCGATGATGTCGTCGCTTTCATCATCATCGTCCCAAAAAGGAAGGAAAACACTCTCTTTCGAATTGGAAAATTTCTGAAGGAAAGTTGGATAAATTTCTCCATTAAAACTACGCGCGATGATGCAGACGTCATCGACGACGTTTTCGGCGCTCGACCGCCAGAGGTGCTCTTCTTCTCGCGCTTCTTTTCATCCTCGCTCTCGCTCTTCTTCTTCTTCTTCTTCTCCGAGAAGAAGAAGCGCTCCGAACGCGAGAAGAAGAATATTGAAAAGCAGAATTCGATTCGCGAAAAACGACGGAGAAGAAGAAGAAGAAAAAGAACTCACGGAATACGAGAAGAAACTCCTCCGACAGAAAGAAACCAGGGACGTTCGAAACTTGTTCATCTCGTTCTCTCTCGGCGCGGCCGCGATTGCCACGCTCGCGGTCAGTTCTTCCTCCAGCGGCGTGTACAACATCGATTTTATGGACGCGTTCACCGAGAGAGACCCGGTGAGGAGTTTCAGCGTCTACGGAGAGGTGAGCAAAGAGTACAAGGTGAATAAGTACGACGACATCGGGCACATCATCGGACGGCAGCGAGGGGTTTCGGTGAACGCGTGCGCGCAGCTGGTACCGTATTCGGGCGATTCTCGCGGGGATAAAGGGGTCACGCGGCCTCCGAACGATGATTTTCGCGTGTGCGAGGTTGTCGCGCAGCCGCTGGAGAAGGTGGAGACGGTGGCGGATATCGCGCCGAGCTGCGAGAGGGCGTGTCGGACGAGCTGCAGAGAGGCGACGAAGGCGTACGATAGCGATCAGAAGAAGAGGTTTGGTTTTGGATTTGATAAGGAGGAGGAAGGGAAAGTGTTGCAAGCGTGCGGGAGGCAGTGCAACGCGAACTGTATTAAAAGCGGGACGGGGCAATATAATTTCTTGATTCCGTTTCGGTTTTGATTTTGAATTTGAGCGCGCGCGGATGGAGAACGCGTCGTTTTAGAAGTCACCTTAGAGCACAGTAGCAAAGTAGTAGCACAGTTGTAGCAGTTAGCCATTATTTACTTTTTTGATAGCGCAGAGCGGTTTGCTTTATTACGTATTCATTATTATTATTGTTACATCTCTATTGCGCGGATTGTTCTTGTTCTTCTTCGCGCTTGAACTGTTCTAATCGAGTCTTAGCGTCGGTTTCGTATTTCGATTTCGTCGTCGCATCCAACTCTTTCCACATGGCGCCCAACTTCTTGGAGGTTTCGCCGAGCGATAATCCAGGGTTTTCCTTCTTCACGGTTTCTCTGTTGTCTTGCGCGAACTGGAAATACGCCGTGAGCGGTTTCTTTTTCTTCGGTGCGGTCGTTGCTTTCTTTTTCGTCGTCGCAGTCTTTGTCTTCGCTTTCGCCGTTTTCTGCTTCTTCTTCGCTTCCACTTTTTCTTTCGCGAGTTTCTCTTTCGCCGCTTTAGACGCAAATCGACCTTTGGTTCGAGCGCTGTCTGGTTTCCTGCGTTTCTTCTCGATTAAATCTTTCGCTTGCGCCAACGTCATATTTCGAGGGTCGTTCTGTAACTCCTCGCGCATGAACTTTGCGGGAATCGAAGCTAAAGTGTCGCCGAATTTCACGTAATATCCGAATTTACCTAAACTCAACGTCACCTCGCCGGCGTGTGCCTCGCGGTTTATGTCTTTTTCCTCGTCGACGAATGCCTCCGTGGCGTGCTCGCCGAGGTTGATCGGAAACGCGAGAAAGTAAAGCGCATCTTCGAGCGTCACATCTTCCGGTTTTTTACCGATGTTGGAAACACCTACACGTCTTGGTTTTTCAGCTTTCGTTGTCTTCTTCGCCTTGGTTTTTTTCTTCTTCTTTTTGCCATCGTTTTCATCCTGCTCCTCCTCCACACTACTATCGTCGTCTTCATCTGCCGATGGTACGACGATTGAGTGATCGACCAATTCCACGTACGGTCCATACGGTCCCATTTTCATGACTACTTCTTTCATATTGTCCGTGTTTGGCATGAACCCGAGACTTTTCGGAAACGCTTCCATTTGCGCGCTTTCGGAATTCTCGTCTGCTAAGCCTTTCAAAGGTCGCAGCGGAGCCGTGAACGAACACGCGGGGTAGTTAGAACATCCGATAAAGCCTCCTTGCTTGGATGGTTTCAACCCGAGTCGACCGTTTTCGCAACTTGGACACTTTCTATTTGCTCCTTCCTCCGCGTCTTCGTCCGCGCGACCGAATAAGTGCATACCCAATCGCTCGTCGAGCGCATCTACCACAGCTCGAACTTCAACCGTCGAAACTTCCTCGCACTCGCTCTTAAAAGGCGTCCAAAAATCCGTCAATAAGTCCGTGTATCGCTTCTGCTCGTTGGCAACGTCGTCTAAAGTATCTTCCATAGTCGCGGTAAAATCGTATTCCACGTATTTAGAGAAATACGAAGCTAAAAACGCAGAGACGAGAATCCCCCTGGAATCGGGTACGAGTTGGGCACCGTTCTTAGCGACGTAGCCTCGAGCGACTAACGCGCGAAGCACGGACGCGTACGTAGACGGTCGCCCAATACCTCGCTCTTCCAGAGCCTTAACGAGTGTTCCTTCTGAGAATCTTGGCGGCGGCGCGGTTTCATGGCGGGACGGAGAACACTCGGCGACGTAAATCGAATCGCCTTGGTTTAGTTTCGGAAGCCACGATTCGTTACCACCGGGCGACGACGTTGATGCTGTTGCTGTTGACGATGAATCATCCTCATCGTCCTCATCGTCGTCGTTATTATTCGATTCCTTTTCATCATCATTATCTTTATTCACTCGGGCATCTTCCGGATCGTCCTCTTTTCCTCTCTTCGCGCTGACGACGTTATACGCAGCTAAATATCCTTCAAACGTCAACCTGTGACCGTTTGCGCGCAATACTATTTCTTTGTTCTTCTCCGATTCGTTGTTGTGCACGTCCAACGCAATTTTTTCAATCGTGGAGGAGCTCATTTGAGACGCCATCGAGCGCGCCCAAATCAACGCGTATAAACGCGCCTCGTCGGAAAATTCACCCAATCTTTTGCCAACCTCTTTTGGGTGCCGAGCGGCAGACGTCGGTCGAATCGCCTCGTGCGCTTCTTGCGCGTTCTTCTGTTTCTTTCGAAAATATCTCGGTTCATCGGGAACGTGCTGCTTGGAGAAAATACCTTCGATGACTTTGCGCATCTCCGCCACGGCAGTTTTCGACGCGTGCGTCCCGTCCGTTCTCGGGTAAGTGATTAAACCCTCTCCAAAACTGCCTCCTTCGTAGAGTTTTTGCGCGGCGCTCATGCATCTCGACGCTCCAAAACCTAACCGCTTCGACGCTTCTTGTTGCATCGTTGACGTCGTAAACGGTGGACCCGCCGATCGTTTCGTTTCTTTCTCGGTCACTTCTTTCACCGTCCATGCGCGCGTATTTTTTATGCGTTGGACCATTTCCGCCGCGTTCTCGTCGCTTTCAATGGTAAACTTTGAAATCTTCTTCCCTTCGAAACTGAGCAACTTTGCTTCAAACAATACGCTCTTATCTTGATCGCTTTCTCCTCCTAAAGTCGCCTCGACCGACCAATACGGTTTCGGAACGAACGCCTCGACTTCCGTCTCTCGTTCCACGACTAACCTCAACGCCGCGGATTGCACTCTCCCAGCCGACAAACTCGTTGCGTTTGGTAGTTTTCTCCAAAGCACGCCACTCAGCGTAAATCCGTATAAATAATCTAAAGCTCGTCTCGCTAAATACGCGTCCACTAATCGTAAATCGATTTCCCTGGGTTTCCCGAACGCCTCTAAAACTGCATTCTTCGTGACCTCCGTAAAAGTCACTCTCGATACGTGTTTACTACTACTATTGCTACTACTACTTCTAGACGCGACTGTCGTTGCTTTTTCATCCCCGTTGCTCAATAACTTCTTCTTCTTCAACATCTCCAAAACGTGCCACGATATCGCCTCCCCTTCTCTATCCGGATCAGTCGCTAAAACCACCGAGTCGCACTTCTCGCACGCGTCGTAAATCTCCCTCATGTATTTCGCATTCTGCACCGTCGGCGACCACTTCATCTCGAAATTGTTGTTAAAATCGACGCTCCCTTCTTTGTTCACTAAATCTCTCACGTGGCCTCTCGTCGCGAGCACGCGATAATCGCCGCCGAGGTAGTTTTCAATCGTTTTCGCTTTCGCCGGCGATTCGACAATAACCAGTTTCTTCTTCTTCCTTCCACCATCGGGAGAAGATTCTGCCGAAGCGGGAGAGGAAGACGACGACGACGTCGCGAACAGGCGCCGCTGGTATTCTCTGCCGTTCCATTTCCGAAAAATGGTATTCTCTAAGCAATTAGGTATTCCAAAACCTCTCGAACTCGAACACGAACTCGAAGAAGAAGTTAGCGCCGCGCGTCGCGTCGTCGCCGCCAATCCACGATACCAACAGCCTTTGGTTCTGCCACCAGAGAGCGCAGCAAAAACACCTCTCCGAATCATCTTCGCGCTCGCCGCTTTTACTCTTCTCGTTTCTCCTCTTCGTTTGTTCTCGAAGACGACTCGTTGTTGATGTCCAACGGGAGACAGTTGCCACATCCAAAGAGAGAGAGAGAGAGAGAGAAAGAAAGAGAGAGCAAAACGCGCGCGAAGAGAGAAAAGCCTTCCTCGCGCGCGTCGTCGTCTTTTCGCGTCTGCGTGCGTGCGCGTGCGTGCGAGATTTTGAAGCGAAGAAGACGCCCTCAGATGTTTGGAAAGAAGAGTTTTGTCCCGTAAAAGTGTAAGTGAATGGGGAAAAAAGTGAAGCTTCGAATTGGAATTTTCTCTCCATAAATTGGATCTAATCACCGCGCGCGCTATTTATACATCTTATTCTCACAAAACGACACCTTTATAAAATGGCGCGTCGTCGGAACAGAGCCCCTCCACCCCCACACTCTCGCAAATTCTCCTTCCCGATATACGCGTCGACGTTTTACGATTCCATCTACTTCCTCGTCGCCGGTGGCGGAGGGAAAAAATCCAGCGGCATTCGCAACCTCGTCACCGTGTCTTCGTTCAACGACGGGTGCGTGTCGGACGCGATCACGGCCGCGGCGACGGACGACGACGCGCCGCAGCGATTGGCGTTACATCCGGACGGGGTGTACGTGGTGTGCGTTTTCGGAGGGTCGATTGGGGTGTTTCAGATGGAACGGAATTTGAATTCGATGATGGGTGGAGGACATCAACATCTGAGCAGGAACGATTCGACGGAGGATTTAAGGAACCGACCGGAGGTGAACATGGTTCGCTCGAACGAGTTTCCGAGGCGCGTGGCGTTGACTGCGGATGATAGGGACGTGAAATGCGCGGTTTTTTCTCCGAGTGGAAGGCAGTTGGCGATTGGATTGGAGACGGGTGAGGTGAAGATTGTGCAGTGGCCGAGTTTAGAGGTGGATATGGAGTTGGGCGCGCACGAGAGCGGCTCGGCGGTGACGGATATCGCCTGGAGTCCAGACGAGAGGGTGATTGTGAGTTGCGCCGCGGAGAGAATTGGGAGTAGCAATAACAATAGCACTAGTAGTAACGGGCAGCAACAACAAAATCAACAAGGAGAACAACAAAAGACGACGAAAGGCGCCATCATGTGGTCGATTGAACGAGGCGAAAGGGTTTCCGCATTACCGGATCCAACCAGCGCTAGATTTAATTGCAAAGGGTTTCCATCGTCCTCGAGAAAACCAAACTGCTTGAAAGTGTTTCGAGGGGCGAGCTTTTCGCACACCGGGGAGTTTTTCTTTTGCGGGATTAACATCGACGGCGTCGGGTATTTAGTGAAATTTGAAACAACCACTTGGACGCCGGTAGCTGCGGTTCGCGCGTTCCGGGACGCACCGATATCCGCATACGCGGCGAATAAAAACGGTTCTCGACACGCGTGCGGGAGCGCTGAAGGTGACATCGTCGCCTTTGATGGTGGAGGATTACGGAAACAAAGCTCCAACTCGAGAAAACGTTCGTTGAAACGCATCGCCGCGGCGCGAAACGCGCACATGATCTTCGTCACAACCATATCCTGGAACGCGAGAGGTGATGTCGTTTTATCTGGAAGTGCTGACGCGAGCGTCTATTGCTTGCACGTGAAGAATAAGTTCAAATCTGGCGTGTACGGAAGCTTGATGAAACTGTTTTTGTGGATGACTGTTTTGATAGCGTGTTTACTCGGGTGGGTGTTTTTATTGATGAAGATGTTCGACGAGAGCGCAGTACCGTCTTCGAACAATAATGCCATCAGCGATAACATCGACTGGGAACTGTCATCATTAGAGGAGCGAGAGCGAGTCCTCTCCAAGCGTTCCGCTGGAATTCCTCTGGACGAAAGAGAGAGGGAAGTCTTCGAGGAGATGCAGAGCGAAAAGCCGTCGTTTGAGGAAGAAAGAGCTGCCGAAGAAGACGCCCATCAAAAAACCGAAGAACTATCAGAATACGAAAAGCAGAAGGCTTTGGAATACGCCAGAGTGAGAGAGAAGGAACAGAAACGAGAGTGGGAATTGCAAAACGAAGAAAACTTACGGAAATTGGCATTTGCCGAGGAGGAAAAGAAACGGCAAAAAGAAGCCGCGGAGAAGGAAGCAGTCGCTGACGATACCCAGGGGCAAGATGAACGAGTAGAAGAAGGAGAGGGAGAAGAAGAAGAAGGTGGAAAAGAAGGTGAAGAAGAAGAAGAAGAACAAAAAGAGCGAGAAACAGAAGCGTTTGAACCCGAATCCGAACCAGAAGAAGAAGAAGAAGAAGAAGAAGAGGAAGAACTCGACACCACGGAAGCGATGGAACAAATCCAACGAGAGATGGCGGAAGAGAAAGAGCGACGAGAAAATGGAGAAGAAGATGCCGACGAGAAAGACCCGTACGCAAACACGCAATCTGAATTCGAGTGGGGCGACGACGACGACGACGACGACGACGAGTAAATCTTCAAAAGGAAAACTTGTCTTCATCTAAATGTTGTACAAAAGTTAAGTCTACAAAAGCTATCTGCTAAATTTTAAAACACGCGCGAAGAATCATCTCACAAAGAGAAGGAAAGAAACCCCATCGCCTAATTCCTCGCGCCCTTCCTCTCTTCTCCACCCTTCCTCCGTTACCCATCGACAAACGCTCTCTCTTTACTTCTTCTCGTTCCCTTTCTCGTCGCTCGAAAGATCGCTCATCTTCTGCACTTGCTCGTCCAACTCTTCGATCCGGTTCCCTAAGTCGTCTATTTTCGTGATGATCTCGTCGCTCATCTGTTGAAATCGACTCTGCATTTGCGTCAGCATCGATTGGACGAACGTGGTCAGTTCTTCCGCGGATTGCGGCGCTTTATCTGCCATTTGTTTAGTTTTGTTTGATTGCGCGTGCGTGCGTGCGTGCGTTCTCTTTTGAAGTCTACATTTCGCTTTTTTTCACCCATTTTCCTTTTGCGTGTGTGTTTGAGAGAAAACGCCAGTTTTTCAAATCGCACGAAAAAAGAAAAAACGCTCCGACAGAGTCGAAAGAGAGAGAGAGAGAGGTGAAAAGGAGAAGGCGACAATACGGATGTCTTCTGGAGCGATAACGCGTGCGCAGAAGAGACGCATGGGCGAGAGAGATTTGTGGGATACGATTGTCAATAACGACGATATTTGTTTCGAGCACATTTTGCCGAAATTGAATAGAACTGACGTGAAGTTTCTGTTTGAAGTGAATGGTGAAACGAGAGCGTTGATTAAGAGATCGTCTCGAGTGGGTGAGTTGGAAAAGAGTTTCAAAGTTTCAGAGATGTCGTCGATATCGACTTTAGAGTTTGCGTGGGAGAATCAATCGTTTTGGCCGGTGAACGGAACACCGTTCTGCTATCGAGTTGCTGGAACGAATAAACTCGAGTTGCTCAAGTGGGCGCGAGAGGAGAAAAAGTGCGAGTGGGATGATTGGACGATTATTAACGCCGCAATACAAGGTAATCTGGAAATGGTAAAGTATTGCGTCGCAAATAAGTGTCCTATGGGTGAGACTTCGTGTGCACATGCTGCCTATAACGGTCATCTCGAGTGCCTCAAATACTTGCACGAAGAAGGCAACGTGCCTTGGAATTCATATACTGCCGCATGGGCAGCTTTACAAGGTCATTTACATATACTCGAGTATCTTGTTGAACGTAAATACAATAAATTCAACACAGTTGTGTGTTTGAATGCGGCCTCGAAAGGCCACTTGGACTGTTTGAAGTACTTGCACGAAACCGCCAAAGCGCCGTGGGATAGTTGCGCCGTACGACGCGCGCACAAGTACAACCGTCTCGAATGTTTACGATACCTCCTCGACAACGACTGCCCGTTACCATCTGGTTGGCGATACGAGCACGGGACCTTGTTCACATCATAAACACAGACACACACACAAAGAACTCGTGACCGTAAATTTGAGAGAGAGAGAGAGAGAGAGAGAGAGAGAGAGACACACACACAACGCGCATAATGCTTAAAATATCTCCAGAGAGAGAGACGAGAGAGAGACGTACAACGCGCGTAAGGCTTAAAATTTTATCTCCCTTTTCTCTCTCTCTTTCGTGTATTTTCAAAGATTTATTTTTTGCTCTTTTCTCTCGATCCCACTCGAACCTCTCGAGATCGGATTTCCCGATCACATTTCCCCAAACTATTACGCTCTC
>Ga0255765_1002258_pt1 | contig 22136 bp, 14 predicted proteins | sample 041ome_8_FD_179965 | JGI IMG/M metagenome (GOLD analysis project Ga0255765, IMG submission 179965) | Coastal salt marsh microbial communities from the Groves Creek Marsh, Skidaway Island, Georgia - 041407BS metaG (version 2) | ecosystem: Environmental > Aquatic > Marine > Intertidal zone > Salt...
TTCTTCCTCTCTCCTACCCTTCACCACCTTAAAAACCGTCCTCGCGTTCACCGCTCTTTTCGGATGTGGATTCTTTCGTCTGCTCATTAGTATATGCTCTTCTTGCTGCGCGTTTAAAATTATGAGGAGTAGTAGTATGAAATCACATGTGAGATCTTTTTCGTGCAGAAGCAAAAATTTGCGTTTTTTCTGTGACAACTGTTTTGTGGGGGGGAAGGTCGTCACAAATTTCACCATGAAATCTTCTCTCGTCAAAACCTTTACTCGAACCGTCTTTTGGTCTTCGCCTCGTCCTCGAAAGACGATCCCGATCGGGATCGTCGTCGTACTCCTCTGCGTCGGATTTTCCTCCTCCTTTTCCTCCTCTTCCTCTCCGTTCCAAATCGCGATCGAAAATGGAAATTTCAACAGAAAGCTCCTCCAATACTCTCGCATGGGTGCCCCGAAAAGAAACGGTGGTGACAGCTACTACTCTTACAACGAGGACGAGGGCGTTCCGCTGAACAGTAACCCGTCGATTGGGTCGAACACCATGTCCAACATCGAAGATTTTGATGATTACGATAAGAGCGCGTATTATTCGTACGAGGAGGAGAATGAGAATAATAACAACGCGGAGAGAGAGGAGGATTTGGGAGGAGGAGAAGGGGAAGTGGAAACGGTGGTGGAGGAAGAGGAGGAGGAGGAGTCACCGTCTGTTTCGTCGGTTTTGGGCGGCGCGACTGCTAGGAGCGGGGAGATGGACGTATCCTCGAGTCTCCTCTCGCGCTCGCGCTCGGTTGCCGAAAACGACGACGACGACGGGTACGTGACCCTACGCGACGGTTCGAGGAAGCAGACGACGTTTTGGTATAAAGCGGCGAAGAAAATAGGGAAGAACGAGCACGTGAGAAGGTTTGGCCAACAGTCGGCAAAGTTTGGGATGAGAGTAGCGCGATCGAAGCCGGTGCAATCTACGGGGAGGGGATTTATGAACTCGCACAGGAAGGCGAAGGATACGTTGAAGAGGACGAAGCTGATGCGAGACGCGAGCGATAGGCAAGTAAATCAAGCGATGTTGGGGATAATGGTGGTGATTTTAGCGTGTTGGATGTTATTTGGGATGTTTGTGGTCGTCCCTGCGCGAGAAAGGAGACAAAGAGAATGGGCGGAGAAGGTTGAGTCGTGAGTTTAAAATCGTTAAACGTTTCTCATCAATATCGTTTATTACATCAAAGCGTACTATTCAGCTACTATTCAAACGCGGAAGCGACTAACGCGCAGTACATTGCCGCCGGGTGGACGTCAAACCCCGACGATGCCGTCGTCATCGTCTCCTCACCACTGTCGTTTTGGTCGAGTAGCAAGGTCCACTTCGCGGTGGCGTCCACGAACTCACCCGTCTTTTTTCCCTCTTCTTTTTTTGTCGCTTTCTCGTCGTCGTCGTCGTCTTCTCCTCCTCCTCCTCCTCCTGCTTTCGCCGCTTTCGCCGTCTTTGCGCTTTCTTTTCTCTCGTCGGCGAGAATCCCTTCCGCAGTTGCCGTGATTTTCTCGAGAACTCGAAGGAGCTTCTTTTTGTCCGTTTCTGCGTCTTTTTCGCTTCGAGGCGGCGTTCGTTTCCTTTTCGTGTTCCGCGCGGCGCCTTCTCCGCCGTCGTCGTCCTCCTGCTCCTGCTTCCCGTCGCCGACGCCCACACAATCTAACCTGCTCACCTCCACGACGCTTCCACACACCATCCTCGACCCGGCTTTGGCGTCTTCCACGCGTCCTACTCGCACCGTATACCGCCGCTTCTTACGCTTCTTCTTTGTCTTCGTATCTGTCGGCGAAAACGCGTCGTCGACGTCCTCCTCGTCGTCGATCGCCGTCGTCTCTTTACACACGAACTTCCTCACGAATTGTACCTCGTGAAATCGACTCCCGCTATCTCTCGCGTACTCCGTTGGATTCACACTTTTAAGTTCCTCGATGTAGTCTCGTTCGTTCGTCTTCTTCTTCGCGAACACAAACTTTTTGCTCTTCGAAGACTCAAACACTTCCACCACGTAAAACTGTTCCCGAATCCTTTCTCGCTCTGCATCGGTCAAGCCGACCACGAAAGGACCGCCCTTATTCGCTTCGTTTCGTTTATACAAAGTGACGCTCGCTCTCGTGTTGGTTTCGTTTTCCCCGTCGTCCAATCGATTCAATCTGGAGAGCAAGTGACTGTTAAACCGCACGTACGCGGACGGCGGGAAATTGATGGACTCGAATTGAGAAGAAGACGCTTGGTTCTCGTTGTCCTCTTTCGTTGGTTTCCAGTAGGCGATCGCGTGCACCATTTTGAAGGTGGTTGTTGCGCAGAGCAGAACAAAAAGAAGTTTGGGGAAAAAATGAAGCAAACGCTCGAGAAAAAAAAGAGAGACGAACGCGCGTGAATATGATCGCGAGGAAAAGAAAAACGCCTCGCCGCGAGGACGAGGGAGAGGAAGAGGAAGAGATGGACGACGATTTAGAGAAAAGAGGGAAGGTTTTGTTGTGGGATTTGCTCGTGAATGATAACGACGATGTGTGTTTCAAACACGTGCTTCCGAGACTGAATTCGAACGATGTGAAATTCCTGCACGGAGTGAATAAAGAGACGAGAAAGTTGATTGAGAGATCGTCTCGAGCGAGCGATTTGAAAGAGAAGTTTTGGATTGAAGAGATGTCGTCGATATCGACTTTGGAGTTTGCGTGGGAGCATAAATCGTTGTGGCCGATTTGGTGGAGCGAAACAGATTTCTGCGAGAAAGTTGCTAAAACGAATAAACTCGAGTTGCTCAAGTGGATACGAGAGGAGAAACAGTGTGAGTGGGATGTAGGGACGATTAATGCGGCCGTAGGACAAGGTAATCTGGAAATGGTCAAGTATTGTGTTGCAAATGAGTGCCCTATCAATAGGAACGCGTGTGCATTTGCTGCCGGAAACGGTCATCTCGAGGTACTCAAATACTTACGCGAAGAAGCCAAAGCGCCTTGGGGTTCTTGGACTGCCACGAGAGCGGCTTCAAATGGTCATCTTCATATACTTGAATATCTTGTTGAGCGTAAGTTTGATGAATTAGAAGATGCGTGTGAGTTTGCGGCCAAGAACGGCCACTTGGACTGTTTGAAGTACTTACACGAAACCGCCAAAGCGCCTTGGGACTATTTGGCCGTGCGAGAAGCGCACGACTACAACGAAACCGAATGTGTACAATACCTCCTCGACAACGACTGTCCATTACCAGATGGTTGGCGATACGAGCACGGAGAGTTACACGTGCTCGTAGAATCAGAATCAGAATCAAGTTCCGAATCAGAACCAGAATCAAGTTCCGATTATAGTTTATTTTAGTTCCGATTATAGTTTAGTCTTCGACGAGAAAACGCAAACGCATACGCGCGTTCAATCATCATAATCATCATCATCATCATCATCATCATCCTCGCGAATTTCGAAAAGGAAGAGCGAATACTTCGGGCATTTCGCGCGCATAGATATAGATATAAACATACATACGTGTTCACTACATAAGGAATGGATGAAGTCGTACTCCTCCGAGTCACATTTTCGCTCTTTTCGCCTTCTTTTCGCTTCACTTAAAACGCTCTCGTCGCGACGAAAACACTCTCACAAAGTCCGACGATGCTGTTTTCACTCAACGCCATTCCCGTCGGCGTTGGACTCTCGTCTGCGCGCGTCTTTCCTGGTGAAAGAAAGCGCGCGTTCAAAGCAACCGCGCGTTCTTCTTCGTCTAAATCTCGTTTCCGTGCCGTCAACGACCCCTCGGGGAACACGTCGACGCTTCATTCTTTCTCGAACAAAAATGGCGCGAGAAGCACGGTCAACGCTTTACATGCGACGAAAGCGAGAGGAAGAAGGAGTTCTACTCATGGTGTTTCTGTTTTAGGTAACGGGGTAAAGTGCTGTTCGTCGAAATCGTCCTCCTCGACGTCCGATGATGGTGACGACGAGGAAAAGGAGGAAAAGGAGGAAAAAGCGGATAAAGGCAGCGCTGGGAACGCAAACGACGCGAAACCAAATGTGCCTTTACCATCTCCGCAGAGAATGAATAACGGCAACGAGAACCCGCAACCACCGAGATCGGTGATGTTAGTCAACCGGGCGACGAAGATTGTTGGCACGTACGCGTTGGTTTCGTTTCTGGCGTACGCGTACGAGGCGGCGTTTGGGAGTTTCGCGGGGAATCCGAGCGCGACCAACGCGATGAAAGAGAGGAGAGCGAGAGTGTTGCAAGTTTCGTATTCGAAGTTTTTGAGGGACGCGAGGAAGAATGAGATTGGGACGGTTACCGTCGCCGGGGACCGGTTGACGTGGAAACCGAGGAAACCGACCGTGATTGAAACCGGCGGCGGTTCTAGCGAAGGAAAACAACAACGACGAGGAGGAGGGGAAAAGACGACGACGCTGAGCAAAAACGACGGGTCGAAATCGTTCGAGATTCACTACGCGACCAGAAAGCCCGCGGATGCGCAAACTCCGTATGCGCAGTTGGAAAAGAACGACGTCGAGCTCTTCTCCGTGGACGCCGACGGCGATAAGAATGCGTTTGATTTCCCGTTTTTAGTCTTCGCGTCGATCGTTTTGTTCTTTTGGTTGAGGAACTTTCGCGAGAACTCGATGATGATGGGATCTGGGGGCGGTATGCCCGGTGGGAGAGGAGGGATGCCGGGTGGCGGCATGCCCGGTGGGATTCCAGGCGCCGGAAGGCAAGTCGGCGGCAGGTCGTTCAACGGCCGAGGTCGCAACGATCCGAATTTCACGCCGCCGCCGTCGACGACGTTCGAGGACGTCGCCGGCGTCGACGAAGCAAAAGAAGAGCTCTCTGAAATCGTAGACATTTTGAAAAATCCGGAGCGGTACTCTAAGCTTGGAGCCAGACCGCCGTGTGGCGTACTTTTGTGCGGCTCGCCGGGAACGGGGAAAACTCTGTTAGCGCGAGCGGTGGCCGGCGAAGCCGGTGTGCCTTTCATTTCAGTCGCCGCGAGCGAATTCGTGGAGTTGTACGTGGGTATGGGCGCGTCTCGAGTGCGCGACGTGTTCGCTCGAGCTCGCGCGCAAGCGCCGGCGATCGTATTCATCGACGAAATCGACGCCGTCGCGAAGGGTCGCTCGGATGGGAAAATGAGAGGTATGGGCAACGACGAACGCGAACAGACGTTGAATCAACTGCTGACGGAATTAGACGGATTCGATGCCGATGCGAGCCGATTGGTGATATGCATAGGCGCGACGAATCGACCGGATACGTTAGACGCGGCGTTACGACGCCCCGGTCGGTTCGATCGAATCGTCCAAGTGGACAAACCAGACGTCCAAGGAAGACGCGAAATTTTGGACGTCCACGTCCAAACGAGAGGATTGCCGTTGGAGAACAACGCGCAAGATGGAAAGAAACATTTGTTAGACGAAATCGCGACGATGACGAGCGGCTTTACCGGTGCTGATTTGGAAAATCTAGTGAACGAAGCCGCGTTACTCGCCGGGCGCGAAAACAAAACCACCGTCGGTAAAGAGGAGTTTGAAAAAGCAGTCTTAAGAACAGTCGCCGGCGTGGAAAAGAAACGCTCGCTGTTAGGACCGAGAGAGAAATTCAACGTCTCCGCGCACGAAGTTGGACACGCGATCGTTTCGCAAGCCGTCGGAACGTTGCTTCCCGGATCGACCAAACCGGAGCAGATTTCCATCGTCGCCAGGTCTGGAGGTGCGTTAGGTTTCACGTACACGCCGCCAAACACGGACGAACCGGAGCGGAAATTAATGTTCGCGGATGAACTTCGCGGACAAATAGCCACGTTTATGGGTGGCCGCGCGGCTGAAATGATTGCGTGTAAACGCGTGAGTACAGGAGCCTCGGACGATATTCAACGCGCGACGACATTAGCGTATAAAGGTTTCGCCGAGTGGGGTTTGTCCGCCTCTGTCGGTCCGATATCTATACCGACTTTATCTTCCGGCGGCAATCCGGAAGATTGGTCGTTTAGCGATCGCGCGAAAGAGTCCGGTCACGACGTCGAAGGCGAAGTGACTGGATTACTAAACGCGGCGCTCGTTGTGGCGTGCGAAACATTACAACTAAACGAAGCGTTGTTGCTCGAAGCTTCGGAAGTTTTAGCGAAAGAGGAAAGAGTCCAAGGCGACGCTTTGAGAGCGTATTTAGATCGCGCGAAAGCGCCCGCCAGTCTCGCGAAATTTTTAGAAGGGAAGTACGATATCCCGACGCGCGAGGATTTCAGACGGTTAAACGCGATGCCTTTACCGGAATTTGAAGTCGCGAGAGCTTTAAGCGATAACGGCGGCAACAATACCAGTAGCAATAGTAGTAACGACACGAACAAAGTCGCCCCGAGATGAGAGAGAAATAGTATCGCCGCGCGAAGACATACGTAGTATAAGAATAAACATTTAAGTCAAACGAGTTGCCTAAAATCGAACTAACTAACTAACTAACTAACTAACTAACTACTGTACTACGAACTCGAAAACGTCGCTTTTAAGCTTTTTTTGTTGACTTTTCCCATCGCATTTCTCGGGATAGAGTCTACCACGTACGTTTTCGTGATCCATCGCTCACTCGTCAAGTTTTCTCTCGTCCACGCTTTCACCTCGTCGTCGAAAGACTTGTCGCTGAAATTCTCCAAAGATTTATACTCGTCCGTAGGCGCAACAATCGCCACGGCGCGTTCACCGTAGTTTTCATCCGCCTCGCCGAACACTGCGATTTCTTTCAGAGACGTTTTGCCTAAACCTTCCAGAACTCTCGCTTCGATTTCCAACGCGGAAACTTTCTCGCCGCCGACTTTGAGGACGTCCACCGAAGCCCGACCGACGATGCGCCAGTCTTTCTTATCGGCGGAAACTGAAACGACGTCGCCGGTTTTAAAGTACCCGTCGCTCGTAAACGCCTCTTCAGTCGCTTTTGGATTGTTCCAGTACTCTTTGAAAATCCCCGGACCTTTGACGAGTAACTCGTTCGTCGCGTCGTCTAGAATTTTACACTCCGAGTTTGCTAACGGTTCGCCGACCGATCCCGGCGCGCGACTGGAGAAATCCAATTTTTGCGAAAGTGCCATGCCAATTTCCGTCATCCCGTATCGTTCCAACAAAGGCGATTGGTTTCCAGTCAACCTGTTCCACTGATCTAAGATGGAAGGAGGGCACGCCGCGGAGCCGGATACGCACAAGCGAAGCGCTTTCGCTTCCTCCGCGCACTCCGATCGAGTCGATACTTTTTCCTTCCTCTCAACGGATTTTCCGTCTTCTTCTTCTTTCTCTCTCCTCCTCCTATCCGCGTTATCGTACACGTCCAACTGTCGCAACGCCATCGCGTACATGGTTGGTACGCCGTAAAACATCGTGATTTGTGGCCCGGAGTTTCGCATTCGTCGCCAAAAATACCTCGGATCGAACTTGAACGAATCCGTAAACTCCACCGTCGCGCCGCTCGCGTGCGAAGCCAAAACGCCATTCACTAACCCGTGCACGTGGTGTAAAGGCAAACAGTGCAACAAACGATCCTTCTTGGAAATCTCCCACGCGTCGCTCAACGTTTTCGCTTGCGAATACAAACTTTGCCTGGTGTGTAAAACACCTTTCGGTTGACCGGTCGTTCCGGACGTGTATAAAATCAACGCGCCTACGCTTTCATCACTCTTTTGACGAACGTCTTCCAACCAATCCTTTTGAAAGTCGCACGGCTTCAGTGCCCACTTTGGAATCTTATGCACTCTCCTAATCTCCGCCTCGCCGCACGTAAACTCTTCCTCTTTCACATCTCCACTTCGCCTAAAAAACTCGTCGTTCCTCCTCGGCGGCACTAAACACGTCTTCATCCCGCTATCCCGAGCGACGTGCGCTCGATCCGCCTCGTCCCCGAACGCCGACACCGGCACCGCCACAGCTCCTCTCATCCATATCGCGTACACCGACGCCACAAATTCCGCGTTTGGTGCGCAATATATCCCAACTCTCTCCCCGATTTCCACGTCTCGTAAAACCTTCGATCTGGCGAGCGTGTGCGAAAAATTGAACAGTTTCGCATACGTGACGGCGTCTAAAGGGCCTTTGGAGTGAATGCCAGAAGCAATCGCCGGTCGGTTTGGATTCGCAAGTGCGGTGTGACACAGGAGTGAGAGAATATCGTTCTCGTCGTCCGCAGTCGTCGTCGCGGTCGTAAACGCACTACAAACGCTCGTTTGACTCCTTTTCCTCCTCCTCCGACTCCCCCATCTGTCGCCATCTTTGCCGCTGCTTGTCGTCGTACTCCTCGCGCTCGTCGTCGTCGTCAAAAGTACCCCGCCTCTTTCTCCTCCTCCTCTGAGAGTTCCCGAGATTGATTTGGCGACCAATCGTCGCGCCAACGACAAGGCCGATTGTGATGAAGATGGTTGCATTTGTATCTCTCCGTCGTGTCAACCAATTTGTTTGTGGGGAAAACAGACGAGACGAAGAGGAAGGCAAAAAAAGCTCGAACAAAGCAGAGCGCGGCGACAAAGCACCGACCAGAAACGCGCTCGCACTCTCTCAACTCTCTCTCTCTGTTGTTGTTGTTTTCAAAGCAGACCTCTCTCTCTTCAACCTCTCTCCTTTTGTTTCGTGTGGGGGAAAACAACAGAGCGTTGACACACTTAATAAAGAGGAAGCGAAAAAGCTCGAACACAAAAGCAGAGGAGTGAAAAAGCACGAACACCGAAACTGCTCTGAATCTGCGCTCTTTTCTCTCTTCTGTTGTTTTCTCTTCTGTGCTTTTTCGACCAAAACCGTACGAGATTATTCCATCCGAAGTCCGTGGAGATCTCCTCAGTCTCTCAACAAAGGTCCGCCTTTCCCCACTATTACTATATAAAAGACAAACACTTACGACTAAGATGGCGTTTACGAAAGCCTTTTACGAGCAAGCGTTCGAGCGCAACTTGAAAGCGCAAACAACGTCGAGTGAACCACCTGTCACGCCTGCGATGCAGATGACGCGGACGCAAAGAGCGACCGCGCAGTTCACCGCGCACAGTAAGAAAGAAGTGGTGAGTACACTCGAGAGTAGAGTTTTTGAAAAAATCCAAATGTGATTGATGTCGCGCGGAACGTGTGCGCGCGCGATCACGCGCGATGTGAAACGAGACGAGGACGAGACGTGTGCGTTTGGACGAAACGTGTATTCTTGAACGCGAAATCGTCGATCGAATCGAGAAAGAAATGTCGCGGCGCGCTCACTTCCTCGAACGCTTTTCTCAAAAGCGCGATGAGATTATTGAGCACACACCGACGTTTCAGGGCCGCCAAAAGATGATTAAATGTGTGCGCTCTTCTCGAAAAGATCTCGCCGCGTTGGAAAGAGATCGAACGAAAGAGAGAGAGCGCGATCGACGTCTCTTTTCCTTCCGCCAAAGTCCTCTTTCGCACTCCCGAAAGTTGGGGTTTCCGAGGCGTGCGAGAGATCGCCGGCGAGAAGAAGAACATCATCATCATCCGAAAGCGATCGGATCTCTTTTTTTTCTTTTTTTTTCTCTCTGACTGCTCGGTTTTGACTCAATTTTTCTCTCTCTCAATACCACAAACGTATGTGTAATATAAACAGGATCCGCTGGGTTTCTTCAAAGATTTAGCGGCTGGCGGCGTCTCCGGTTCGATCGCGAAAACCGCAACGGCACCGATCGAACGCGTCAAGCTTTTGATCCAAACGCAAGACGCGAACCCGAGAATCATTTCCGGGGAAATCCCGAGGTACACGGGTATCGTGAATTGCTTCACGAGAGTCTCCGCGGAGCAAGGCGTGGGGTCGTTTTGGAGAGGGAACACGGCCAATATTGTCCGTTATTTCCCGACGCAAGCGTTTAACTTTGCGTTCAAGGATACGATTAAGGCTTTGTTTCCGTCGTATTCGCCGAAGGAGGCGTTCTGGTCGTTTTTCGCGGTCAACATGGCGTCTGGCGGTTTGGCCGGCGCGGGGTCTTTGTTGATTGTGTACCCGCTTGATTTCGCTCGTACGCGTTTGGCCGCCGATGTTGGCACGAACAAGGATCGTGAGTTCACTGGTTTGGTCGATTGCATTAGCAAAACTGCCAAGGCTGGCGGTGTTGGTGCTTTATACAAGGGCTTTGGCGTTTCCGTCCAAGGTATCGTCGTGTACAGAGGTTCGTACTTTGGTCTCTACGATACCGGGAAGGGTGCCTTGTTGACCAGGGATTCTTCCATGATTGCGAAGTTCGTCGTCGCGCAAGTCGCCACGAACGCCGCGGGTGTCTTGTCCTATCCGTTTGATACCGTTCGTAGACGTTTGATGATGACCTCCGGTAAGAAGGGCAACGCCGCCGGTCCGACGTACACCGGCACCATGGATGCGTTTGTTAAGATTTACCAAGCCGAAGGCGCGGGCGCGTTCTTCAAGGGTGCGTTCTCGAACATCTTGAGAGGTGTCGGTGGTGCGATGGTTTTGGTCATGTACGACGAAATCAAAGCCATCATCAACCCGAACTAACCAGAGTATTATTTTAACAACAACAACGACGACTACTACTACCACCAACTTGCTATAATTAGAACGGAGAGAGAAAGAGAGAGAGAGAGAGAGAGACAAATAAATAATGTAATAAATCCTGTGTTGATGTCTTTCATTATAAATTGTTCTTTACATGCGCGCGTGTCTCCCCTATTTATCGCTACTACTATCTTTTTCCTTTAAAAAACTATCATCACACACTTAACGCCCGAACACCATTTCCATCGCGACATCCTCACCGTCTCTGTTTTTCAAATTATCCGCGAAAGCGCTCGTCTCGGTTTGCGTAAAACTATCGTTCGACAAATAAGCCACGTCCGTGATATACGACGGTACGGATGCGAGGCCTAAATCGAGAACGAGTTTCCAGGTCACTTCGTGCATTTTCGTTCGTCCTGGTTCCATTGTAGCTTTCGTTACAATCCCGCACGCGTAGTTGCTCGCGGAAACGGTTTTACCTTTTGGCATGCGCACTCTCACGAATCGCTCGTTTAAATCAAATCGTTCGGTAATGCTTCCCGAATCTTTGTTCGTCGCGCCGAGGACGAACAAGATGTCTGTTCTCGAAACGAGCTTTTCCGAACACGCTCTGTGGACGTCCAGTCGAGAGTTTATGTCTTTATTCTTCTCGGGCTCAGCGGCGTCGGCGTCGACGTCTTGTAGCTCCTCCTCAATCGGTGACGGAGTGTTTCGCGATACAAGTTTGGTTCTTTCGTCTAACTTTTCATACGTACCGTCTTCGTCATCACCACCAACAAAGCCTGTTCCTCCGAAATCGTCGTCGTCGCCGTCTAAAATTCTATTCGTGTTCTCAAATTTTTCTTCTTCTTCCTCCTCCTCTTTGTCATCATTTTGATACAGATGATCGTACTCGTTTGCCGTTGGCGGTGGTAACGGCGTTTTATCAACAAACGGAGCGGGATGGCTATCGCTTTGAGTACGAACAACAAATCCGGTATCTTCGCTACTTCGTTGACTTCTGAAATCGTAACTCGTCGCGCTCGTCCGGGCGGCCACTTTCTTCGCGCTCAACAACGAATCATACTCCTCCGTCGTCCGTTCTAAAGTTCCAATCGTCTCTAAAACCGCCTTCTCGAATAAAATTTCTTCGCATTTCGCCACTTCTTCGTCGCCATTCGCGCCCGTGCCTTTCTGCCACAAAAACACGCATCTTTGTGGATGCTCGATGCATTCAAACGCTACCGTCGGAAATGTGTTCCTCATTCTTCTCACTGCGAGGCCCCTTGCACCGATAAAAAACGACAGCGCTTCTGCAGCGTAAACGACGGCAAGTTTTCTCTCTACGTTATTGTTACCTCTGCGACCGACGAGCTTCACGCTCGATCTTTCGCATTCCCCGGGTTGACTCGTCGCCGGGTCAAACTCGAGAAACTCAACCGCGTCGAAATCTCGCGTAAAAACACCACCACCAGACACCTCCGCTCGAATCAAACGTCGTCTCTCTTCTTCGCGAACGACGTCTACTCCTCCCGCTACTACTAGGTTTTCCGAAAGCGATAAGAGCGGACCGGGACCGTCTCGTTTCCTCTTCGTACCGTATCCGCTTCCGTCGTCGCTCCCACCAACGTTCCCGCCAATAGCGTACCCTTCCGGAGCGCTCTTCTTCGTCTTCTTCTTCGTCTGAATCGTCGTCTTCGCCTCTTCCTCCTCTTTTTTCTTAAACACCTCCTCCACGGTCCTCGGGAGTCCTTTCAACGCTTCCGGTCTGTTCGGCGCATCGAACGCTCTCGCGTAAATATTTTCCCCTTCAAACTGAATTCCACTTTGGATTTTCCTCTCGAACGCTCGAAACCTTTGCGCTCTCGTCGTCGTTCTCGGGAGTTGCACGAACGCGGCGGAGCACCCGTGCACGTCCACTTCGTCTAAAATTTTAACCACATATTTCCCCGTCTCTTCTTTTACTTCTTCATTATCTTCGTCGTCGTCGTCTTGGACGAGAAAACGCACCAGTGACAAGACTTCCCCGGGGGAGACTTTTCGCGGGTACCCGAACACGAGGAGTTGTCGCTCGCGCAAGGAAAGACAAGGAGATTTGTTTTGGTGGTAATTCGAGGAGGAAGGGAACGTCATGCGTGCGTGAGACCACGCCTCTCGCGAACGACAAAACGACGAGAGAAGAAGAGATGTAGTAATGCGTTTGTGAATGTAAAAAACTGGCGAATTGAAAAGCGTTACGCTCTGCTGGATGGAGCACAACGTTCTCGCGAGCGAAAGCGCGCTCGACGCGCGACTCCCGGTCCGGTACCGAACCGCCCCAAAAAAGATGCACGAGGAAAGGAAACCTCCCCACGGGCGAGCTGAGGATGCAAAGCGCGAGAAATTCTGTCGTAACGCGGAGAATACACCTAATTGATGACTACGACTATTGCTACTATTGTCAATTTTGGTGTTCAGAAAGAAAAGGAAACCAACCTTTCTTTTTATCTGTAATCATGCCATACACGCCGTCGGTTTTTTCTTCTTCTTTTTCGCCGACTCCGCCGGCGACGTTAAAGTCGAAAGGGTCTTCGTCGTTTGGCGTCGTTTGATGCGGCGCTATTTGAGTCTCGAGGACGGTTGCGAGTCCGTCCAGGTAGTTTCCGATGCCCCGCAAGTTTACCGGCGTGGTGACGGAATCGAGCGTCTGCGAGGCGGTCTCCTCTAATAAATAACCGCACTCGATTTTGTTCAGCCTATTGATGGCGGCTTTCATCGCGCAAAATCCAAGGACCGGGACTTTGACTTCCACCGCGCACGTTTCCTCGTTCGTGGAAGGATCGACGGAGCAATCCTCTTTATGGAGTAAAGTATCCTCGCACTCGTGTAAGTTCTCGAACGCAGGGGTGGACGTACATTTCGATGGGTCGAATGGGGGAGTCGGCGACATGGGCGGCGACGGCAACGGCGGCGAAGGCGGAGGGTGTTCGTTGAGAGTGGACCACATTCCCGGCGGGCCTTCGAATTGTTGGCAGTGCGGGCAGCCGTATTTAATCAACCACGCGTCCGCACCGGTAAACATGTCCCAAGAGGCGTGGTTGGTTTGGTTCTCGCTGACTACTGAAGAACCCATCGTCGATGCCGTTGTTTTCGTTTTCGTCGTCGGCGTCGTCGATAACGGCAAATTCATCATCACCCACCCTCGAATGTCTTTATCGAACGCCTTGGCGTTTTTGAACATGCGGTGCGACGATTGAACGTTTTCAACGTTCCATTTGCTAATATCGCCGTTGAAAGACACCGCGTTTCGAAACATGTTGTCCATTCGAGTCACCGAACTGACGTCCCAATTGCTAATACCGACGTCTTTGAACGATTCTCGATTCTCAAACGCGGACGACATGTCCGTCACTTGGGACACGTCCCACAAGTGAATGGCGCCGTGCGACCCTTTCTCGCAATTCCCTCCGGGCGCTAAACGCAAACACTCTTCTATGCTCTCTAAAAACTCCTCCTGTTTCACGCACGCCGTGCACGAACACTCGTTCGGGACGCTCGAATCGTTCGGACATGAAAACTTCTTGTACCAATCCGTCGCGTTTTTAAACATATTCGCGCTGTTCGCCACTTTCCCGGTATCCCACCCTAAAATGTTCTTGTTAAAACTCGCCGCGAATTGAAACATGCCGTGCATGTTCGTCACCGAACTCGTGTCCCACCGGTCAATTTTTCTCGTAAACTTTGTCGCGTTATAAAACATACCGCTCATATCTTGCACGTTCCCGGTTTGCCATTCTCTCACGTCGCCGTTAAACTCATGGCAGTTGAAAAACATCCAGTGCATAGAAGTCACTCCGCTCGTATCCCACCCGCTCAACGACTCCGAGGGGTTAAACTCCCAGCGATTTTCGAACGCTTTATCCATGTTCGTCACTAAACTCACGTTCCATTCCGAAATCGAAGCACCGTGAGTGCTTCTCGATCCGTAATCGATGCATCGACCGTCCTTCGGCGCTTCGCTCAGGCACGATCCAACCGCCGCGTAAAACGTAAAATCAGTCAGTGGTTTTCTTTGCTCTGCAAACGTTGGAATCAGTTCCACGGAATACGGCACGTAACTGTTCGCGCTCGCGCTCAAACCGCTCGAACTGCTTCCGAGCATTGAAAGCGCTCTCGTTTTCGTCGTCGCAGTATTATCATTCGTCAGAACAACCCCGAGCGCGCTCGCAACGCTGAGGACGAACAACAGGAGGAAAAAGGTTGAGATTTTCCCCAAAACGTTCTTGTTGTCGTCCTCATCACAATCAAGCGACGACGACCCATGTTCAACCGTTTGTGTCCTCGCGGTCGTCGTTTTGAACAACAGCTGTTCGCGCTCGCCATCGCGATGACGACGAGGATGACGCGATGTCGATGCTGCTGCCGACATTATTAATCAGAATTAGAGAAAATTTGTGCCGCGGATTCGTAAAGAAAGAAAAGTCTGAGATTTGCGCTTTCGCCGCGCGAAGGGAGGAATACAGTAAACGTACGCGAGAGAGTTTAGCATTCGGTACGACATGAACAGTGTATAAATAATAATAACAATCCTCCTCTATTTCTCTCTCTCTCTCTCTCTAAACGTAATATGTGTATATATAAACTAATAATATCTCAAACTAAAAATAACACTTTCCCGCTCTTTCACTCTTGTACATTTTTCTTTTACGCGTTACGCGCCTTCCATGCTCGCCTCGTCCGCGATTTCAGCCGCGATGTCGTCGATGGAAATTTCGGAAATCACGGATGATGTTGTTGGTTTCTTCGCTTGGGTTGGCTTCTTCGTCGCGGAGGCGACTTTAGGAGTCGTAGCGGTGGGAAGATCCGGGATGGCGATACCTCTCGCTAACTTTTCCGCTTGTAAGTTCTTTTCGAGTTCTTCGCGGCCCATCGAAGCTTCGATGGAGTCTAATCGTTTTTCGAGGTTCTTCGCTTCTTCGTTGATTGGAGTCATTTTGATGTTGTTGTTTGATTGCTGTTGTTTGAGTTGTTGTTTTGGTTGTTGCTGTTGCTGCTTTTGCTGCTGCTGCTGCTTTTGCTGTTGCTGCCTGACGTCGTTCATCACTTTCGTCGCCGCGTTCACTTGGTCCGCTGCGATTTTGCTTTGCACGTTGGCTTTTTTGACATCCGCGGCGTTTTTCGCATCTTGCACTTTCTTCTCCGCGGCGGCAACTTTAGTTTCGGCAGCTTTCTTCGCTTCTTCCGCATTCTTCTTTTCCGCGAGCTCTTGCTCGGGCGTTTTACGCTCGGTGGCGACTAAGCGCATCATGCCGTCCGGTTTCTTTTCGTAGACGCCGTCTGGTCGAACCGGCGCCGCCTTGGCAGTCACGACGGTTGGCGTTTTGGTAGCAGCAGCAGCAGCAGGCTTGACAGTCGTCGCGGCCGCGACCACAACAGGCTTCGCTTGTTGTTGTTGCGCAGCAGATGGCTTAGATACCGCAGCTGGCTTGGCTTGCGCGACAGCCGCCGGTTTGGCGACTTGCGCGACAGGCGTCGGTTTCGGCACGTTCACGTTCTTCAACGTGCTACTGTGCGCGCGATGGTGCTTCATGGCCAGCTTGGCCGCTTTTCTCGCCGACTTTGTCGGTTTCATCGGCAATTCACCCAAATACGCCGCATCGCACGCGTCGACGTACGTGTCCGGATCGTCCTCCTTGGCGCACGTGTGGAACAATTCATCCATGAAGAAGTGTCCATCTCCAGAGTCTAAGTGGTAATCGTGCCAGATAGATTGTGCTTGACCGTTCAAAGTGGTCATGTACACACCCATCGGCGATTTCGGCACTTGCAAGTACGAACCGACACCCTTGGCGGCACCGTCGGCGGACGCCACGCACTGCGCCTTTGCGGACGCGTCGTAATCCCACTCCACAAAGGTGGTTTCGAGCCCACCCGGTCCTTCGTAACACGTCGGCGTTTCATCCTCGGAGGAGACTTCGCCGTTCGTATCGAACGTATCAAAGCCAACGTAGGCGTCTTGTTGCATGGCCAACATCGGGCCGGTGCACAAGTCGCCGACGCACACGGCGGTGACGAACTCGTCCAAACGTACCGAAGTGCCGAGTTGCAAGGATCCGACGACGGAGGACGTGATATCTTCCGGATCGGCTTGAATCGTAGATCCTAAGAACTCTACCGCGGCGGTATTGTTGGAAACCTTAATTTTGTAGCGCACGTCACCCTTGACGTGGAAGTTGATTTCACCCGGCACGTCTGCTTTGAAGTAATACGGCATGCGGAACCTCGCCGCTAAGTTGGTCTTCATGTACACGCCCGGCACGCCCAAGGAGATCATCTCTTCTTTGTTAATCACCGGTGGTCCAGTATCCGTCAAATCGAATAAATCGCCGTGTTTGAACATGGTGTTCGCGGCTTTGAAGGACGCTTTGAAGTTGATAGACGTCGCCAATTCAGCTTCGTAATCGACGTTTCTCGTGTTCTTCAACGCGTTCGTAAAGGACATTCTCGCAGATTCCATGGCTTCGTTGTAATTATCCACGTTCAAAAGAGATCTGGAGGAGTGTTTCTTCTCAGCCTCGGATTTTTTCTTCTGGGTGAACGCTTTGTCTTGCAACGGGTCCTTTTGAAACTGCGCGCGCAAGTTGTTGATCTTCAACATGATGCGTTCCTCGACCAACGAAGCGTGGTCAACGGAACCGCCCATGTTCGCTTCGCGTTGGATAATATCCGCCGCACCTCTCAAATCTACGGTTGGAATTTGCGTCGTCGTTCTTAAGTACGTCTTTGGCTTCGTTTTCTCTTCTAAACTGCTGCTCAACAAACTTCGTCCGACCACCGTCTTCTTCTTCGCGGCGCCGGCCAAACCTTCCTCGGTAAACGCTTTAATCTTTTCGATAGAATCTTTCGATTGCGACGCTTCATTTTTACCCATTCTAGACGATCTTCCCATTTGGTTGTTGTTCCCGCACGTCGCGTCGTTGACTTGCGCCAACGATTTGGTTATGATTGGTTTGAAGTACGTCCGGTACGTGTCCACGATACCTCGCGCGACTTCCATCGGAATCTCAAACTTATTCATCGTGATGCACGAAACGAATTCCGGGGACAACAATTGCGCTCGGAACATCGACGGGCGATACTCAGAAGCGTGCAACTTTTGCGGCCATTCCATTTCGAATTGACCGGACATTTCGTGGTGCGGGAACGTATCCACCGGGACAGAGAAGCACGTTTCTCTGCCGCCCAAGGTGGCAATCAACGCTTGCTCGCCCAACTGGTGCGCTGAGCGACCCAACGGGGCAATCTCGTGACCTTTGCTGTTCTTGTCCGCGACCCCGGGCTCGCCTCGCAACAGTTTACGAATAGAGTCTCTGAACACGTGTTCGTTATCCGGATCGAAAATGTCCAACATTTCTTCAGCGCCGATTAACGACGGAGAAGAAGATGAACCACCCAACGAGGCCGTAGCAGATGCTGCGAATCTCGAGTTGAACGCTTCCGCTAAAACGTTCGGATCGGTCGGGAACATTCTAGACATCGTAAAGTTCGCGACGGCGTCAATCTTCGCCGGCAATTCCGTGCACAAGTTTTCCAACGACTGCGCCAAGTGCGCCGACGGTGTCTGGTCCACTTGACACTGAATTTTGTGCAACGCGGATTGCATGGAACAATACCCCAACACCGGGACTTTCACGTCTTCGCACTTCTCCTCGCCTAATTGAGGCGTCGCCTTGGCGTCGGCGTTGTTGTTGTTATTGTTGTTATTTTCGCTCACTTTACTCGTGCACTTCTTCACAACAACTTCGTCCGTGCACGAATCTTCGTTAAACGCTTCGCTCGCGCACAACGGCGGTGGCATCGGATGCGGTGGCGGCGGTGGTGACGGCACGTCCGGACTCATCGGCGGCGGCGCTGGACTCGGCGGCGGCGGAGGATTCGGCATCTGCGGCGGAAACGGATACGCCGGAGGCGGCGGCGATCCCCAAAACTCGCATATGTACTTCGCGTTGCTGTGACAGTAATACCCGTTCCCGATGTGTTCCCAGTGCCAATCTTGTTTGTTCTTCTTTCCGAGAGAGGCCATGGCGACTCGAGCGCGCGCCAGTTTCGAAGGCTGAAAATTTTGCTCCTTTCTCTCCGTGAAAACCGCGGCCTCATCTCCGAGCTGATGATGTAATCTCGCGGGAGAAGAAGACGAAGACCCCGCCGACACGCCGGCGACGCACATCGCGCCAACCACTGCGATCGCGACGTATTTCTTCCTTCCTGTCGTTCTGGTCTTCTCCGAGGATCTCACTTCCGATGATGCGATCATAACTTCGTGTTCTTGTCCCTCGTCGGGCGATCGTTCCCCGCGCTGCGCACGCGATGAAGATGAAAATCTTCTTCTTTCGTCGTCGTCTTCGAAAGAAGGAAGCGACCCGTACGCCATTTTGTTGTTCTCCCTCACTCTCTCGTTCTTCTCTCTCTCTCTCGAGAACGACCCGCAAAGATGCGCGCGCGTTTGATGTGTGTGTGTGTGCGTTTGTATCGAAACGCAATGTGACGCGAAACGCACCTGCCGCGGGTATATAAATTTGTGTTTAGGGTTTAAGTACGTAAAGGGTTACTCTTTTTTGCGCGTCTCAGTGCGTAAGGGGGACTCAAAAAGCAGGCGCTGAGTGCCTAAAGGGTACTCTTGAGTGCCTAAAGGGTACTCTTTTTTGAGCTTCACACGACCACAAAAAGCAGCTCTTCTTAAAGCGTAGACTCTCTCTGGATAATCTTTATTAGTGTAATAAAGACTGCGCAACAAAAGGAAAACGAACGCGTTCACTTCTTTCGAAGAGAACGAGAACGAATTACGCGCTCTGTAAGGAGGCGCTTCTTTTATTCTATTCTGCGAGGAGACCTTTCTTTGCGGCGAGTATTTATATATATATTTGATATATACGTAAAGCAAACACGGAATGAATCGAGACCGCGACGCTTCCCGGTCGGCGTTAGCATCATCATCTTCTTCATCTTCTTCTTCTTTCGCGACGATGGGTGCAGCAGCGGCACACTCCGCGAACGAGAAGGACGACGGAGGCATATTCTCTCAAATGAAAAAAACATTGGACGGTTCGAGGATGGTCGCCGCCGGTGGCGGCGCCGGGGTCATCGCGAGAACTGCCTCGGCGCCTTTAGATAGAATCAAGCTGTTGTTTCAAGTGCAAGCGATGGCGTCGTCCGGGATCGAAGGCACCGCGTACACCGGAGTCGGGCAAGCGTTCAAGAAAATATACAAAGAGGAAGGGATTTTATCGTTTTGGAAAGGGAACGGGGTGAACGTCATTCGGGTCGCACCGTATGCCGCGGCGCAGTTGACGTCGAACGATTTTTACAAGAGCAAGTTGCAAGACGAAAACGGCAAGTTAGGGGTGAAGGAAAGACTTCTCGCCGGGGCGATGGCGGGGATGACCGGGACCGCGCTGACGCATCCGTTGGATACGATTAGGTTACGATTAGCTTTACCGAATCATCCGTATAAAGGGATGGTGAATGCATTTTCGGTGGTGTATAGAACGGAAGGCGTGAGAGCGCTGTATAAAGGTTTGATCCCGACGTTGGCCGGGATCGCGCCGTACGCGGCGTGTAACTTTGCCAGTTACGACGTGGCGAAGAAGATGTACTACGGGGACGGGGCGAACATCAAGCAAGATCCAATGGCGAATTTGGTCATCGGTGGAGCCTCGGGAACGTTTAGCGCGACGGTGTGTTACCCGTTGGATACCATTCGAAGACGGATGCAAATGAAAGGTAAAACGTACAACGGGATGGCGGACGCGATGACGACGATCATGCGAGACGAAGGCGCGAGAGGGTTTTTTAGAGGGTGGACGGCAAACACGATGAAAGTCGTGCCGCAAAATAGCATCCGTTTCGTCGCGTACGAGTTGTTGAAGACGTTGTTAGGGTGCGAACAAACGAAAATTTAAATAAATTATACCATCGTCGATCGAAAGGATACTAAATATTGTTATATTATTACACGTAACACTGGTAGAGTCACCTAAATCTCTCTCTACTATTGCTGCTTTGAACAACTCTATTACTACTTGTATTTCCTACTTTCTACTCTAAACTACTCTTTCTCATCTCTCAACGCGTACCGTTCGTCTCTTTCCACCCAACCGCGCTCGCGCATCGGCCACACTTTCGCGAACACGCGACCTCGCAACATCTCCATCGGTACCGCACCGTAATCTCTCGAATCCGTCGAGTTCCCTTCGTTATCCCCTTGCAACCACACGTGTCCATCCGGAACCGTCACGTACTCTTTGTTTTTCTTTGTCTTTTTGTTGATCTCGTCCCACTTCCGATAGCCGCTCCACCCTTCGCCGTCCAAGAACAACTCCTCCGAGTCCTCTCTCCTCTGTCGATGATTCGAAACGTCGCTCGCGCTCGCTTTCTTTTCCACTCTCTCACCTCCCACGGCGACGACGCGTTTACACACCATGTGTTTCGGATTCGTCGGCGACCGAGAGACGACCACGTCGCCTTTCCCGACATCGATTCGTCTGTCCACGAGAACGATATCCCCGAAGCGGTTAAACGTCGGCAACATGCTCGGACCGACGCACGCGGTCACTTCGAAGACGTTTTCGTTGAACACGTGCGCCAGAGAGACGATTTGAATCGCGTGTTTCAGAGAGGAGAGGAAAGACCCGGTTTTGGTCGCAAACGCGGTGGTGGTCATCTTTATCGTGTGGTTCTCTATCTCACGCGCAAATGTGCGCGTTTTGTGTCGATTTTCGGGAACTTTGTGAAATGTGATGTAAAACGCGAGACACGCGAAAGCGCGAGTAAAAGTTCGTTTGATTCGTTGAGTATGTGATGTATATGTATGTGTTTACAGAGGACTATGAAAGAGAGCTAATGTTGAGTACGCATATGGACTTTCAAAGCACCAGATGTACGATACCTCTTCTCGCAAAGATGGCACTCGTACGGTTTCTCGTTCGTGTGAATACGCATGTGGACTTTCAAATAATCAGAACGACTAAATCTCTTCTCGCACACATCACATTCATACGGTTTGTCTTTCGTGTGAGTACGCATGTGTCTGGCCAAGTAGGATGGATACTTAAACACCTTCTCGCAAAAATCGCACTCGTGCCCTCTCTTTCTCTTCGCTCCTTTCCTAACAGTTATCTCTTCTTCTTCTTCTTTTTGTATCTGATGATGATTCGCCTCGTTGAAATCATCATCCTCGTCAGGAATCCTCGAACACAACACCAAAGGTTCTTCTTTCTCTCCCTTCAAAACCGTCCTCGCGTTCACCGCTCTTTTCGGATGTGGATTCTTTCTTCGACCCATGTTGTTGTTGTTGTTCCTCGAGTCTCTCGCAGAGAAGAAGAGGTTCTTTCTCGCAAGTATAGTGTATCGAGAAAAAAAAAATTGAGACGTTTTTCAGGAATGAAGTTTCTTTCGATCTTTTGATCTTTTGACCGACCAAAATGTTTTGCTTTGCAACAATTAAATTTTATCGTATCTTTCCTTCTCTCGAGTTTTCCCTCATTTTAAGAACTTACTTGCTTCTCCCTAAACTCTCTCTCGTTTTAAAAAAGCATCAAATGGTCGGTCTCGCCCGCATTTCCTCCTCCTCCTCTGCGTGTATTTCGCGTCGTTCGTCCGAACAAAGTTCTTCTTCGTGCTGTTCTTCATCGTGGAAGAAAA
>Ga0255765_1002259_pt1 | contig 22130 bp, 19 predicted proteins | sample 041ome_8_FD_179965 | JGI IMG/M metagenome (GOLD analysis project Ga0255765, IMG submission 179965) | Coastal salt marsh microbial communities from the Groves Creek Marsh, Skidaway Island, Georgia - 041407BS metaG (version 2) | ecosystem: Environmental > Aquatic > Marine > Intertidal zone > Salt...
ACTTCGTAGGTAAGTTAGCTTCAAATGGCGGCAAGATTATGTTCGTCGGCACTAAGCGCGCAGCGCGTGGTGTTGTTGCAGAAGAAGCACAACGTTGCGGTATGCCATACGTTAACCATCGTTGGTTAGGTGGCATGCTGACAAATTTCAAAACCATCAAGCAATCAACCAAGCGTCTGAAAGAGCTTGAGGCAATGAATGAAGATGGTTCTATGGCAGCTCGCTTTAACAAGAAAGAGCAGCTAACCCTGAATCGTGAGCTGGCAAAGCTTGAGCTTAGCTTGGGCGGAATTAAAGATATGAACAGCCTACCTGACGCGCTGTTTGTTATCGATTGTGGCCACGAAGATATCGCGATTGCTGAAGCTAATAAGCTAGGTATTCCTGTTATCGCTATCGTTGATACTAACAACGATCCTAAGGGTGTTGATTACGTTATTCCAGGTAACGATGACGCGATCCGTGCGATTCAGTTGTACGTTCAAGAAGCCTCTGCTGCTGTCTTGGAAGGTCGTACGGCTGCTGCTCGCGCTGTTGCTAGCGACAAATCAGCTGAGGCGTAATTCAACGCTTACCGATTAGAAGCATCACCCGCACTGCGGGTGATGTGCTTTACATGAATTTAAAAGTTAAAGGTGATGTAATCATGGCAATTACTGCTTCATTGGTTAAAGAACTTCGCGAGCGTACTGGCGCTGGCATGATGGAGTGTAAGAAAGCACTCGAAGAAACTAACGGCGATATCGAAGTTGCAATCGAAAACATGCGTAAATCTGGCCAAGCAAAAGCGGCTAAGAAAGCAGGTCGTATTGCGGCAGATGGTGTTATCAAAGTGGCCATTTCAGCTGACGGTAAGTCTGCAGCAATGGTTGAAGTTAACTGTGAAACTGACTTCGTTGCTAAAGACGAGAATTTCCAGTCATTCGCTGATGCAATTGCTAATCGCGCATTGAACAGTGATGTTGCTGATGTAGAAGCGCTTGTGGCATTGCCACTGCACGAAGGTGAAGCAACCACTATTGAAGAAGCTCGTCAGGCATTGATCTCTAAGATCGGTGAGAACATGACAGTTCGTCGCATGATGCGTTTCTCGACTTCAGGTGTTTTATCTAGCTACCTGCATGGCAACCGTATTGGTGTTGTTGTTGATACCGATCAGAATGCTGACTTGGGTCGTGATGTGGCAATGCACGTTGCTGCAGTTAACCCAGTTTGTATAGATGAGTCAGGTGTCCCTGCTGAATTACTTGAGAAAGAGCGCGACATCGTTGTGACTCAGGCTCAAGAGAGCGGTAAGCCAGCTGACATCATCGAGAAGATGGTTGAAGGTCGTATGCGTAAGTATTTGGCTGAGATCACGTTGGTTGGTCAGGCATTCGTTAAGGATCCAGACACCACCGTCGGTAAATTGCTGAGCAGCAGTGGCGTAACCTTGAATAGCTTCAACCGCTTTGAAGTGGGTGAGGGTATCGAGAAGAAATCAGAAAACTTCAGAGATGAAGTTATGGCACAAGCCGCAGCCGCTCGCGGCGAGTGATAACATCAGACCCGCACCTAGTGCGGGTCTTTTGTTTTAGCCAGATTTAAAGGAACCTTACCCAATGCCAAATGCTCAATTACCAAAACGACTACTCCTTAAGATGAGCGGAGAAGCGCTCATGGGTGATGGTGATTTTGGTATCGATTCAGCGACTCTGGCGCGTTATGCGGCGGATATTGCCGAGTTGGCTGGGAAGGGCATTCAAGTGGGCGTGGTGATCGGTGGTGGTAATATTTTCCGAGGTGCTGGTCTAGCTGGTGGTGGTTTTGACCGCGTTCGGGGTGATCATATGGGCATGTTAGCGACGGTGATGAACTCGCTTGCCATGCAAGATCAACTATCTAAGCTCAACATTGATGCGCGTACCTTGTCGGCCTTCCGTATCGATACCGTTTGTGAGTCTTATTCCCGCGATGCAGCAGTGGCTCATCTAGAAGCTGGTCGTGTTGCGATTATGGCAGCAGGTACCGGTAATCCTTATTTCACGACCGACTCTGCAGCTAGCTTGCGCGCGATTGAGATCGGGGCCGATTTGATGATCAAAGCGACCAAAGTTGATGGTGTATATTCCGCAGATCCGAAGAAGGATCCAAGTGCTGAGTTTTATGCAACTTTGACGTACGATCAGGTTTTGGAACAGGGCTTAGGTGTCATGGATGCGACAGCGGTTGTCTTGTGTAAAGAAAATAATATGCCCTTAAGGGTGATGAATATTAACGAGCAGGGAGCTCTGGCGCGCTTGGTTTCAGGCGAATCAGTCGGCACCTTGGTGACGGGAGTCTAAAAACGTCATGATTGATGACATTAAAGAAGATGCTGCTGGCCGTATGGCAAAAAGTGTCGATGCTTTAGGTGAAAATTTAGCAAAGGTTCGTACCGGTCGTGCGCACCCATCCATGTTGGATCACGTTGTTGTGAGCTACTACGGTGCAGATACCCCGCTTAAGCAAGTGGCTAACGTTGGTGTTGAAGATGCGCGTACATTAACTGTACAGCCTTGGGAGCAAGGTATGGTGCAGGCGGTTGAGAAAGCCATCTTAGAATCTAACCTTGGCGTGACTCCAAACACAGCAGGTACTCTGATTCGTTTGCCAATCCCTCCTCTCACAGAAGAGCGCCGTAAAGATATGACGCGTATTGTTCGTGCTGAAGCAGAGCAGGCGCGTGTCGCGGTACGTAATATTCGTCGTGATGCCAATGGCAGCTTGAAAGAGTTAGTCAAAGAGAAGCTCATTTCAGAAGATGATGAGCATCGTGGCCAAGAGATCATTCAAAAGTTGACCGATCAGCACGTCAACGAGATTGATCAGTTGATGGCAAAGAAAGAAGAAGACTTGATGTCGGTTTAATCCACCGATAATAGTCACCTAAGCGCCGACGTTATGTCGGCGTTTTTGTAATAGGGAATACGAGTGAATATACCGCGTCATATTGCCATCATCATGGATGGTAATGGCCGATGGGCAAAGCAGCAGGGTAAGGCGAGACATCATGGCCATAAGGCAGGTGCTGAGTCGGTGCGCCGTGTCGTGCAAGCTTGCGGCGAGTTAGGCGTTGAGGCGCTCACCTTATTTGCATTCAGTAGTGAGAATTGGAAGCGACCCAAGCTTGAGGTTGAACTTTTGATGGAGCTATTTATGACGGCTTTATCTCGTGAGGTTAAAAGCCTAAAAAAGAACAACGTTAAGCTACGGGTGATTGGTGAGCTATCTGCATTCCCCCAACGCTTACAAGATAAAATCCAAAAATCGATTGATGAAACAACTGAGTGCACGGGTTTGCATCTCAATATTGCTGCCAATTATGGTGGTCGATGGGATGTGGCTAATGCCGCTAAGCAGATCGCACGCCAGGTTCAGTTGGGTGAGTTGAGCCTTGATCAGATTGATGAGAATCAGCTCAATGCCTTTACTCAACTTTCGGATTTGCCAGAAGTGGACTTATTTATTCGCACCGGTGGTGAAGTCAGAGTAAGTAATTTTTTACTCTGGCAAATTGCCTATAGTGAGATGGTGTTCAGTGATGTGCTTTGGCCTGAGTTTGGTGAAGAGGCGTTGAAAGATGCTATTGACCAGTTTTCAAAGCGTCAGCGTCGTTTCGGTAAAACCGGCGAACAAATAGAAAAAGGGTAATTATGTTAAAGCAACGCATTTTGACCGCACTGGTTTTAATCCCGATTGTGATTGGTGTGATTTTTTATGCGCCCATTGAACTGTTTGCGAGTTTTATCGGTGCTGTCTCGTTATTGGCTGCACGTGAATGGGCAAATTTAAATGGACTAAAAACGCTCGCGGGTCAGCTGCCTTACATGATTGCTGTAGCGGTTTTAGTGATGATGTTGGCAATGATGCCGGGTATCGTTTTTGTGTTGTTTGCTGCGACCACCGTTTTCTGGATTGGCAATAGTTTCACCTTGGTTATGCGTAACAAACCGCTTGAGCAAGTGGATGGTCTACGCCCGGGTATGTTGGCAATGGGTGTGTTGATTCTAAGTAGCGTATTTTTGGCGATGATCCAATTGCATCAAACTCCAGCCATTGGCTCAGGTTTAGTCATGTTTCTGTTTGTGTTGATATGGGTAGCCGATTCGGGCGCGTATTTCGCTGGACGGGCTTTCGGTAAACATAAACTTTCACCACATGTTAGCCCCGGAAAAACATGGGAAGGTGCACTTGGCGCTTTGTTGGGTGCTGTTGTCTGCGGCGTTGTGTTACATCGTTTCGAATGGTTTGAGTTGAGCTTAATGCAGCTTGTTTTTGTATGTGTTGCGACCGCTTGGGTATCAATTGGTGGTGACCTTTTTGAAAGCGTGATGAAGCGACAAGCGGGTATGAAAGATAGCGGTAACTTACTGCCGGGGCATGGTGGTGTGCTTGATCGCATCGATAGTTTGTTGGCCGCCGCGCCTGTGTTCCTCATGTTGGTTGCATTGGCGGGTGGCCTAAAGTGATTGGCATTAGCGTTTTAGGCTCTACCGGTTCAATCGGTATTAGCACGCTGGATGTGATTGCCCAGCACCCTGAGCGTTATCGTGCTGTCGGCCTTGCTGCAAATACAGATGTGGAAGGGTTGTTTCAACAATGTGAACGTTTTCAGCCCACTGTGGTTGCAATGGCTGATCAAGCGAGTGCGGCTGAGTTGGCTAAGCGACTCGCGTCTATCGGCTCTTCTATTGAGGTGCTTGCTGGCGAGGCTGGTGTTATTGCGATCGCTGAGCTAACAGATGCTGAAATGGTAATGGCAGCGATTGTGGGTGCAGCAGGTTTAACGCCTACCTTGGCTGCGGTGCGTAAAGGCAAACGTATTTTGTTGGCTAACAAAGAATCGCTCGTTGTTGCGGGTGATTTGTTTATGCGCGAAGCCAAAGCTCATAAGGCATCAGTCTTGCCAATTGATAGTGAGCACAATGCGGTTTTTCAGTGTATGCCACAGGATTTTGAGCAGGGCTTAGCAGCAAAGGGCGTCAAACGCATTTTATTGACTGCTTCTGGTGGGCCTTTTCGGACATGGACTAATGACCAGCTGAAATCGGCAACACCGGAGCAAGCGTGTGCCCACCCTAATTGGAGTATGGGACGTAAGATCTCGGTTGATTCGGCAACAATGATGAACAAAGGGCTCGAAGTGATAGAGGCGCGTTGGCTATTCGATGCAACTCCGACGCAGATCAAAGTAGTCGTTCATCCGCAGAGTGTGGTGCATTCGATGGTGCAATACGTCGATGGCTCTGTTTTGGCTCAGTTGGGTAACCCTGATATGCGAACGCCGATTGCACATGCGATGGCTTGGCCTGAGCGTCATGGCTCGGGCGTGGCTTCGTTAGATTTGTTTGAGGTCGCGCGCTTAGATTTTGAAGAGCCGGATACACAACGATTTCCGTGTTTACGCTTAGCCTTTGATGCTGTCGCGGCGGCGGGTGTCGCACCAGCGGTCCTCAATGCGGCGAATGAGGTCGCTGTTGATGCGTTTTTAAGTAAACAGCTGGCTTTTGTGCGGATCCCCGAGATTATTGAAACAGTCCTTTCGCAGAATCTTGAGGGTGATCTCGATTCAGTTGAAGGCTTGATGGCAATCGATCAAGCAGCACGTGCTGCAACGGAACAATTGATCCACTAAACGGTCTATCAAGTTATGGAAATTCTGCAGAAAGTCTTCTTTTTTATCGTTGCGATCGGTGTGCTGGTTACAGTGCATGAGTTCGGCCATTACTGGGTAGCTCGCCGAGCGGGCATTAAGGTGCTGCGTTTTTCAATTGGTTTTGGTCGACCATTGCTTTCATGGGTCAGAGGTGAAGATAAAACCGAATATGTGATTGCAGCAATCCCTTTGGGTGGTTATGTCAAGATGGTTGATACCCGAGAAGGCGATATCGCTGAGCACGATTTGCCACGTGCTTTCGATAAGCAGTCGTTAGCAAAACGTACTGCCGTTGTGGCAGCGGGCCCTATGTTTAACTTTATCTTCGCTATTTTGGCCTACTGGTTGGTTTTTCAGATTGGCGAAACCGGCGCGCGTCCTTTGGTTGGGCAACTGGCAAGTAATGGTGTGGCAGTTGAAGCTGGCTTTTTGCCTGGTGATGAGTTTGTCGCGATCTCCGGCGAGAAAACGCCAACCTGGGGTTCTGTAGCTCAACGTATAGCGACTACTGTGATGGCAGGTGAGGATCTCTCCATCCGTGTACAGGGCGAAGAGGGCTTTGCAAGAGACTTGGTGGTTGATGCCTCTGTGTTCGGTGAGTTTGACGAAAATACCGATGTTCTCGATACATTGGGTATTGAACCGGCTAAGCCGCAGATTCCTGCGATTGTTGGCGAGGTCATTCCAAATGGGTCGGCTGAAAAAGCTGGTTTGCAGCAAGGTGACTTGATTAAGGCAATTGATGGTCAGCCAGTCGAAGATTGGTTTGCGTGGGTTAAATGGGTTCGCGATAACCCGGATAAACAGCTCAGTCTTGATATCCAACGAAACGGATCTTTGTTGGCATTGCGTTTGACCCCTGAGCGCGTTGAAAAAGGTGGTGAGGTCTTTGGCCGTGTTGGATTGAAGGCGCAGGCGCCTAGTGAAGATCTGTCTCGTTATCGAGCTGAGATTATCTTGGGGCCAGTTGATGCGTTTGTAGGAGCAGTTAATCGCACTGCTGAATACTCGTGGCTGACGCTAAAAGTATTGGGACGAATGCTCATTGGCGAGGCTTCGGTCAAAAATCTGAGTGGTCCATTGACAATTGCTGATGTGGCGGGTCAAACGGCATCTTTTGGTTTGGTGGCTTTTTTAAAGTTTTTGGCCATTGTGAGTATTAGTTTAGGCGTATTGAATCTTTTGCCAGTACCTATGCTTGATGGCGGTCATTTGCTCTATTTTGCGGTTGAGGCGGTGACCGGCAAATCGGTTAGCGAGGCTATTCAATTACGCGCCCAGCAAATCGGTATTGCGGTATTGGCCTCAGTGATGTTTTTAGCCTTTTACGTTGATTTTACTCGTTATTTTGGCTGAATCGCCTGCGCGTCAGGCGGGTGGCAACGCCCCGAGTATTCCCGATATAATCTGCGGATAATTTCGCCCTAAAAGGCGATTAAAAAAGAATAAACACGCATTGCGTTCGAAGGTTGTTATGACGCCAATTCAAAAGCTACTCGCTGGAGCTGTTCTTTCAGTAGTTGCTCTGTCTGTTCAAGCTGCCACTTTCAAAGTGGAAGATATTCGTGTTGAAGGGTTGCAGCGCATTACAGCTGGTACCGTATTTAACTACCTTCCAGTTAAGCCGGGGCAGACAATCGACGAGGCTGAAACAGCCGGCATCGTGCGTGAGTTATTCAAAACAGGTTTCTTTAAAGATGTTCGTTTAGAGCGCCAAGGCGATGTGTTAATTGTGTCTGTGGATGAACGTCCTGCGATTGCAGAACTGACATTCAGTGGTAACAAGTCGATTCCTGAAGAAGCGCTGCGTGAAGGCTTGAAAGATGCAGGCTTGGCTGAAGGTCGTACTTTTGATCAATCAGTACTCGATAACATTCAGCAAGAATTGGAGCGTCAGTTCTTTAATCAAGGGAAGTATTCGGTAACGGTTGAAACTGTCGTAACCCCCCTTGAGCGTAACCGAGTAGGTATCGCTATCGATATCGTTGAGGGTGATACTGCTCGAATTAAACAAATTAACATCGTGGGCAATCAAGCGTTTGATGAAGAAGATCTTCTCGATATGTTTGATTCTAAGGCGGGTAGTTGGACAGCCTGGCTGACTAACGAAGATCAGTATTCACGCCCCAAGCTATCAGGCGATTTAGAAAAGCTACGATCGCATTATCTGGATCGTGGTTATATCAAATTCAAAATTGACTCGACCCAGGTTTCAATCACTCCAGATAAAAAAGATATCTACATCACTATCAATGTGAGTGAAGGGGATATTTATCGCCTCAAGGACATCCAGTTAGCTGGTGAGTATGTCGGTGATACCAATGAGTATTTTCCTCTGATTCAATTGCGTCGCGGTGAAGCATTCAATCGTAAAGAGATTGTGGGTAGCAGTGATCGTGTTTCAGCACTACTTGCGGACAAGGGCTATGCCTTTGCAAACGTCAATGCGATTCCTGATATTAACGAAGACGACAAAACGGTTGTTGTGACTTATTTCGTTGACCCGGGTAAACGAGTATATGTACGCCGTTTAAATATCCGTGGAAATACGCGTACTCGAGATGAGGTGGTGCGCCGTGAGTTCCGTCAGATGGAGTCGGCGTGGTTCTCAAGTGAAAAGCTCAAGCTATCTAAAGAGCGCGTTAATCGTACGGGCTATTTCCAAAAGGTGAATGTTGCAACCCCAACTGTACCTGGACAGCCTGATCAGGTAGATGTGAATGTGGATCTTGAAGAGTTACCAGCAGGTCAGTTGGTAGCGGGTTTGGGTTATTCGCAAGCGGACGGTGTGGCATTCAATGCGGCTATTTCACAAGACAACTTTATTGGCACCGGCAAGAAGGTTTCCCTGGCGTTTAAAACGGCATCTGCTCAACAGGAATACACAGTTGCTTACACTAACCCTTACTACACTGTTGATGGTGTGAGTCGTGGTTTCACTTTTAGTCACAAGGCGACGGACTTCGCTGAATTAGATTCAGCGGACTACAAAATTGATGACACTATTTTGGGTGTTAATTTTGGTATTCCATTGACTGAATTTAACCGCTTTAGTTTCAGCTCTAATTTGCACTTCTCAAATTTTGAAAAAGCGGCTACGGCATCTTCTGTAGTCACCGATTGGCAAAATGCAGAAGGTACTTCTTATACCAACTTAGATGTGGCCTTTAACTGGACGAGTGATGATCGTGACAGTGCGCTGATGCCAACATCAGGTTCTGTATCTCGTTTGTCAGCAGAAGCCACTGTGCCGGGCAGTACACTAGGATTCTATAAAGCAGGGGCAAAGCATCGGCGCTATTGGCCAATGTACGGTGATCTAGTGTTCTCATTGAATGGAGAGGTGGGCTATGGCGATTCTTACGGCGGCACCTCAAAGTTGCCATTTTACGAGAATTACTACATTGGTGGTCCTTCATCCGTTCGAGGCTATGCGGCGCGTTCGATCGGCCCTCGTGAGGATGCGACAGCAACAGGTGATCCGATTGGCGGTAACTTTAAGCTGCTAACCAATGCGGAGTTTTATGTTCCTTCGCCAGTGTATTCAGACACGATGCGTTTAGTTGCTTTTGCCGATGCTGGTACCGTTATGGATACCACAAATGATGTTGACTGGAATGAGTTACGTTATTCAACGGGTGTTGGTTTGGCGTGGATGTCGCCTGTGGGTCCACTGACCTTGAGTTATGCAAAAGGTTTAAAAGAAGACTCGCAAGATGAGCTTGAGTCATTCCAATTCACATTGGGTACGGTCTTTTAATGCTTTCTATAAAAAGTATTCTTCGATATTACTTATTTTTACTCGTTCTACTGGGCGCTTCGGCGCTTCATGCTGCGCCGGCAGTAGGTTTTGTTGATGTTGTTAAGGTAACGCGAGATGCGCCTCAAATGAAAGAGGTAGAAAAAGCTCTTGAAGAAGAGTTTGTCTTACGCGAGCAAAAGATTATTGAAATGCGTGATCAGATTGCTGCCCTTCAAGAAAAGTTAGATAAAGAAAAGCGCTCAATGAGTACTGATGAGCGTCGTAGATTAGAACGTGACATTAAGTCGCGTGAATTACGCTATAACTACAACAAAGATGAATTTCTCCAGGACAAGCAGTTGCGTACCAATGAAGAGCGTAATCGGGTGTTTCGTGTGATCGATGAAGTCATCGCTCAAGTCGGTAAAAGTAAATCCTTGGAGATTATTCTTTCGGCGAAAGCAGGTGTTTTGTGGCGCTCTGAACGAATCGATATTACCGATGATGTAATGCAACAACTGCAATCGATTGCTAAACCAATAGCTCAGCCACAAAAGTAATGGCTTATTCCCTATCTGAAATTGCCGAATGGGTTGATGGGGTAGTCAAGGGTGATGCATCACATCAAGTGACATCAATCGCTAGCCTAGAAAAAGCGACGCAATCCGATCTCGCCTTTTACTCTGATATTAAATATGCCGATCTTGTTGCTCAGTCCAGTGCTGGGGTAATCGTCACATCAGATTCTTTGGTTGCGAAGTGTGTTGGCAATGTCATTGAGGTCGCTCAGCCACATTTGGCTTATGCATTAATCGCTCAAAAGATGACTGAGCAACAGTTTTCGCCAGGCATCCATCCCTCTGCGGTTATTGCGGAATCAGCAGACATTCATTCATCTGCTCATGTCGCAGCGAATGTCAGTATTGGTAAGCGTGTGTCTATTGGGGCGAGTGCTGTCATTGGCCCAAACTGCGTGTTAGATGATGATGTTGTGATTGGAGAAAACACGCATTTAGTGGCTTCGGTAACTGTTGTTTCAAAATCCCGGTTGGGTCAGCGTTGCTTAGTTCATCCGGGTTCGGTTATTGGTAGTGATGGCTTTGGTAATGTTCGAGATGGGCAGCGTTGGGTGAAAATCCCCCAGCTTGGCCGCGTGATGATAGGTAATGATGTAGAAATCGGTGCCTGTTGTGCCATTGATTGTGGCGCTCTAGATGACACGCAGATTCATGATGGTGTGAAGTTAGATAACCATATCCATGTTGCTCATAACTGTGTGATTGGTGAGAACACCGCTATTGCGGCAAATACAGGTATTGCAGGCTCAACCAAAATCGGGGCCAACTGCACAATTGCAGGTATGGTTGGGATCATTGGGCATCTCGAGATTGCGGATGGTACCCATGTGTCTGCGACCAGCACGGTGACTAAGACTATTCGCAAGGCAGGGGCATACACTGGTACTATTCCTGTCCAAAATCATGACGAGTGGCGTAAAAATGTAGCTCGACTGAAACAGCTAGATGATATGGCACGTCGTATCAAAGCCCTTGAAAAGGCCTTGGCTGATAAAGACTAAACCTGCATCAACATGATGCTTTGAGGAGTTTGACTGGAACAATGGATATCAAAAAGATTACGAGCTTATTGCCACATCGTTACCCATTCTTATTGGTGGATCGTGTGGTTGAAGTCGAGCCTGGTCAGCGCCTCTTGGGTTACAAAAATGTCACCATTAATGAGCCATTCTTCCAGGGACACTTTCCTGAAAAGCCAGTCATGCCTGGCGTACTTATTATTGAAGCCTTAGCTCAAGCAACAGGTTTGCTAGCGATGGAAAGTGAAGATGTTGCAGGTAAAGCAATTTACTACTTGGTTGGCGTGGATAAAGCACGCTTTAAGCGTCCAGTTGTTCCTGGTGATCAGTTGATGCTTGAGGTGGAAGTTCTAAAACAACGCCGAGGTATTTGGACATTCAGCGGTAAAGGTACCGTCGATGGCCAGGTTTGTGCTTCGGCTGAGATCATGTGTACCGCTCGAGATCTCTAAGATGATCGATCCAAAAGCGGTGATTGATCCCGCTGCGGAAATAGATGAAAACGTTACCATCGGTCCTTTCACTGTGATTGGTCCGGGTGTTCGTATAGGTGCTGGAACCAATATTGGTTCGCACGTTGTGATCAAAGGTGAAACGACGATTGGTCGTGATAACCGTTTCTTTCAGTTCTCATCGATTGGTGAGAACCCTCAAGATAAAAAATATGCTGGCGAGGTCACCTATTTAACCATTGGTGATAACAATGTCTTTCGTGAGTTTTGTACCGTTAATCGTGGCACAACCCAAGATGGCGGTCTGACCTCAATTGGCAGTGACAATCTTTTTATGGCTTATACGCATGTTGCACATGATTGTCATATCGGTGATCACATCATTATGGCGAATGCTGCCTCGCTTGGTGGGCATGTCCATATCGGTGATTGGGCTATCTTAGGTGGCTTCTCTATGGTGCATCAGTTTGGACGAATTGGTGCGCATGCTTTCTGTGGCATGGGAAGTGTCATCAATAAAGATGTTCCGCCTTATGTGATGGTCAATGGTCAGCCGGTTAAGCCGCATGGTATTAATAGTGAAGGACTTAAGCGCCGTGATTTTTCTGATGAGCAGATTCTTGCCATCAAGCGCGCCTATAAAACGTTGTATACAAAAGGCCTGCGATTAAGTGAAGCCACTGAAGTGTTGCGTGAGATGGCAGCTAATGAGTCAGCACTCAAGCCATTTTTGGACTTTATAGATCTGAGTGATCGCACTATCGTGCGTTAATTATGTCATCAGGGCTGCGAATAGCGATTGTTGCAGCTGAGCCCTCAGGAGATTTGTTGGGCGCAGGACTGATGCGTGCGATTAAGGCTCGACATCCGAATGTGTCTTTTGAGGGTATTGGTGGTTCTCAGATGCTTCAAGAAGGCATCGAATCTCTTGAGCCGCTAGAAAGCCTATCGGTGATGGGCTTGGTAGAGGTTCTCAAACATTTACCAAGATTACTTAAGCTTCGTAAGTGCCTTGTTCAGCGATGGCTTTCTAATCCGCCTGATCTTTTCATTGGTATCGATGCGCCGGACTTTAATCTTGGTTTAGAAACAGCCTTAAAAGCAAAGGGCATCAGAACATTGCATTACGTTTGTCCGACGGTGTGGGCTTGGCGAGAGAAGCGCGTAAAAAAAATCAAAGCAGCGGTTGATGGCTTGCTAGCCATATTGCCTTTTGAGCCTGCCTTTCTAGCTAAACATGACGTGAAGGCGATATACGTTGGCCACACCTTGGCTCAATCGATGCCAATAGAGCCTGATCAGGTTACTGCAAGGTCTGTTTGTGGCTTATCTCATGATGCGCCAGTACTGGCTATCTTGCCGGGTAGCCGAGGTAGTGAAGTGTCAAAGCTATTACAGCCATTTTTAAGCGCAGCTCAAAAGTGTCAAAAAGATGTTGAGGGTCTGCAGTTTGTTATACCGGCTGCAAATCAAACGCTTCAGCGATTGATAGAGGAAAAGCTCATTCAGCATGGCTTGCAGGCCAGCGTTATTTTGCAAGATACGCAGAGCGCGCTTGCGGCAGCTGATGTTGTGTTATGTGCATCTGGTACGGCAACGCTTGAGGGTTTGTTATCGAAGCGCCCAATGGTGATTGGATATAAGTTGCATTGGCTAACCTTCGCGATTATCAAATGGTTCAAATTGATGAAGATTAAGCACTATGCCTTAGCTAATATCATTAGTGGTAAGGTATTGGCGCCTGAGCTTATTCAAGATGACTGCACACCTAATGCTTTAGCAATTGAAGTGATGCGTTTCTTTAAAGATGAAAACCTTCGCCAGGTCATTGCGCAACGTTATACCGATATTCATCGAGAAATGAGGGTGGATACCGATCGTTTAATTGCTGATGCAGTTGATGATGTTTTGCAGCCAATGGTTAATAGTTAATGTGGATTTGTGGTGTTGATGAAGTCGGTCGAGGTCCATTGGCGGGAGCGGTGGTCACTGCGGCGGTCATTCTCGATCCTGATAACCCGATTGAAGGTTTGGCAGATTCAAAAAAGCTCAGCGAGAAGAAACGTGATCGATTGTTTGATGAGATCCAAGCGAAAGCAAAAGCCTGGACTATTGGTCGCGCTGAAGTCGAAGAGATCGATCAGCTCAATATCTTACAAGCAACATTTCTGGCGATGCGTCGTGCAGTTGAGGCTTTGCCTTTAACCCCTGATAAAGCCTTAATTGATGGCAATAAAGTCCCACCGGGATTGGGATGTCCCGCGGAAGCCATTGTCGGTGGTGATGACTCAGAAGCTTGTATTGCGGCAGCGTCAATTTTGGCCAAAGTGACCCGAGATCGAGAGATGGTCGAGTTGGCTAAAAAGTATCCAGGCTATGGGCTTGAAAAGCACAAGGGCTACCCAACTAAGATGCATATTGAGGCACTTAAAAATCAAGGAGTTAGCGACATTCATCGTCGATCTTTTGGTCCGGTGAAGCGTTTACTGGAAGGCTAGATCAGAGGTCGGTATCCTCCGTCTATGTCCGCGCAGTTCGTCCATCTTCATGTCCACTCTGAGTTCTCACTGGTTGATGGTGTTGCTCGTATAAAGCCCTTGGTTGCAGAGGTGGCAAAGCAGGGGATGCCAGCAATTGCGCTGACCGATCAATCCAACATGTTTGCTCTAGTGCGCTTTTTTAAAGCGGCGATAAATGCAGGCGTTAAGCCGATTTGCGGTGTCGATTTGCTGGTTCGTAATCCGGATGATGCCAACAAGCCCTTCCAGTTGGTCCTATTGATTCAAAATGCTACCGGTTACCGACGCCTCACAGAGTTGGTGTCGCGTAGCTATCGCGAAGGACAGCATCTTGGCTTACCAATGGTTGATATGGATTGGCTAACTAAAGAAAGCTGTGATGGTTTGATTGCTTTGTCTGGCTCGTCTCGCGGCGATGTTGGCGTTGCCTTGTTGGCAGGTAATCAAGCACTCGCTAAATCACGTGCCAAACATTGGGCATCCATTTTTGACGATCGGTATTACCTGCAATTGGTACGCACAGGTCGTGCTGATGAAGAAGAATGCTTGCATCAAAGTGTTGCGTTAGCTGATGCCTTATCTCTTCCAGTGGTGGCAACCAATGAGGTGTGTTTCTTAAAGGCAGATGATTTTAATGCGCATGAAGTGCGTGTATGTATTCGTGATGGCCGTGCATTGGATGATCCACGTCGTCCTCATCTTTATTCTGAAGAACAATATTTACGCTCACCTGAAGAGATGGTCGCGCTATTCGAGGATGTTCCAGAAGCCATTGAGAACACGGTTGAGATTGCTAAGCGATGCAGTTTGGATTTGGTATTAGGTAAAAATTTCTTACCAGATTATCCAGTGCCAGAAGGTATGAGTATTGGTGATTTCTTAGCGCAGGAATCACGAAAAGGACTGGATTGGCGTTTGCAGCGAATTTTTGATCCAAGGGCTGATGACTTTGAAGAGAAAGCAAAACCTTATCGCGAACGCTTGCAAATTGAACTTGATGTAATCAACGGCATGGGATTCCCGGGTTACTTCCTGATCGTTGCGGACTTCATCCGATGGGCTAAAGACAATGCCGTGCCAGTGGGTCCTGGTCGTGGCTCTGGTGCAGGTTCGCTGGTTGCCTATGCGTTAAAAATTACCGACCTAGATCCGCTCGAGTTGGATCTGCTCTTTGAGCGATTCTTGAATCCAGAGCGTGTCTCTATGCCGGACTTTGACGTTGACTTCTGCATGGATAAGCGAGACCAAGTTATCAGCTATGTTGCGCGGACTTACGGGCGTGATTCGGTATCGCAAATCATCACCTTTGGTTCGATGGCAGCAAAAGCGGTGGTCCGAGATGTGGGTCGTGTGTTGGGCCACCCTTATGGCTTTACCGATCGCGTTGCGAAAATGATCCCGCCCGATCTTGGTATGACACTAACTAAGGCCTTAGAGGAATCTGAAGACCTTGCAGCAGCCTACAAGGATGATGAAGAGGTCACTCAGCTCATTGATATGGCGCTACAGCTTGAGGGTTTGGCGCGTAATGCGGGTAAGCACGCCGGTGGCGTTGTTATTTCACCCGGTAACTTGACCGATTTCTCGCCACTCTACTGCGAGGCGGATGGCACTAATCTGGTCACCCAATATGACAAGGATGATGTTGAAGCTGCTGGCTTGGTTAAGTTCGACTTCTTGGGACTGCGTACCTTAACCATTATTGATTGGGCGCTTGAGACCATTAACCGCGAGCGGCAGCAAAAGGGTGAGTCAATTATCGAGATTGATCGTATCCCGCTAGATGACCCTAAATGTTTTGATCTACTCAAGAGTGCTGAAACTACTGCGGTCTTCCAGCTTGAATCGGATGGTATGAAGCAGCTGATTAGTAAGCTTCAGCCAGACTGCTTTGACGACATCATCGCATTGGTTGCTTTATTCCGCCCTGGTCCATTGCAATCGGGCATGGTGGATAACTTTATTAATCGAAAGCACGGTCGTGAAGAAGTCTCTTATCCTGATGTGCATTATCAGCATGATTGTTTGAAGCCGATTCTAGAATCGACCTATGGCGTTATCTTGTATCAAGAGCAGGTTATGCAGATCGCTCAGGTGATGGCAGGTTATAGCTTGGGTGGTGCTGACTTACTCCGTCGAGCGATGGGTAAGAAAAAGCCCGAAGAGATGGCTAAGCAGCGTGCGGTCTTTGAGGAAGGTTCTAAAGATAACGACATCGATCCTAATCTGGCGATGAAGATATTCGACTTGGTGGAAAAGTTTGCAGGGTATGGTTTTAACAAATCGCATTCAGCAGCCTATGCTCTGGTGTCATACCAAACACTTTGGCTAAAGACCCATTATCCTGCTGCTTTTATGGCGGCTGTGTTGTCATCTGATATGGAGAACACCGACAAGGTGGTTAACTTCATTGAGGAATGCCGCTCAATGGGTCTCGAGGTTCAGCCACCTGATGTGAATCGTTCTTTCTATCGCTTTACGGTGGACGGTGATGCCACAGTGGTTTATGGCTTAGGTGCCATCAAAGGTGTCGGTGAGGGTGCGATTGAGGGCTTTGTTGAAGCACGTCAATCAGGCGAGTTCAAAGATATCTTTGATCTGTGCCGTCGAATTGATTTAAAGCGTGCTAATCGCCGCACCCTTGAATCGCTCATTCGCGCCGGTGCACTCGATCGAATTGGTGTTAATCGTGCAAGCTTGATGGCACAGCTGCCACTTGCACTTAAGGTGGCTGAAAAACACGAAGCTGACCAAGCGGCAGGCATGATGGATATGTTTGGCGATGCTATTGCAGAACCTGATCCGACTTTGGGAGTAGAGCTCGAAGAGCTTGAAGAGTGGGATGAGCAAATTCGCCTGCAAGGCGAAAAAGAAACGCTCGGTCTATTCCTCACCGGACACCCGATGGATCGATACATTCCTGATTTGAGTGGTTTGGTGAGCAGTCGAATTGCTAAGTTATCTTTAGATGATGTGTCGGGCACGCGTAATCGACGCGGCGGCAAAAAGGTCAAGATTGCTGGTTTGGTTGTAGCGGTAGCGCGTCGCAATACACAGCGTGGCCAGATGGCTTCGGTGTTGTTAGATGATAAATCGGGTCGCATTGAGTCGACATTGTTTAGCGAGACCTATGAGCGCTATCGTGATGCGATCGGTACAGATGCTTTGCTGGTTGTCGAAGGCTCCTTAGTGCCAGATGAATACCGCGGTGGTTTGTCCTTGCGTGTCGATACGGTTGAGCCGCTTGATGACTATTGGCAAGCAAGTTGCCAAGGAATGTTGATTGAGATTAATGAGTCGATGATGCGAAGTCAGGGCATCACCTCAATGGATGTTATCAATCAGCTTAAAGAGCATCTTTCACCTTATGCGGGTGGTACTTGTCGAGTCACCGTTTCGTACCAGCGAATGGATGCTTCAGTGAGATTACGCTTAGGTGACCATTGGAGTCTTAAGGTGAATCACGATCTTCTACGCCAATTGCGTAAGTGGTTGGGAGAAGAGGCGGTAAAGATCCGTATGGGTGTCCCTGGGACCGAGATCACGACCTCATCGGAACCAGAAATGGCCTAAAGGGCAGTAAAGTAGATTCCATCAGAGCGCAGATAGAGCCACTTTGCGTTATAATCGATGCATTATCAGCACTCATAGAGTTTCGTCTAATGAACTTAGATTTTCTAGATTTCGAACAGCCTATTGCCGAGCTTGAAGCCAAGATTGAAGAGCTTCGTTTGGTTGGATCGGATGCTGAGATCAATATACAAGACGAAATCGATAAACTGACCTCGAAAAGTCACAAGCTCACCGAATCTATCTTTGCCAAGTTAACCCCTTGGCAAATCTCTCAACTCTCTCGTCACCCGCTGCGTCCTTATACGCAGGATTACATTGATGCGATTGTTGATGATTTTGAAGAGCTGCACGGTGATCGTGCGTATGCTGATGATCACGCCATCATCGGCGGCTTAGGTCGAATTGGCGATAAAGCAGTAGTTGTCATCGGTCATCAGAAGGGCCGTGATACAAAGGAAAAAATTCATCGTAACTTTGGTATGCCTCGTCCTGAGGGCTATCGTAAAGCGTTGCGCTTGATGAAGATGGCAGAGCGTTTCAATTTGCCAGTGATTACCTTTATCGATACCCCAGGCGCTTATCCTGGCATTGGTGCAGAAGAGCGTGGTCAGAGTGAAGCGATTGCGCGCAACTTGTTTGAGATGGCAGGTCTACGTACACCAATCATTGCCACAGTCATTGGTGAAGGTGGCTCGGGAGGAGCCTTGGCTATTGGTGTGGCTGATCGTGTGATGATGATGCAGTACAGCACCTATTCAGTAATATCGCCGGAAGGCTGCGCCTCTATCTTATGGAAGAGTGCTGAGAAGGCCTCGACTGCAGCAGAAGCGATGTCGATTACCTCGAAAGATCTCAAAGGCCATGAGTTAATTGATGAGATCGTACCTGAGCCATTAGGCGGTGCACATCGTGATCCTAAAGTGGCTGCTCGTAACCTTAAGGCCTCATTACTCGAAGCAATTAACAGCCTAAGTGATGTTGCAACGGATCGTTTGCTCGATTCACGTTATCAGCGCCTGATGTCTTACGGCGTCGTTGTCGAATAAGTGATGCAGTGCGCTGACCTCCAGCGTGTATTAGCGACTCTTCCAGCTCCTTCAGAATACTGGGTTGCCTATAGTGCGGGCGTTGACTCGCATGCTTTATTACATTTGCTCTCCCAGTGTCGTGATGGCGTCTCAGCGCCTCTTAAAGCAGTGCATGTTAATCATGGCTTACAGAAAGATGCGCCTACATGGGCCGCACATGCTCAAGCGGTCTGTGATGATTTGGGTATTGAGCTAGTCACTTTACAGGTAAGCGACAAACCCGCTGCTAATCAAAGTATCGAGGCCTTTGCACGAGATCAGCGTTATCGTTTGATTGGTGATGCGATGCCAGCTGAGGCGATGTTGCTGACAGGGCAACATCAAGATGATCAAGCTGAAACATTGATGCTGCAATTATTGCGTGGTGCGGGTGTTGATGGCTTGGCGTCAATGCCGCTGTGCCGTGAGTTTGCCCGAGGCTGGCTTGCGCGACCATTGCTAGAGTTTTCTCAAGATGCGGTGATGGACTATGCCAAAACGCATCAACTGCAATGGATCGATGATCCGAGTAATGCATTCGATGCGTATGATCGTAACTACCTTAGACTCCAGGTTATGCCTTTACTTAAAAAACGCTGGCCGCATGCTGCACAAACGATCGCTAAGTCAGCAAGCCTGTTAGGTGAGGGGCGACATTTCATTAGTGCTCAGTTATCAGAGCAGTTACATGCCCGCGTGAATCAGCGCTGTTTCTCTGTAGAGTCATTTTCTGAATTAGATTCGTTTGCGCGACGTCAGCTGCTTCGCGAATGGTTGCGCTTAAGTGCATGCAAGTTGCCGGATGCGTCTCGCTTGAGGAGCTGCGAAAAACTTGCACTGAGCGAAACGGATTCAGGTGAGGTGTGCTGGTCTGATATCTGCGTTAGACGCTATGCGCAGCAGCTATGGATAACTCCAATAGAATTACCTGCAGTTAACAGTGTGCCGCATGTTGTTCGATCTGCTAGTGATCTTATTGATCTTGAAGAAGGTCGATTGGTGGTGCGCGCTGCCAAAGATGGCATCCCTAAATCGGCATGTAATGAAGGACGGGTGAGCATTCACCATCATGCAGAAGGCTGTCGTTATCGTTTGCTCGGTAGAGAGGGGGAGCGTCGCTTTAAACAGCTTTGCCAAGAGCTTGGTATTCCATCGTGGTCACGCATGTTGCAACCCTTGGTTATGGTAGATGGCTCACTGTGGGCTATTGGTAATCACCGTGTGAGTGCGCCATCGGGCTTGCCGGAAGATCAAGCGGTCGAGTTTCAATGGGAGTCAGACTGGGCATGAATCGAGCGGTAATCAATCTATTGTTGCTGCTTGCAATGGCGTTGCTCGTCATTGGCTTGAGTCAACCGATCCTCTCGCTCGAGAAGTTTTATATTTTTGGCAATGAGGTCAGTTTGCTTTCAGCGCTCGAGCAGCTCGCGAATCAAAACGACTGGGGTTTGTTTGCGCTAGTCGGTGCCTTTAGTGTGTTGTTTCCGATGATCAAGGTGAGCTTGTTGATTGTGATTGCCAATGAGCCGGCAAAAACCGCTAAACATACGAAGCATCTAAAGTGGCTTGCGACCTACAGTAAATGGTCCATGCTCGATGTGTTTGTGGTGGCCTTGTTGGTGGTTTCAGTCAAGCTTGGCGCTTTAGCGCAGGTGAATGTCGAGCTGGGTATCTATGCATTTGCCGCAAGCGTCATTCTGACCATGCTGGTATCCAATTGGATGGGCACACATAAGGCTTAAGGCCCAATAAAACCTACGTTTTTTTCTGATCTGCGCTAGAATCTCGGGCTTAATTTCTGAGGTATCTATGCAGGACATCAACCCCATTAAGAATGCTTTCGCGGATCTCCGTGAGCGTGTTGCAGCGCTTAGGGGGTATCTTTGACTATGAGGTCAAGAAAGAGCGCCTAGAAGAGGTGCTGGGTGAGCTTGAAGATCCTGCTGTCTGGAATGAGCCAGACCGTGCACAAGCCTTAGGTCGTGAGCGTTCAAGTTTGGAAGATGTTGTGCTCGGTTTGGAGCAGCTGACCTCGGGGCTTGCCGATGGTGCGGACCTTCTCGAGATGGCAGTCGAAGAGGGAGACGAAGAAACTGTTGATTCGATTGCTGATGATGTCGAGTCGTATACCAAGCAAGTCGAAACCCTTGAATTCCGTCGCATGTTCTCTGGCGAGATGGATGCTAACAATGCCTTCCTTGATATCCAGGCAGGTTCCGGTGGTACTGAAGCACAAGATTGGGCTGAAATGCTGCTGCGTATGTATCTGCGTTGGGGTGAGGCTCACGGCTTTAAAACCGAGCTGATGGAAGCGTCAGCCGGTGATGTCGCTGGTATTAAATCAGCCACAATTAGTTTCCAAGGTGAGTATGCCTTTGGCTGGCTACGGACCGAGACCGGTGTGCACCGTTTGGTACGTAAATCACCGTTCGACTCTGGTGGTCGTCGCCATACTTCATTCAGCTCGGTGTTTGTTTCACCAGAGGTTGATGATTCGATTGAGATCGATATCAATCCGGCTGATGTTCGTACTGATACCTACCGTGCATCAGGTGCGGGTGGTCAGCACGTTAACAAAACTGACTCAGCGATTCGTTTGACCCACGAGCCAACAGGAATCGTGGTGCAGTGTCAGAACGATCGTTCGCAACATAAAAACCGCGATCAAGCGTGGAAGCAGTTAAAGGCGAAGTTATACGAGCTCGAAATTCAAAAACGTAACGAGTCAGCACAAGCGTTGGAAGACACCAAGTCGGATATCGGTTGGGGTAGTCAGATTCGTTCATATGTTCTCGATCAGTCGCGCATCAAAGATTTGCGCACCGGTGTTGAGACAGGTAATACGCAATCAGTATTGGATGGCAATTTAGATATGTTCATTCAAGCAAGTTTAAAAAGTGGTTTGTAAGGGTTAAACATGACTGACCAGCAACAAGACGAAAATAAGCTCATCGCGCAGCGTCGTGAAAAGCTCGCCGCGATCCGTGAGAAGGGTGTTGCTTTCCCGAATAGCTTCCGTCGTGATGCACTCGCAAGTGAGTTGCAAGATCGTTTTGGCGATAAGTCGAAAGAAGAACTGGCTGAAATCAATCAGCGCGCAAGTATTGCTGGCCGCATCATGGCAAAGCGTGGTCCATTTCTCGTGATTCAGGATATGTCTGGTCGCATTCAGTTTTACATTGATAAAAAAGCGCTACCCGAAGAGATCAATGCAGACATTAAGACCTGGGACATTGGCGACATCGTCGGTGGTGAAGGTCCAGTTAGTAAGTCAGGTAAAGGCGACTTATATATTCATGTCGACAAGGTCGAGATGTTGACAAAATCGCTTCGCCCATTGCCAGAGAAATGGCATGGCTTGTCTGATCAAGAGCAACGTTATCGTCAGCGTTATGTGGATTTGATTGTTAGTGAAGAAACACGCAAGACTTTCCAATTGCGTTCACAAATCATTCATTACATCCGTCAGTATTTCGCCGGTGAAGACTTCCTTGAAGTTGAAA
>Ga0255765_1002261_pt1 | contig 22110 bp, 34 predicted proteins | sample 041ome_8_FD_179965 | JGI IMG/M metagenome (GOLD analysis project Ga0255765, IMG submission 179965) | Coastal salt marsh microbial communities from the Groves Creek Marsh, Skidaway Island, Georgia - 041407BS metaG (version 2) | ecosystem: Environmental > Aquatic > Marine > Intertidal zone > Salt...
GGAAACCTCTCTACGTTGTTCTTGCGTATTGATATAAACATCCTCCCACTCTTCTACCTCCCAAGGATAGATGTTATCATAATAAGGAAAAGAATTCCAACCACCCCATTGATATTGAATGATGCCAAAGGTTTTCCCACCAAGAGTAAGATAAGGACCTACACTCCATTGTTGGGTTGTTACTTCACTCAGCACTCCCAAGGAAACTCTCAGAGGAGGTAGTGGTGATACCTTTTCGTTATCGGTCGTGATAATGTACTCTCTTCCATCCCAAGTACGATGGGGGTTCCAATAAGGTGTGTATCCCCACACCATCGGGTTGTAGTAGTAAGGTCGATAAACCCTTGGGATAGGACGAGGACGATTATGGTTAGTATTGTTATTCGGGTTGTATTGTGGTTGAGACCGTTGACGTTGCTCTATCACCTTCGCCTGTTTCTGAGCCCTTTCCGTTTGTGCATGGAGAGGAGTACTCAAGATGAAGAGAATAATAAAGTAGGGGAACCATCCGTTTTTAAACGCTTGGTAAATATTCTCTCCTACCTTCAATAAGAACTCCTTAAATCTCTTCATTTCGTGAGGGGGTTAAGAGGGTGATACCGAGGTAAAAGAGGAAAGAGGGAAAGGGAAAGAAAAACAAGGCAAGGAAAATGATTCTCCATATTACCCTATCTATTTCCGTATAACGTTCAAGCCCCGCACAAACCCCAAAGAGGGATGCGTTCTTCTTATCTCGATAAAATCTTTTAATTACTTTCATATCTTATAAATATAACTTCGTGGAGCGGAAACACTATCTAAAAAATTTCCGTTCCGACTCCGGCCCACCGACACGATGTAAAGGGGGTTAATCCTCGATAGTAAAACTTCTTCGTGCATTGGGGAAGTATTCATCTACACCATCTACATGGTCATCCCCATAATCATCTTTCGGTTGGGCCTTCGTATCCTCAACGGAGTGGTTCCAACTCTCTTCAAAAAAGATAAATTGTTCTTTCATTCTAAAATATATTAACGATTATTTTTGCTATCTGATTCTGAGTTACAATAGGAACTATCATATCTCCTGTAATGGGATTAAGAAGTGGTCTTCCCGCATCCAATTGTTTGTTTTGGTAAGGTGAGAGAGATTCCAAGATTTGTTTAGTTACCAATGGGTCTTTTATCGCATTGGGTGAATCCAATAAACTATAAATCGTGCTCATTGATATAATCTTGTAAGTTCTTTACTCGTTGTGCGAGTTCATACTCTTCACTCTCCACACACTTCTCCAAAACCTTTTCTAACGATTCTACGAGGTCTTCTCGATTTAGGTTACATACTAACCTCATTCCACCAATTTCACTTCTTACGGTGATTGTCATGATGTGGACTCCATCCAAATCATCATAAACCATTTCTTCCGAAGCAGCAATAGTTTCTTTAAGGAATAGTAATTGATTATCTTCTACCCAATCGGGATAGACTTCAAAATCAACTTCTAAATCTAAAATATCTCGGGATTCGTTCATTAATACTTAGGTTCAACCTCTAAGATACATTCTGCTAAGTTCTCAATACCAGAATCAATAGGTTGAATACTTTTAATTTTCCATTTCATGTTTCCAAACCGAACATCACCGCCAACTGAAAGGATAGGTCCACCTTCAAAGTCAAACATAGTAATATTCCCCTGGTCATCCTGTGCTGTTCTTGAGAAAAGTGATTCTCCTTGAACTCTCAAACGATTCGTGTCTACCTTGTGGATAACTCGTTCCGAACCGTATCTACTCTTAAAAATTTCCATAACTCTCTAAATTAGTTATTGTTTTCAAATAATTTTAATTTAACATTGTAAGCATGAAGTAAATCTCCATACTCATTCTCCTTCTTATACATATTACGAAAATTATTTATTAGGTTCAAAACTGAACCATTTTTGAAGTGCTTGTACTCTGCAGTTTGAATTGTTCTGAATACCTTCATATAAGCTTTTATCATAGTTAGTCTTTTTTTATTGCACAAGAATTATATCCCTGTCCTTTTGTTATTTCATAACCTAAATTAGATAGTTTTTTAAAAATATTTTGATTTGATTCTAAATCTAAATGTATATGTTCCCACATAATAAACTTTACGTTAGATAAATTTTCGTTTTTTATTTCTAAAATTATTTTAGAATCAAAACCTTCTGCATCAATATGTATCCAATCTGCAGGAGTATTCTCTATTAAAGTATTGGGGTTTACACTTACAATTTGTTTTTTTATTAATAATTCATTGGTTTTAATGAGAGAACTTGATTCCGAATTCTGCAGTTTGTTAGTAAAAAAATCAACAATACCATCTGAACTACTTACAACCGAATTTTGGTAAGAAAATCTTGAATCATGCTGATATCTAAAAATCAGTTCATGAAACGGTTTAATGTTTGGTTCAATGAGTAGGGTTTTACCAATTAAATCTTTTTTATATGCAGTTACCCATTCACCATACCCACCATCATGAGAACCAATTACAATACCATTTGGTTTAAAGTTTTTTTCAAAAATAAAAGATTCACACCATTGAATAAATTTTTGCTCAACAATATCACTATGACAATTATAACTCCAAGGTTTGTTATAAATTAATTTACCCAAGTTATCTATAATTTTAATATCAGCTTCTCTTCCATATGGTAGTAGACACCAAATATGTGGATTAGATATCTTTTGACTCCATATTTCTTTTCCGTTTTTTGTGAAATAAATGTGTAGTGGGTAATTTAAAGTTTTATCAAAAAATTCTACTTTTACAGGTAAGTCCTTTTTCAACCCATAACTAACTTTTATATCAATCATTACCTATGTTAAATTATGGTCTTAAACCATTAGTTGTTTTTCTACCTAATTGAATTGCCATTTCGGATGGTGTTTGTCCCATCTTTGTTTTCTTTTTGTACCACCAATACAAATCTTCAATAGTACCTCTACCACCCAACTTTGCATCCATAGCTTCTTCCCATAAATCAACTCCAAACTCAGATTCTAATTCTTTTCTAAGTTGGTGTAATCGAGTTTGTTCTTCTTCATGACCCTTCTCCATCAACTTTTGTGCCTTGATTCTCTTCATCTTAGCATATTGATGTGCTTCATGATTTTTATCAACTATATTTTTAATAGGTGAGGTATCCATAAAATATTGATACATCTCATCATACAACTTATGGTTATCTTGTGCTTCCATAAAGAAAGGCGAATACTCAAAATCACCATTCTTAATTTTCAACAAAAGTGGTGTTGATTGTGGAAGTGGTCTTTTTCGATATTTGCCGGAAGTGTACCAGCGGAATGGATTGTAAGCCATATCTTAACTTTCAGATTGGATTAATAACATCAATGAATTAATATCACCACGAGATTGCCATCCTAAAACATCATCGTTGTGATTAGGAAAGAATTGTTTTGTAGCCCAATCACCATTAGGAGCAAACACAGCTACCTCAAAGTTCTCAAAATCATCAGATGATGTTAAATCCTTACGAGGGGTGCTGTACATACCATAACCGGCTTGAACACTAATGACAAACCCATTATCAAATTTGTGATGGGCTCCAATACCACCAATTTCCTTTTCCTTAAATTGTAAATCGTTGAATGTTGTCATAGCGTTTCTTATTAGATTACAAATATACGAATAATATTGGAAATATACAACTAATCTTTACTAAGAATCTTTTTTAGTTGAGATTCGTTCAACATCTTTTTAGGTTCTGAATTTTTCTTTTGTTCTTCTTCGGTTGGAATCCGATAGTTTTCAACTAATCGTTCCATCCAATTTTTAGTTTCTTTACTCATTATTTAAATATTAGTCTTAATGCCCAAAATTTGAATTCATCCCACTTAGATATGCTTCGTGACCATAACATTCTATCATCAATATCAGATAGTTCGTTTAACAATCGTTGTCTGAGAAATAGTAAATCTCCACTAAAGGAGAACTTCTTTTCAGCACCATTAGGTAATGTCCACATCATCTTAAGAAAAGAACCTTCCCAAAGATTATGTGAGATGTTTAAAATATCAAATCCCCAACCATTCCATTTATCATTAATGAAAATAGTCAAAAGGGTTAATGATATATGTGTTTTTCTAAATTTCCAATTTATCTTTTTCAACATAATTTTAAGTTTTAAAGTTAAAAGAGATTAGGGGGAGTTGAGAGCTCCCCCCTTTCTCAACGTAACTGATTAACCCTAAAACATCGGAATTTCATCTTCCGAATTCGTTTCGGTGTTAGCCTCATTGAAGAGGTCTTCACCCTCGTCCTTTACATACTTTTGAACGAGTTGTTTCACATAAGTTCGTTCTGAATCTACACCACCATCATTCGAGAAGAATGGGAAGATTGAGATTTCAGCAGCCTCAAAGAGGTCAAATCCATCGTAGATAAGTCCAGCCATCTCAACACTAGCACGGGTTGAAACCATTGCGGTAACTTTTCCAGCATCACTCATCGATTGAGTACGAGTGTGGTGAGCGATTTCAGCAACAGCCTTCAAATCATCCTCATTCACCTCAGGGAACATGAACTTCAATAGTCCGAATTCTTGTTCGTCATTAAGAACATCCATTTCGATAGTTACGAATCGGTCAAGGATTGCTCGGTCAATAACTCGAGTTGAAGTGTACTCATTACCGATGTTTGCGGTAGCGATGAAGGTAACACCCTCGGCAACATTCACAATTGGAGAACCTTCAGCCTCATCCAATCGGAGGTATCGTTGACCTTGGTCAAGAACAGTCATTAAGATGTTCCAAGCATCAGGGTGAGCTCGGGATAACTCATCTAAAAGGATAACTGCGTTAGGAGTTTTGATTGCCTGAACGAATGATGATTCAGAGAAGTAAGTACCTTTGTTCTTATCGAACTGAGTATTACCAATCAAAGTTGCTCGAGGGTCTTGAGTTGCACCCAAGTTGAAATAGAAATCTGGACGGTCCAAAGCCTTCACCAAGGATTTAGCGGCCATGGTTTTACCACAACCTGCTGGACCAGTCATCATGATGTTCTTTGCACGTACTGCAGAACGAATCAAATACTTCCACTTTAGTTCAGTCATCACCAACTCTTGTGGTTTTAGGTTGATTGAACCTTTGTGGATAAAATCTTTAATTGCAGTGTGGTCTCCTTTTTCTTCATACTGAACACCACCATTATCAGTATTCATTGGGATTACCAATGAATTATAAACATTCATATCAACTTGACGGTAAGTTTTCTTACCATTTTTGTTAACATATGCTTGTAAAGCATTTCCCATCTCATAAGCCTTCTTACGAGTTGGAGTTCCAATACCCATGGTACCTACTTTGTTACCATTGGTGTCAATTAGTTTGAATGTGTTTCCAAAGGCCTCAACTTTGTAAACTTCATTCGGGATTAAACCAGTTTGAAAATCAGTCATAATTTTTGTTTTTAGGGTTATCAATCAATTACAGTTCTAATATACGAAATCTAAATGAGATTTCCAAATTTTTCTTGAATTTTTTTCTCAATTTTTTCAATAAAGTTACCAGCGTAACTCTTACCACCAACGTTCCAACGAACAAGGATATTTTCAGTATATTCCTTGTCATAAGTTTTCCAATCATAAATGGTGAAAATCTCACCACCATCGCGAATGACCCATTGTTTTTGAATTTTACCATCACCACTTTCTTCTAAGAAAGTTGGTTCTCCCATTATCTCTACTAAGTTAGAGTAAGTTGGTCCGATGATATTTCCCTTAAGGGAAGTTCCACCTATCAGTTCAAGGGCTTTTTTCTGATTTTGAATTTTATATAACATATTGAATCGTTTTAGGGTTATCTCTCAATTACAGTACTAACATACGAAAAATAAATGAGAAATCCAAATTTTCCCCCAATTATTTTTGGAGGAAAAGTTGGTTCATTGTCTTAGTTATTTGAGATACATTGGTTACATCGATAAGTTTAGCACCATTACCATACATAGTTTTGAAACCCGATGATGGTTCACCATTTTCAGGTACCCATTGTTCAACATAGTAAGATAGGGTTTTGATTCCCATTGATTCGATTTGCTTCACCATCTTACGAGTGTGTTCAAACGCAGTGTGACCTGAGTAGTAGAATGATGAGTTACCAAAGTAAGGTTCACCATCTGAGATATTAAGGAAGTAAGAATCCATATCATTTGTACCACCTAAGAAGTTCTTCATGATTGCTTCGTAACATAATCCCTCGGGAGTAGTTCCACCTGCGTTTAGAGCCGGGAACATTTTCTTTACCTTAGAGAATTTATCAGTACGAGAATCGTAAGCCATCACAATGTAAGGTAGGTTGTTTGAAGTAGTTCGGAATGAAACTTGAATCGATAGGTTCTGAATCATATCAACTGCTTTACAAAGTGCAACCACATTGGTTAGAGTTTTATTCCACTTCTCACCTTGCATCGAACCACTCGCATCAATAGAGATGTGAAGATTGGCTTTCTTGTAAGAATCAGTTTCAATGTAAGAGAACACATTCTCATTTCCGAATCCAAGTGAGGAAATCATTCTACGGTCAATCTTACCATGTTTCTGACGATTGAACACAGTGTTTCTATCTTCACCACGAACTTGAAGTTTTTTACCTAAGATAGTACCAATTCGAATACCCTCAGCAACTTGTGTTTCATAGTATCGTTTGATTGGTCCATCTTCAGAAATATTCCAATAGTTGTTTGAAGTCATTGGGAACATTTCAGATTCTAAAAGTGATGTAGTAAGTTTCTTAACTACAATACATTGAACACCTTTGGAAACTCGACCCCATCCTTGCTCAACACCATTACCAACATTAGTAACCTCAGAACCACTTTCATCAATGGCATCAAGGTTTTCATTATCTTTCTTAGAGATGGTTTTCTTACGAACCTCACCATCCATAAAATCTTTCTGCTTCTGAATCTTCTTTTTAAGAAGGTCTTTTTGACGGTCAGAAAGTTTAACTGATTCAGTTTCTTTACCACCTTTGGAAGAATTAGAAGGTTTACCTTCACTATTTGAAGGAAGATTCTCAACATTCATTCCACTACCACCGGTAGGATTCTCATCAGAATCACCACCCATTGGCGATGAACCATTCATTTGGTTAGAGAAATCTTCGAACTCTTCATCAGTCATTTCTCGAGGTTCAGAAGAACCATTACCTTGACCTGAACCATTTTGGTGGTCTTGATTTTCTTGAGATTCTCCATTACCCGAACCTTCACCTTCACCTTCTGATGATGGTAGGTTAGAAAGGATGATTTGGAACACCTTAAGTGCAACCTCAAAAGAATCTTTAGAAGATTTCAATCGGTTGATAGAACCCAATCCAATCACTTTGTAAATTTCACGAAGTCCTTTAAGTTTGGTAAGGTCAGTATTTTTGTTGTGAAGGTTAATGATTCGGAACATATAAGATTCCACACTCTCTTCGGTATATTCATCTGAAAGTAAACCTTTGTCAATTACTTTATCGTTGAAGTACTTATCGTACATTGAACGATAGTAATCACGATAACCAGGAGCCGAATCGAAAACGAATCGGTCAATTCGTCTATCTTCAACCACATTCCAAATATCTTTGATTACTGAAATCACATTGTGAACACCTTTTTTGATTGCCCCATCCTTTACATAATCGGGAACCAATGAGTAAATGTCACGAAGTAAATCAAAGTTAGATAGTTTGATGTGGGAACCTTCGTGAAGTGCCAATCCCACAGCAATATCGAAATCCTTTGGTTCAACTACATTAGAACCAATTACCACACTCTTACCATCGGTGTAGGAATCACCACGAGTATTGAATTTAACATTAATCTGGTCATTGGTAACGATGTTAACGAAGTTGGAGATGGCTCGTTTCGAAGCAGCTAGTTTGTAGAGGTCATGTGATTTTTTCTCTACATCATTCATCGTGTCAACTACGATATCATCATCTTCCCAATCTTGCAACCAGTAAGAAGAATTTCCGTATTTACTCATATCAATCGTTTTAGGGTTATCACTCAATTACAGTACTAACATACGAAAATAAATCGAGAATTCCAAATCTTTTGGAAACTTTTTTTGATTTATTTTTAGAGTACCGTTTCAATTACAACTCTAATATACGATAAATATTTGAGAAATCCAAACTTTTATTTAAAAATCTTCTGAGTGGAATGGTAAATCGGTTTCCATGTCCTCAATGACAAACACCAACTCTTGTCTTACCTTTTCAACTGCATCCATATCTTCATATGAGATTGCTTCTTCAAGTTCGATGTTTAATTGTTTTAATCTTTCAGCTATACTATTCATAGGGAATATCCATTATTTCCACTTAAATATAACAAAATAAAAAAAAGAAACACTAAAATTTGAGAGAATCTTTAATAGGAATTGTCCAAGACATACTTTTGTTTGGTGTTGGGTTCATAAAGTTAGATGGTTTAATCTCTTCTGTCATATGAGAATTTCGATTATAAAACTCATCTGCAGCTCCTTTTGATTTTCGACTAATCATTAATTTATTTACAAAGAAGCGAATATCTACATTAACCTGATTTAAATGAACGTGTAAAAAATGTTCAGGCGGTATCATATAATGACCCTCATTTAAATATCTCATTAAATATAAAAATGTAGATGATACATAATCCATTACTTTAGAGGAACCATATCCAAATATATCATTAATACCATCCGATTTCGGGAAATTATCAGTATAAACCCTACCCACTGGTACATTAAACATATTATTTTGAACTATTTCTACATCTCCATCTAAATAAGAATCCGTTCGGGCTCTAATTACTATATCATAGTCCACATCTAACTTTTTTGTCAACATATTTGCTTTCCAAATCTTATACCACATCGAGAGAGTATGAAACTCTTTAGCATAATCAATAAGTTCTTGCAACAATATTTGTGGAGGATTGATTTGAGGAGTTATTACATCTAAAGTAGATTTTTTAAAACTGGTGTATGTTTCTAACTCAATTTCCTTTACGTTGTATATTCTCTTAAAGTTATCAACTGTATCACCCAAATCGGGGTTTTCATCATCCCAAAATGATGCATATACATCAATATCATATTTACTGATAAGATTTAACCAAAAATCTTTTGTGTGTTCGATATCTCTAATTTGTCCTGAAAAACAGAGTGCAACTTTAGGTTTGTTCTTTATCTGAGAAATTTTCTTATTTTGAGAACTAATACTGTATCCGAGATATTCTAAATCATCTTTCCATAGAGTCATTAAATTGTTTAATTGGTCATCTCTATAATAACTTTCCCAATCTACATAATCAGATAATCCATATATTTCTTCAAATTCCAAGATTGGAATTTTTACCATTTTACTAAATATGTTTATATCTGATTGTATCTGCTCATATCTTAGTACAAAACTACGCTCATCAATAAGCCAGTTTCCATTAACATCTTTAAGTTGTGAAAATAATGATTTCTTAAACGCAGGTGCATGAAATGGAATAGAATCATCTAAATAGATATCAACAAACTCTTGAAATGATTTTTTTATATCATTAATCTTTATGTTATGATATCTTTGACACCATGCCCAATCACTTATAAAATAATCAATTAATAAAGTAAATGGATTACGTATAATGGTTATTATCTTAGAATCATTTTGTAAATGATAAGTTGCAACATCTCGATATTCTCCAACTGATTGATTAGGAAAATCCCAGTCTCTCCAACCTTTTATTTGAGTTGGATATACCCAACTATGACCAACTGAATTAATTAACGATTCTTGATTTTTTATATGAGTAATTTTGTTATCAAAATTTTTTTCAAAAATCCTACCTCCCGTTCTTGGAATATTTACAAATACCAATTTCATTTATCGTAACAATTTATAATTTTCAATAAAATCCGAACAAATTCCTATACACTCAGATATATCATCTTCGTGTATCTCAGGCATTACTGCAATTGATTTTTTAATTGGTTGTTTGCCGGGATATACCCACATAAAGTTCATAGAAGTAAGTGTGATATCATCTTCCTGATGCCAGAAGTAGTTAAAATCTGAACCTATCGATTCCAATTCATTAAACCACTCTACTGCCTCATGATTCTTACAATGTATCCACAACTTATCCTTTCGTTCGTTTAACCATTGTTGAGTTATACCATATTGTGGTTCATCATGGCCTAAATGATAAGTTCCCTCAATGACCCAAATATCGATTTCTACATCATATCCAAAATTGAGAGCATCCTGAATATAATCGGGGTGATTCTCTTTGGCCGGATATGGACCTATGGTATTACCCCTATGTGATATCAGTATCATAGATATTAGCTTCGTTTTCTAATAATAATTTTCTTATATCAGATATGCTATAATTTTCTTCAGGTACAAACCCCTCTGTCCATATCGTATTAAATATATTTGCAACTATTCTATATGGTTCTAATTTACCAATATTAAGAATATTAAAATGTTTAATCATTAGTTTCCTACCATCTACAAAACCAAATCTATCATTTTCTATAGCCATTAAATAACCGCGTGTTAAATTAATTTCAGGTTCCCAAAATAAGTGAATTTTACCATCATTTACATGAAAGATATCACCATTATCTACTTTTTGTTTAGTTGATTCAAACATCAATAATACCCTTTCTCGTGTTCCTGCTATAATATGGTCTGATATATGGAATTTCATAAAAGACCAATGTCTAAAAAATATAGGCGAACAATGTATCTTTTCAGGTGCTTGTGTAATCTGTGAATATATGTACTCAATGTTATTATAATATTCATCACCACGAATTTTAATAACATATGGTGTAGTTGCTAAGTGTAGCCCATTTATAGTTGATATAAACTGATAATTTTGATTTTGAAATCCCGATTCGTTTGGTAATGGTTGAGTTACTACTCGATATGAAATTGGTAACTTGGATAAATCTAAAGTATTATCTGTCCAAGTTGATATTATTACATTTAAGGTAGGATAATTTTTTAAATAGAAATCCAAGGTTTCCTGAGATACCTTTCCTTGAATTATCAATGTAACATCTTTCATAAATTTTGTAACTACTCCTTAAACTTCAAGTTGATAAAGTTAATCAAACTCATAATGGTAGGTGCCCACAATCCTACAAATATTGCTTCTTCGGGGTTTCCTGTGTAGAAATAAAGAAAAATAGAACCAAGTATTGAACCCAATACTGCCGATAAAAGTAGGCGTTCGGAAAATGGTATCTTTTTATCTAACTTTTCTATTTTTCTTTGTTTCATAGTAGTTATAGTCTTCTAAATCGTCAAGATAAGATTTTTTATACTTATCTTTTTTGAATGGTTTTCTACGTTTAGACCCATTACTATAACCCTCTTCCTCATAATACCTCGAATCATCGAAGTCTTTATTCCGTGCCATTAACCTTTAAGTATTTCTTTTTCTTCTTTTGAATTAATTACTCCTAAGTGCTTATCTAATATTGCAAGTAATTCGGATTGCATTCTTTGTAATCTTGTAATCTCATCGTTTAATCTTTTAGTATCGTGATTGACGTGTTTGGTGATTTTTTCTTCCAATCTATCCAAATCTTTTTGACAATTAATCTTTGCTACTTTTAAATCAACCTGAACTTTACTCAATTCTCTGAGTAGTTTGAAGATTAAGAGAAACGCAATAATTCCAAAACCACTTAATATAGAAATAAGTACTTCGTAAGCATCCATAAATTAGATTATTTCTTGTGATGTAAATTATAGACCTTATTGATAAGTGCAGTTTTACTATCTTTTGGGTCAAGTTCTACGCCAAACACACTCTTTGCTTCATCAAGCAATTGTTGTTTGTTTAGTGAACGTAACTTACTCTTAGTAACTTTACCTTTGATGGCAGAAACAACATCTTTTAATTCTTCTACTACATCTTCGATTTCGTCTACTACGTTATCAACGTACTCTTTTACATCTTCGATTTTTTCTTGAACTTCTTCTTTTACATCTTCGTAAGTTTCTACAATTTTTTCATCGATTGTTGTCTTACCTAAAAGCCAGTTCCAAAAACGTTTTAATGCATTCATAATTTTTGTTTTTAATTGTTATGTATAAATATAATGATATAAATAAAGAGAAAAAAACCTATCAATATTCGCCATATAAAGAATATTTCTTTTCTGGTTCAGGTTCGATAACCTTCTCCTCAGTACTTATAACATACGTGAAACCCTCTCGGGCATCCATGTAGAATTGAGTAGTACCATTCTTCTGATAGACATACTCTAAAACATCAGTTAAAGAATCGAGAATAATAGTATCGTTATCTAAGGGAGTCCACCTATCTCCTGGTGGAACTCTCTTAGCAACTTTTATCTTTTTCTCTTCAACTACTATTTCAGGTTGTTTACTCATTACTCAATTACACGAATAATTCTACTCTCTTTAGCACCACTTACTTTGTAATCGATGTTTACACCTGCGTTTTCAAAATCTCCAACTACACGTGCTTCTGCTTCGGTTACTGATTGAGCATCTACTAAATAGATTTCTTTTTTTAATTTTGGGTTGCCGTTTTTAAGTGTTGCAACTTCCACTTCTACTGTAACTTCGAAATACTTCATAGTTTTATTTAATTATAGTTTATTTTTACAAATATACGAAAATAATCTGATATTCACAAATTAATATTCATATTCTTTTTTAGGTCCTGTAAGATTACCATTGATAAGGAATGAGCAGTTGAAACACAGCATTCTAAGATTATCGTAGTTATGATTCTTTTTATCACCATCTAAGAAATCCAAAACGAGTGGTACTCTGAAATCGATTACCCTTCTTTCATCAAATCCACAATTATTACATTTCTCTAATAGATACCCGTTTTCTATCAATCTTCTCTTTAACTTCCATACGGGATATTCGGGGTGTTTTCCTGCAAGAATATCCTCGAGTGGATACTTCTGATGATTAGAATGGAATCCTTTCGTAATACCTATCCCTGATGGATTCTTTAAATCATCAAAGATACCATATTGTTTTGCGTATTTTTTATAGGTGTTGTAAGATACCCCGAGTAATCTTGCAGCCTCCATTGCGGAACGTGCTTTTTGTTGGGCATCCTTAATTTCAGATTCTAAGAGTGGTTTTGCACCCAATCCTCTTTTAGTTCTCTTTTGAGGAGCCTTTGATAGGTCTTTGGTTGGGTCAAAGTTGGGAAACAACTTCTCATTAGTGTTTTCTTCTTCGAAACTCATTTTTATATACTATTATTTTGTTTGTATATAAATATAGACTAATTCTTTTTTTCTACACCAAACTTAGAAAGTTTGTACCAAGCTCTTTCGTGAAGGAAATAAAGTACCATTTTAGTGAATACTTCTACTCCACCAATTGCTAATCCCATTTCCCAACTTCCTGTGATTACAGCTGAAAGAATCATCGTATCTAATGTACCAATAATCCTCCAACTTATAGTTTTAGCAATGTGTCTCTTATAACTTACCATCTTTTCTCATTTGTTCTCTGATAGAAGTTGCAGAGATTTCACCTATTTCCTTTGGTGGTACGTGTTCAATTACATCGTATCCTACTCCTCTTCCATAATTGATTGATTCAATATCAGGAACAATTGATAAAAAGATTCTACCTTCTTCGATGAGTGGTTTCAACTCTTCTGAAAGGTTCATCATTACTTCATGTGCTGTCCAAGGGTTTTTCTCATCAGGTTTTACATCTCTGATTGCTACCCACACATTTTTTCCTTCTTTCAACCTTTCATTAATTAGCCAATAGTGACCTTTATGAAATGGTTGCCATCTCCCGAAAAATACTGAATACTTCTTTTCCGTAGAGGAACTCTCTTTGTCTGCTTTTGCTTGAAAATTTGCCATTAATTTAATTTAGCGGTTTATAACTTGTTTTCTTCTTTTAAGAAGTTTACGATTTTGGTGAACGATTGTTCAGGTGTATCTTTAGTAGTATCCACATCAAAGAAGTTTTTCTTTGGTGCTACATAATCCTTTGCATGAAAGTGGTCTCGTTCTCTTGGTTCGGAACAATGTACATAGAACTCCTGAATAGAACCTAAACCGATTCTTTCCTTGAATTCTTCTCTCAACCATTCATACGGTGCAACTAATGATACGACTACATCACATCCGTTGTTAGATAAGTATTGAGCAATCATTTGTGCTCTACGGATGTTATCAATTCTTCCCTGTTCGGAGTAATCTTTATTGACGGTTAATTCTCTTAAATCATCACCATCAACGTGGAATACGTCTTTTCTCCAATTTCTTCTCTCGGATTGGAGTAGTTCGACCAACTTTTTTCCGAGTACAGTTTTTCCATGTGCTGGTTGGCCTGTAAACCAATATATGTTACCTTTTGCCATAACTTAATTTTAATTGTTACAAATATACGAATTTAATTTGGACTTTCCAAATTACTTTTTCTTTCTCCAACCACCACCAAGTTCTTTATATTTCTTGGAAGCCCATGCATTTGCATATGCCGATGGATATACATCAAATTTTTCTTTTGCTTGAGAAATTGCGTATGACCACTTATCTGGTTTGGTTGGTACATTCTCTTCAAAAAAGAGATTTAATCTTTCTTGAAGTTTAGTTTCGTTTAGAGATTTACCAATTAGTTCTTTACCAGCTTTAATTAATTTTGCTTTCTTTAATGCTCTAGCGGTTTGAATCCATTTTTTACCAATTCTATTGTAAATTGGTTTTCTAATGAATGCATCAACTGCTTTTTGAACTACTTTGTTAATTGGTTTGTAAACTGTGTTATCTACAATTACAAAGTTTCCACTAAACATAGTTTGAAATGCACCTAAGTTATTCTGACATGCTTTCCATATATCAGTTACTAAATCATCAGGTAAAACTCTATCTCTATTTCTATTTCGTTCTAACGCAACTTCTAACGAAGTGTTTACAAATACCATATAACAATCGTATCCTAATTTTTCCGCGTGTTCTTTTTTCTTTTTGATTTTACTTACCTCATCACCAGTACCATCGATAATCATACCTAATCTACCAGCTTCATAAAATGATTGTTGTTTTTGAGTGAGTGCTTTTGCCTTTGTACGAATTGAATCTTTACCAGTAATTTTATCCCAAAGTTCTGGGTCTTCCTTTTCAATCTTACCTAACTCTTTTGGGTTAATACCATTATCCTTCAAACCTTTTTCAAATGCAGTATCTGAGTTTACTAATTTCAAACCACCAACTGAAAATGATTGTAATAGACCTTTACCTACACCAAAGATTTCTTTTGCCGTAAATGATTTACCTGAACCAGGTCCACCTGCCATAAATACACATTTTAAAATACCAGGGTCATCAACACCTTCAGTTAATATTTCTACAATTATGTTTTTAAGATTTTCGTTCATTTCGTTTTTCTTTTTTTTTCTTCCTGCACAATGTGCTTTTTGACTAAATCCTTTTGGGTTAGAACAATCTATTGATTTTTTATATTTCTCACTCCAACTCATACTATAAATATATATCAGAAATACAAAAAGTTACTTTGTAGTCAAAGTTAATCCGTTTGTTATAAAGTTAGATGAAACGTTTTGTAATTTAACACCTTCTGCCTTATTAAATTTATTAAATAGTACTTTTGCCTCACCACCTTTCAAACTCCTATCATTTGTCCAATCATTCTCAGTACCAGTATTTAGGATTGCAGTTCCACAGGTATTTAAAATTGCTTTTTTAACTTCTATTGGAGTTGCTTGTGGATTGGCTTGTAGATATAATGCTGCTACACCCGCAACTTGTGGTGCAGCCATTGAAGTTCCACTAATATTACATTGACGGAATGATGAATCACCTGCTTCAAATCCAAAAGAATATGATGCATCAGTAAATCTATTTGTATTTGATGTGCAACTCATAATATTTGTTCCCGGTGCGTATAAATCAACACCCGGTCCTGTTTCTGATGATGTTGCTTTTTGGTCATTGGTTGCACTAGCTGAAGTTGAATCCATATTACCAACTATAATTGCTCTTGGACCTGTACCATCTTGACCTGCATCACCATATGGAGAAGAACCTCTATGATAATATTGAGGAGTGTCTACACCCTCACCAAAATAGTTATCATAATCATCTCCACCTGCTTCATCTATTTTATGAGAGCGGTTTCCTGCAGCGATACAAATTACAATTCCAGCCTCAATCATTTCTTCAATATCAGTATCAACTGATGCTATTCTTGTATTGGTCATATAAGTTGGTCCACTTACTGAATAAAGAGAATACATTAACCCATAATTGTTTTCTCTTTCAGATGTTGAATCTATTTGTGTTCCTGTATAAGATGTACCCCTATAATTTATTTCATCAATAGATGCATCAGTATAGGTTGTAAGATATCCCCAACTCATATTTACTACCGTTGGATTTTTTATTCCCGTTGCTACATTAATACCTTTATTATTATGCCATCCCTTTATACAATCAAAAGCAACTGTTGGTGAAATACCAGTTCCTTCATCACCAGTCCCTTCCAATCCTGCTATCTTTTGTGAATAGATATTAGCATTTTTAGCCCAACCATAGTTTTTTCCTGCTACAATACCTGCACAATGAGTACCATGACCATCGTAATCTCTATCATGATTTACAGATTGTGTACCAGATACACCACTTTCGGTGAACCAGTTTATTTGTTGAAATCTTGAAAATCCGTTTTTATCTTCAAATTCGGGATGGTCTACTTGAATACCACTATCTTGAATTACCACATCTACATTGGTTCCATCTAAAGTATATAAATAATTTTCTGAAGTTGTTGTACCACTTCCATAATTATTAGTTTTAGAGTTTGACCTGATTAAACCCCAATTAATATATGCACCACTATCAGATGTAGTTTTAGTAAAATCACCCGTTTGAGTAATTCTTGGTGCAATAAAGATATCATCTCTATCTTCAGGGGGAATTTCAACGGCCAATACTCTTTCATCATTTCTTACTAATTCGGCTTCTTCATCAGTAAGAGAGTACCATGTTTGACGTGGGGAATTGGGTCTTAGATTTGGAGAATCAACTCTACGATTGGGAATATAAAGTTTACCCCCATCGTTTTCATTTTCCATATCATCCCAAAAGGATTGATAATCTACTCCTTTATGTAATATAACGTTATACGTTTTCATATCTTATTATTAAGCAAACATTGGTAACCAAGCAGTTCCATCATAGAAATATGGTCTTGGCCCTGAAACACTTGCACTCACAATAATACTACCTGTTCTTGGTGTATTTGGTTTGGTCTCTCTTTCGGGTAATACTAATACATCATCGATTACTACACCTAAATCTGCATTACTTGAACTTAACAATAATTGTCCACCACTTTGTACTCGAACATTTGCTGTTTCAATAACAGTATTCGAAGAACCAATAGTTTGACTATTAATTGTACCTGCTACACTTAGGTTATCTTCCAATGAAATTGAACCTGTACCAATTACTGAACCTGTACCAACAGTTATTATACCATCGGTTGTAATATTCGTAGATGTTATTAATGTTTCTACTGTTGCGAATGTTACATTACCATTTCCATCCGTTTTTAATACTTGGTTTGCAGAACCATCACTATTTGGTAATTCTACTGCATTATTAATTCTAATTGAATCTCCTAATAATCTACTAAATGAACCTGTTGCACCCGCGGGACCTGAAAGGGTTCCTGTGTAAGTAAAATCACCTGTTGAAATTGCATTAACTGATAATTCATCAGTAACATTGTTATATTGGAACGTAGATGAACCTGTTAAATTAGAAGTTTCAAAAAATGGAATTAACCCCGAAGTTAATCCATATTCAGCAACTATCTGCTCGGAACTTGAAACAATACCTCCGGCTAAATCTGCAATTCCTTGAGAAGATGATACAATACCAGTTCCACCTAAATCAACATCAGCAACTGCATCTGAACCTGTAAAAGTTAAGGTTACCCAAGAATTACCTCTACGTACATATAAATCATTATCATCGGAGTTATATACAATATCACCAGTTGATAATGTAAGTGTTGAAATAGATTGTGAAGTTTGTGGATTCATTCTCAATGTAGAATCGGTAACTACAACTGCATTAGATGCACTTAAATTGATATTTGTTGATGAGAATAAGGTTGGGGTACCCGTTAAACCTACTGATATTTCTTCAGCAGTAATACTACCACTAACTATCATATCACCATCAAATACTGAACCTGTATTTACTTTGAATAAGTAATCAGTATCAATAGATGCTGAAGATGAACCTGATACTATTTTATCACCAAATCCCGAACCTCCAACACCGCCTACAATAGCAGATTGTGGAATATCATAGAGATTTGCACCACTTCCTGAATACGAACCTGATGTTAAGGTAACTCCTTGTGCTGCAGTTAAAAGTATAGAACCCGTAGTTGCTGCATTAATTGTAATAGTTGAACTAATCGAATTTACTGATACTTCTACATCACCTGCAAGTAATTCAGTTGTAGGTAAACTACCAACTACATTTTCAGCTTGGATATTTGTTAATCCTAAACCACTACCTGAGAAGTAACTTACTCCACCATCGGGTTGAATTGCTATACTACCTGTTAATTTAATACCACCTGCAAATCTTTGTTCAGCAGTAAATATATTTGTTGTATCAGGGTCTAAACCTGTAATACCATCAATTCTTGTTGCAACGGATTCGGAGAAATCGTTTAAAGGTGTAACTGTGATATATCCGAATTCACCAATTTGTGCAGAAGATGATACGATATCGATTGGTTTATTTGCTAATGTATTCCAATCACCACTCTGAGAACCAGATATTACACCAAGGGTATCTAAATAATCTTTTACTAATGATTGACTGTAATAAAAGTTTGTGTTACCTTGATTAATGTCATCAGTAGTCAAAATGGCATTTATTTGTCCAGAAGATGAAATAATTCCCGCACCTAATTGTGCTACTTGAGTTGATGATGAAATAATATTACTATTTCCTAAGGCATCTAATACTTGAATTGAAGATGAAACAGTTCCGTCAGGAACACTACCTCCACCACCACTACCTACTCTTGAAGCAAAAGATTCAGAATCTATAAGATACGAATTGTAATCAAGATAAACCGAATCACCATCATCGGTGGTAAGAACATCACCATCAGATAAATTTACACTATTACTAAATGCGTTACCTGTACCCGTAAATACCAAGGAAGTTCCCGAGATAACTACATTTGAAATGTAATCATTACCACCTCCCCCAGCAGCATTAAGTGCATATGATGCAGTTATTGCATACGATGCAGTTGCAACTGTCATTGATGATGTTATTACATTTTCTACAAATGTATTAAAATCGGAAATTTGTGCAGAAGAAGAAACTACTCCTGTACCGCTTAGGTTAGCAGTACCTGAACCAAATCCTGCTGCAGCTGCCGATGCAGAAACTTGAGTTGAAGATGATATAATTCCATCAGGAACACCTGTTAAATCATCATAAGCTATACTAACCTGTGAAGAACCACTTATTACCCCTTCAGTATTTAATTTTGTTTTTACTCTGGCATCGGTATAATACAAGTTACCATTCTCAGAAATATCACTTGTATCTAATCCATTAATAGTTGAATTAACAACTGATATCTGATTGGATAATTCAGTATCAGTTGCAAATGAATCACCTACAAATGCTTTTAATTTGGTTATAGGAAGTTTATAAGTAGTACCCCCATCTACTACGGGAACTACCGAATTATCATCAAGTGCTCCTGATGCTATCTCCGTTAATGCTGATATTTTAACCGTGTCTGCCATATCTTATAAATATCGTTTATTTACGTTTCTTTTTATTTTTTCTTGGAGATTCTATTTCTTCGTTTTTCAATCTTCGAATATATTCATCTCGGATTGCCTGTTGTTTTTGTTTTCTCCTCTTTGTGGTTGGTTTAGTGTACTCTTGTCTATCTTTTAATTCAAAGATATGTCCTGATTCAATTACACCTCTTTTAAACTTCTTTAGTGCACGATTGATATCACCATTCCTAACCTTTACCGAAACTAATCTTTTACCCATTAACGTAACTACTATGCACCTGTTTTTGAAAAGGTAGGTGTTTTACCTTTTGTTTTATTTCCACCTTTTTTAATATCACCTGCCTTCTTTTGGTCAGCACGTTTTCTTCTTACAAATGCGGCTCTACCTTTTGGTCCTAACTTTGCAGCCTTTTCCTTTGATAAACAAGCTGCATATGCATCACCATCATCACCATCACCACATTTACCTAATTTCTGACCATCGGTTCCATATCTATCCCAACCACCACCATCAGTAGAGCCAGTTTTACCCTTACCAAACCACTTACGAAGGTCTTCGTTTTGTGGTTCGTTTACTATTTCGTGTAAGATATCTTCTAACTTCATACTAAATCTGCTATCTTGTTATAAATATTGATTGCTTTATCTCTACCTACTCCTAATCTCAAAAAGTTTATTTTATGATTTGGAAACCCCAATAGAAAGGCAACCCAACGATGATGTCCATCTACTATATAATTATCAGAACTTATGATAATCGGTTTAATGGTATAAGGGTCTGATTTACTAATAATACTATCTACCTTTGATTTATAAATCTCTTTTTGTGATGGATGTAATTTTTGTGGTGAGATGGTACCCTTAGATATGGTTAAACCTGCTTTCAGTAATTTACCAATTGCAGGTTTTAAATCTTTCTTTTTGATTTGTGGCATCTCATCTCTATTATACAACTCATTCATTTGTGATAGAGATATTTGGATTTTTGAGTTTGATTCTTGGATACGAAAATCTAAGGGAGATAAATTCTTATAGTACTCCACGTAATATTTTACTCTATCTTCATATCTTTCAATCGCCATATCATTAGTTGATGTAAGCGTTTAACTCATATCCATTCTTCATACCATACACTTGGATGTGTAGCATCTTTTTTTGTGGTTTACCATTCTTAAGTAATTCCAAAGATACTCTCGTAGTTTTACCAACTGAAGGTCTTTTAGAGTTCATACCAACCTTAGTAAACATTTCATCATCTTCGATAGTATATCCTTTCTTTCTCGCATATACTTCTGCTGCCTCGATTGCATGGGTGTAAGATTTGTGATATACATCATCTGCTTCGTTTACTGATTCGTTTGTTAGTTTATATCCTTGTTTTACAAGTGAACCAACAAAATCACTTAAATCTTTTTTGTTCTTGAAGATTTTGATATCAAAGAAATCACTACCATCTTTGTGTTTCTTTTTTCCATCGTGGTAAGAGATGGTGTATTTTGCTTTACCAATACCATCTTGTCTTTTGAATCTTTTTTTACCTTCTTCAAAAGTTACTTTTTCGCCATCAACTTCAACTTCACCATCAGAGTGTAGTTTCTCCATATCATCTTTAGATATTTCTACATCCTCTTCCATTGGTTTAAATGCATTTACATAAGGGTTTGAATAAACCTTCATTTGTTCTACACCGATTTCTGATAATAATTTCTTAAGTTTCATAATTCCTTATTTAATGAATTTAAATGCTAATGATTGCATACCTAACAAACCTTGTTTTACAAACTTTTCTTTGTTAGATGGGTTTAGTTTATCATATACACCAACGATTGCTGATGCTGAGTAAGTATCTACTTTCATTTTCTTACCACTCTTTGGGTCTTTAATGGATTTGTATCCACTCTTTAATACATCTCTTAGTTGAGTAATGATTTCAGGTTCCACACCTTCGTTTACTGATTCAAGTTGTATCGTTTTACCATCTTTATTGAAGATGTTTGAAGCTTTAGTTCTACCATTACCTTTATAGTAATCTACATCATAAGAATAAACTCCACTTGATTCTCGGTTCACACGAGTAATTACAGCTTTGTTTCCCAAGTAAGTTACTTTATCACCTTTTTTGAATTGAGGTTCAAGGTGATTTCCGTATTTATCTTTTTTAACTCTTTTAAAGTCTTTACCTTCGTTTACTTCTTCATCAATGGCTTGTGGAAACTTTTTACCTTTAGCTAATTGTAAAAGTTTTTTGATATCTGATGGGTTGT
>Ga0255765_1002273_pt1 | contig 22060 bp, 14 predicted proteins | sample 041ome_8_FD_179965 | JGI IMG/M metagenome (GOLD analysis project Ga0255765, IMG submission 179965) | Coastal salt marsh microbial communities from the Groves Creek Marsh, Skidaway Island, Georgia - 041407BS metaG (version 2) | ecosystem: Environmental > Aquatic > Marine > Intertidal zone > Salt...
CAAAGATCCATCTTCTTGTGGGTACGCATTATAAACTACGCTACCGGGCGCTTCCGCGGGTGCTGCCAACTCAGCACCATTTACCGGCTTTGGAATACCCATGTAAGCGCCCTGACCTGTCAGGGTAAGGGTCATAGCAGCTTCGTCGTATTCGAAGGTTGCTGGGTTGCTTCCGTCGTGAGGTGCCACAGGAGCTGCACAGGAATCTTGACCACCTTGCCAACCTTCCACCCACGTCGTATCCCCGAGGACATTCATGAACGAACCATCTCGGCTGAAGACGAACTCATCGTCATAGAGGCAGTCTCGCAAAGCGATTACGCTGTCGTCACCATTCCACCAAGAAACATCAAATTCGGCTGGTCCTACACCTAGGGAGCCTGCTTCAGGTGCGAGTTGCCAGGTTCCAAGGATGCCCGTGTCTTCCTCGCCGAGCTCCAACTCCTCAGTGCCCAGTACGGCATCGATCACGTGGATAATGCCGTTGGCCGCCACGATGTCGGTCACAACGATATTCGAGCCGTTAATCTTTAGGCCTTGGCCATCTTCTGATAACGAAATGGTGGCGTCTTCGCCATTGAGCATTGTTACGTCGCTACCTGTAGCAACAATTGCATCGATAGAAGAAACCTCTGCACCCAAGACGTGATAGAGCAGAACCTGCTCGAGAATATCTAAATTCTCTAGCAGAAAGGGCACCGCACCCTCACCCAGCGCATCGAAGGCAGCGTTGGTAGGCGCAAACACCGTCAGCGCTGCATCGGGATCGCCCACCGCGCCAACCAGGTTTGCCGCACTCAATGCTGCGACCAAAGTACTGAAGTTCTCATCTGCTGACGCGATCTCAGCAATAGTCAGCGCCGAAGGCGTGAGGTCAGGCGGAAGCAATACCGAATCAATAACGTGGATAACACCGTTAGACGCTTCGATATCGTAATCGACAACCTTGGAGAAGTTCACGTACAGGTTGTCGTCGTTACGAGTGGTCACCGCCACCTTGGCGCCGTTGAGTGTCGCAACCCCAGTGGGCGCAAGGTCCAGAGCGCTACTGACATCTACAGCGCTGCCCAAGACGTGGTATGTCAGAACATTTGCAAGCGCATCGGGATCCGCCAGCAAGGCATCCAATGTGCCCTCTGGCAGTGCCGCAAACGCTTCATCAGTCGGCGCGAAAACAGTAAGAGAGGCGCTTCCATCAGAGAGCGCATCCACCAAACCAGCGGCTTCAACGGCGGTGATAAGCGTGCTGAAGCTACCTGCTTCAGAGGCTACTTCTACAATGTTGCCGGGACCTGGCGCTGGCGCTGGCGCCTCGGGCGCAGCGACCGTTGGCAGGTCATCTTTGTAAAGAACACCGTCGCCGCTGTCTGAACAAGCAGCGAGTATAGCCAGGAGGCTCACTGCCACTCCGCGGGAGAGGATCCGTGTCATCGAATTCATAGCAAATTCCTATTAATGATCTCGGTTTTAAAATTAATATAGTGGGAGAATTCCACATTGGTTATCTCACAGCCCGCTGCGCGGCCGTGAGCCAAATTCGATGACTGGGACTTTCGGCGGGACGAACTATGATCGCTTACGCGAGCTTGGCTTGAGCTCGCCTTTTGAGCGTCGATTCACGCGGTGTAATGGCTACATCGAAAGTGGCTGCGCAAGCTCGATCTTTGACTCATTGCATTCACGAAGATATCGATATTCTGTTGCTATCGAGAAGCGCTATAAGCAGACTTTCCAAACGGCTTGAGGAGTACCAGCATGGCAAATAGCACCCACACCTACGCACCCGATGTTCGAAACCAGTCGATATTGATCAATATCAATGGTGACTTGGTGCCACGAGAACAAGCCACCATCTCCGTCTTCGATAGCGGTTTTGTTCTCGGGGACGGCATTTGGGAAGGGCTTCGTGTGCACGACGGTGCTATTCCCTTTTTGAGCAAGCACCTAAAGCGACTATGGGAAGGTGCGAAGGCCCTTGATCTCGATATGGAAATCACGCAAGACGCGCTGGCGGCGCGATTGTTTGAAACCTTGGCCGCCAACAACATGTCGGATCATGTCCACATTCGGCTTATGGTGACGCGCGGGATCAAATCTACGCCGTATCAAGACCCTGCAGTCACGATTGGCGGCCCAACGATAGTCATTATCCCCGAATACAAGGAGCCGGATCCAAGTCTGAATGATAGAGGCGTTCGGTTGTACACGGTCTACACCCGTCGGGGCTATGCCGACGTTCAAGATCCGCGCATCAACAGCCACTCGAAGTTAAATTGTATTTTTGGGTGCATCCAAGCGGCTAAAGCCGGTTACGACGAGGCACTTATGCTTGACCCTCACGGGCATGTCGCAACGTGTAACTCGACACACTTTTTCATCGTCAGGGAAGGAGAGGTTTGGACTTCATCGGGTGATTATTGCTTGGACGGCATCACGCGTCGGAACGTAATCAACGTCTGTAAAGCCAACGGAATTCCCGTCTACGAGAAGAACTTCTCTCTCATGCAGGTGTACGGCGCAGACGAGGCATTCGTAACCGGTACGTTTGCCGGTTTGACGCCGGTTTTTGAGGTCGATGGACGAACGTTGACCCACACGCAACGTGGGCCAATGGTCGATCGACTGCAGTCACTTTACAAAGAGTTAGTAGCATCCGAGAGTGAGTTGGCAGCGAATCGAAGCAGGTAATATGGCAGTGAGAATTGCGGGCTGGTCGGGCCCAAGGAATATATCAACCGCTATGATGCGTGCTTGGGAGTCCCGACCTGATTGCAGTGTGGTGGATGAGCCCTTTTACGGTTGCTATCTGCTCGAGTCCGGTGCGCAGCACCCAATGCGAGAGGCCATTATTCAAAGTCAGCCTAAGACTCGTGAAGGTGTTGAGGCGCAGTTGAGGGCAAACCGCGCTAGTGCTCTCCAGTACGAAAAGCATATGACGCACCACATGCCGCGAGGCGCGGATCTCAGCTGGGTGGTGGAAGCTCGGCACGTATTTCTCATCCGGTCTCCTGCTCGAGTCATTGCATCCTATCGTCAAAAAATGCCTTCGATCACCGAGGACGACATTGGTATTGTTCGTCAGCGAGAACTCTTTGATGAGGTTTCAGAGATTCTGGGTGAGCGCCCGCCTGTTTTGGATAGCGCTGACGTACTTGCAAACCCCGAGGGTGTTTTGCGAGCGTTGTGTGACACACTTGGCGTGAGATGGATCGACGGCAGTATGACGAGTTGGGCCGCCGGGACCCGACCCAGTGACGGGGTATGGGCGTCTCACTGGTATGGAGCGGTCGAAGCCTCGACAGGTTTCGCGCCGCCCGTTGTCGGTGCGCCTGTACTAGATCCAGCCGACGAAGCACTGGCATCGCGGATGCAGGAGCACTACGAAGCCATGGCAGCGTTCAAGCTGATCTAGGTGTTGAGTGCCGGCCTCGTAATCGGGTTACACAACGATGCAAGCACACTGCGACTTCCCTCGAAGGGTCGGCGCCCATGCATCACTTTCAGGTTGTCTAGCAAGGCAACATCACCCGTTTGCCAATCCAAATCGACGGTATGCTGATAGGCAGCGTTTATCGCGTCGGTCAGATCTTCCTGCTTCATTGGGGTGTCGTCACCAAAGCAAAGTCGCGGTTCTCTGTCGTCAGCGGCGACGGTCCAGCCGGCCGCGGCAGCAACGATTTGATTGAAAAAAACCTCTTTTCCTCTGCCGAAGTGATCGACAGCTGCAAGTGCCGGGGTTTGCACTGAGAGGGTGCCGTCGTCGAGCCAGTTAAAGCGGTATCCTAGGCTAGAGAGTTTCTCCTCGGCTTCTCGTTCAGTCTTCACTGTCAGCGTATCTTTCCAGCTTCGGCCTTGCCCGGACTCGAGATTCGCCTCGGACGGCATCGAGTTGCGATATTTGACACCCATTTCACGAAGCTTGGTGACAAAGGTTGGATTTTTATCTTCTAGACTTTTTAGTGTTAGATCCGATCGACAGACCGGCGTGGCGCCCCCCGATTCGGCCGCTTTTTCGCAAAAGAAAAAGAGTGCGCCCGGAAAGATCAGTGTTTGAGCCATCTCGTGATGCAAGAATATCTCAACGTTTTGTGGTGCTTCATTAGCGGTGAAGACGCGCTCGCTCCGGTTGTGTCTCACCGCGTTAGAGAAAGAGTCGGCGTATCGGAAGTTATCGAGTCCAAAGCATTCGATAAAGCGATGAAAATCGCTGTCGCTTGCAATGCCGTAGCCGCGAAAGACAACGAAGCCATGCGCATTGATCAGGTCGCTCACCACTGTCTTTGAGGGACCGTCCAGAGGCTCTCCAAGTTCGATAGCGAGATCGCTTGGAGAGAGCAGCGCGACGGTTGGCCGCTCGGTGCCGCTCAATTGATTCCCTTGCGAGTCAGTTGCTCTATCGAGTTTTGAAGTGCTGACAGTTGAAACCTCCGATTCGGAATCACTCACGTTCGAACTAGGCTGGGTGCTTGTGTTGTCAAAAGTCTTGTTCATCTGGTGTTCTCACAGGCGGGCATCGTTGCCAATCCAAACCTCGGGTAGCAAGCCCTGTTGATAAGGATTCAATGATTCAGATGCTAGCATCTCCCTGACACCGACAACGCTTCCTTGTCGCATCGACGCTTGTGCCATCCAGGCGGTGATAATGGCCCATAGACCCTCTGCACAGGTCGCCCCATCGTTTCTAAGACCTAACAACCGGTCGCGAAATCGCTGGTGCTCAAAGAGTGTGGAGCCGTAGTGACCACCAAGCTCAATATCCTCAGGAAACGTGCAATCAATGCCCTCGTAGGCTGGGTGGTCAGGCGTTTGTACCCTGATGCTCGAGCGCGATGGACGTCCCGACTTGAAGCTTGCGTGTTCCTCTGTATGTAGTGTGCCTTCGGTACCGCTAACGCTAAGTGCCTCGTAGAGCTCCTCGCTAAACATGTTAAGCGCGAACTGCGCTTTAACGCCATTTTCATAATCGACCACAACGAGGGCGTGGTCATCGATATCCGAAGACCTACCTTCGTACGTGAAGTCAGTGAAATTTACAGCGTGCCCACCGGAGGCATAGACGCGCGCGGGCGGGGCACCGGCAATACGATTCATCAAGTCAAAGTAGTGGCAGCATTTTTCTACGAGTGTGCCTCCCGAATATTCAGAAAATTTATTCCATTCCCGGACTTTCGGTAGGAAGGGGGGGCGGTACTCGCAGAGGCTTATCATCTTCACGGCCCCCAGCTCATTGCGCTCGAGCGCAGATAGTGCCAGCTGATACTGAGCTTTGTAGCGGTATTGCATGCCAAGTTGGATAGGTGCGGGGTAGGTTAATGCGGCTTCTGCCAAGTACAAGGCATCATCAAGCGTTGTGGCCATAGGCTTTTCAAGAAAGATTGGTTTTCCACTTGCCTTTACCTGATCGAAGACGGCGCGATGCGTGAAATTGGGTGTGCAGATTAAAATTGCGTCTACATCAGGGTCATTTGCCAGTGCCTCAGGACCAGAATGGACCTGAGGCGCTTTACAGCCCGCCCGCTCAACTTCATACAGTCCCAGCTGAAGGCTCTTTGGGTGCGAGTCGTAGAGGCCCGTAAGTTCGGCTTGATCCAGTTGTAGGATAGCCCGAATGTGTTCTCGCCCCATCATTCCCGTGCCGATTATCCCGTAGCCGGGTTTTCTGCCGTCGGGGCTTATCGAGGTACGAAGTGTTTCAACTAGGCTATTTAATTCGTCTTTCATTAGTGGCTATACGCATCATTGTCCGAGGAAATTCAGTAAGGGGTGTTCTCTGCATTGTCTGAAGGTTGTCTCTACCGGTTCTCGCTATTAGATCTGATGTTTTGGTTAATCGCAGGCTGAACGCGGCGGTGCGTTCGCGTTTTGTACCACGCCCCCAAATTGGCAAAAATCAGCAGGCAGCTCAGCGAGGTAAATAGCACACCGGTCTCACCTGCGACGCCAACGGGTGAGAACAGGAGGTATAGAAAGACGACGCAAGATAAAAGGGTAAACGCACAGGTCTGAGCGTAGCGCCACGGCGCCATGTCGACCGCTGGGTTGTTGCCCAATGCTGCGGCCAAGTCCTTTTTCGCTGCGGGTCGGAAGTGACCTACCGTCAGCATAATCCCGACTTCACAGAAAAAGAGAATGGCATAGAGGTGGAGAAAATGGATATCCACCGATCCTTTAAAGACAAACTGTAAAAGCGCATAAGCGACGAGATGAAAACCAATAGCGAGCTTCACGGCCGATGCTGGGACGTGCCGTGTGAGCATTCCCACCAAAACAACGGCAATGATGGGTATGTTGTAAAACCCAGTGAAGATGCGAATGATCTGCCAGAGCCCCTCGGGTGCGTATTGCAAAAGTGGGGCAATGGCCAGTGAGATCAACGCAATAGCAATACTTGCGACTTTGGCTGTCGAGACAACAGCTTTGTCTGACATTGGGCGTTTTTTTAACGGTTGTATGACATCAAGCGTGACCATGGTTGCCGCACTATTGATCAACGAATTGAACGAGCTAAATACAGCGCCTAAGAGAACAGCAAGGAAGAAGCCTAGTGCCCATACGGGAAGCGTGTCTTTTACTAGGCGAGGGTAGGCGAGGTCGATGGAGTCCAAGCCCGGCCCGTAGAGGTGGAAGGCAATGACCCCAGGGATCATCATGAAGAACGGTACCAAAACTTTGAAGTAGCCCGAGAGTAATACGCCTTTTTGCCCCTCCGCAAAGCTCCGTGCTGCGAGAGTTCGCTGAATGACGTATTGGTTTGAGCACCAGTAAAAGAGGTTGGCAAAGATCATGCCCGTGAAGAGTGTGCCAAAGGGTGTCGGCGACGAGTCATCGCCAATAGCATTTAGCTTGTTGGGATGTTCACTTGTCAGAATAGAGAGCCCAGTCCATACATCTCCACCGAGTAGCTGAAGCCCTAGAATCGGGACAGTGACACCGACAAGGAGTAAACCGATACCGTTTAGTGTGTCGGAAACAGCGACGGCCTTGAGTCCGCCAAGCACCGCGTAAAGTGCACCCGTAATGCCAATAATCACAACCGTAGCCGATAGGGCGCTCGCATAGCTAAGATCGAACAGAGTCGGTATATCAAAGAGTTTCAGCACGGCTACAGAGCCTGAGTAGAGTACGCTGGGGAGCGTTACCAGCCCGTAGCCAAGGAGAAATAAAACGACGCTAAGGCGTCGGACATCATCGTCGTAACGATCAGCCAAATACTGCGGCAGCGTCGTAAACCCACCTCGCAGGTATCGCGGCAAGAAGAAAAACGCCATTGCGATGGTTGCCACCGCTGCGGTTACCTCCCACGCCATAGAACTCATGTTATACCCGTAGGCAGATCCATTAAGACCAATGAGTTGCTCGGCAGACAGATTGGTGAGTAGCAAGGACCCTGCGATGAAGGGTGCGCTTAGGCCACGCCCCGCGAGAAAGTAGCCATCGCTATCGCTTGTGGCGTCTCTGGATGCGCGATAAGAATACCAAGCGACAAGACTCATGAAGAAGCCGCATGACAGGAGGACAGAGGAAAGTTCGAAGCTGCTCACGCGGTGCGTCTCTCTTAATGAAGGTCCAGCATAGGTAAGGCGAGCACTGCCTTCAACACTTACAGATTTAGATGATAGGCGCCCCTTTGTCTGGGTGATAACCTCGTGGCACATCTCACCTATTTTTAGGTGCGACATTAAGGGAAAAAAGGCGAGTCGATACGTTATGTCTGCAGACGTTTTTCAGGTCATCTTATTCTTAGCTATTACGGCACTTATTGGTGGCCTTACTTACCGACGGGTCAGACGCGATATTGCCGCACAAGGTGTGGCGAGTAGTGCACGAGAGGAGGTGTTTCTCGCGGGTAAAGGGTTGAGTTGGGTTGTGGTCGCAGGCTCTATCACGCTGACCAACCTGAGCACCGACCAGCTTGTCGGCATGAACGGCAATCAAATGGCACTCTTAGCTTGGTGGGAGCTCTCAGCTGTTGTGGGTTTGGTGATACTCGCGAAGGTTATCCTGCCCGTTTACTACCGCTACAACTGCACGACTACCACTGAGTTGCTTGAAAAACGCTACAACGATCAACGCATCAGAGGGTTGATCGGACTCTTATTCCTATTAGGGAATCTGTTTATTTTTATTCCCGCGATGCTCTACAGCGGCTCGCTCTTTATTCAAACGATGTTCAATGTTGATATTCCACTGATGCTCATTGCCGTTGCCTTTGCGGTAGTGGGCTCGGCCTATGCCGTACTGGGTGGACTACGTGCTGTCGCGGTCTCTGATGCATACAGCGGAGTCTTGTTGCTGACGCTGGGGGTGGTCGTTGTCATCCTGTCGCTCGCAACGATTAACTTTGACCTATCCGGCATACCGGCTGAGAGGCTTACTATGATAGGCGACAGTTCGACGCCTGTCCCTTGGCATACCTTGCTTACCGGCATGGTCTTTATACAAATATTTTATTGGGGTACTAACCAGACCATTACACAACGCGCCATGGCTTCTCCTACCGTAGAAGAGGGTCAAAAAGGCGTGCTCGCTGCGGCCGCCATCCGGCTGATGATCATCCCGCCACTCGTGGTGATCCCCGGGATTGTCTCTTATAAGCTGTTCGGTGACGTTGGCGATGCCGCCTTTGGTTTGATCGTTCGAGAGGTGCTCCCGCTCTGGTTGTCTGGTGCATTTGCCGCTGCAATTGCGGCGGCAGTGCTGACGAGCGTCAACAGTGTGCTGAATTCATCAACCACCTTGTGGGTCTGCGACATTCACGAGCCGTTTATTAACCCCAACGCTGATTTGCGGCGTTTAAACCTGGTGATCACCGTGAGCTTTGTGCTGATTGGCCTCGCGATGGTGCCGATCTACGCCACCGCAGATAGCATCATCAATCTGGTACAGGAGCTATACGGTTTGTTGAGCATGCCCATTCTCTCCGCCTTTATCGTGGGTCTGTTATTTCGTGACGTCGCTGCGGGTGCTGCTATTACCGCTGTCGTGCTTGGCGTATTTTTGTACGCGTTCTTCTCGTTCGTCTGGGCCCCATTGCACTACATCCACATGATGTTTTTCACGGTGATTTTCTGTGTGCTATCAGCGCTCGCCATAAGCCGATTCATATTTAAGACATCACCTAAATTTGAGCCAGCCATTCAACTGGGCTAATGCCTGGTCGTTTCTCGGTAGCTTCTAGGTGTGCTCTACAGCCTCTAAGTGAAAAATCAGTATGCTCTCCGGCTGCATGATGGGAAGCGCTATTCCCACTCGCTGCAACCAATCTCCACCAAAGATTTTCGTCTTTAAAATATATCGATAGTCAGCTTGTGTTGCCGATAGATCCTGTGGCCAGATTAGTTGCACCTGATAGCGTCTGTTAGCGTCGAGACCTTGAAAACGCATGCGCTTTGGGAAGGCGGTAATGGGTGTGCGCAAAAGTGCGACCGCAGTTAGCAACTCGGCTTGATCATCAGAAACGATACTCCATGCAACCTGCTCGCCCATCGGTTCGTGCGCAATATAGCGACCTTGATGCAGAAGACGCCGGTGCTGTTTGTGCAGGCTGATCGCAGCTGCAAGCGTAGAGCGCTCGCCCTCAGGCAGTGCACGAATATCGGCCTCGACACCCATATGCCCCCAAAGAGCAATCCCGGCTCGAAAGGCCATGGTGTGTTGTCTACCCGTCAGATGGCAGGGGCTTGGTCCGACGTGCGTACCCATTAGCTCCGGCGGCAGCATGGACAAAAAACCTGTCTGTACCGCGACACGGTCAAGCGCGTCGTTCGTGTCTGAGGGCCAGAACCGGGTCGCATACTGCAACACGCCCATGTCAATCCGGCCACCGCCCGACGCGCAGCTCTCGATGGCTACATGTGGGAAGTGATCTCGTACTCTCGCCATCAAAGCGTACAACGCCATCGTTTGCTTCTGCACTGCGCGCCGGCCACTCGCGTTCTCCATCTGATGCACATCACGATTCATGTCCCACTTCAGGTAGCTAATCGGAATCTCATCGAGTAAGGCCGAGATCGACTCAAACAAATAGTCGACAACCTCTTCACGTCCGAGATCGAGCACTAGCTGGTTGCGCGCCTCAATCAGTGGGCTATTGGAGAAACTGAGTATCCAATCGGGGTGTGCACGGTATAGGTCGCTGTCTGGACTGACCATCTCTGGTTCAATCCACAACCCAAACTCGAGGCCTTTGTCATTGCAGTGTGCAGCGATGGGCCCAAGTCCTGAGGGGAACTTTTTTTCATCAACTTGCCAGTCCCCGAGCGAGGTTCGGTCGTTGTTTCGACCGCGGAACCAGCCGTCGTCTAAGACAAAGCGTTCGATGCCAAGACTTGCGGCTTGATCGACGAGTTCAATGATGGTGGCTGCGTCGACAGCGAAGTAACACGCCTCCCAAGTGTTCAGTTGAACGGGGCGGGTCTGTTTTGATGTGACGGTGTTAGTGTCATTGGACGTGCTATCGGAAGTGCTGTCGGAAGTACTATGAGATGCGCCATTGGTACTGCGAGAGGAAGATCCAGGGCGAATTCCATGCGTGTTGCGAATGAAGCGATGCCATTGCTGAGATAGACCATTCAGCCCTTTATCGCTGAAGCACAGCAGACACTGGGGTGATGTGTAGTGTTCGCCGGGACCTAGTTCAAGTTCACCTGCTTCTAGCAATTCACCAGCTTGTATTGTTCGACGACCATCAGCCAGCTGTTCTACGCGAATCGTATGGTTGCCACTCCATGCGACCTGTAGGTCGATCGCATCCCCCGCATCGAGCGAAGTGTTCGCAGACAGAAGTCTCAAAGAGGGGTGCAGATGATGCGACGTACGACCCGTACGGTTTTCTCGTACAACGGATGAGTAGGGTAGTTGAAAACGGTTTTGTTGAAGCTCATAGCCCCAGCGTCCGGTGAGTTCACACGCTTCTGTAAGGTGATCTTGGGTCGGGACTGTGACGAGGCACTGATCAACACTCAGCGCTGTCGAGTGGTGAGTGTTGGCGACTGTTACGGTAAGGGCCAGCACCCCCGTTTCACTATCGAGCCTCAGGCAATGTGTGAGCTCGACTGCCAGTCTTTCACAAATGCTGAAAAAACGCAGTTCAGATTCCGAAGCCTCGCAAGCAATAAGCTTAGGGTTGATCTGCCACTGATCATGATCTCTTCGGACAGCGAGCCCCGCATGTCCTAAATAGCCCATGCCATGCGTTGGCGAGAGAGTGACAGCAGGTTCAACGGATAACGAGGCCGGTGCTTCATGTCTGTCCAGTTGCTCGAGCATGGACTCGCTAACGGCCGTTAGACGCGCGCCGTAGTAGGCGATCGCTGGTTGCGGGCCTCGACAGTCTAATACCAGTGATACGACCTTATTTTTCAGATGGTAGACGTGCTCGACACCTTTCCGCATGTAAATTACTCAGAGCTGACGTTGCATTGGCGCAAGAGTAACCTGCGTAGGGCTCGGTTTCACGCGATCGGCGGTACAGGTCAAAGCGATTGATGAGCGCCTTCCGCTTGCCCCAAGGGAGTTGGCCTGAGGCCTAGGGGTACCGTTTTACTACACCCGATACAGTTATTGTTGTTTCGGGTGACACAGCGCCGTCTGATGTCTTGAAGCGCTATTAACAGGGGGCGATGTACTCATTCACGAGGTTTACAGCGAGGGGGTTTTGCGAAGAAGGAGCCCCAGTGGCAGAAATACCACGCCAAGAATCATACCTCGACCACGAAGGTTGGGTGCTTGGCATCAGAAGTGAAGCCCGACCTGCTCATCTGGTATCACTAGCTACTCGGGGGTTTGACACATGAACAACTTGTTGAAGAGGTCCAAAGTGAGTTCAGCGGGACTGCTGTGTCAGCGCGTGACCTCGATGTTTTCTAGTCTGGATAGTGACTCATTGAGTCTCTCACTGAGACGTCTATTGAATTGTCGGACGCGAGCGCCGATAGTCCGATTTAAATAACTCGATAACGCCAAAGGGGACCATGGCATGACACGCTTTTCTCAACTGGGCACGGCATCATTACTTGCACTGCTATCGATCGGATGCTCACCAAAAGATGCATCGGAGCCGGCGGCGGCAGCCACAGCCGCCGACTTACATGAAACTTACTCGGCAGCGCAATTCTTTCAGACCACCAGTTATCGAATGGCTGGAGCTGGACCGTATGCCTTTTCTGCAACAAATAGTGACCTATTGGTCAGCTCCGATGAAACCGGGGTGTATAACGCCTATCGATTGGACGTCAGCACAGGACAGATGACAGCGCTGACCCAATCCCCTGATCGCGGTGTCTACGCGGAGTCATGGTTTCCCGAGGATGATCGTTTTATCTATCAGCAGGATGGTAACGGTGACGAACTCACCCACGTGTTTGTCATGTCTCAGGATGGTGAGGTCAGGGACCTGACGCCAGGCGAGGGTCACAAGGCGGGTTTCGCGGGTTGGGCATCCGACGGTAAGAGTTTCTATATCTTCAGCAACGAGCGAGAGGGCGGTGCCTTTGACATGTACCGCTACAGCGCCACGGACTACAGCCGAAGCATGCTTTATGAGAATAGCGAGGGCCTAGACCTTGGTGCGATCAGTGACGATGGGCGTTGGGTAGTCTACGCACGAAACAACAGCAACGCGGATAACGACCTATTTCTTATCGACGTTACGGCAGAAACACCTGAGTTAGTCGCTATCACCCCGCACGAGGGTAATGTTGAGTACTCGGCAATGGGTTTTACGCCAGATAATCAGACCTTCATTTACTCGACCAATGAGTACGGCGAGTTTAGTCAGGCGTGGACGCTCTCGCTGGAGACAGGTGAGCACGCACCGCTCATCACCGAAGACTGGGATGTTATGTACGTTGGTTACTCACCTAGCGGGCGTTACCAGGTAAGTGGCGTGAATAACGATGCGAGCACGGACGTCTCCTTGATCGATCTACAAACAGGCGAAGCGGTTGTACTCAATAATGTGCCCGCGGGGGACTTGGCACAGGTGCGTTTCAATCGGGATGAGACGGCAATCGCTTTTGGTTTGAACCGTGACACGGCTCCCTATGATTTGTACTACATGCCGTTGGGTGGCGAAGCATCGCGCCTCACAACCGCTCTTAATCCCGCGATCAACAGTGACTTCATGGTCGAAGGAGAGGTGGTGCGCTTTGCAAGCTACGACGGCCTGCAGGTCCCCGGTATTTTGTATCAGCCGCGCGAAGCGTCTGCAGAAAATCCTGCGCCCGCATTAGTTTGGGTGCACGGCGGTCCGGGTGGTCAAAGCCGCAAGGGTTACTCGGCCATGATTCAGCATTTGGTGAACCACGGTTATGCGGTTTATCAAATCAACAACCGTGGCTCGAGCGGTTACGGAAAGACGTTCTATCACCTTGATGACTTAAAGCACGGAGAGGCCGACTTAGGCGACGTCGTTGCGTCGCGTGACTTCCTCGCATCCTATGATTGGATCGATGGTGACCGTGTTGGCATCATCGGTGGCTCTTACGGTGGCTATATGGTCGCCGCCGCACTCGCCTTTGAGCCCGAGGCGTTTGAGGTGGGGATCAATATCTTTGGCGTAACGAACTGGTTGCGCACCCTTGAATCTATCCCACCGTGGTGGGGCGCCTTTAGGGATTCACTTTACGCAGAATTGGGTGACCCGGCCACTGACACCGACCGGTTGACGGCGATATCTCCCTTGTTTCATGCGGAAAATATTGTGAAGCCGCTGTTGGTGGTGCAGGGCGCGAATGACCCGCGGGTGTTGCAAGTCGAGAGCGACGAACTGGTCGCTGAGGTACGCAACAATGACGTGCCGGTGGAGTATGTTTTATTTGAAGATGAGGGGCACGGTTTTCGTAAGCGTGTTAACCGAATTGCTGCGAGCGAGGCGTATTTATCGTTTTTGAATACACATTTGTAGTCGATCCCAGCCTATCGGCGATCGTAACTCGGCACGTTCACTCGCTTGTCCATTCGCTCGTCTTGTTCTGACACATTGTGACAGTCAGATCCTAAACTTCTGGTGAATGGTGTCATATGCCCTAGAGTGGAGCTTAGGCTCGAATCGCGAGCCTATTATTCTAACAAGCCCAAGGGGGCCGTTATGCTTAAGAAGATATTGACAGTCAGTACTATGTTGCTCAGCACGTCAGTTTTTGCTGCGCATCACGAAGAAACACCCATGATTGCGGAATTCTATGAATGCAGTCTGAATGAGGGGGTCATGGTTTCAGATCTCGTCGATTTTGCGCGATCAGACTTTAAGGCCTTTGCCGAGACGAATAGCCTGACGATGAATACGTTTATCTGGGAAGCGGTAGCGGTATCACCGCCCTATGATGAGCCTGATGTTAGGTGGGTTAATTATTTCCCGACGTGGGGTGATTATTTTGCCGGCGATCAAGCCTGGCGAGCGAAGGCGCAAGCTGTTGCCCAGGGACTTTTTGAGCGCGTCTCATGCAGTAAAGCCCGCACATTTGCTGTGCACAACGCCGGTGCACAACCTGCGGTTGCTCAAGAAAAGCCTCTGATTGCCATGGTGTGTAACCTTGATGAAGGAAAAACGATCCAGGATGCGCTCGCTTATCGCAAGGCGGTTAACAAGGTAAGTAATGGCATGATCCAAGGGAGTGTGGGTAGCGCAATCTTAACCCCCGCACTGGGTGTCACAGGGTTCGACTATGTGGCTATGGTGACAGGTGCGACGGATGACATGGCTGGCGTTATGGACAATGTGCGAAGTGGCAAGGCTCGTAAGGCACTTCAAGAGGAAGGGCTGGAGAATCCAGCAGAGTGCATTACTGACCTCCATCGGTCCCACCTCATTATCTCACGCTAGACAAAAACGCGTGTTCTGTTGTTGAGACGCCGATTCGCATAACCTCTCTCTGGAAGAGGGAGGCGGTATGTCTGACAAACCACAGATGCTCGAGCTCCGAGGCTCGAGCATCTCTTACTTTACAGGCAAGATGGAGAATTACTTCCGGCTGAAGGGTATTCCTTATCGCCTTGAAAGCATGGAGTTTCCGGGCGAAGTCGAGCGCAACAAAAAAGTATTAGGTGTCTCACAGATGCCCGTGGTTCAGCTTCCGGACGGTCGCTGGATGACTGACACGACAAAGATGATTCAATGGTTCGAGAGAGAGCATCCTCGCAACCCGATAATTCCACAAGATCCTAATCTCGCCTATGTCTGCTATTTACTGGAAGACTGGGCAGACGAGTGGTGGTGGCGGCCTGCAATGCACTACCGCTGGTACTACGAAGAGGGCGCCCGATTTGCATCGGGTCACCTCGCGCGTGAGGTCACGGGAGGACTCCATCTCCCGCTGTTCGTTAAACGTTTGATGCTGCGTCGCCGCCAGCGTAATGGCTACACATCGGGTGATGGTATTGGGCCCGAGGCTGTGTCGGGTGTTGAAGCCGATGTTGCTGCGCTCTTGACGTCCCTGGAGCGCATTTTCGAGTCTCGCCCGTTTTTATTAGGTGACTATCCCACCCTCGCCGATATTGGTTTCTCAGGTCCGTTTTTCCGGCATTTCGCCTTGGACCCGATACCGCTACAGATGCTTCGGCACAATGCCCCGCGAACACTCGAGTGGGTGATGCGCTTGTGGAACAGCACTCCGTCATCGATTGAGGGCTCATTGGTCGACGAGGTGCCTGAGGATGTCCGTGTTCTTTTGAGGCATATGGCGAGGGGCTATCTACCTTACCTAAACGCCAACGTCGATGCTGTTCGGAGTGGGGCTTCGCGGTTCAATGTGACCGTTGATGGGGTTACTTACAGAGGCGCTAGAACCTCCCAATATCGGGTGTGGTGTCTCGATGAGTTACGTAATCACTACCGACGTCTGACAGAGGCAAAGCAAGAGAACGAAACGTCTGATCTTGAGTGCCTATTAAAAGACACTGGGATTTGGGAGCCGCTCTGGGCTCAGGATGGTTTGCCGCTGCTCAAAGACCAGGAAAGCCGACTTCCTTTTTGGGCGGACAGCAAGATGACAAAAGTGAACGAGTAGCGCCTATCTACATCACTTCAAGCGGCCACGCAGCGCTCGACGTGATGAGAAAAGTACGCAGTGCACCCATCGCCTAAAAATTAGGATGGTGACTTTTAGGTGATCGGGCGTCACAGCAATGCCAGCACGTCTTCTAAACCCAATACATCGACGTATTTTGCGTTAAGGTCATATAAATTTGCTAGATGGGCGTTCGGATCGCGATCGCCTGTCGCCTCCTCTGGGATGACAACCTTGAAGTTATGCTGCAGCCCATCGACGGCCGAAGCTCGCACGCAGCCGCTTGTCGTGAGTCCCGTAATGATAAGAGAGTCGATGCCTTTGTTTATCAATTGTTCTGCTAGCCCTGTTCCATGAAATGCGCTGGCGTGGGTCTTCTCTACGATCACGTCTGTCGCTGACAGCGGCAGACGCGGGTCGATATCACACCAGTGGGAACCTCTCGAGAGCACATTTAACGCAGGCACCCGAGCCCGAAAAACGGAGGCTTGGTCGTCGCTGTCGTAAACAACGGTGGTTAGGTAAACAGGGTGGTTTTGTGCGTGGAATAGGTCCATCAGCTGGCGGTTCGCCTCGACAACCGATGTCGCTTCGCTGCCGAGAGGGCAGTCGGGATCGGTGAAACCCTTGATCACATCGACGATTAGCAGGGCCGGAGATTGACCTAGTCCCTGTGCCTCTCGCTCTAGTGCCTTTCGGTCTGTGCTCGACATTACGCCACCTCTGTAGAACCAAGTGTTTATGATGCTACGTAGATTAGCTGAGTCGCAAGCGCCACTCTAATGACCGGTTTAGCCCGGGCGAAGGAAGCATCATTGATGCGCAGTGATGCGCAAGCAGAGGAGACGCTCAGGTGTCAGAGAAGTTCGATTTAACACACGTACACCATGTGAATATATTGGTTCGCGATATCGATAGCGCAAAGCGCGAGTATCGAGCCAAGTTCAATATCGATTTTATCGATGAGACGCTTCCCTCTCGCGGTGTCTGTACATCACGATTTCGTGTTGGCGAGTCATGGATCGTTTTGGTTCAGCCGGTTGCTGAGGGCGAGCCGATGCGCCAACTTCGCGAGCGCGGTGAAGGTTTGTTTCTGTTATCGCTCGGCGTTGTTCAAACTGAAAGTCTTGCTGAAGCGTCGCTCAATAATGATGTGCGAGCCAACAGTGCAGCATCTAAAGTACGCGATGGCATTGCTGGCTGGCGGGTTGTGGATGTTCAGATGGGTGGTGAACCGAAGGGCCAGATCCAACTTGCTTTTCACCAAAATGCCTAAGTTCTGTAGTCCAAATCTTAATCTACAGTCTAGTCAGAGCAGTATAAACAAAGTAAAACCACGGACGCGAAGAATGCCCGCGACTCGCACTATTCAAACCAAAGATAGCAGTGTGGCAACTTGATACTTTTCTGAGATGAGTGCCTAGATGAACGATATCGTTACGATCAAGGAAGTGGCTGCGCGCGACGGTCTGCAAGCTCAGTCCGTCGAGATAACGCTTGAGCAGCGCCGAGAACTGATCGAAGCCTTAGCAAAGGCGAATGTGCCAGAACTTGAGATTGGCTCTTTTGTCTCACCCATAGCCGTTCCTCAAATGGCCGGAACGGATGAGTTAGCGAGAACGCTCCCAAAGAGCGGTGCTAAGTTCAGCGCACTCGTGCCGAATATGAAAGGCTATGAACTAGCGCGGCGAGAAGGCATAGATCAGATCGCGATTGTGCTGTCAGCGACTGAGCAGATGAATCAGAATAATATTCGCAAGAGCCTTGCGGATACATTCGGCATGGCAAGTGACATTTTGGCGCGGGCTCGAGATGAGGGCGTTGAGATTCATGCCTATTTAGCGGTTGCTTTTGAGTGTCCCTATGAGGGGAAAGTTGCCCCGTCCATCGTGCTCGCCCAAGCGGAAGAACTTATGCGCAACGAGCCAGGGCGACTCGTTATTGCTGACACTATAGGCGCTGCGAATCCGCGGGATGTTAAATCGATGATGGCAGAACTTGTTAGCCAATACGGTGCTGAACGATTGGGCTGTCACTTCCACGACACCCGCGCGATGGGGCTCGCCAATGTCTTTGCCGCACTCGATGCCGGTATTCGTCAGTTCGATAGCTCCGCCGGCGGTCTCGGAGGTTGCCCCTTTGCGCCAGGTGCGAAAGGAAATGTTGCAACCGAGGACGTGGTCATGCTCTGCGAGAGTTCTGGCTTGTCGACAGGCATCGATATGGAGGCGCTTTTACAAAGCGTTGAGTGCTTGACGCAGATGATGGGTGCTCAGCAAGGTGGCCGCGCACATTACTGGCTTACCAATAACTGGCAGAAAATTGCCAACTGAATAACGAGATAAGAGGACGTAAAACATGTCATACCGTCTTGGCGTCGACGTGGGAGGAACGTTTACCGACTTCCTGCTACTCAATGAAGATACGGGCGAGACCAACACGGCGAAGGTGCCGTCGACTCCCGAGGACTCATCAATTGGTGTATTAAATGGTGTCGCAAAAATTTGCGACTCCTCGGGCATTGACCCTGCAGACATTAAGCTTGTGATGCACGGAACGACGGTTGCGACGAATGCTGTTTTGACGGGCCGCGGTGCCAAAGTTGGTCTCATTACAACCTCAGGTTTTGAAGATACGCTTCAAGTCGCTCGCTCCTTCTGTCCCGGGGGACTAGGTGGCTGGGTGACGTTTGTTAAAAAGCCTCTGTTGGCGCCTCTTGAACTTACGATTGGGGCAAAAGAGCGAATCGCAGCTGATGGAAGCGTTGTAGCAGATCTCGATGAGGCAGCGCTTCGTGAGTCGTTGAAGACGGATATGTCTGACGACATAGAGGCGCTGACAATTTGCTTTATTAATGCCTACATCAACGGTGAACACGAGCAGCGCGCGCGTGACATTGCACAGGAGTTCTTCCCCAATATTCCTATCTCGATCTCCAGCGAAGTCGTACCTGAAATGCAGGAGTACGAGCGCACTGAGACAACCGTGGTGAACAGTTATGTTCGCCCCGAGGTTGCGAGATATGTGAATAATCTTCAGGGCGCGTTGAACGAGCGCTTGGGTGCAGATACTCAGCTGTCAATTTTGCGCTCTGATGGTGGGCTCGCGTCGAGTCGAGCCGCTGCTGAATCTCCAGTGAATTTGCTCATGTCAGGTCCCGCGGGTGGCGTTACCGGCGCGCTGTTTTTCTGCACGAAAGCCGGTTTCAGCAATATTCTGACCTTCGATATGGGCGGCACCTCTACTGATGTGGCGCTTATTCAAAATGGGCGCGCCCGTGTCCGTCGTGAGACATTCGTGGGGGATGTGCGGGTGCGTGCTCCGTCAGTCGATGTTCGCACCGTGGGTGCAGGTGGGGGCTCAATCGCGTTTGTCCCAGAACTCACTAAAGCGTTACGCGTCGGCCCTGAGTCTGCCGGTGCTGTACCGGGTCCCGCCTGTTACATGAAGGGTGGTGAGGCGCCTACCGTTTGTGACGCAAACGTGGTGCTAGGTTACCTGCCATCAGATGTGCAGCTCGGCGGCGATATGCAGATCAATCGTAATGCGTCGGTTACCGCCGTTCAGAGTGTCGCTGACGCTATGGGCGTTGACCTCATGGTGGCTGCTGAAGGCATTATCAAGATCGTTAACGAGTCAATGTTCGGCGCGCTTAGACTTGTGTCAGTCGAGCAGGGGTACGATCCTCGCGACTTTGCGCTGGTCGGTTTTGGCGGTGCTGGGCCCTTACATGCGAATGCTTTGGGTATTCTCACTGAAGCCTGGCCGGTCATCGTTCCCCCTGGCCCCGGGGTTTTATGTGCTTACGGTGATGCGACGACACGTGTGCAGGATGAAGCTGCTCGGACTTACATCACAATGGCATCGGATCTTACGACTGACAAACTGGCAGAAGACTTGCTCTCGCTCAAAGCACGCGCCAGCGAATCGCTTATTGAAGATGGTATTGACGAAGAGCGCTTAGAGGTTACTTATCAAGCGGATCTTCGTTACGCCGGTCAGGCGTTTCAGATCACCGTCGAATTCACCGAAGCGGAGCTCAGGGATAAGGGCGTTGCGGTGCTCACGGATCAATTCGACGCGGAGCATGAGCAGCTGTTTACCTTCAAGCTGGGCGATGGTCACGAGATTCTGATGATCCGCGCTGTTGTGGGCGCTTCGGTTACCTTAAAAGCCGATATTTCGATTCCGAAAGGGTCGGGTGACGTTAGTGGAGCGCTAATTCACCAGAGCCGTTTCTTCTACGAGGGTGATTGGCACGACGCGGGCATCTATGACCGCGGACGCCTCGGCGCTGAGGATGTGGTCACCGGGCCTGCGATTGTTTCCGAGATGGACTCGACCACAGTCGTTTTACCAGGGTATTCAGCAACCGTAGATGCGGTGGGCAATTTGCTCATCCAGCCTGCGTAATCGGGAGGACACAAAATGACTGCAACGATTATTCAGACCAATAACCAAGCGCTTCAGTCGGTAGATGTCGACGGCGTAACGGTTGATTTGATTGAAAACGCGCTTCGCAATGCGCGTGAAGAGATGGACGCTGTTTTGTTCCGCACCGCCATGTCGCCAGGTATTCGCGAGCAAGGCGATTGTTTCCCCATGATTGCCAATGTCGAAGGCAAGATGGTGGTAGGTCAGTTCGGCTCGTTTATCGGCCCGTTCTTGAGTGCCTATGACGCTGAGATCGAAGAGGGCGATATCATCCTCACGAACGATCCTTACCTCTGTAATGCAGCGGTATCTCACCTTCCAGACTGGGTGGTTTTGGTTCCTATCTTCAGAAATGGCCGTCATATTGCCTGGTCGGCGATGTTCGGCCACATGTCCGATAACGGGGGAATGGTGCCCGGCTCGATCCCGATCGAGGCGACAACTATTTTCCAAGAGGGCATCCGCATTCCACCCACTAAGCTTTACAAGAAAGGGGTTCTTCAGGAAGACCTGCTCGAGCTTATTCTGCACAACGTGCGAACGCCGCAATGGAACCGCTTTGACCTGAACGCCCTGGTTGCTGCCTGTAACACCGCGGCCAAGCGCGTGGTTGAGTTGGCGGAGCGTTTTGGGGATGACGTGCTGTACTCGACGATGGATACCATGCTGCAGCGTAACTACGATGCTATGAAGCACATCATCGGCATGTTCATCCCGGAAGAGCCACGCGAGTTTGAAGATTATATTTGCGATGACGGTATGGGCATGGGTCCTTACAAGATCAAGTGCACGCTCTGGCGTGAGGGTGATAAGGCGATCTTCGACTTTGCAGGAACTGATCCGCAAGCGCAGAGCTCGGTGAATTTCTTCCTAAACGAAGACATGTTCAAGATGTTCTTTGGCTCGTTCACGATTAACGTGGTCGATCCGCAAATTGTCTTCAATGATGGGTTCTACGACCTCGTGGATGTTCGCATCCCTGAGGGCACGCTGTTGAAGCCCAAGTATCCGGCGGCGCTCTCAGGAAGAACGCACGCCCTCGGTCGGATCTTCGATATCTTGGGAGCCCTTCTAGGGATGGGAGCGCCCGAGATGATGCTCAACGCTGCCGGTTTTTCTGACTCACCACACCTGTTCTACAGTGGTTATGACAAGAAAGGCGAGTGGTTCCAGCTCTTTCAGATCGGCTTTGGAGGAGTTCCAGGTCGACCAGTGGGTGATGGACCCGACGGGCACAGCTTGTGGCCCGGCTTTACCAACGTTCCAAATGAATTTATCGAGTCTTACTTCCCTTTGCGCATTGAGCGCTACGAAACGATTCCGGACTCTGGTGGTGCGGGACTGCATCGCGGAGGTAACGGCTTATCTGTCGCCTACCGCTTCTTGGCCGATGGGCAAATCGGCATCCACGATGAGCGCTGGTTAACGTACCCTTGGGGTGTGCTCGGTGGAGAGACAGGACGCCGTTCAACGAAGCGCCTTGTTCGAACCGACGGGAGCGAGGAGTGGCTGCCAGCGAAGGTTGAAGGCATCAAGGTCAAAGAGGGGGACGTCCTTTACTTTAACACCTGGGGTGGTGGCGGCTGGGGTGACCCTTTTGCGCGGGATCCCCAACTGGT